>Ga0224510_10000013_pt1 | contig 150644 bp, 136 predicted proteins | sample SF_May12_sed_USG_FD_170161 | JGI IMG/M metagenome (GOLD analysis project Ga0224510, IMG submission 170161) | Sediment microbial communities from San Francisco Bay, California, United States - SF_May12_sed_USGS_4_1 | ecosystem: Environmental > Aquatic > Marine > Sediment | place: USA... | reverse complement strand
CATCTGTTACGGGCTGGCCGGCGTGCTGATCCTGATGTCGCTCCTCACTGTCAGCGTCCAGAACCTGCTGCATGCCGCCATCTCCCTTATAGGTTCCTTTTTCGCTACGGCTGCGCTTTATATCCTTTTCCAGATGGAGTTCGTTGCCCTGGCCCAGATCATGATCTATATCGGCGGCATTGTCGTGTTTATGGTCATTACCATTCTGCTCACCGCGCAACTCGGCGCCAAAAATCTCTTCCCCAAGACCTGGCTCCAGCGTTTCTGGGGGGGTGGCGTTTGTCTGGCGCTGTTTGCCGTGATGTGGCTTGCGCTTCAGAGAAGTGACCTGCCGCCGGCAACGCCGATAGCCCCCACCGCGGAGCCGGCAAGTCTCACCGCCGTCGGCTTCCGCCTGTTGAGCGCCGACGGAAACGGCTTTCTCGTGCCCTTCGAGATCATCTCCCTGCTGCTGCTGACGGTACTCATCGGCGCCGTAGTTGTCGCCCGCCGCGACCCCAAACCGGCAGCTGCCGGTGTTCCCCCTGTCCTGGCAGATCAGGTAAGTGCAAAGGAGCCGTCATGACCCTGGCAAACTCCCTGCTGCTCTCCAGCATCCTTTTCTGTATCGGCATCTACGGCGTGCTGACCCGCCGCCAGTTGATCGGCATTCTGCTGTCCATCGAGATCATCCTGAACGGCGCCAACATCAATTTCATCGCCTTTGCCCATTTTCGCGCCGCCGACCCGACGGCCGGCGCTATTTTCCCGATCTTCGTCATGGCCATCTCGGCGGCCGAGATGGCGCTCGCCCTGGCCATCATCATCGCCATGCACCGCCAGAAGAACAGCAAGCTGGACATCCAGCAACTGAGGAGGCTCAATGGCTGAAATATTCCTTGCTCACAGCTATCTGGTGCTGCTCCTGCCGCTGACCTCTTTTGTCGTCATCGGCCTCTGGCTGGGGCGGAGCAATCCCAGCGCCGCGGCGTGGCTGGCGGTGGCCTTGGCCGCAGTCAACCTTGCGGTGGCTCTCACCGTGGCGCTGGCCTCCTTTGGCCACGTATTCGAACCCCTGGCCACGGGTGGCGCCTCTGCCCTGGTGGCGCTGAATGTCGAGTGGCTCAACTTCACGCCTTCGCTGACCGCCCGCCTTGGCATCTATCTCGATCCCATCTCCGTGGTCATGATGGTGGTGGTAACGACCATTGCCCTGCTGGTCACCTTTTATTCCATGGGATATATGAAGGGCGACGAGGGATACGGCCGTTTCTTCGCCCTCCTCTCCCTCTTTGTTTTTTCCATGCTCGGGCTGATCCTTTCGAGCAACATCTTCCAGATGTTCGTGTTCTGGGAACTCGTCGGCGTCTCCTCATACTCGCTGATCGGTTTCTGGTACCAGAAACCCTCGGCCGTGGCGGCCAGCAAGAAGGCCTTCATCGTCACCCGGTTTGCCGATGCCTTTTTTCTGCTGGGGATCATCATGGCGAGCTACTACGCCGGCAGTTTCGATTTCACGGTGCTCAACGACCCGGCCACAGCCAAGGTTCTCGCGCAGCAAACCCTGCCGTGGGGGCCGGGGCTTCCGGTCCTCACGGTGGCGACATTGCTGATCTTTGTCGGCGGCTGGGGAAAATCCGCCATGTTTCCCCTCCACGTCTGGCTCCCCGACGCCATGGAGGGACCAACGCCGGTCTCCTCCATCATCCATTCCGCCACCATGGTCGTGGCGGGCGTCTTTCTCACCGCCCGCATGTTCCCCCTCTTTGCCGCTGCAGATCTCACCATGGAGGTCGTCCGGGTGGTGGGCGCCTTCACCGCTCTGTTTGCCGCGGTGATCGCCATTACCCAGTTCGACATCAAACGGATTCTCGCTTTTTCCACCCTCTCGCAGCTGGGCTATATGATGTTCAGTCTCGGAGCGGCCAAAATCTCGGGGGGAGATGGGGGCATCAACTCCTTGGCTTACAGCGCCTCCATCTTCCACATTTTCACCCATGCTTTTTTCAAGTGCCTCCTCTTTCTCGGGGCGGGTGTGGTTATCCACGCCGTGCACAACAACGACCTTGCTCATATGGGCGGCCTGCGCAAACAACTGCCGAAAACCTACTGGTCGATGCTGATCGCCTGTCTGGCCATCAGCGGGGTCTATCCTTTTGCCGGCTTCTGGTCCAAGGATGCCATCCTCCTTGGGGCCTGGCAATCCGGACATTATCTCACCTTCGGGGTGGGGCTGCTGGTGGGCGGACTGACCGCCCTCTATATGTTCCGTTTCTTCTTTCTGATCTTTCACGGCGAATCACGGCAGGAAACGCATGCCCCCCTGCATGAAGATCCGGTCATGACTCTGCCGATCATGATTCTGGCGGTGCCGTCGGCACTCGCCGGGATCATGGCCGAACACTTTTTTGTGACCCATGTCATCCCGCCTCTCTCCTCCGTCCCCAGCGCCGGCATTCTCCCCCATGCAGATTGGCTGCCTGTGGCTGCCAGCTTTGCCGGACTTGCCGGCCTGCTGCTCGCCTGGTTCCTGTACGGCCGCGGCAGCCGGGCTCTGGTTGCTGTCTCACAGGAGCGGATGGGGTTTCTTTACACACTTGTCAGCAACAAATTCTACATCGACGAGGCATATCTCTTCATCACCCGCCGGCTTATTTTCGACGGGGTGGCCGCACCGATCAAGTGGTTTGACCGCCGCGTCGTGGATGGCGCCATGGACGCCGTCGGCTGGCTCCTCCAGCGCGGCGGCAACGGCGTACGTCTGGCGCAAAACGGTTTGCTTACCTTATATCTGGGGATGTCCATCCTGGGGATCGTCCTGCTGTTTCTTTTCGGCAACCTTCCCTTTTAAAGCTGAGTTGAGCAGCTTGCCTGCTCTAACGAAACTTATGCCCTGTGGGTATAACCGAGGATTTCGCGCATGAACGGTCCGACACTGCTCACCGCCATCTGGCTCATTCCCTTTCTCACCGTCCTGGCCTCTCTGCCGGTGGATCGCCATAATCACGGCCTGATCAAGAAGATTTCGCTCCTCGGCAACACCGTCAATCTTGGCCTCATTATCTGGCTGACGGTGCGTTTCATCGAGAGCGCCGGCAGCATCGGCACCGGTGCCGGCACCGGTGCCACGGTGCTGCATTTCGCCATGAAACTGCCATGGTTCGAACTCCTGAACATCGAATACAACATCGGGGTCGATGCCATTTCCGTGCTGATGATTCTGCTTACCGGCACCGTCATCGTTACCGGCATCCTGGCAAGCTGGCAGGTGACCGATCAGGCCAAGGAATTCTTCGCGCTGCTCAACACCCTGGTTGCCGGAGTCTACGGGGTCTTCATCTCCTTTGACCTCTTCACCTTCTTTCTGTTCTACGAAATAGCGGTGCTCCCCATGTATCTGCTGATCGGCCTCTGGGGCACTGGCCGCAAGGAATACGCGGCCATGAAGCTCACCCTGATGCTGGTGGCCGGGTCGGCCTTCATCCTGGCCGGCATCCTGGGGCTCTATTTCGAGTCGGGTATTGCCAGCTTTGATCTCATGAAACTGGCCCAGGTGAATTTCGCACCCTCCTTTCAGCTGTGGGCCTTTCCGCTTATTTTCGCAGGCTTCGGGGTGCTGGGCGCGCTTTTCCCTTTCCATACCTGGTCACCCGACGGGCATGCCTCGGCACCCACCGCCGTTTCCATGCTCCATGCCGGGGTGCTGATGAAACTGGGAGGATACGGGTGCCTGCGGGTGGCCATGTATCTCCTGCCCCAGGGGGCTGAAATCTGGATGCCGCTTTTTCTGGTGCTGGTCACCATCAATGTGGTGTACGGCGCCTTTGGCGCCATTCGTCAGACCGATCTCAAATACATCACCGCCTACTCTTCGGTTTCCCACTGCGGCCTGGTCCTCTTTGGTCTCACCGCCATGACCTATGCCGGAATGAAGGGCGCGGTATTGCAAATGCTGTCCCACGGACTGATGACAGCTCTCTTCTTTTGCCTGATCGGCATGATATACGGCCGCACCCACACCAGGGAAATCGAAAAGATGGGCGGTCTCATGCGGGTGATGCCGTTTTTGTCGGTTGCCTTCGTGATTGCCGGTTTGGCAGGCTTGGGGCTGCCCAGTCTTTCCGGCTTTGTCGCGGAAGCCACGGTCTTTATCGGCGCTTTTGCCAACCCCGCGCCCTTGAACCGCGTCTGCACGGTGCTGGCCGTGCTTTCCATCGTCGTCACCGCGGTCTATGTCCTGCGCACCGCCAACACCGTGGTCAACGGGCCGTTGCGGGAGCAGTTCAAACATCTGACCGACGCCAGTTTCATGGAAAAACTGCCCGTGGTCATCCTGCTCTTTACCCTCTTCGGCATGGGGCTCCTGCCGGGGTGGATCATCAATCTGGTCAACGGCGCCATTGACCCTATCTTTCATAAGGTGGTGCAACAATGAAGACCCTGCTGCTCCCCGATCTTTTGTTGGTTTTCTCCGCCTTCGCGACCCTGGGGCTAGATCTCTTCATGCCTCGCAGCAGCAAGGCGCCTTTCCATCTCGCCTGGGCCGGAGCCCTGCTGGTTTTTTTCGTCCTGCTTTTTCTGCCATACGACCAGCACGCCATATTCTGGGGCGGGTATGAAGTGAACGGCCGCGGTTTGATGTACAAGCAACTCTTCGTCCTCTCCGCCGCCTTCACCATCCTGCTTTCAGGTTCCTACTTCCAGTCCGGCAACGGTCGGCAGCCGCTGGCCTACCAGGGGGAATTCTGCGCCATCATTCTGCTCGCCACCTTCGGCATGTTCACGGTGGTCTCTGCCACCGATCTGTTGACCCTCCTGCTCGGCATGGAGCTCGCCACCATCCCCCTTTACGCGCTGTGCGCTTTCCGCAAGGGCTGTCCGCTGGCCTCCGAGGCCTCGACCAAGTATATCATCATGGGCAGCCTTTCCACGGCAGTGGCTGTCTTTGGTTATTCATTCCTCTACGGCTGCGCCGGCAGTCTCCGTTTCGAGGCAGTGCTGGCCTACGCCACCCAGTATCCGACCTCTCCGCTTCTGCTGCTTGGCGTGATTCTTCTTTTGGCTGCCGCTGGCTTCAAACTGACCCTCTTTCCTTTCCACATGTGGGCGCCGGATGTTTACGAGGGCGCACCGGCGCCGGTTACCGCTTTTCTCTCCGTCTCATCCAAGGCCACGGCCATCGCTTTTCTGGCGGTGCTGGTCAATGGCCCCCTGGCCCCGCTCCATGATCAACTTCAGCCCGCCTTTTTGTTGCTGGCCGCCATCACCATGACGGTGGGCAACCTCGGGGCGCTCAAGCAACGGAATCTCCTCCGTTTCATGGCCTATTCCTCCATTGCCCAGGCGGGCTACATCGTGCTCGCCTTTGCCGGCCAAGGCGCCATGGCCCAGACGAGCATTTTCTACTACCTGCTGGTCTATGCCGCAGCCAACTATGCCACCTTCTTTATCATCGCGGTCATCGGCAAAAGCCGGAGCGAGGAACTCGAGACACTGCAGGGGCTCGGCCGACAAAATCCGGGGCTTGCCGCCGTCCTCATGCTGGCTATGTTCTCCTTGGCCGGCATTCCACCCCTGGCCGGCTTCACCGGCAAATTCATGCTTTTTGCCACGGCCGCCCAGTCGGGGTTTTACGGGATGGTTCTCTTCGCCGCCCTCAACTCCACCGTGTCGCTCTACTACTACTTGCTCATTATCAAGGAAGCGTATATCACAAAGCCGGCTTCCCCCTTGCCAACGCTTGTAATGAGTTCCATCCAGCGGGCCAGCCTCATCCCCCTGACCGGAGCCATGATTTTTCTCGGATTGCTGCCCTCGGTCAGCACCGCTATTCAAAAGATATTGGGATAGCTCTCGTTGCGGTGTCACCGTGATGAATTGGTGTCAGCATGCCAGAGGTGTTCATGTCGAGCGGACTGATCCTGCCGCCGGAAATTTCTTTGTCCATCCGTCTTTTGAAGTGGTTCTGGGAGGGGAGTATCTTGTGAAAATATCTTTTTGATGAGCGCGTCTTTTATGATTGGCGCCAAAGTCCGCGCCCCAGTGATCCCCTTCAGTATCGGCAGCATTCTTCCCTTGTCGGGGCGGCTGCGGCTTTGTCAACCTCTGCTCCCCTGGGAAGACCGCAGGTTTTTTGCAAGGGGAGTGACAATGGTCATCGGCAGGCAGTATCTGGATAAAATCGGTGTCGTTGGCGTGGACGAAGTAAAAAAAGCGTTTTACCCAGGGGTTTCCTGTAGGCGGATCAGTGAGGTTTTGTGGGGAATTGCAACTTTTGCTTTGTTTCTTCTTTTGGGGGCATTTTTCGTGATTGCCGCCATCTGCAGTGTGTGTTTTGTAAGGCAAGGGGAAGGGATTGAGCCGGAGGCGATGTTTGGAGGGGAGAGATGTAATTGAGCAAAGCAAAATTTCCGTGCCAGAGAACCACTGCTCTTCGTCGAGTGATTCTGCCAAGATTTTTCCTGTTCCAGTCAAGCCTGCGAGTTGTTCAGCGCAACCCTAATTCCAGTTTGGCAGGCACACCCTCGTCCTGCTCTTCGCTCTGCACGACGGCGCCGAGGGTGATCCGGTTCATATCTGTGTCGGCCCGACCGGTGAGTTCCTGAACTATTGCCATTCCTCGCTGTTCCGCCAGTTTTTCTAGCTCCGCCTGGGGCAAGGGTGCGCTCTCCACCAGATATTCAAACAAAGCGCGGTAGAACTCGCGATCCTCGCCGGCCTGTCCGAACAGGGCCAGGGCCGGATTGACCCGTTTTACTTTTTTGCCGGAGAGATCTTCATACCCGGTTTGAAAGGGGGCCAACTTGTCTCCGGCCAGTTTTTCAAGGGCGCGCTGGGTCTTTGCATTGTCAAAGGTCAGCGGTCCGGGTTGTACCCCGAATTTTTGTACCAGGGTGCGGCGGAATTGTGAGGTCTTAAGCGCCTTGCCGTCAAGGCCGGGCTCAAAACCGCCATGTACGGTGAGCTGGAGCTGTGTCCGTTTGCCGAGCGCCTCGGCCACATTTTTAAGCTTTTCCTGCTCCGGCGGAGCAAGTTCTACCCGGCCCGGTTCGAAAAGGATTGTATCCATGTTTTCGGAATGGCTTCCGAAGAGGGCGCCCAAGGCCCGAAACGGCGCGGTTACGACCTTGGTGAGCAGGTTGAACAGTGCCTGTCTGAAGACGTGTCCGTAAGAGAATTCCGGGTGGTCGATGTTGCCGCGGATGGGCACGGCGATGTCGATCTTGCCCTCGCCGTCGGTGAGCAGGGCAATGGCCAGGTCCAAGGGCAGGTCCAGGGCGCTGGGGCTTTCGACATGTTCCCCCAGGGTGAAATCTTTCAGGACAACCGAGTTCTCGCCCAGCAGTTCGCTGTCCTTGATGTTATAGCCCAGATCGAGGTTGAGCTTTCCCGAGGCGATGTTTCGTCCGGCAAAGGTGGCACTGTATGGGGACAGGGGGGGCATGGCGACATTGCGGAAGTTAACTTTGATGTCGGTGAACTGTTTTGGATTGGCCGGGGCCAGGCTGCCATTGGCCTTGGCCTGGCCGAACTCTCCGATCCTCCCCTCGAATTTGAGCGAGGTGCGGGTGGAGGGCTTTGTGGAGATGCCGCTGGCTGCGCCCTTAACCTCTGTAATGCGGGTAGAAAAAGGCAAAACCAGGCTGAAGTCGGCAAAATCGACCACCCCGTTTTTCAGGCGGACTCGTTCTATATCTACGGGGAAGAGAGGCTTCTCTGGTTTTTCTGTCTCGGCCTCGTCTTTTTGCCGGAGGATTTTGATCAGGTTGAAGCTTTTGTCTTTAAAAATGGTGATTTTGGCCCCTGGGTTCTGGAGCCGGAGTTCCTTGATTGCTAACTGGTCCGGGTTAAGTCCGAACTCAAGCCCGTTGGCGGCAAGTTCCTTCCAGGCAAGAAAGCGCTCTCCGGTATTCTCCTCGTTGAGCAGCAGTGTTCCGATTTTTGCCTCGCCCTCCACGGTGAGCGAAGAGGGTGTACTGCCGGTGGTATAGCGCAGGTGCGTGTTTGCCGTGAGGTCGCCTGAAGCAAGGGTCAGGGCGGCATGCTGTGCGATCAGGGATTCCAGTGGCTTGAGATTCAGCTGGGCGATTGCAACCTGCGCCTCGATTTGGCCGATCTGCCCGTCTGCTTGGGACATGGTTCCGGCCAAGCTGGCAGAACCGCCTTGCCGGATTCCTGCTTGGGCCTCAAAGGCGATCGGTTTTTCGCCGATGGTGGAAAAATCCGTCACCTCTGCCCGCAGGTCGGTCAGATCATAAGCCAGGGGCGGTTTGCGTTTTTGGTCAGCAAAGCCAAGATGAAATCCGGAAACGCTCAACTGGTCGAGCGCCAACTTCCAGGGGCGTTTTCGGGCGGAGGTTTCTTCCCTGGTTGTTTCCTGTCTCGTTTCGGGTCGTGTTTTTTTGTGGTCTGCGGCGGTAACGGCGCCGACCGGGGTCTGGGTAAGGGTTATTCCCCCGCCGGTCAGGGCGATTCGTTTGATCGAGGCTTCCTGGCTACCCAAGTCGAGGCTGCCTTCGGCCAGCGACATGGCCAAGTCCGCGTCCAGAGTGATGGGGGTGGCGCGGCTTGCATCGCTGTAATGCAGGTCAAGATCGGTGGCGGAGAAGGCCTTGACTCCAATTTGCCAGGGTAAGGTTTCGTTGCCGGTAGGTTTGGCCTGTGTGTTCTGTTTTTTTGGCGCCGGAGATTTTGTTCCTTGCTTGATAAGCCGTTGCCAGTTGCCAAGGCCTGTCTTGTCGACCAGGGCCGCTACCCGCCCGCCCTTGAGCATGATGGATGGAAAAACTATCCTGTGTGTGACAAAGTCGATCTGCCCGCCCGAGGCGGTGAGGCTGCCCAGTTTCAGGAGCGGCTGGGATGCGCCTTTTTCGGTCAGGGAGAGGCCGTGCAGCGAAAGGCTGAGGGGGTTCACCAGCAGGGCGGCCTCTCCCTTGCTGGTGGAAAAATGGTAGCTTGCCGTCAGCTGGGCCGTTCCGGTGGGTTCCGCCAGATTCAGGCGGTCCCGGAAGTGGTTCCAAATCGCGGCTGGTTTGAAGTCCTTGATGTCGATGGAGCCGGTGGCCGAGATCGGTTGGAGCGTCATTTCGCCTTGCCAGCCGAGGTTTCCGCCGTCGGGGATGGAGGCGGAAACCGTGTAGGTGCTTAACTGCTCGGGAAGGGTCGAGATGTTGTTGAATTCAAGATTGATGGGCTCGATCGTGGTGTCGGTCGGCAGTGCCTTGGAATGATCGGCCACCTGCACCGTGCCGGCGGAGAGTGCCAGATGTTTCAGCAGCAGCCGTGGGGGAGATTTTTTTTCAGCGTTCGGCTGCGCCTCTGCTTGCGGAACTCTTTCGGCAAGCTTCGCCAGGTTGAGGCGGCCATCTGGGCCGATCACCAGACGCAGGTTAGGGCTCTCGATGGCAAGGTCGGCAAAGGTCCAGATCCGGCGGAAAAGGGTTTCCGGCTCGAAGTCGATAAAGATCCGGTGCACGGAGAAGAACGGTTCCTCCTCGTCGATTTGCAGGCTGAGATCTTTGACCTCGCAGGTGAAGAGTAATGGATTGATCCGTACCTGACCGAGGTGGACTTGGAGATGCAACTGTTCCGCCGCATACTGCGGAACATATCGGGTGACGAGGTAGGGGGCCAGAAAAAAACCGGCCAGGGTGTAAACGGTCAGCAGCAAGGCGAGGGTGACGCCCAGAAGGCAGAGGCTGCGGCGCCAGACCGGCGGAAGAGTTAAGTGGTGTCGCGCTGTTTCGATACTCTCTGACATGGCGTTCTCCGTGGTCAAGCATACCCGGAGTGGAGGGCGGCAAGTTGTTTTTTTTGGCCGAAGCAGTACGGCCTGGATTCAGGAAAATATTTTCTCTTACCCGATTATAGCATAACAGAAAATTTGCAGGACGATGAGGCTGTAAATTCCTGCCAGAACATCATCCAGGACAATACCCATGCCGCCGTTGATCCGCTGGTCGATGATCCGGATTGGGTAGGGCTTGAAGATGTCGAAAAACCGGAAGATCAGAAAACCCAGCAGCCAGATCAGGGGGTTGTTCGGCGCAGCGATGAGGGTGACAAGCATGCCGATGACCTCGTCGATTACCACCACACTTGGATCTTTGCGGTCCAGGATCTTTTCCGCCTGGCCGGCAGTGATGACGGCGATGAAAAAAATACCCCCCAGGGCAAGGGCATAATGGTTCGGCGCCAGCTGCCGGAGAAAAAAATGCAGGGGCAGGGCCAGCAGCGACCCCCAGGTGCCGGGAGCCTTTGGAAGATATCCCGCGCCGAAACCGGTGGCAATGCTCATGAATAGTCGGTCCATTTAAATGTCCTTTGTAAACTCCGTGCGTTCGGCGCACCCCACTTCGGCGTACACCTCTTTGAGCGGGATTCCATGCGCCATCGCAACCCGTTTGCAGTCTTCATATTCCGGGGTCAATACCTCCCCGGCAGGAGTCGTTACTTTTTTTACCCGCACCTTGCCCCAGCGGGTGGGAACCGTACCGCCTTCCCGGGGCAGAGTCCAGCGCTGCTCCGTGCGAAAACGCAAGCCGATGGCCGTGGTCTCGCTCAGAATGCCTTCCTTGACCGCCAGGGCCGCAGCCCGGTCGCAGAGCACTCGGAGCAGGAATCCCGGCCGCCCTTTTTTCATCTGGATAGGGATCAGGGCGACATCAAGGGCGCCCAAGGCAAACAACCGTTCAGTGAGATAGGGAAAGGTTTCCGGCGACCAGTCGTCCAGGTGGGTTTCGATGACCTCCACTTCCTGGGCCTCGACCGCGAGCCGGGAGGTGCCGATGATCAGGCGCAGGAGGTTGGGCTGACCATTGGTCAGCGTTTGGCTTCCTGCCCCGTAGCCCACGCCGGTCATGGTCATGGGCGGCATGGGGCCATAAGCGCCGGCCAGCCCCTTGACAATGGCAGCCCCGGTGGGGGTGACCAGCTCCTGCTCCAGCTCGACCCCGTAGGTGGGAACCCCTTGCAGCAGTTCGCAGACCGCGGGGGGAGGCAGGGGCAGCAGGCCATGGGCGCATTGGACCCAGCCGCGCGGCATGGGCAGAGGGGCGCAATGCAGGCTGCTGATGTTCAGGATATCAAGACCGATGGCCGCGCCGACTATATCAATAATCGCATCGACTCCGCCCACCTCATGGAAATGCACCGAATCCACCGGTCTGCCGTGGACCTTGGCTTCGGCCTCGGCCAGGAGGGAGAAAATGGAAAGCGCCGTTTTCTTGACTGGGTCCGTGAGATTACTGGAGGTGATGAGCTGTCGAATCTCACCCCAGGAGCGGTGCGGATGGATCTCGGCGCTTCGCACCGCAAGCGAGGTGGCGGCGATGGCCCCGCAGGCCTTTTTGCTGACGTTCAGGGTATAGCCGTCAAGGCGGAGCAGGGCCAGTTGGCCTTGCAATTCCTCGACCGGCAGACCGGCATCCAGCAGGGCGCCAAGAAACATGTCGCCGCTGATTCCGGAAAAACAGTCGATATAGGCGATGGTGCGCTGGTTCGTCATTTTGTTTCCGGCGGAGCAGGGTTGTTTGGGCCGTTATTGGGAAAGGTTCGTCTGCTGTAGTGGGTGAGCCAGGCGAGAATCCGTTTGTGGTAAAGGGCATAGGGGAGGGCGATCAGGGCTGAAATCGCCAGCAGAAGCACAAATTTCAGATAGTTGCCCTGATAAATTTCGGCCCCTTGGAGGGAAAGGAGCAGGGTCCCTGGGATTCGGCCCACCACGGTGATAAACAAAAATACCGGCATGGGCATGTGGCTCATGCCCAGCAGATAGGCCAGGGAGTCTTTGGGAAAGCCGGGCAGGAGAAAGAGGACAAAGGGAATGATGAAATCGCCCTTGCTGACCAGATGGTTGAAGCGCTGGTAGATGGCGGTGTGTTCCAGTCGGCGGCGGACCAGGTCGCTGAGCAGACGACCGATCATGAAGGCCAGCCAGGAACCGATGGTGAGGCCGACGGAGGAATAGAGCAAGGCCGGCAGGGCGCCGAAAAGATAACCGCCAAAGACGCCGCTTGCCTCGCCGGGGATGGGCGCGATAACCACTTGGAGGACTTGCAGGGTGATGAAGATCAGAGGTGCAAAGGCGCCTTTGGCCAGGATGGCTGCCCTGATCTCTTCCCCGTGCTGCCGTGAATTTTGTAAGTAATGTAAAACCTTGATGAAAAGGTTGTCCTGCTGGTACGCATAGAGGGTAACGGCTGCAATTCCGACAAGGATGAGCAGAAGGTAGAAGATGCGGTTTTTCAGGAATCGGGTCATGTGGGAAACCGCAGCCCCGCTTCGAGTGGCCTGCCCCGGAGAAAGGCGTCCGCGCTCATCCGTTTGCTGCCTTCAAGCTGCACCTCGCCAAGACGCAGATAATCTTCGCCGGTGGCCACCAGCAGCCCGGCTTTGTTGACTCTGCACAGGGTGCCGGGTGCTTCGCGGACAGGCCCGGGGCTAATCAGCGGGGAAAAAAGGCGTAGCCATTTGCCCTCCAGGGTGGTGTGGGCCATGGGCCATGGGTCCAGCCCTCTGATCTGGCAGCTGATTTCCCTGGCCGACCTGCGCCAGTCGATAGCGCTCAATTCCTTGGAAAGCGGGGGCGCCAGGGTGACCAGGCTTTCGTCCTGTTTTTGCGGCGGAAGATTTCCAGCCTTGAGCTTTTCCAGGGCTTCAACAAGCAGTCTGCCCCCGAGTTCGGCCATCTTGACAGCCAGGCTGCCCGCGGTGTCATCGGGTTCGATGGCAAGGCGCCCCGGCAGGAGGATGTCGCCGGTATCCATGCCCTCGTCCATCTGCATGATGGTAATGCCTGTTTCCGCATCGCCGTTGAGCACCGCCCATTGGACCGGAGCAGCGCCCCGGTATCTGGGGAGGAGCGAGCCGTGCACGTTGATGGTGCCCAAAGGCGGCAGATTGAGCAGCGGTCCCGGGAGAATGCGGCCATAGGCTGTCACCACCATAAGATCCGGCTGGTAGGTGCGGAGCTCTTCAAGAAACTCAGGGGTTCTGACCTTGGTCGGCTGGAGCACCGGGATGGATGCAGCCAGGGCCAGCTCCTTGACCGGCGGCGGGCTCAGCTTCCGGCCCCGTCCCTTGGGCTTGTCCGGCTGACAGATCACGGCCACCACTTGTTCCCCGTGGTCGAGAAGCGCCTTGAGCGAGGGCACGGCAAATTCCGGGGTGCCCATGAAGATGATGCGGTACCTGTTGGTCGCCACCGGTTATTTCCCCTCTTCGGCCTTGAGCATTTTTTTGAGCTTCTTTTTATACAGCGTCCGCTTGAGGGAGCTGATTCGATCGATAAACAGGGTGCCGTTTAAGTGATCGAGCTCGTGTTGGATCACCCGGGCGTAATAGCCTTCAGCCTCGAAGCTCATGGGCTGGCCGGTAATGTCCTGGGCTTCAACCCATATTTTCGCATAGCGGATCACGTTGCTGCAATACTCCCGCACGCTGAGACACCCCTCTTCGTCAATCTCTTCACCCTCGCCCTTGATGATCTTCGGGTTGGCCAGCACGATCAGCTCTCTGGGTGCATCCTTGGGTGAAATATCAATGACGCAGAGCTGCAGGGGAATGTTGATCTGCGGGGCCGCCAAGCCGACGCCGGGAGCGTCGTACATGGTTTCCGCCATGTCGGCCACCAGCTTTTCAAGCTCGGGACCGAAGTCGGTCACCGGTTTGGCCGTGTCCTTGAGGATGGGGAAAGGGTAGGTGACTATCTCTCGTAATGCCATGGTGCGATCCTTAGTTATGGTTGCCGCGTAACGTTTTGGAAATGAAAGTCAAAAACGGATGTTGCGCCTTTTGGAGAGAGATAAAGCAGGCTTTTCTCTCCCCAGGAAGCATGGATGAAGCGTGCCCCGTCATCTCCTCTGTAAAGTTCAAGACCTGCCACGGCCAGTAGGGTTATGCTCCACCTCTGAAGTAATTACCGTTTACAATGGTCGCAGGGTCTCAATATCCATTAAACAAAAAATTTAGTGCAGCGACGATCTCGCCCCTGCGATCAGCCAGCGAGCCAACCTTTTGCCCCAAAAGGCGCGTCGGAATACCCGCAAGTTCGGCAGTGGACATAACCACCTCGCTCTGCCCCACCGTGAATCCGGGGTTGAGGTGTTGCGCCGCCTTACCCATGGCCGAGGCCTTGACGAGCGGAACCACTACGCGGGAAGCGAGACCCTCCAGCAGGCCGGTTTGCACGTCCAGCAGGTAGGGGATTTCCTCCCTGGTTGCCGGATTGGGGTTTTCGTACACGTCGAGATGCGCCATCAGAACCGCCTGAGCTTATCGTTGAACACCCCGCGCTTTTCGATGCGTAAGTTGTATTCGTTTATGGCCTCAAGGTTTTCCGCAAGCCACTTGCGGCGTTGTTCCTCCCGCAAAACTTCGGCCAGCCGTTGCTCAAGGGCTTGGGAAAGATTAATGTGGTTTTCTTTTGCCAGTCGCAGCAAGTCGCTGTTGATACTGAGATTGGCGGATTTTTTAGGGGCTGCCGGATCAAAAAGGGTTGCCTGCATCGTTGCCTCCGTATGCGCATTTCTTATGCGCATGATTGTATCTTGTGTGGCACGCGATAACAAGAGAAAAGGGTGCGTCCTGTTGCGCTGGAAATGGATGCGGTCACACCCTGCCGTGCACCTCTTCATAAATCCGGCTGCGATGTTTGATGGCGAAGACCACCACCTCGTTGCTGCGAATGGCATACACCACCCGCCAGTCTTCCACGCGAAGTTTCCAATATCCTGCCAGTGTCCCCCGCAACGGTTTGCCGTAGCGGGATGGATCGATGGCCAGACGGGTTTCAATGGCGTTTTTTATCCGTTCCCGGATGGCCTTGGGCAGGAGAGCGGCATCATCCTTGACCTCTGGGTGAAAGATAACGGGAAAGGGCATCAGCCGAAAACCTGATCGGCAGTCAGCGCCTTGTCCCGGTTAAAGCTTTCCGCCCGGGTATCCGCTACCTCGGCAAGGGCAATGTCCTCTCGCAGTTCCAGAGATTCCAGGAGAAGATCATGGGCCACCGAAGAAAGGGACGCCCCGTCCTGTGCGGCCAATTTGGCGATGGTTGCATACATTTCTTTTTCGCAGACAACATGGATACGGGGGTTGGATGTCGGCATGGTGTGCTCCTTCATTTTTCACATATTGTAACACTAGTGGTGCACTCTGTCAACGCCGGCTTCTACAGCATGCTCTCCGGATCAACGTCTATCGACAAATTCACTGCTCCGCCAAGGCACCCGTGCTCCTGCTCCAAGTCCCGGCAGAGGGTATGCAGTTGCTCAAGATCCGGTCCCTTGAGCAGGATCTGCCAGCGGAACCTGCCACGCAATCTGGCAAGGGGCGCAGGGGCTGGGCCGAGGATGGCTGTGTTCCTATATCGGGGCAGCAGGGCTTTCCCCTTGGCGGCCAGGGCTGAGGCCCGGTTTTGTACCGCCTCTTCCAGCTCGCCGTCAAGAACAAGGTTAATCAGCCGGCTGAAGGGCGGATAGCCCAAGGCCTTGCGCAGTCCGATCTCTTTTTCAAAAAAACGGGGGTAATCGTGGTCGCGGGCCGCGGTAATACTGTAATGGGTGGGCTGGTGGGTCTGGACAATAACCCTCCCCGGTTGCTCGCCCCGACCCGCCCGGCCGGTTACCTGGGCCAGGAGCTGGAAGGTGCGCTCGCCTGCCTTGTAGTCGGGCATGCCCAGTCCGGCATCGGCCCAGACTATGCCCACCAGGGTAACATGGGGGAAATGGTGGCCCTTGGTGATCATCTGGGTGCCCACGAGAATGTCTATCTCTCGCTCATGTACGGCCCGGAGGATACGGAGGAAATCCTGGCGGTTGCGGGTGGTGTCGTGGTCGAGTCGGGCGATTCGGGCCTTGGGGAACATCCCGGCAAGTTCTTCTTCGATGCGCTCCGTGCCGAAACCGATGGGGGCGAGGTTGAGTGAGCGGCAGTTGGTGCAGACCGTGCGGCTGTTGGTGGCAAAGCCGCAGTAATGACAGACCAGTTCGCCTCTGCCCTTGTGCAAGGTCAGGGTTATCCGGCAATGGGGGCATTGCACGGCCTGGCCGCAGTCGGAGCAGAGCATGCAGCCGGCAAACCCTCTTCGGTTTAAAAAAACAAGACTCTGCTCCTGCCGGGCCAGGGTCGCCCGCAGGGCCTGTTTGAGTTGCGGGCTAAAAAGGGGCGGTCGGCCGGAAACGGTGTTTACAGCCTGGAGATCGATCAACTCCACCTGGGGCAGGGGCCGGTTTTCGATGCGGATCGGCAGGCTGAGCAAGGTATATTTGCCGCTGAGCGCATGCTGATAGCTGATCAGCGACGGGGTGGCCGAGCCGAGCAGCACCGTGGCCCCGCCCTGGCTGCCCCGGAGTAAGGCCAAGTCGCGGCCCTGGTAACGGAGGCTGTCTTCCTGCTTGTAGGCGGTGTCGTGTTCCTCGTCGACGATGATCAGGCCCGGATCGGCAAGGGGGGCGAAGATAGCGGAACGAGCGCCGATGACGATCCGGGCCTCACCGGAAACCACCCGCTGCCACTGGTCAAAACGCTCCCCTCTGGCCAGGCCGCTGTGAAGCAGGGCCACGGTCTCGCCGAAGCGGGAAAGGAAATGCGCCTCCAGCTGAGTTGCCAGGGCGATTTCCGGGACCAGCACCAGGACGCTCCGTCCCAGGGCCAGGGTGGTTTCCGCAGCCTGCAGGTAAACCTCGGTCTTGCCGCTGCCGGTGATGCCGTGCAGCAGAAAGGCGGCATATTTTTTTTCGGTGATGGCAGGGATCAGTTGGGCAAGGGCGGTATCTTGATCCGCTGTGAGTTGCGTGGGCCTGGGGAAAAAAGGCGGGGTCTCGCCAAAGGGGTCACGATAGACCGGACGTTCCGTAAGGAGGATGATGCCTTTTTCGGCTAGAGAGGTGATGGCTTTTGCCGCACCGCTGTAGGCCTTGGTCAGCTCCCTGCGGGGAAGTCCTTGATTTGCCTCCGTTCGCAGCTCCTCGATATGGGCGATGGTTTTTTTTTCCGAGGGCTTGAGGTGGGCCAGGGTCTCCGGAGCAAGCGGTTCTGGGGCAAGGAGCACGCAGGTCTCGGTTTTTTGGCCGATGGAGGCCCCGGAGATAATCTGCTCCACCGAGATCAGCCCTTGCTCCGCCCATTGCTCGATGGTCCGCCTGTCCTTGCCTCGCCAGAGCTTGCGCACCGTTGCGGCGCTGAGTTTTTTCTTGGCAGCCAAGCCGGCCAGCCAGGGATATTCCTGGGTCAGCTGGGGCTGTTCCCTGAGAAAATAGTGCAGCCCCGGTTCGGTGAGCTTGAGCTGGCGGCCGCTTTGCGAAGTGAGCCCGCCTGGCAACGCGCCCCGGATCACCTCGCCGATGGGGTAATGATAGTAGCGTGCCACCCAGCGGAAAAAGGGGACCAATCCTTCCGGGAAGACCGGGAAATCATCAAGGATGTCGGCCACGGGTTTGAGGCGGAATTCTGGTTTTTCTTCACTCAAGGCCAGCACATAGCCGGTGAGCAGGCGTCCGCCCAAGGGAACCAGTACCCGCTGGCCTGGAACGGGTATCTCGCCGCTGGTCGGGATGGCGTAGGTCAGAGTCTGCGGCAGGGGCGCGGCCACGGCAACTTCAAGATAGGGGGGTGATGCGGACATGGCTTGCTGTCAATGAAAGTGAAAGGCCGCCCTTCTCGCTCGGCAGAGGGGCGGCCAGGATGGAGATTCTAGTTTAACCCTTTCGGCTTTTAAACCGTTGTGAAAAAAGCGGGCCATTTGATTGGCCAAAAGGGCATAAGGTGCTGCAACGAAATAATCCCTGACGAGACCAATTAGCTCGTAACGGCTCCTAAAAACTCGCGCATACTTCCTTAATGTGTTTTTTGAACTCCTTGCATATCACGGGATGTCGCAGGGCGTAAGCGACAATGGCCTTGAGATAGCCGAGCTTGTCGCCTGCGTCGAAGCGGGTGCCCGAGAATTCATAGGCATACATGGGGCGCTGTTTAGCAAGGGCCAGCAGGGCGTCGGTGAGTTGGATTTCTCCGCCGTGGCCCGGCGTGGTTTTTTCGAGCATCGGAAAGATCTCCGGGGTAAGCAGATAGCGGCCGATGATCGCCAAATCGGAGTCGGTGGTGCCGGGCGCGGGCTTTTCCACCATGCGGTCCACTTGATACACCCCTTCCCGAATCAGGGTTCCCTCCACGATCCCGTATTGGTTGGTTTCCTCGGACGGTACTTTCTGGATAGCCACGATGGGCGCATCCATTTCTTCGTGCAGGTTGAGCATCTGCTGGCAGCACGGAACCTTGCTCAACACCAGATCATCGCCCAACAGAACCAGGAATGGTTCGTCGCCGATGACATTCCTGGTGGTCCAGATGGCGTGGCCCAGTCCCAATGGTTTTTTCTGGCGGACCGTGGTAATGTCGATGAGGTTTGAGATGTGGTTGATCTCTTCGCAAAGCGCATCCTTGCCCTTCTGCTTGAGCAGGGTGTCGAGCTCGAAATCGTAGTCAAAATGATTTTCGATGGCGGATTTACCCTGACTGGTGACAAAAACAATCTCTTCGATCCCGGAGGCGACCACCTCTTCGACAATGTATTGGATGGTCGGCCTGTCAACGATGGTGAGCATTTCCTTGGGAATTGCCTTGCTGGCAGGGAGAAAGCGGGTGCCCTTTCCGGCCACCGGGATAACAGCTTTGCGTACTTTCATAAGAGACCCATTGTTGAGTTTTTTGGAAAAATGAGGACACGCTCCATCATGGTATATCACATAGCCAAAGATAGCTGCATCTTCAAGGGAAATAATGGTGGTTATGTTAAAAGCCATTGGAGATCGGAGTGTTAACTCAGTCATCTTGAGCGGTGCGCATGCATTTTTTTATCAACAAGGTTGCAGAGATTATCAGGCGTGAGGGGTTGCTTGCCTCCGGAGAACGTTGTGTCGTGGCGGTGTCCGGCGGGCCGGATTCCATGGCCCTGCTTCGGGTTTTGGCGCAACTGGCGCCATCCCTTGGAGTTTTTCTGGTGGTTGCCCATGTGGATCATGGCTTGCGACCAAAGGAGGCTGAGGAAGAAGCGAGCCTGGTCGCAAGCGCGGCCCTGGCCCTTGGTCTAACCTGCGAGTTCGGCAGGGTGGAGGTTGCCGCCTGCGCCAAGGAGCAGGGCTTGTCCATCGAACATGCCGCCCGCAATCTGCGTTACGGATTTCTGGAGGAGGTGGCGGTGCGCCACCGGGCCACCAAGATTGCCGTGGCTCATACGGCGGATGATCAGGCCGAGGAGATCCTGCTGCGGCTTATTCGGGGCACTGGCCGTGCGGGGTTGACCGGTATGGCGAGGCTTCGCGATGGCCTTGTTGTCCGGCCCTTTTTGGGAATAGCCAAGGAGGAGCTTCTTCGCTATCTTGCCGAGGGAAACATCCCTTATTGCCTCGACAGCTCCAATCAGCAACGGATTTATCTGCGCAATCGGATCAGGCTTGATCTGCTCCCGTATTTGCAGGAGCATTTCAACCCCAATATCGGCAACTCTCTGCGGGAAACGGCGGCGATTCTGCAAGGGGAAGAAGAGCTGCTGGCCGGGATTGCCAGCCAGGCCTATGCCCAGATGGTTGAGGAGGAGGGGGACGAACCTGTTGCGCTGACGATCCATCTGGCTGCTTTTTTGTGTCAGCCCCTGGCCATTAAGCGGCGGATACTGGAAACAGCTTGCTGGCACATGGGTTGTCGGCCGTCGTTCCGGCAGATTGCCCAGCTTCTCTCCCTGGCCGAAACCGGGGGTGAGGGGCCGGGGACGCATCTGGCTCGAGGCTTACGGGTTGTCAAGGAAGAGGGGCGGCTGTATTTTCGTTATCCGCAGGGGCGGCAGGCAGTACGCGGTAATCTCTCGGATGCGGCTAAGGTCGAGCCTTCTTTCGCCAAGGAGCTTTCCGGTCCGGGCGACTATTTTCTCGAAGAGACGGGGACAATTCTCAAACTTCGTCTGCTTGAAGCGCTTCCCGAGGGATGGGAGGGGCGGACTCCGGAAACCCTGTATTGCGATGCCGGGAAGATCAGTTTTCCCCTGATGGTTCGTTCTTTTCGGCCGGGAGACAGGTTTTGCCCTCTCGGGGCGCCGGGCCGAAAAAAGGTCGGCGATTTTTTCACCGATCAGAAGATTCCCGCAGTCAAACGGAGGCGGATCCCAATCCTGGCGGACCGGGAGGGAATCATCGCCATCCTCGGTGTGCGCCCTGACCAGAGGGCGGCAATCTCCACCCACACCAGAAGTATTCTGGCCGTAAGCCAGCACCCTTCGGCAACAGGTGAAAATGGCTTTACTGAAAAAGCGATACATGGTAAGTAAGTTGCCACCGTGAATATGAAAACCCGAGGGCGGGTAGCTCAGTTGGATAGAGTGTTGGCCTCCGAAGCCAAAGGTCGTGGGTTCGATTCCCGCTCCGCCCACCAAAAAAATATAAGGAATCAGTCATAAAAGGCTGGTTCCTTTTTTTTGTGAATATGCTTCCGGCGCTTCAGGGATCGTATCTGTGTCTCCTTCCTCACCGCGTGGGAGCGGTGTGTTCCATGAATTGCTTTGCTTCCTCTTTAACCTCCGTTATAATCGAGAATTTGGAGCGTTACAGTTACAGGTGTTCTGCCTGCTGGATAACCCGGCGAAAAGCCGTTACATGGCATGTGTTGCGAAATGATGGAACCCGATCATGACATCAAGGTGCTGGTGGTTGACGATTCGCTGGTCATGCGGAGGATCATCGGCAATCACCTGCGGGCGTTGGGGTATTCCAACATCCTTGAGGCGGATAATGGGAAAAAGGCGCTGCGGATTCTGGAGGAAGAACGGGTGGACCTTATCCTTTCCGATTGGTGCATGCGGGTAATGCACGGTATCGAGGTGTTGCGCAGTGTCCGGAAAAATGAGGCCACCAAGAATATCCCTTTTATCATGGTGACCGCCGAGGCGCAGCCGCATCTGATTCTTGAAGCGATTCGGGCCCAGGTCAGTGATTACGTGGTCAAGCCTTTTACCCGGGAGAATCTGCGGGAGAGCATCGAGAAGGTTTTTGCTCTGGCGCAGGCAGGTGACTGATAGGGAGTCGTATCTGGGGTATTGCGGGGCTTATTTCTCCGCAGGCAAATTAATCAATGGTTCCACAAGCAAGTCTACTCCTCAAGTTCTGGTTCCCCCCAGTCGTCATCCTCCGCATCATCTGACTGGCAATGGTGCGGCGCCTCATCGTCAAGGTCAGTCAGCTCATCGAATAACTCAACTTCGTCAGGCGAGGGAATGGGGTCAAGATCGGCTTCGCGCCAAGCGTCGAGAGTGATTTCTTCGGGGGTGCCGTCCTCATGCTGGAGTTCGACAATCCCTTCATCTTCATCAACGGTTACTACGAAGAAGCGACCGCCATCTTCAATGGTCTCGTACCAGTTGCCTTCAATGGGTTCGATGTCTATGGGCATGGTTTTCTCCGTTTTGGGAGAGCGAGGTTTGTTACACGAACAGGCAGTCCTCTCGCCAGCAGCAATCTTCTTGGGTGCAATTTTCGATGGCTGAGCCGAAGCAGGGAAAATTGCCTTCTTTTTCCTGAATGGCGCGGATGAGATCCTCTTTTTTTAGCTTGCCTGGCTTAATGCCAAGATCTTTCGCCTTTGTCTTGATGTCGAGCATTTTCATGGAAAACCTCCGTGGATGTTGGGAATGATGTTGGGAATCCGTGTCGTTACATGCAGGGATTCATGCTGAGCACAGGGCAGTCGGCGGTTTTGATCACCCGCTCGGTAACGCTGCCGAACAGGGTTTTCTCCACCCCTTTGCAGGTTTGGGTGCCGATCATGATCAGGTCGCATCCTTCGGCCTTGGCGTGGCGGACGATCTCTTTCGGGATGTTGCCGTTGAGCACCGCACTCGCATGGGGGATGTCCTTTTCCATGTTTGCCTCGATGAAGTCCTTCATCTTGCGTTTGGCCCGTTCGATCAGGTCTTTTTCAAGGTTTTCCAAGGGCAGATGGGGGACCGCGAAACCGGCATAGGCATCAAGGCTTTCCACCACAAAAACAACCTCAATGCTTGCTCCGAATTTACGGGCGATCATGCTGGCGGATTGCAGCACCTTGTTTGAGTGTTCGGAAAAATCCGTGGGGACGAGAATTTTTTTGATATCCGTCATGGCCAAGTCTCCTTTGGGTGAAAATGTTGGAACAAGCAGTCCGGCGGATGAAGAGCCTGGGCTTTCATTGTGGACAGCGCCTCATTCGCCTCCGTGTTCAGAACTTTGCGTAACCGGTGTACACAGAAAAAACAAATGAAGGCAAAATTCCAAAACAAGCGCCACCTTAAAAGGGTTTTTCCTTTTGTCGGAAAAAGGAGGGAATTCCGTAAGGATTGCCTTAATGCCTGGTGTTTTCCACCACAAATGGGGTGCTGCGCACGGCGAGGCTTTGTTTTTTGACCCAAAGCCTCGCCATGGGAACCACCTCGCCGTCCATGGTGACGATGTTGGCCAGCTCTTCTACGTAGGAGATGTCCTGGGTCTTGAATTCGTAATAAAAGGTGTTGTCACTGTAAGGATCGACAACCAGAATGATTTTCTGCGGGTTGTTTGGATGTTTCTGGGGCGCGCCGGAAAAAGCAATGTGGGTGTCGCGCAATTGTTTTTCGTCGTTGGGACGTTGGTATACCTGGAGTTCAAAACGAATTCCAGCCTGGGGGAAATTGGAGAGGGGCATGTCTGACCTCTGCGCCATGTGTGCTTGCCATCTTGGCAACAATCGTATCAAACGCTTTTTTTAATAGTATACAGATTCTCCGGAGTGAATCAAAAAATAAAATTGTGGGGATGTTTTTTTTAAATCATCCCTGGGCCGGACAGGCAGATTTTATTTCTTCACCGGAACCGGGCGCATGGCATCGTCAACAGCGACAAAGGTGAAAAGCCCCTCAATGGCTTTCTCCCGGGTCAAGTCGTACATCTGTTCAAGATATACGGTCACCCGTACCTGGATGCTGGTGTTGCCGACTTTGACCACCTGGCCGACAAGTTCGACAAAGGTTCCTGCCGGGATGGGCGTCTTAAAGTCGATGCGGTCCGAGCAGACCGTGACGGTTTTTTGCCGGGAAAAACGGGTGGCGGTGATAAAGGCTGCTTCGTCCATCCACTGTAAGGCCGTACCGCCGAACAAGGTAGCGTAGTGGTTGGTGGTGTTGGGGAAAACCGCCTTGGTGATGTGGGTTTCAGCGGATTTCATTTTCTGGGTAATGTCCATGGCCGCCTCATCGGATGAGCTGTTTCTGGCAAGGGCTGCGAGCAGGACGGGACAATCCTCCCAAACCTGCCCGCGCAAGGTTTTCCCGTTAAAACGAGATCAGGTACAGGGCCGCAATAACGCAGAGAAAAATAATGCCAACCTTGAAACAGACTTCCGGCTCATCGTGGCCATAGCCGTGGGGATCGTCGTGGTGATCGTGTGTGCTCATGGGTAAAGTTCTCCTTTGGGTGATGGTGATGATTCTCTAGCAGGGGGCTGTAGCAACATTTTATTATACACTCTTCACTTTTAACTTTTCACTCTCTTCTCGGGTCCACTCCTCGACCTCCGCCGGGGATGGCATCCGTCCGGCGCATTTTACCGTGCCGTTGATGATCAGGGCCGGGGTTTTTGTTACCCCGAAGCGCCAGATCTCATCCAGATCATGCACCGACTCCATGTCGGCGGCCAGGTCGAATTTTTGCAGGGCCTCAAAAAGCATGGCGCTGAGTTTGTTGCAGGTCACGCAGCCGGAGCCAAGCACCCGGATGGTGAGTATCTCCGGTGCGGTGTCCTGTATTCCTTGGCGGCGTCGGTATTCAGTGCGCAAGGCCTCTCGGTAGATCGGTTCCGCCGTTACGGGAACGTAATTTTCCCTGGTAATGGCAGTAAAAAGAAAATCCACCGCAGCTTCTTCCGGCATCTCTTCGTTCAGGGCTTTGTTCAGGGCCTGATCAAGGCCGATGAGGCCGACGTTGGCAGCACCGATTCGGATGGTTCGTGGCGCGGGTATGTCCTGATTATCCATGGGATTCCTGTTTTTGTTTACTCTCTTGCCAAGCCCAGCTAAAAAAGTTGCAGCTGCCGGCTGTCTGCCTTCCGCCGTTTAACGAGGGGTTGTTCTGTTTCGCTCAGCAAGGCTGCGGGAATTTCCTGGATAAACCGGGAGACGCGTTGGTTGTTTGTCCGATTGAAAATGGTGCGGCTTGCCGCTGCGCTTAAGATCAGGCTTTCCTGCGCTCGGGTCATGGCAACATAGAGGAGGCGGCGCTCTTCTTCCACATCGCTGTCCCGGTTGGCGATGGTGCAGGGAAGAATCTCCTCTTCAAGTCCTGCCAGAAAGACCACCGGGAACTCCAACCCCTTGGCGCCATGCATGGTCATGAGGGCCACGGCTTCGGCCCGTTCGTCATAGATGGTGGCTTGGGCATTTTGTCTGAGGTGTTCACAAAAGGCTTGGAGATTGTCGCCAAAGGCGTTGGCCAAGTGGAGCAACCGTTGGGCCTCCGGACTTTGGGGGTCGATGCCGAGTTCGGGCATGACCTCGGCCAGGGGGTGGGCGAGGCCCTGTTCCGCAGCGTTGCGGAATTTTTTGAGGGTTTCGCCCATATCCCGGATGCTTTTTGCCGCGCCGGCGGGAAGATGTAAGCTGAGCGCCTCGCCATGGAAATCAGGGCAACGGAGAGGGAGTTCTTTCTCAAGGAGGGAGATGGTCGCTTCTCCGACCCCTGGAAGGTCTGCAATCAGCAGGAGATGTTCGTGCAAGCTTGCGTCCGCCACGCTGGCCAGCAGAAAATGGCAGGCGGCCTTCAGGGCGGGCTTCAGATAAAATGGGGTGGCGCCGACGAGTTGGAAGGGGATGCCTTTGCGGTGCAGGGCTTCGGCAATGGGTTCGGCCATCTGGCTGAGCCGGTAAAGTACGGCGAAGTCGGCAAAGCTCCGGGGTTGGTCGCCGTTTCGACCAGTGGGGAGGGAGAGGCTGCTGATACCGCCCAATCCCTCTTCGATGCGGCGCACGATAAACTCCGCCTCGGCTTGGGCGTTTGCCGGTCTGTGCCATTCGATGAGCGCCGTGCCGGTGCTTTCTGGCAAGAGTTGGGTGTCGCCGCTTTGCCGGTTCCGGCGGATGAGGGCCGATGCGCCATCGATAATGGCCGGGGCTGAACGGTAGTTGCGGATCAGGGACAGGGTGGTGACGCCTTCCCTTTCGCGGAATCGCTGGAACAAGGTGAGGTCGCTGCCGCGAAAACCGTAAATGGCCTGGTTGGGGTCGCCGATGGCAAATATCCGCGCCTGTTCGCCGAGCAACAGGACCAGCTGGTACTGCGGATGGTTGAGGTCCTGGAATTCGTCAACAAAGAGATGGGCTACCCGGGCTCTTTCGCGGATCAGTGACGCTTTTGCCCGGTTCGTTATGGCAAAGGCAGGGTCGTCCCTGAGGCGCTCCACACACCAGGGGATGAGCAGATCGAGGTCAATGGCCCGGTTTGGCATAAACGAGGCGAGATAACGCTGGAGGAGACCCGGCAGAGCGGTGTCCGTCGGGAGTGTCCCCCTATTTATCTGCTCAACGTAGGAGGTCAGTTGTTTTTTGAGGATATGGTGTTCGGCCGGGGATAAGTCCGGGAGCATCTTGCGCAGATAGAGGTCGCGGTCATCCTCGCCGATGACTATGAAATCAGGGTTTTCCTCGCGCAACAGGCTCAGGCAGTAAGCATGGAAGGTGCCCACGAAGATGGCTTGGGCTGCTGCGCCGAGATCCCGGTCCAGACGAGTTTGCATCTCACGGGCTGCCCGGTTGGTAAAGGTGATGGCCACCATCTCCTCTGGACGGGCATTCTCCGCAGTCAGCAAATGTTCGATTCTGGCCACCAGGGTAAAGGTCTTGCCTGTGCCCGGCCCGGCAGCCACCAGGATGGTTTCGGCTTTGCAGGCGATGGCGGCAAGCTGTTCCGGATTGGGCTTTCGCGGAGGCTGGGGCTTATCGGCGGAGGGAGAGGGCTTTTTTTCAAGGGGCAGCGGGGTGCGGTCCTTTTTTTTTGAGGGGGATTTGGTCTTTTTTCCGGAAAACAGGCTGATCTGGCCGGCCAGCTCCTCCCGCTCACCCTCGGCAAAGACCCGGATTACGCCGAATTCGCCATCATAGCCAGGGGTGCGAATGACATTGCCGGCACGGATGCGGGTCACCGCCTCGCCCAATACCGGGGACATCAGGTTGATCTCGTCCACCGGCGTGTTGATCAGCAGATTGAATTCCGAACCGAAGCGGGCAACGACCTTGGAGTACAGGGCCATCACTCCCTTGGTGGCAGGGCCTGCGCCGAGAATCTCGCCCAACACCTCGGGCAGCGGAATAAGGCTGTGCACACCGGGCGAGCCTGGCGGGTAGTAGGGCTCTGTTCTTTCGGCCAGCTCCATTACTCGGTGCAGCACCCCCACGGTGAGGGGTTTATGGCAGGCCGGACAAATGGCTCCGAGCTTTCGTGTTTCAATCGGCTCAATGCAGACCCCGCAGTTACGGTGGCCGTCGCAATGGTATTTGCCCTCTTCCGGGTAGAATTCTATCGTTGCGGAAAAGGCGTCGGTCAGGGGATTTTTCAGGGCCTGCCGCAGATCAAAAAAATTGAAACCGGTATTGAAGATGTTGGCCTCCCGGCCCAGCTTGGAGGGGGAATGGCAATCGGAGTTGGAGATCAGGGCGAAGCGATCCAAGGCAGGAATGAGTCGGTTCATGTCCGGGTCCGAGGAGAGACCGGTTTCCAGGGCGAAGACGTGTGGGCTGAGATCGCCGTAACATTCCTCAATGGTGTCAAAGCCGGATCGTGAGCCGAACAGGGAGAACCATGGTGTCCAGATGTGGGCTGGAACCAGGAACCCCTCCGGCGCATTTTCGAGCAGGATTTCGAGCAGGTCGCGGGAGTCAAGGCCCAGGATGGGGCGGCCGTCCGACTCAATGTTGCCGATGCCGGCCAGAACACTGTTTATTCGTTCCGCCGAAGCGAAATCAGGCACATAGAGCAGGTTGTGGACCTTGCGCACCGCGCCGTGTCGTTTGTATATGCTGCTGATTTCGGCGGTGAGCAGGAATCGGATGGGAAGCGCTTCCGGCGTTACCTGCGGCAGGGCCTGGGGGATCGTCTCATTCTTGAGCTTAAAGAATCCCGGTTCGGCGGGGACAAGCTGTTCCTTGAGCTGACTGAACCAGCCGGGATGGGTGAAGTCCCCGGTGCCGAGCAGATGGATGCCCTTGACCATGGCCCAGGCGGCAAGGCCTTGCAGGTTGCCTGCCTTGCTGGTCGCGCGGGAAAAGGGGGAATGGATGTGGAGATCAGCGATGTAGCGCATTTTTTCGTTGCCAACCCAAGAGTGAAAAATCGACGGGAACTAATAAAGAGTACACAGAATCACTCTTCCTGTCCATGTCCTATTTGGGAGCCGTTACCACGCAATATGTGCGTTCTTGGCCCTCTTTTATTATGACTCCTTATGCCGGTGAAGTCCGGCAAATATTCTCGTTGTTTTTGTCGATGGCTTCTCTGTGGAAAAGGGGTGGCCTTCCCTTGAAAAAATCGCTATATAATGACCACTTCATTTCGAATGTTTTTAAAAAGAGGGAGACCGGAAATGGTTGAGCAGATAATAGACGTGGTGATTATCGGCGCTGGTCCTGCTGGGTTGCAGGCCGCCGTGCATGCCGTCCGAAAAAAAGCCTCGGTGCTTGTTTTGGGCCGTTTGGAAAACAGCAGTATTCATCCGGCCCATGTCGAGAATTATCTCTGTGTCGATGGCGTGACCGATGGCGCTGAGTTGCTCCGGATCGCCCTGGCTCAGGCCACCCGTTTTGGCGCGCAGGTGTGGTCGGAGGATGTCCTGCATCTTGATCAGGAAGGTGAGTTTTTCACGGTAAAAGTGGAAAGCGGGCGGCAGATCACGGCCCGGACCCTGATCCTTGCCACCGGGACCTCGCGCAAAAAGCTTAAGGTGCCGGGAGAGAAAGAATTGTTGGGCCGTGGCGTCAGTTATTGCGTGGATTGCGATGCCAATTTTTATCGCAATGCCAAGGTGGCTGTGGTGGGCAACGAATCCGCCGCGGTGGACGGCGCCCTGACCCTTACCAAATATGCCGCCGAGGTTCATCTGGTTTGTAAGGATATGGCGGTCACCAAGGAGCTTGGCGAAAAGCTGGCAGCCAGCTCCGTTATCGTGCATAAGGGGACATGGGCCACGGAGATCCATGGCGAAAAAGCGGTGAGCGGACTCCTGCTGGACAGCGGCGAGATCCTTGCCGTGGACGGGGTCTTTGTCGAACTCGGGGCCAAGGGGGCCATGGAGTTGGCCACAAGCATCGGCGTTATGCTCGACACGGACACCTTTTCCTATATCGAGACCAACAAGAAGCAGGAGACCAATATCATCGGCATCTACGCGGCGGGCGACATCGCCGGGCCGCCTTGGCAGATGGCCAAGGCGGTGGGCGAAGGGTGCGTGGCCGGCTGGGAGGCTGCCAACCATGCCAACCGGCTTAAGCGTATTCAGAAAAGCGCTTAACGTGTCGGTTCCCTTGACGATGGATTCCCCTGAGCAGTATATGGCAGTCGCTCTGGCCGAGGCACGGCTTGCGGCGGAGCGGGGCGAGGTGCCCATCGGCGCGGTGCTGGTGGACAACAGTGGACAGATGATCGCTCAAAGCGGCAACCGCACCATCGAGCTCTGCGACCCCGGAGCGCATGCGGAAATGCTGGTGCTGCGGCAGGCTGGCCGGTTGCGGGGGAATTACCGATTGCTCGACACCACCCTCTATGTTACCCTTGAACCTTGTGTTATGTGTGCCGGGGCCTTGGTACACGCTAGGGTAAGCCGCTTGGTTTATGGGGCTGTCGACCCTAAGGCCGGCGGAGTTGTCTCCCTTTTTCAGGTCGGGCAGGACACTCGGCTCAATCATCTGCTGGATGTGGAAGGTGGCTTGCTGGCAGATGAATGCGCTACCCTGCTGCGGGCTTTTTTCCGGCAGAGAAGGGGCGGGGCAGCTGCGGGCATAGGGCAGGAGCGGCTTCAGTCGCGATAATTTTCGTGAAACGGAGAGGTGCCAGAGTGGCCGAACGGGAGCGACTCGAAATCGCTTGACCTGGGAGACCAGGTCCGTGGGTTCGAATCCCACCCTCTCCGCCAATAGAGGCAGGCTGAAAAAGTGTAAATCAGCGCCGGTTCTTTAAGTAGAAGGCGGAGGCGTCAGCGCCTCAATCCGCTCGGTTATCATTATCTGTTTCGTTAATTCATTTGCGGGAATCGCGGGTAAAACAGAACAACTTGAAATGCGTAATTTTTACCAGTTAAGTTGACGTTGCTTGGAAGAATCAAGAGGCTTCCGTGGATGAATTGCCGGCGAAAACCCCCATGTATTTTCTGGCGTCGCAAGTGCAATGAGCAGTTGGTGAGAACAAGTGATAATTAGTCGATTATTGTTTGTTCTCGTCCCGTTGGCTGTTTCTTGGGCGGTTACGGCCTGGGTGTGCAGTCAGGCCGAACAGTTGCGTTTGGTTGACGCGCCCAACCATCGTTCCTCTCATGTATTGCCGACACCCAGTGGCGGCGGGTTGGGGATTGTCTTGGCGGGGTTGCTGTCCGGTGGCTGGCTCGTCCTGGAACAGGCATCCATGGATGTGCGGCTTTGTGTCGTGATCGCGCTTTCCCTGTTGATTGCTGTCGTGGGGCTGTGGGACGATGTCCGTCCTCTTCCGGCGACAGTGCGTTTTGGGGTGCAGGTGGTGGGATGCGGCGGCTTGCTGCTGGAGCTGTTTGGTGTGCCGTCCGCCTCTGGGAGTTGGTTTTTTTCGGCGTTGTTGCTCTTGGCGGGTGTGTGGTGGGTCAACTTGTTCAACTTCATGGATGGCGTCGATGGTCTTGCCGGACAACAGGCGGTGTTCATGCTCGTCGCGGCCGCTGTTCTGGTGGCAGGTGGGCATCCGGAAGCGATGTCGCACCCCGTTGTGTCGTGGATGTTCTGTCTGGCCGCGGCAACTTTGGGATTCTTGTTTCTCAACTGGCCGCCTGCCCGGATTTTCATGGGTGACGTGGGCAGCACTTACTTGGCGTTTATGATTGTTTTTTTTAGTTTGGCCACGGTGCTTGCGGGTTGGCTGAGCTACCCGGTCTGGCTCATTCTGGCTGCGGTTTTTGTTACGGATGCGACAGTGACCTTGGTCAGGCGTATGGCGCAAGGCGAGCGATGGCATGAGGCGCATCGAACCCATGCCTACCAGCGGCTGGCCAGGCGTTTTGGAGGGCATCGGCCGTTGATTTTTCTTGCGGCTGGGATCAATATCTTCTGGTTGGCGCCGTTGGCCTGGGGCTGTTTGTTTTTTTGTCCGGAATGGGCGTGGGGGCTGGTGGTGCTGGCCTATGCCCCTTTGGCGTTAGGGGTTGTCTTTGCAGGTGCAGGGAGGCGTGAGCAAGAGATCAGAAATGCGCGGGAAGCCCTATGAAACACCAGATTCGTAAGCTGAACTTTTGGATTGTGCTTGGGGTTGACCTGCTGTTGCTGGTCGCCGCGCACCTGTTGGCATATGTCATTCGTTTTGATGGCGCTGTGCCGCGGGAGCATCTGGCCAACATCTCCGTCCTCTATTTTCTTCTTCCCGCCAAGCTGTTGCTCTTTCATTTTTTTGGGTTGTATCGTGGGATGTGGCGGTACACCTCCCTGTCGGACCTGGTGAACATCCTCAAGGCCTGTGTGGTAGCCGGGTTCATGACCTTGAGCGCGATTCTGCTGCTTAACCGCTTCTCTGGTTTTTCTCGGGCTGTTTTCGTGCTTGATGCTCTGTTGACCTTTCTTTTTATCGCCGGGTTCCGCATCGGTCTCAGAATCTCTTGTCAAAGTGCTTTCTGTTTGCCTTTTCTTCAGGATGACGCCTGCAAGCGGCAGCGCCGCAGGCGGTTGCTCATCATCGGGGCCGGTGACGCGGCCGAAAAGATAACGCGGGAGATCAGCAGCAACCAGGCCTTGCCCTACATGGTGGTCGGGTTTCTCGATGATCATGCCGCGAAGATCGGACAGCAGATTCATGGTATTCCGGTTCTCGGTCCCATTGCGGATATTTCGGAGTTTGTGTTCAAGACCAAGGCCCAGGAGGTGCTCATTGCCATTCCCTCGGCCAACCGTGACCAGATGCAGAGGTTTGTCGAGCTGTGTCGAACTTGTGAAATTCCGTTCAAGACCCTTCCGGGCTTGGGGGAGATGATCAGCGATCGGGTTTCCATCAAGACTATTCGGGATGTCTCTTACAAGGATCTTCTTGGCCGGCCTCCGGTGCGTCTTGAGCTGGACCAGATCGGCAAGATTATGGCAGCAAATACGGTTCTTGTTACGGGGGCAGGGGGATCCATTGGTTCGGAACTTTGCCGTCAGATTGTGCGCTTTCATCCCGCCACTCTCATCCTCATGGATGCCAGCGAACAGAATTTGTACCAAATCGAGATGGAGCTGCTCCATGAATACGGCTTCAGAGATTATGTAGCCGTGCTCGGCAAGGTGCAGGACAAGACTTTACTGGAGTCGTTGTTTTCTCATTATCGGCCAACGGTGGTTTTTCATGCCGCAGCCTATAAGCATGTGCCGATGGTCGAGGGCAATCCTTGGGAGGGGGTGTATAATAATATATTTGCTTCCAAGCGGCTGATGGAAGTTTCGCTCAGGTACGGCGTGGAGCGTTTTATTCTGATTTCCACCGACAAGGCGGTGCGGCCCACCAATGTCATGGGCGCCACCAAACGGATGACCGAGATCCTCATGCAGGGTTTCTGTGAAAAGGCCAGGTCGGCAGGGGCGGGAACCCGGTTCATGGCGGTGCGATTCGGCAATGTTCTCGGCTCTTCTGGCTCGGTCATCCCTCTGTTCCGAAGGCAGATTGAATTGGGCGGTCCGGTTACGGTCACCCATCCGGATATGACCCGCTACTTTATGTCCATTGAGGAGGCGAGTCAGCTTATTCTTCAGGCCGCGACCATGGGTGAAGGCGGGGAGGTTTTTATCCTGGAGATGGGAACCCCGGTGCGGATCGGTCAGATGGCCCGCGATTTGATCCAGCTCTGCGGCAAGGAGCCGGATACGGAGATCGAAATCAGGTATACCGGGCTCCGTCCCGGCGAAAAGATGTACGAGGAGCTGATCACCGAGGGCGAGGGGATTGTGAAGACCGGTCATGAGAAGATCATGGTGCTGCGGGGAAACGCTGCTTCCCTGGAGGACTTGCATGAGTCTCTGGAAAACCTCAAGCGGTTTGCTTCAACCCATGATGCAGAGGGAATAAAAGCCGAGCTTGTCAAGGTGATCCCCGAGTATACAGCCCAGGTCAGCGGATCCGTCCTGCCTAAAGGGTGAGCCTTGCTTTTGTTGTGGTATCGTTCTGAAATCGTTGGAGAATTTATTTAAAGAGAATGACATCTCTCTATCTTGGTTATTTTGTTCTTTGCAAGAGGGAGCAGGTGATGTAAAGTGGTGCCCCATTGGCCAGCGTGCCTGTTTGTTTTGAGAAAGCTGGAGAGGTGACCGAGTGGCTTAAGGTGCACGCCTGGAACGCGTGTGTACGCGAGTACCGTGGGTTCGAATCCCACCTTCTCCGCCAGATATTTTCCGGTTTGATAGCCGGGTCCTGCGCAACAAAGACTTGCGAACCCCGCCAGGTCCGGGAGGAAGCAACGGTAGTGAGTTACTTTGTGTGCCGCAGGGGTGCCTGGCTATCATTTTTTTATACCTGCTCATCAGCACCGCATCTGCTTTGTCATCGGCCTGCTCATGTGCACTAGCACACTTCGCAGGCCTCTTTCGCGCATCTGCGGCACTGATGAGCAGGTATGGTTTTGATATCTCTGGGAGGCGCGTTCTGGGTGTCCGACCCTTCGCGACCCTCTGCCATATCCCCAGCAACGCCGGTGCCTGACACCTGAGGACTGAAAATGTCCTACCTTGTTTTAGCCAGAAAATGGCGTCCCCAGAATTTTGATGAGGTTGTCGGGCAGCAGGCCGTGGTGCGTACCTTGCGCAATGCGCTCACTCGGAACCGGGTGGCCCATGCCATGCTTTTTTCCGGAGTGCGCGGGGTTGGAAAAACCACCTTGGCGAGGCTCATGGCCAAGGCGCTCAACTGCGGGCAGGGCGCGCCGGATGTGCCCTGCAACCAGTGTGAGTCATGCTTGGAGATCATGAACGGTAACGCCATGGATCTCCATGAAATCGACGGTGCCTCCAATCGCGGCATCCAGGAGATCCGCGAACTCAAGGAAAACATCCGCTTTTTCCCCGCCAAGGGGTGCTACAAGATTATCATCATCGATGAAGTGCACATGCTCACCACCGAGGCCTTCAACGCCCTGTTGAAGACACTGGAAGAGCCGCCGGCCCATGTTTATTTCATGTTCGCCACCACCGAGCTGCACAAGATCCCGATCACCATCCTCTCCCGTTGTCAGCGCTATGAGCTCAAGCGGGTGCCTTTTGCCGAACTGGTTGCGTTTTTTGCCAGGATCGCCGGGGCGGAAAAGGTTGCTATTTCGCCCCGTGCTCTGGAGATGATCGGCCGGGAGGCCGAAGGCAGCGTACGCGACGGCTTGAGTCTTCTTGATCAGATTTTTTCTTTCGGCGGCGAGGAGATCAGCGATGGTGATGTGGCACAGGTTTTGGGGCTGGTTGACCGCGGGATTTATGAAAACCTGGCCCGGGCTCTCCTGGCGTCTGATCTGGCGGCGTGCCTCGATATATTCGAACAAAGCCATGCCGCGGGCATGGACCTCAAACGGTTTGCCAACGACTTGCTGGGATTTTTTCGAGCCTTGCTGATAGCCAAGGTTGCGGCCCGTCCCGAGGAACTGCTGGATCTTTCCGATCAGGAGCTTGCTGCCATCAAGGATATTGCCGCAACCGCCAGCCAGGAAACGCTTTATCAGTATTTTGCCATGTTGTTAAAAGGGAGTGAGGAAATGCAGTACTCGTCCCGTCCCCGATTGGCGCTGGAAATGGCTTTTGTTCGGGCTACCCAGGCCGGTCAGATCGTGCCGACGGCTACCTTGCTTGGGCGTCTTGACGGGTTGTTGGCTGGAGTCGCCCAGTCATCGCAGGGGGCAGGGCGACCAGGCTCCCCGATGATTTCCACGGCGGAACCGGAACTATCCGTGCCCAGGTCTGTGCCCCGGCAATCGGAATCTGCCTCTTCTTCGGTTCCGTTGACGGAAGAACAAAAAAAAAATGAAACAGTGAGCGCGCCCATGCGCTCGCCGCAGTCAAGTGGGCAATCCTCTCCTACAACGACTGTTGCCCCTGCGGCAGCGCGCCGGGAGGTACGGCAACATTGGGAGGCGTTTATTGAGTATGTCAAGGAGCGCAAGCGCTGGATGGCTCCTGTGTTGCAACTGTGTGCCATGGCCCGTGACGAGGGGGGGGAGCTGGTCCTGAAGTTTGATGACCCGTCAGACTGTAAGTTGTTGCAGGAACATGATAATCTGAAGCTCCTCCAGACCTTTGTCCTGGATTTTTTTCAGCACGATTTCCGGGTTGTTTTTAGGCTGCGTGGCGCCCAGGCCGCAGAGGAGGGCGGAGGCGACGAGGCCGAGGCTCTTCTTACCGAGCGGCGGGTTCTGGCCAATGATCCCATGGTGCAGATGGCCACCGAGATTTTTGCCGGCCAGGTCGGCAGTATTCGTACCGGAACCAAGGGCAGGGAGCTATAAGGGTAAAAGAGTGACTGGGCAGGACTGCTGGGGAATCATGACTCCGGTTGTCGGCGCAGTGTATCGAAAAGTCAATGCCGGAGATATGCGTATGGATATGAAACAGATGGTGAAGCAGGCGCAGCAGTTCCAGCAGCGCATGACGGAGATGCAGGGGGAGTTGGCGACCAGGCAGGTCAGCGCCACGGTGGGCGGCGGTATGGTGAGCGCCACGGTGAATGGCAGGCATGAGCTGGTCAGTCTGACCATCGACAAGGAGGTGGTGGACCCTGCGGACCCTCAGATGCTCCAAGATCTTGTGGTTTCCGCGGTGAACGAGGCCATGCGCAAGGCCCAGGCGATGATCGAGAGTGAGATGGCCAAGCTTACCGGCGGAATTAAGATTCCCGGGATGTTTTAAAAGATAGGTGCAAGGTGAAAAGATGAAGAGTGTAATGTCGCGTTTGTCCGTTCGTTTTGTCTTTTACCTTTCGCCTTTTACCGTTATCGTATGAATGTCGTGCCTCCGGCCTTGAGCCGTCTTATTACAGATCTGAACCGGTTGCCGGGGATCGGCATGAAAACCGCGACTCGACTGGCCCTGCATATCCTGCGGCGACCCGCCTGCGAGGCCCAGAGTCTGGCCAGGGATCTTGGGGAATTGCACCGGAGCATCAGACTGTGCAGCGGCTGTTTCGCTTTTGCGGAAAGCGATCCCTGCGCCATCTGTAAAGACGCCGACCGCGATGGTGGGCTGGTATGCGTGGTGGAGGAATCCGCTGATCTCATGGCCATCGAGAAAACCGGAGCCTTCAAGGGAAAGTATCATATCCTTCATGGGGTGCTTTCTCCAATGGATGGAATCGGCCCGGAGGAAATCAAGGCGGATGCCCTGCTGGAAAGAATCAGGAAGCAGCAGGTGCGGGAGGTGTTGATTGCCACAAGTTCTACGGTGCCTGGGGAGGCGACGGCTGCATATCTCATCAAGCGGTTGCAGGAAGAGGTCGCGGTCAAAGTGACCAGATTGGCCTGCGGGATTCCCATGGGTATGGACATTAAGTATGCCGACGAGCTCACCTTGAGCCGGGCCATTGAATCTCGAAAAGACACCTGTTCCTGATGGGGGGATGTGTCTGGGCAGGTGTCTGATTGTGTTTTTTTGCTGGTGCCGACAATCGCTGGCAACTATTTGTCCTTGACACCCGAACGAATTGTTGGTATTTCGTTGCCGTTTGGAAGTTTTGTTGTAATTTGTCGTTGGCACCACATCTGCTTTGTCATTGGCCGCTACACGTGCGATAGCATCCTGCGCCGGCCTTTTCCTTGCATCTGTGGCACAAAAAAAAGTTAAGTTTTGTCTTGAAAATAACAACGAGCTGTCGCCGGGAGGCGATGTGCTTTCTTATTTTTTAGGCGCGTAGCTCAGTTGGTTAGAGCGCTTGCCCGACACGCAAGAGGTCGGCGGTTCGAATCCGCCCGCGCCTACCAGAGTACATACACGAATATCTTGGCGTCGCGAGGCTTTGCAGAGCTTTTTGCTAAGTCTTATTGTGCAGGCAGATTGACCAGGTCAATGTGCTTGTTTTTGTTTGTGCATTTGCGGAAAGGCTGATTCAACAACCATGGCGGAAATATCTCTTACACTTCCTTCCGGGGAGCAGAAAACAGTCCCTGCGGGGATCACTGTGGCCGAGGCCCTGAAAGAACTGGTTTCCAATAAAGAGCGCAAGCAAACCATTGCCGCCAAGTTGAATGACAGGTTGGTGGATCTTTCGGCACCCATCGACGCCGATGCGGTATTTGCGCCAGTTACCGTTGACAGTCCCGAGGCCTTGGAGATTTTACGGCACAGTGCGGCCCATGTCATGGCCGAGGCTGTTCTTGCCCTGTTCGGCAAGGAGGTGCGGGTTGCCATCGGACCGGCCATCGCCGATGGGTTTTACTATGATTTTGATCGCGTGGAGCCGTTCACGCCAGACGATCTTGTGCGGATTGAAGAAAAAATGCAGGAGCTTGCCGCTGTTGCCGCTCCTTTTAGCCGGGAGACCATGTCTGCCGCTCAGGCGATTGAGCTTTTTGAAAAGAGTGGGCAGACCTACAAGGTTGAGTTGTTGAAGGACTTGGCCGTTGAGACCGTTTCGCTTTACAGGCAGGGAGATTTTGTTGATCTCTGCCGCGGTCCGCATCTGCCGCATGCGGGCTGGCTGAAGGCCGTTAAGGTTATCAAGCAGGCCGGTGCCTATTGGCGCGGTGATGAAAAAAATCAGATGCTCCAGCGCCTCTATGGCACGGCGTTTTTTGATGCCAAGGATCTGAAGGCTTATCTCCACCAGATTGAAGAGGCAAAAAAACGGGACCACCGGAAGCTCGGCAAGGAACTGGAGTTGTTTGCCGTTTCCGATCAGGTCGGTCCGGGGTTGATCCTCTGGCAGCCCAAGGGTGCTTTGCTTCGGAAGATCATTGAGGATCACTGGCGCGACGAACATTATAAAAACGGTTATGAGCTGCTCTTTACCCCGCATATTGCCAGGCGCGACATGTGGAAGACCAGCGGTCACCTCGATTTTTACGGGGAGAATATGTTTTCCCCCATGGACATCGAGGAGGTGAGTTACCAGCTCAAGCCGATGAATTGTCCGTTTCATATCGGGATTTATAATACCCGCAAGCGCAGCTATCGTGAGTTTCCCTTGCGCTGGTGTGAGCTCGGGACCGTTTATCGTTTCGAGAAGACCGGTGCCCTGCATGGTCTTATGCGGGTTCGGGGCTTTACCCAGGATGATGCTCATATCTTCTGTCGACCGGATAATCTGGAAGAGGAAATTTTTAATATCCTCGACCTGAACATGCACATCCTCAAAACCTTTGGTTTTGAAAGCTACGATATCTACCTCTCCACCAGGCCGGAGAAGTATGTGGGCAACGATGGGCACTGGGAACAGGCCACCACCGCCCTTAAACTGGCCTTGGAGAAAAAGGGTCTTGCTTACGAGGTCGACCCCGGCGAAGGGGTTTTTTACGGGCCGAAGATTGATATCAAGATCAAGGATGTTCTGGGGCGCAGCTGGCAGTGTTCAACAATCCAGGTGGATTTCAATCTCCCCGAACGTTTTGAGATGACCTATACCGGGGAAGACGGCAAGGAACATCAGCCGATTATGATCCACCGGGCGCTCATGGGCTCTCTGGAGCGTTTTATCGGGGTGCTCATCGAGCATTACGCCGGAGCCTTTCCGGTGTGGCTTGCTCCGGCTCAGGCCAGGATCATGAATATCACCGACGCGCAACTCGCTTATGCGGAAGAGGTATATTCGGAATTGCGGAGGGCTGGGGTGCGGGTTGAAAAGGATATCCGCAACGAAAAGCTCAATTATAAGATCCGTGAAGCCCAGATGCAGAAGATTCCGTACATGCTGATCATCGGCGACAAGGAAATGGAAGCGCGGCAGGTCACGGTTCGGATACGTAACGGCGAAAACCTTCCGGCTATGTCAATCCCCGAGTTTGTCGCGTTGATTGCCAGGGAAAATGAAGCAGGTCGAACTGGCGCTTGCAATAGCTAGGTGATTCAGAGTATTATGATATATTTCAGCGTGCGGACGCGTTGCATCATGTGCGCTGTTTCAAGAATAATCTGTACGGAGGTATGAGTATCAAAGGGAAAAAAGTTGGCGACCGACCAGAGCGGGAAGTGCGTGCCAGAATCAACCAAGAGATTGATTGCAAGGAAGTCCGTCTTATTGATGAGGAAGGGAAACAGGTAGGAGTTGTGCCTGTCCGCGAAGCGCTGGCAAAGTCAGAGGCGGCTGGTTTGGATCTTGTTGAACTTTCGGCAGCTGCCGATCCTCCGGTCTGCCGGATCATGGATTTTGGTAAATTTCGTTACGAGCAGAGCAAGAAACAGCAGGAAGCCAAGAAGAAGCAGACGGTTATCGAGGTCAAGGAAATCAAGCTCCGGCCTAAAACCGAGAAACATGATCTTGAATTCAAGATCAAGAATATCAAGAAGTTTCTGCAGCAGAAGAACAAGGTAAAGATCACCCTGCGTTTCCGTGGCCGTGAGATTGTCTATGCCGATACCCTTGGTATGGAGGTCATGAACAAGGTTGCCCAGGAGTTGATGGAAGACGCGGTTATCTTGCAGTCCCCCAAGATGGAAGGGCGGCAAATGGCCATGTTTGTCGGACCTAAATAACAGTTCTGCCAAGGTTGGCGGATAAACATAGAGTACTACTGGCCGGTGCGGTTCTACCGGCGAAGATATGAAAAAGGGAGAACACCATGCCGAAGATGAAAACAAACAGAGGGGCTGCTAAACGGTTCAAGTGTACCGGCACCGGCAAGATTGTCCGCCGCAAGGCTTTTACCAGCCATATCCTCACCAAGAAGAGCACCAAGCGGAAAAGAAATCTGCGACAGTCCGGTATCGTTGATGATACCAATGTCAAGGGGATCAAGCGTCTGTTGCCCTATATGTAAAAAACGGCAGGGCTGACAGTCCGCCTCAAGGCAATATATCAGGTTATAAATACTGCCGACGCTCAGAAAACGTCGGAGAATGTCAATAAGGAGAAGTACGATGCCTCGCGTAACACGTGGATTTAAAGCGCGCCGGAGAAGAAAAAAGGTTTTGAATTTGGCCAGTGGTTTTATCGGTGGTCGGAATCGTCTGTACAGATCAGCAACGGAAGCCGTTGATCGGGCGTTATGCTATGCTTATCGTGATCGTCGTCAGAAAAAGCGTGATTTCAGGAAGTTGTGGATTGTCCGGATCGGGGCGGCTTGCCATGAAAACGGCAGCACTTACAGCCGGATGATGGGCGGCTTGAAGAAGGTAAATGTTGAGTTGGACCGTAAGGTTCTTGCCAATCTGGCAGTTCTTGATCCGGGGGCCTTTACCCAGGTTGCCAAGCTCGCTGGCGCTAGCAACTGATTGTTGCCGTGCCCTCTGTTATGCCCAGCATGCACGATGAACTGCTTCGCTTAAAAGCCGCTGCCGGTGATGAGCTCGCTTCAATCTCCCAGATCGGCGAGCTTGAGTCGTTTCGAGTTAAATATCTGGGCCGGAAAGGGGAGTTTACCCTTGTTCTTCGCCAATTGGGTCAGGCTCCTCCGGAAGATCGTCCTCGGCTCGGACAGCTTGCCAACGAGATAAAGCAGGAGCTTGAATCTGCTTTTGCCGAACGGGAAGCCATACTTGCACAATCTGGTGTCGGGACCTCACAACCCACCGTCGATTTGACTCTGCCAGGGCGGACTCTCCCTTTTGGCAAGCTTCATCCGGTGACCCAAGTCATGGATACGGTTTGCGCCATATTCGAAGGTCTTGGATTTGCGGTGGCTGAGGGCCCGGATGTCGAGGTCGATTTTTATAATTTCGAGGCATTGAACATCCCCCCGCATCACCCGGCTCGGGCCATGCATGACACTTTCTATATCAGTGACAGCCTGCTGCTCAGAACCCATACCTCACCCATGCAGGCCAGGATCATGGAGAAGGAGCGGCCGCCCCTGCGGATGATTGCGCCGGGCAAGGTTTACCGCTGTGATTCTGATATTACCCATACCCCTATGTTTCATCAGGTGGAAGGGTTTCTCGTTGATCGTAAAATCTCTTTTGCCGACCTCAAGGGAGTGCTTTCCGTGTTCATCACCAAGATGTTCGCGAAAAATACCCCCATTCGTTTTCGCCCCAGTTTTTTTCCTTTTACCGAGCCGAGCGCCGAGGTTGATATCGGCTGCGTGATCTGTGGCGGCAAGGGATGCCGGGTGTGCAAACACACCGGCTGGCTTGAGATTTTAGGCGCCGGCATGATCGACCCCGAGGTCTTTAAAAAGGTTGGTTACGATCCGGAAGAGTATAGCGGCTTTGCCTTTGGCCTTGGTATCGAACGGATTGCCATGTTGAAGTACGGGATCACCGATATTCGGCTTTTCTACGAAAACGACCTGCGGTTTCTTTCCCAGTTTTAGGAATTGTTACGGCATCAGCATCGCTAGGCTGCTGTTGCTGCTTGGCTTTTAACGCCGTTAACACTGCTGCCGTTTTCAAATAACGGCTTAAGCCCCCCTTGGGGCGACGACCCAAATAAGATACGACCCATGAAGTTTACGTTCAACTGGTTGCGCGAATACATTGATACGGACTTGGAACCGGTGCGGATTGCCGACCATCTGACCATGCTCGGTCTTGAGGTGGATGCATGTGTTCCGTGTTATCCTGATCTGACCGGGGTTGTGGTTGCCAGAATCGAAGCGGTTCAGCCCCATCCCAACGCGGACAAGCTGGTCCTCTGTGATGTTAACGTGGGTCATGAGCGTAAGCGGGTGGTATGCGGAGCTCCCAACGCGCGAGCCGGATTGGTCACGGCCCTTGCCTTGCCCGGTGCGGTATTGCCCGCAGGATTCACCATCAAGCCGGCCAAGATTCGTGGGGAGGAATCCTGCGGCATGCTCTGTTCCGCCAAGGAGCTTGGGATTACCGAGGAGCAGGTCGGGATCATGGAGCTGAGCCCGGACCTGGAGCCTGGGCAGTTGCTCAGTCAGGCTCTGGGGTTGGTGGACACCATGATTGAGGTCGATCTCACCCCGAACCGGCCGGATTGCGCCAGTGTCCTTGGTATTGCCCGGGAGGTTGGCGGGGTTATCGGCAAGCGGATCAAGCCGCCGCTGCAGATTGCCGAGCCGCTCCCTCTGTTGACCGGCGAGAATCTGCCCTTCAGCGTTGAGGTTGAATCATCCACCGATTGCCCGCGCTATGCAGCCCGCCTTGTTAAAAATGTAAAAATCGCCTCTTCACCCTGGTGGCTGCAACAACGGTTGCTGGCCGTGGGGATGCGTCCGATCAACAACATTGTCGATATCACCAACTTTGTCATGCTGGAATACGGCCAGCCTTTGCACGCCTTTGATTTCAACAAGCTGGCAGGCGGCAGGATCGTGGTCCGTCGGGCAAGGGCAGGTGAGAGTCTTGCCACCCTGGATGGGGCCGAGCACCAGCTTGACAGCGAGATGCTGATGATCTGCGATGCTGAGCGACCGGTGGCCGTGGCCGGGATTATGGGCGGCGCCAATTCCGAGGTCGACGGCGGAACCTGTGACATTCTTCTGGAAAGCGCTTGTTTCTCAGCCATCGGTATCCGGCGCACCGCCGGCAGGCTTAATATGAGCACCGAGTCGTCCTACCGTTTCGAGCGGGGCGTTGATCCTCAGGGGGTGCCCAAGGCCATGGAGCGTGCTGTTCAGCTCATGGCCGCGCTGGGCAGCGGGGAGATTGTTGCGGGAGGGTTTGATTACAGTGCGGGTGTTGTCGCCCCGGTTCCCATTATCCTGCGGCGAAACCGGACCTGCTCCCTGTTGGGCATGGATCTTACTCTTGAGCAGATTGCCGCAGCTCTGACATGCATTGAGATTGATGTGGAAAGGATCGATGACGATACCCTTCGGGTGACCCCGCCGAGTTTTCGGGTTGATCTTGAGCGGGAGGTTGACCTTATTGAAGAGGTAGCCCGGATCGTGGGTTACAACTTGTTGCCCACCACGCTGCCCATGGTGCCCATGAGTTTTTCCGAGCAGGATGCGCTTCGGGAGTTACGAAAAAAAGTGGCGGATACCCTTACCGCTCTCGGTTTTTACGAGGCAATTAATTACAGTTTCGTGAGCCCGCAACATGGCGATCTGCTGGGTTTGGCCGAGGAAGACATCAGGCGCCAGACCGTGCATCTTTTGAATCCTCTGGCGGAAGATCAGAGTGTTTTGCGGACCACGCTTTTGCCCGGGCTTCTTGAAAACCTGCGGCGCAATGTTAATCATCAGAGCTATGATGTCCGGCTTTTTGAAGTCGGCAAGGTTTTTCATCCCCAAGGGAGTCGGCAGCCTGAAGAGCCATTCCGTTTGGCCGCGGTTATCTCCGGCCGTAGGAATCCGGGGGCGCCTATTCTCCATGCCGGGGAAACCCCGGCTGACCTCCTTGATGTCACCGGGATTGTGGCGCAAATTTTTGACAGGCTGCAGCTCGGCAAGACTATCACCTGCCAGGCGGGTGTCGCCACCCAGGAACTCCCCTTTGCCGAACCCGGCACTGTTTTAGCAGTCATGGGAGGGGGAAAAATATTGGGCTGGTGCGGGGCTTTCAGTCAGAAAACCTTGAAGGGTTTTGGGGTCAAGCAGGAAGCCTTTTTCGTGGATATTGATCTGGCCGCGCTCGCCGGTATTTCTCCTCAGTCAAAGACCTTTGCACCGCTGCCCAAGTTTCCTTTTGTGAAATGGGACATGGCTCTTATCGTGCCGGAGGGGGTTGCCGCCGGGGAAATGCTTTCCGCCATTGATGAGTGCGGGGAAAAGCTTATCGAAAAAGCCGAGATTTTTGATGTGTTCCAGGGGAAGAATATTGAGACAGGGAAAAAGAGTGTCGCAATTTCCATTACCTATCGGGCAAGCGATCGAACTCTGGATGACGAAACAGTCGGCAAGGTTCACAAAAAAAATATAGAGATGATGATTTCCCGTTTTAACGGTCAGCTACGTGAGGCATAATAGATGAAACGATCCAATCTTACCAGAAAAGAACTCTCGCAGACCATCAACGAGAAGATGGGTTTTTCGCAGCGGAGCGCCGGGGAAATGGTTGATGCTGTTTTTGATGTGCTTAAGAAAACCCTGCTTCAGGGGGAGGCCATCAAGATTGTGCAGTTCGGCACCTTCACCGTGCGGAAGAAATCCTCGCGGGTGGGACGTAACCCCCGGACCGGTGAAACCATGGAGATTTCCAAACGGCATATGGTTTCCTTCAGGCCCAGCAAGGTGGTTCGGGAGAATCTGAACAAGGAGTAAAGGAACAGAGTGACCAAACCATCTTGCGGGATTTTTGATGATGCTCATGGGGTAGCTCAGGTTTTGCCTGGGATTCCTGAGAAGCGGTACTTCAAGATCGGCGAGGTGTGCGCGATAACCGGGGTGAAGCAGCATGTGCTTCGCTACTGGGAGTCAGAATTCAGGATTCTCCATCCGCAACGGGCTCAGTCCAAACAGCGACTTTATCGCCGGGTTGATGTGGAAACGGTTCTGGCGATTAAAAGGTTGCTCAAGGATGAAGGCTTTACAATCAGCGGCGCCAAAAAAGCCCTGGCCAAGGATGGCGGCGGTCAGGAGCAGGAGCCGGCTGTGAACCCGGCGGATATCTTTGGGCAGCTCAAGGCCGAATTGTTGGCATTGCAGAAGATTCTCGAGGAATAAGGTCGTTGGAAGAGAGTGCAGCTTGACAGGCGCCTCTGGCCATGCTAAATAGGGGCCAACTTGTTGTGTGAAAATATTTAGTCCGGGATGTAGCGCAGTCTGGTAGCGCACTTGAATGGGGTTCAAGGGGCCGGAGGTTCGAATCCTCTCATCCCGACCAGCAATAGCAAAAGGGTGTCAACCGTTTCGGTTGACACCCTTTTTTTTGTCCTGCGGATATTTTTTATTGCACGCACTGCGTCTTGGCGCCGATCATGCGGATGGGCGAGGCGGCATCCATGGCCTGGGACATGATGTCAAGGTAGTCGTGCCGGTAGGCGGTTTTGGCAACCGGGGTATCGTGGGCGGCGAAGTTGCAGTCATGCTCCTTACAGTATTTTCCCCTGGTCGCGTAGTTGAGGATGATGCGGGGAATGTCGAAATGATGGATGGTGTTCTGTCGGACAGGGTGGCCGTTTTCGATGATGTAGATCCGGTTGCGAAAGGTGGCCTCCACGGTTCCGCCCAGGTAGTTGAGATCCTTGTAAGTTTGGCTTCCAGAGAGGCTTGGCAGATGGTCGCTTACCACGATGATCAGTGATTGCGGGTCTGCCGCGATCAGCCCCTTGACAAAGGTGGCAATGGCCTCGGTGCGGTAGTAGTATTGGTTGGCCGCTTTTTCCAGCCCTTCGTCTCTGAATTTCCCGAGCATTTCGATGACCTTTGGCCGTTTGTCAAGATTGAGGTCGTGGGGGGTGTGGCCGTACATGCCGATAATATAGTTGAAGATGGGAAGGGTAGGGTTTTCCTTGATCCGCTTGGTGATGAATTCCAGATTCTGGGAAAAAAGCACGCCGTCGAATATGTAATCCTCATCCGTCACGTCTCCGGTGGAGAAATACGTGTCGTAGCCCGAGGCGAATTCCTGGGGATAATATCTTTTTTCAAAGCCGATTCCGGTGTAGGCGTTGGTTGAGTTGAAAAAATCAGGCTTGTAGGCATTGGTGGCGTTGGTTTCGTAGCCGCCTTGGGAGAGAATAAGGGGCAGGCAGGGGGCCTTGGCCCCGGTGAATACATCAAATTCAATGCCGGAAAATTCCCGCAGGGCCGGAGCCCCGCAGAGAACCTCAAACTCGGCCTGGGCCGTGCCCCCGGCAAACACCGGCGAGATGGAAATGCCCCCTTTTTTGGCAAACAGTTTGCTGAAGGAGGGATGGGCAGGGTTGCGGGAAAATTGGGCATTTTTCAAGAGTCCTGGGTCCAGAAAGCTCTCAAGAACGATCAGGTGGATATTCCTTTTTTTTGGTTGCTCTTTGAGTCCGGTAATCACGTTGTCGAAATCGGCCAGGGACGCTGGGTTCATCTGATGCCCGGCAATTTTGTCATGGAAGCTTTTCCGTCGAGCTTCATTGTAAAGCATCATGCTCAGGCGACCGTTGTTGCGGGCGCTGGCCGTGTCGGAATAGAGGAGGATTTCCTGTTGTGTTTCCTGGAACGCCGTCATGAAGAAATCCGGGGTCATTTCCACCATCAGCGGCAGTGTCAGGAGAGGCAACGAGGCGATGGCCGTTGCCGTTCGGCGATGGCGAAATTCTAGTGAAGTCATAAATGTAAGCAGGGGAAGTCCGAGCAGCGCGACGGCCAAGGCGATGGCCAGGGGGGGGAGCACCTGGAACATCTCCGGCAGTTCGGTTATTTCGGTGATGCGCAGCATTCGGCCGAACATGATGTGGTAGGCATCGAACACAGCGTAAACCAAGATGAGCGGTACCGCGGCTATCAGTGGTTGCAGGCGTGATTTGCGGAGGAGCTGATTGAGCAGGAAATAGAGATAAAGGAGCAGGGGGATTTCCAGGCGCCAGGCCTGCAGTAATGATGGCAGGCCGCCGTTTTGTTGAAGAATCTCCGTATATCCGAGCAGAAAGAGCAGGAAGACGGTATAGCGATTTATCATCACCTTCAGCCGGGAGAGATATGAGAGTAAGGTTGGGGTCATGGCATTGTGTGGGGAAAAGAGATCTCGCCGACGGTAATCCCGGTATGTTCCGGTAACAAGGAGCTGAAGGGCAGGAAAAGAAAAAAGCAGCTAAATATACCATAGTGCCAGGCCTCTCCGCACATAATTCTTTTTTTGGGTGCCTGCGCGCTTCTCTTCCCCGGTAAAGTTCTGATTGCCGGTCGGTTGCGCCCCTGCTACTGTTATAAAAGCTTTTTGGCTGAAGTCCAGGCCCGGGTGTGGGGGCAATGGACGGAACTTACGGTCTCATGCCTCCAATTGTGAGCGCGACCGGGATTTTTTAAGCTAAGGCGGTCCATGCGCATACTCGTAGTCGAAGATGATCCTAAAATTGCCTCTTTTATCAGTATGGGCCTCCGGCAGGCGGGTTTTTCCGTTGATCTTGCCGACAATGGCGAAGATGGCCTTGTTCAGGCGCTGGATGGCTCCTATGACCTTGCCGTTCTCGATATAATGTTGCCCAGGCTCGACGGCCTTGCCCTGCTTGATCAGCTCCGCTGCCGGCAGGTCAATACCCCGGTGATCATTCTGAGCGCCAAACGTTCGGTTGAGGATCGGATCAAGGGCTTGCAGGCCGGAGGGGACGATTATCTCACCAAGCCTTTTTCTTTTTCCGAGCTGTTGGCCAGGGTGCAGGCCCTGATCCGCCGGGCAGGCGCCGCGCCTGAAGCCACACTCCTGCGGGTGGGGGATTTGTCCCTTGATAAGCTGAAACGGGAGGTCTACAGGGGCGACCGCAAGATTGATCTTCAGCCCAGGGAGTTTTCTCTTCTCGAATATCTCATGTGCAATCAGGGTCGGGTTATCTCGAAAACCATGATTCTGGAGCATGTCTGGGATTATAATTTTGATCCCCAGACCAATGTGGTGGATGTCCTTATCTGTCGGTTGCGCAATAAAATCGACCGGGATTTCGGGCGCAAGCTGATTCAGACGATTCGCGGAGTCGGCTATGTCCTTGGCAAGGATTAGGCAATTGGCTAAAACCACGGGATTTCGCTTGGCTCTGTGGTATTCCCTTATTTTTATCTCAAGTTCGCTCCTGCTCTTTGCCCTGCTCTATTTCCCCCTGCGTTCCGCGATCATGGAAAAGGATCGCAATATCATCCTGGCCAAACTCAACGAGTATGCTCTGCAGGAGCAGCAACTTGGCCTTCAGGCAATGCTTGCCGAGATCCGTCTCGAGGATGATCACAATAAACAGGCGGGATTTTTTGTGCGGGTGGCCGATCCCACCGGCCAGTCGCTCATTGTCTCTCTGCCCCCGCAATGGCGTGAGCTGGACAGTGAGTTTTCGCCCCTGCGTCTTAGCGTGGTCGGGACCGATGGCTGGGTCGCCCTTCCGGCAAAGGGGCGCGGTGATGCCCTTGAGATTGTCGGCAGACGGCTGGCTGGCGGGTATCTGCTTCAGATCGGCAGGGGGTCCGGGGAACGGCAAAAAATTTTGGAATATTTCGGGCAGGTTTTTGCGGGAATCATGCTGCCGTTGGTTATCCTTGGTTTTGCCGGCGGTTTTTTTCTGGCTTACCGTTCCCTGCGACCGGTGCGTGATCTTATTCAGATCGTGGGCAGCATCGATATCGGAAAAATGGATGCCAGGGTACCATCGCGACAGACCGGCGATGAACTGGACGAGCTGGTTCGCCTCTTCAACACCATGCTGGAAAAGATCGAGCAGCTGCTTACCGGCATGCGGGCGGCTCTGGATAATGTGGCCCATGATCTGCGCACCCCGGTGACCAGGTTGCGGGCCGGAATCGAAACCGCGCTGCAGTCTGAGAACACGGCCGAGGTTTTACGCGAGGCTCTGCTGGACTGTGCCGAAGAGTCGGAGCGGATCATCACCATGCTCAATACCCTGATGGACATCTCCGAGGCGGAGACAGGGGTGATGAAGTTGCGCAGGCAACCCATTGATGTTGTTTCGCTGCTTGCCGAGGTGGTGGATCTGTACCAGTATGTGGCAGAGGAAAAGGGGCTGGCGGTTTCTGTTTCCGGTCCGTCGAATCTGACGGTGATGGCGGATATCGATCGGATGCGGCAGGTTGTCGGCAACCTTCTGGATAATAGCCTGAAGCATACCCCGACCGGTGGCCGTATCGGACTCAACTGCGTCCGTCAGGCTGAAAAAGTGGTAATTCGGGTACAGGATACCGGGGCAGGCATCCCGCCCCAGGATTTGCCCTTGATTTTTGATCGTTTGTATCGGGGAGATCACAGCCGCAGTCAACGGGGGCTGGGACTGGGGTTGAGTCTGGTCAAGGCGGTTATCCATGCCCATGCCGGGACCATCGAGGTGGAAAGCGCCCCCGGTCAGGGTTCGACTTTTATTTTGCGTTTGCCTGTCGATGCCCCACCGCAGTCCTGATTCGTTGTTCTCCTTAAAACCTAACCTTTCACGTTTGTAAGGTTCATGAAATCTTCTGGTAATTCTTTCCATGCTAGAGTGAGCCGAAGCAGTGCTTTTCCCCTGGAATAAATGCGCGGTTATTCCGACCGTAACCACGGGGAAGACTTTCGTAAAGGAGCGGGCCAGTCCCCATCATGTTACAGAGTATATATGCCAGGTTTTCTCGATTCTTCAGCCTTCCTTCTCTGCGCCGTTTTCAGCTCCTCCGCCTTTTTTTTATCTGGTACAGTCTGTATGCCTTCGGGGTGAGGTTGGCGTTACTTTTAAAAAGCTGGCCTCAGATCGGGCATTCGCCTCTGACCGTGGGCGCCATCTTTCTTGTCGGCCTGTTGTCTGATTTGATCAACGCCGCGTATTTTGTTATTCCCCTTGTCCTGTATCTGATGGTCATGCCCCATCGGTTTTTAGTCAGCCGCTGGCAGAGGCTTATCCTGTATCCCTTTGTTTTTGCCCTGTCTTATGGCCTGGTTTTTTCAGCCTTGGCTGAATGGCTGTTTTGGGATGAGTTTGGTGTGCGATTTAATTTTATTGCCGTGGACTATCTGGTCTATACCCATGAGGTGATAGGAAATATTCGTGAATCCTATCCTGTACCCTTGCTTCTCACCATTGTCGGCTTTGCGGCAGCTATGATCTTTCTTGTCGTTCGGCCCCGGATAGAAGCGGTCATCTCCACGATGCGGCAACAGGGGCGGCCAACCTCGGGGCCGGCCGCCCGCTTGGGTGTCGGGGGCGCTTTCCTGTTGCTGCCCGTTCTTTTGTTTTTGACAGCGGAGGGCTCCCTGGCTGGCGCAGCGTTTGCTAATCGCTATGAAAAAGAACTGTCGGATAATGGGATATATCAACTGTTTTCCGCCTTTCGCAACAACAGCCTGGACTACGCGACCTTTTATAAAAACATGGAGGAAAATGAGGCCTTCAGTGGCTTGCGCACCCTGCTTAAGACCAAGAATAGCCGCTATGTCGATGGCAACCCAGCGGATATAGAGCGGGTGCTTACCTCCTCGGCCCCGGAAAAACGGCATAATGTGGTGTTGATCATGGTGGAGAGCCTGAGCGCCGAGTATCTCGGCGCCTTCGGCAACACCGCAGGTCTTACCCCCAATCTTGACGCCCTGGCCAAGGACGGTCTGCTGTTCAATCGGCTGTATGCCACCGGCACCCGGACTGTTCGCGGGATGGAGGCAGTCACCCTTTCCGTGCCGCCGACCCCCGGGCAGTCCATTGTCAAACGGCCCGATAATGCCAATCTCTTTTCTTTGGGGTTCGTGTTCCGGGATAAAGGGTATGACACCCGATTTTTCTATGGCGGGTTCGGATATTTTGATAACATGAACGCCTTTTTCAGCGGTAGCGGCTTTGATGTTACCGATCGCGGCAATCTCGGTGCGGAAGAGATAACCTTTGCCAACATCTGGGGCGTGTGCGATGAGGATATTCTGGGCCGGGCTCTGCGGGAATTTGACCAGTCCGCGAGCAGGAAGAAGCCATTTTTCGGTTATGTGATGACCACCTCGAACCACAGACCTTTTACCTATCCCGAGGGGAAAATAGATATCCCTCCCCAAACCGGGCGTGTTGGGGGAGTTAAATACGCCGATTATGCCATCGGCAGGTTCATCGAAGAGGCGCGGCATCATTCCTGGTTTGACAACACCATCTTTATTGTGGTCGCGGATCATTGTGCCGGCAGCGCCGGTCGCCAGGAAATTCCGGTGCACAGCTATCATATCCCCTTGATTTTTTATGGGCCGGGGATTATTCAGCCGGGAGTGAACAATACCCTGGCAAGCCAAGTAGACCTGGGGCCCACCCTGTTTGGTCTTCTGCATTGGCAATACAACAGCAAGTTTTTCGGCAAGGACATCCTGGCTTCTGATTTCACCCCCCGTGCCTTTATCGGGAACTATCAGCGGCTCGGTTACCTGGAGGATGGGTATCTTGCCATCCTCAATGAACGGCAGGGTATTACCCAGTATCAGGTGGTCAGTGAAACCATGCATGATGCGGTGTTGGTTCCGATTCCCGAGAAAAAGGAACTGAGCTGGAAGGCCATCTGTTTTTATCAGGGTGCCAGCTTAGAGTACCAGAGGGGGTTGGGGCACTGGTCGTCGCGGGAAGAGTCTCCTCCACCCATCCCCCTGCTCAGCCGGTCCGAGGTCACGGGATTGCGGCCTGGGAGTGGGGAAAAAGTGAGAAGCATGAATTCTCGCCACGCTTTGTGATAACGGAATAATTCGGTTTGCAGCAAGCTAGGAGGCATTCGGTCTGTGTCGCACGCTTGTTGCTGGTTCAGGAATATTATCGGAGGAAGAAAGAGAGAGTTCCCATGGGTAAGGATAAAATTTTTGCAACACCAAAGGGCACGGTGGTCGATTTCAGTTTTGACGCCAAAACAGCCTCCGTGTTTGATGACATGTTGGTCCGGTCGGTCCCTTTTTATCTTGAAGTGCAGCGGATGATGTCCGAACTGGCCCGGGATTTTGCCGTGCCGGGAACCAATGTTTACGATTTGGGCTGCTCCACCGGAACGACCTTGATCCAGCTCGATCCGATCCTGCCCGAAGGGGTGCGCTTGGTGGGGTGCGATTATTCCGAGGATATGTTGAAAAAAGCCGGGCAGAAGATGAAGGAATCCGGCATGCAGCATGATTTTACCTTGGAGTGCGTGGATCTCAACAAGGAGGTGCGGATCGAAAACGCCTCGGTGGTGATCATGAACCTCACCTTGCAGTTTGTTCGGCCTCTGAACCGGGATCGCTTGATTCAGAGTATCGCCAAGGGGGTCAATGAAAACGGCTGTTTGATCCTCATTGAAAAGGTGCTAAGCCGGGATTCGCTGCTCAACCGGTTTTTCATTAAGTACTACTATGATTTCAAGGAGGCAAACGGCTACAGCAAGCTTGAGATCAGCCAGAAGCGTGAGGCCCTGGAGAATGTCCTTATTCCCTACCGGGTGCAGGAAAACGAGGATCTTGTCTTGCAGAACGGCTTCAGTGAATGCGAGATTTTTTTTAGATGGTACAATTTCTGCGGATATATCGTGCGCAAGGGGGCGAAATGAGACGGAGCAATCCTGCATGGGCATGCTCCGTCTGCTGAGTCGCCTGGCTATTCGTCGTAGAGCTCGGGCGTGTGCCGGATGATCTGGGCATCGACCAGGTAGATGACATCCTCGGCGATGTTGGTCGCATGGTCGGCAATTCTTTCCAGATGACGCCCCACCGAGAGGACATGGAGAAGGTTGTTCACATGCTCGGTATCGGTGGTGAGCATCCCTTTGAGTTGGGTGTACATTTCACGGTTCATGGCGTCCATGGTGTCGTCTGCCGCCCGGATATGATGGGCCAGGCGGACGTCGTGATTGATCAGGGCGTCGATGCTTTCCGTGACCATTTTTTCGGCAAGACTGACCATGGCCGTCAGATCGAAGGGGATTTCAAAGGTTCCCTGCCCGGCCAGGAATAACCCCCGCTCGGCGATATTGACGGCAAGATCCCCGATCCGTTCCAGGTCGCTGTTGATTTTCAGGACCGCCACGATGAACCGCAGGTCAATGGCCACCGGTTGATACAGGGCGAGAATCTTCAGGCAATCCTCCTCGATATCCACCTCCATGTCATCAATTTCCCGATCCCCCTTGATCACCGCATTGGCCTTGGAGGGATCACGGTTGATCACGGAAAGCGTGGCCTGATAGACCCGGTCTTCCACGGCTTCGCCCATGGCGATGATCTTTGCCTTCAATTTGTCGATGTCGTGTTGCATGTGTTTTGGCATAATTTCTACTCCTGGGTAACTGTCCAGTATTCATGTCACTGCTGAGCAGTTGCATCCCCTGGTTTACGTTTAATTTTGGATTCAGGCGGGAGAGTCGTTGTCCCTTTTCATCCGAAGCGGCCGGTTATGTAATCCTCTGTTTGTTTCTGACGAGGGTTGGTGAATATTTTCGATGTTGCATCACATTCAATCAGGTGCCCTTCATAGAAGAAAGCGGTGTAGTCGGAAACCCGGGCGGCCTGCTGCATGTTGTGGGTGACGATCACAATGGTGTAGTTGGTGCGCAGCTCACCGATCAGATCCTCGATCCGCATGGTTGATTTTGGGTCAAGGGCGGAGGCCGGTTCGTCCATAAGCAGGATCTTCGGCCCGACAGCCAGGGCTCTGGCGATGCAGAGCCGTTGCTGCTGGCCACCGGATAGCCCCATGGCATTGGCGTGGAGCCGGTCCTTGACCTCGTCCCAGATGGCCGCCTGTTGCAGACTTTGCTCAACGATTTCCGAGAGGCGTTTATGGTCTTTCTCGCCGTGAATCCGGGGGCCGTAGGCAACGTTGTCAAAGATGGACTTGGGGAAGGGGTTTGATTTTTGGAAAACCATCCCCACCTCCTTGCGGAGTTCCACCACATCGGTGCCCGGTGCATAGATATTTTTCCGGTTGATGGAGATTTCTCCCTCCACCCGGCTGTGGGGGATGGTGTCGTTCATCCGGTTCAGGCATCTGAGAAAGGTGGACTTGCCGCAGCCGGATGGCCCGATCAAGGCGGTAACCTGTTGGGCCGGGATCAGCAGGGAGATGTCAAAAAGGGCCTGGGTTGGTCCATAAAAAAAGTTGACCTGGCTGGTGGTAATTACCATCTCCATGTTTTTGGGATAAATCGACTGTTCTACCATCGGAATTTTTTCCTGAAATGTTTTCGGATGAGTATCGCGCCTAGGCTTAAGCCCAAAACCAGCAGAAGAAGAATCAGGGCTGTGCCGTATTGCATATGTCTGATCCGGTCCGCTTCCGGATGCTGGGTGGCAAGGATGTAGAGATGATAGGGCAGGGCCATCACTTGGTCAAAAACAGTTTTGGGCAGCTTGGGGAGATAAAAGGCGGCCACCGTCAGGAGGATGGGGGCGGTTTCCCCCGCCGCCCTGCCGATTCCCAGGATCGAGCCGGTTATCATGCCGGAAATGGAATAGGGCAGGATGTTGGTGCGGATCATCTCCCACTTGGTGGCCCCCAAGGCCAGGCTGGCATCCCGGAATCCTTTGGGTACGGCGCGCAGCGACTCTTCACTGGCTACGATAATAGTGGGCAGGACCATGCAGGCCAGGGTCAGGCTGCCCGCCAGGATGGAGGGTCCGAAGCCGCAAAACAGGACAAAAACGCCAAGGCCGAAGAGACCAAAGACAATGGAGGGAACCCCGGCCAGGGTAACGATGGCCAACCGGATCAGGCTGTTGAACCTGCCCTGGTCGGCATATTCGGCAAGATAGATCGCCCCGCCGATCCCAAGCGGCAGGGAAACGGCGATGGTGCCCACCACCAGATACAGGGTTCCGATAATGGCCGGAAAGATGCCGCCCGCCGCTCCGCTTCTCCGGGGAAAGCTGCTGACGAACTGCCAGTTGAGGGCTGTGAACCCGTTTTTGATGATGTCGAACAAAATATAGCCGATTATCAAAACAATGGCGTAGGTGATAATCCGCAAAAAAAGAAGAATGAATTTATCAGCGGTATTGTTCATTTGTCGGCCTCGCACGCAGTATGACTGCGCAAGCCCGCTCCGCCGACGGTGCGGGCTTGCTTCTTCTTGTCGGCGTTCAGTGGCCTTGCGTCATGTTTTTTCTTGGGCAAGATCGTCTTCATTTCATCATGCCGTATTTTTTCAGCACGCGTTGTGCAATGATGTTGAGGACAAAGGTGATGCCAAGCAAGATGATCCCGATCCAGAAAAGCGCCTGATAATGCACACTGCCGAAGGGCACCTCGCCCATCTCCGCCGCGATGGTGGCGGTCATGGTCCGCACCGACGCCAGAGGGGAGAAGGTGAGAATAGCTGAGTTGCCGGTGACCATCAGCACCGCCATGGTTTCCCCGATAACCCGACCGATCCCGAGCATGACCGCCGCCACGATCCCGGGCAGGGCCGCAGGCAGGGTAACCCGGAAAATGGTCTGCAGGTGGCTGGCGCCCAGGGCCAGAGATGCATTTTTTAAGGCATAGGGCACGCTGACCAGGGCATCCTCCGAAAGGGAGATGATGGTGGGTATGGCCATGAGCGAAAGAAGCAGGGCGCCGGTCAGGGCGGTGAGACCGGTACTGAGGCCGAAGGTCGTTTTAATGAAAGGGGCTAGCACCAGCAGACCGAAAAAACCCAGAACCACGGAGGGGATGCTGGCCAGGATTTCAATGAATGGTTTGAGGAACTCCCGTTCGGCGGGCCGGGCGATTTCCGCGATGTAGATGGCCACCAGCACGGAAATAGGCACCGTGACCAGCATGGCCAGGGCGGTTACCAGGGCGGAGCCGGAAAGCAGGGGGCCAACGCCGAAATGCTCTTCCTGAAAGGAGACCGGAATCCACTGGCTGTCCAAGAGCTTGCCCAAGCCGGGTTTAAGCGCAAACGGGCCTGCCTCCTTGAACAGGAAGAGGAAAATCAGGCAGACGATAAGGACGCTGGTCGAGGCGGCGCCGACCAGCAGCAGCCGCATCAGCCTGTCGGTTATGTGCTGTTTACGAGACCGGGACATATCCCGTTTCTCTCACAATTTTCTGACCTGCCGGACTCAGGCAAAAATCAATGAATTGTTTCACTGAATCCTTCGGTTCGCCGTTGGTGTAGAAGAACAGCGGCCTGGAAACAGCGTATGCTCCGGAACGGACTGTCTCCTCGCTGGGGATCACCGGCTCGGACTGGCCGCTGGCCTGAATCCCAAGGGTTTTTGCTGTGTTCTTCGCTTCCGCTGCAAAACCAAGGCCCACATAGGCGATGGCCCCGTGGTCGGCGGCCACGGCCTGCATGAGGGCCGAGGTACCGGGCAGCAACCGGGCGGAGGGACTGAAGTCCTCCTTGTTCAGGACATGCTCTTGAAAGAAAACAAAGGTTCCGGAGCTGGACTCGCGGGACAACAGGAGAATGGGAGCGTCGGGCCCGCCGACATCTTTCCAGTTGGTGGTTTTGCCGGTATAGATCAGGCGCAGCTGGTCAATGGTCAGGCTGTTCACCGGGTTTTCCGGATGCACGACCAGGACGATGCCGTCGCGGGCCACCGGGATTTCCACGGGAGAAATCTTGTTTTCCTCGGCAAGCTTCTGTTCTTTTTCCTTCATGCCTCTGGAGGCCGCGCAGATATCGGTGGTGCCGTTGATCAGGGCGGCGATGCCGGTGCCGGAGCCGCCGCCGGTCACAGAGATGTCAGTCTCGGCATGTCCTTTCATGAATTCTTCCGTCCAGGAACTCACCAGATGGACCATGGTGTCGGAACCCTTGATGGAAATGTTCTGGATGGGCGCGGATTGTTGCGAGGGGGTGGAATCGCAACCGCTTATCGCGGTTACGAGCAGCAGGCCCAAGGTCAGGGCAACTTTTTTCATGATCTCCTCCGTGTGCGACGGGCGCATTGGTTGGTGAAGTCCTAAACAATGGGGGAAGGTGTAAGGCGTGTACCTGTAACCCTATGAATTTACGGGAGCCGGACGAATTAATTCTTACATAGCCCGATACCAGAAATTCGAGGTATTTGCCAGTATAAAATTATGCTGGAGCTGGTCTTGCGGGGCGGTAAAAAAGAAAAATGAAGCCCATCAGGTGGCCGGTAAAAGGATTAGCCGGTGCGATCCACATGGCAGAGGGTGGCGATGATGATCAGGGCGCCGACCAGCAGCCAGCCAGGTCCGAAAAGCCAGAGGGCCAAGGGTACGGAGAGGTAATAGCCTCGCATGCCCAAGGTGTAGTGGGTGGCGCCGTGCTGGACTGCCTCGATCACCGAGGTACGTGCCGAGGACGGAGAATCGGAGGGGGCATTGATCATGAACCCCACATGATTGTAATAGCGGACCGCCATGGTGAAATTGAAGAAGGTGAAGAAGAAATCCACCGAAAGGATGAGAAGCTTGATCTGGTGAAAACTCTCGATCCTTTTGTCCATGAAACTGAAGGACTGCGCGATGGCGTCAGCCGGGTGGCCTGTGGTCAGGATGATATTGAGCAGGGCCAGGGCGATGAGGATTGCCGTGGAGGCAAGAAAGCTTGCAGCCATGGTCCAATTTCGCAAGGTCTGCACGGCCAGGAGGCCCTGCTCTTTTTCCATCATCTCACGAACCCAGGCCGCCCTGGTTTCGGCGTTGCGGGCATAGATCGTTGCTTCTGGAAAACGTTGTTTGATGGCCAATAACCCCAGATGGTAGACGCCTAACAGCAGAAAGGCGGCCGCCGTAAACGGGGTTATTTCGGAGGCCGTCAGGGTCATGGTTGCTTGCCGGCTATCCGACCGGCCGCATCAGCGGAGGGATGATGGCGTGTGCGCAGCATGAAGTAGAGCACCGGCACCGCCATCCGACTGATCAAGAGCGAGGCGATTTCCCCGAACATCAGCGAGATGGCGAGCCCCTGGAAGATCGGGTCGGCCAGGATCACCGAGGCCCCGACCACCACGGCCAGCGCGGTTAGGAGCATGGGCCGAAAGCGGATGGCTCCGGCTTCCACCACTGCTTCTCCAAGCGGCAGGCCGTGGCTGATGCGCAGCTCGATGAAATCCACGAGAATAATGGAGTTGCGCACCACGATCCCGGCTCCGGCCATGAATCCGATCATGGAAGTGGCGGTGAAGAAGGCGCCAAAGGCCCAGTGGGCCGGGAGAATGCCGATCAGCGAAAAGGGGATGGCGGCCATCACCACCAGCGGCACGGAGTAATCCTTGAACCAGCCCACCATGAGCATGTAGATGAGGATCATCACCGCGCAGAAGGCGAGACCGAGATCCCGGAAGACCTCCAGGGTGATATGCCATTCGCCGTCCCACTTGATCGCCGGTTCCAGATCGGAAAAAGGCTGTTTGAGGTTGTAGACCGTGATTTCTTTTCGGTCGCCTCCGTATTCCCGGCCATCGAGTTCGGCAAGTTTTTTGTTCAGGGCGAAGATGGCGTAGGCCGGGCTTTCCGCGGCCCCGGCCACGTCGCCCGTCACATAGATCACCGGCTTCAGGTTTTTACGGTAAATGGGCTGGTCAATAGGAGCCTCGTTGACCGTGACCAACTCCCGCAGGGGCACCAGCGGCCCGGACGGATTCAGGCCGGAGCGGAGCTGGATGTTCAATATGCTCTCAATCCTTGCCCGTTGCGCACGGGGCATCTCCAGCACGATATTGCTTCCCTCTTTGTCTTCGGGCTGATGGAACAGGGTGATGGGTAAACCCGTAACCGCCAGATCGACGGTTTGGGTGATCTCTCCTTCGGAAATGCCGTTGATGGCGGCCTTTTCCTTGTCCACCGTGATGACGGTCTTGACTCGTTCCGCTTCCCGGTACCAGTCCACATCGACGACCCCATCGGTGGCGGCCAGGAATTCCTTGACCCTGCCGGCCAGCTTCAGCCGCTGGGCATCGGTTTGACCGTAAATCTCGGCGACCAGTGTCTGCAGCACCGGAGGTCCCGGCGGCACCTCGGCCACAGCCACGGCGGCGCCGTATTTTTCAGCGATGGCCGAAACATGAGGCCGGATGCGTTTGGCGATATCGTGGCTCTGGGCTTTGCGTTCGCTCTTGGGCAGCAGGTTGATCTGAATATCCGCCAGGTTGGTACTGTTGCGCAGGTAGTAATGGCGGACCAGTCCGTTGAAATTGTATGGCGAGGCAGCCCCTGCGTACACTTGATAGTTGATTACCTCCGGCTCCCGGCCGATGACCGCGGCCATCTCCCGGGCCGCTTGGGTGGTTTTTTCCAGGGTAGAGCCTTCGGGCAGATTCAGGATGATCTGGAATTCGCTCTTGTTGTCAAAGGGCAGCATCTTGACCTTGACCAGCCCGAAATAGACCATGGAGCAGGAGCCGAGGAGCAGGACGACAATGCTCAGGAAAAAGAGGAACCGCCAGCGGGCGTGGGCGAGAAGCGGATCCATGACCCGGTGATAGAGACGGGTAAAAAAATCCGTCGGAGCGTGGTCGTGGTCCGGTAAGTTCGGCATATCCGTGGCGGAGGAACCGTTCGAGGAAATTTTCTTTTTCAGTACCTTTACGGCGGCCCACGGCGTGACGGTGAAGGCGATGATCAGCGAAAAGATCATCGCCGCTGAGGAGCCGATGGGGATGGGTCGCATGTACGGTCCCATCAACCCTCCGACAAAGGCCATGGGCAGAATGGCGGCGATCACCGCCCAAGTGGCGAGGATGGTCGGGTTGCCCACCTCGTTGACCGCCTCGATGGCGATGGTGAGCATCGGTTTATGCGCGTTTTCCGGCAGCCGGAGGTGGCGGACGATGTTTTCCACCACCACGATGGCGTCGTCCACCAGGATGCCGATGGAGAAGATCAGGGCAAATAGGGTGATGCGGTTCAGGGTGTAGCCGTACAGGTAAAAAAGAAGGAGGGTCAGCGCCAGGGTCGAGGGGATGGCAAGGATGACAATGATCGACTCACGCCAGCCCAGGAAGAAAAGAATGAGCAAGGTCACCCCGAAGACGGCTATGCCCATGTGCAACAGCAGTTCGTTGGATTTTTCCGCTGCGGTTTCCCCGTAATTCCTGGTCACGCTAACGGTGACGTCGCTGGGGATGAGGGTCCCCTTGAGGCTGTCGATCTTGGCCAGCACCGTTTCCACAACCTGCACGGCGTTTGCCCCCGGGCGTTTGGCCAGGGAGAGGGTTACCGCCGCCTCTTCCGCCTTGCCCTTGCCCTGGCCGAAAAGCACATAGCTGGTGGGATCTTCCGGCCCATCGATCACGCTGGCCACCTCGTCGAGATACACCGGCTTGCTACCGTAAACGCCGACCACGATGCGACCGATCTCCTTGGCCGAGGTGAGGAATTGGCCGGTTTGCAGGAGGATTTCCTTGTTCAGGGATTGCAGGTTGCCGGAGTATGATTGCTGGTTGCCCTGTTGCAGCCTGGGGATGATTTCCGTTGCGGTCAGCCGATGGGCGGCAAGGCGCGCGGGATCGAAAAGAACCCGCACCTGGCGCCGTGCCCCGCCGATAAGTTTGGTCTCGGCCACTTCGTGGATGTTCTTGACGGCGTCGTCGATCTGGGCCGCGAGACGCCGGAGGGTGTAGTGGTCATAGTGCGGGCTGTGCAAGGTAAGGGCCAGCACCGGTACGTCGTCAATGGTGTGCGGTTTGACCAGGGGCGGCAGGACGCCGTTGGGAATGCGGTCGAAATTGGTGGCCAGCTTCTGGTTGAGACGGACAAGGGCATCTTCCATCTTTTCGCCCACATAGAAACGGGCGATAAGCAGGGTTTGCCCCGGCATGGAGGTGCTGTAGATGTACTCTACCCCCGGAATTTCGTAGAGGAGCTTTTCCATGGGGATGGAAACCCGTTGCTCAACTTCCTTGGGGGTGGCGCCGGGCATGGCGACCATGATGTCGATCATCGGCACCTTGATCTGCGGCTCCTCCTCCCTTGGCAGCATGGCAACGGCCATGATGCCGAGAAGCAGGGAAGCGATGATCAAGATGGGGGTCAGCCTGGATTCAACGAAAACCGAGGCGAGTCTGCCGGCAAAACCGTGTTGTTTCTCGGGGGGCTGGTTCATCATTGCACGATGCGTACGGATTGTCCATCAACAAGCCGCTCGCCTCCCTGAACAATGACCTGCTCTCCTCCATTGAGACCGGCAAGGATTTCCACCTGGCCGTCGCGGTGTTCTCCGCTGCGTACCAGGCGCAACTGAGCCGTACCGTTTTGTGTCACAAAGATCCGTTCCATCTGGCCGAAGCGGAAAAGCGCCGTTTCCGGAACCATGATGGTATTGACCCCAGCGGCGCCGGGAAGGGCCACCCGTGCATACTGTCCAGGCCGCAAAGCAGCGCTGTTGTCGATGCGGATTTTCACCAGGGTGGTCCGCGAGGCGGTGTCCGCTGCAGGGCTGATCTCGGTCACGGTTCCGGCTTGGGAAAATTCGGCAGCCGGGATGTTTACCAAAAGTGCATCCCCCCTCTTGATTTTCAGGGCCGAAGTCTCCGGTGCGGCTGCCACCACCTGCAATTGCTCGGTGTTTTCCAGTATAAGGAGAGGCATTCCTGGTGTGGCCAGATCCCCGGCATTGGCAATTTTCTGGGAGATGATTCCGGTAAAGGGGGCGGTGATCATGGTGTAGCCGAGCATGGTCCTGGCTTCGCGTACGCCGGCCTCAGCCACTCGGTAGGCGTCTTCCATGGATTTGACCGTTTCCCGGGTGGAGGCATCTTTTTCAAGTAACCGCTTTTCGCGTTCGAAATTCCGTTGTGTCTGGGCGAGTTGTGTCTCCGCCTGGGACAGTCTGGCCGTAATCTCACCGGCGCTGATTTTTGCCAGGAGCGCCCCTTTTTTTACCACAGAGCCCAAGGTTACCGGCAGTTCCTCGATGGATCCGGTGAGCTTGGCGGCGATGGTCGCCCTTTGGACCGCCTCGACGGCCCCGGTTACCTCGTTTTGCTGCTGGGCCGCTTGGTCGGTCACGGTGATTACCCGCACCTCCGTGGTGGGGAGCGGCGATTTGTCCGCGCCGTCATGGGCGGGTTCTTTGCAACCGGCGGCGCCGAGGAGCAAACACACGAGAAGCGTGGGAAAAAGAAGCTTGTGCGACATGGATTTAATTTCCTGTTTCATGGCTTATTGGGAAGTCTGTTTTTTCAGATTGGGGTTCGTTCGATGTTTCCGGGAACTGTGGGAGGCCGAGGGCGCGCCGCAGATCGGCAATGGCGATGCGCTGGGAGGTTTCCGCCACGATGCGCCGCACCAGGGCGTCGGTCAACCGGTTTTCCACCCCGATGAGATCCGAGGAAAGCAGCTTTCCTTCGGCGAAAAGGAGCCGATTGATGCGGGCGCTTTCCTGGGCCTGGGTGACGCTTTTTTCCGTAACCTGCAAACGCTCCTTGGCGTCTTGTACGGCAAACTCCGCCTGTTTCACCTCCAGGGTGATGGCCAGTTCGGTTTTACGTTTCCTTTCCTGTGCCTCGGCAAGCAGGGATGAAGCCCTGGCAATCTCGGCGGAGGTTCGGCCTCCCTCGGAGAGGTTGTACTGTAATTTGATGCCTGCCTGCCACGAATCGCCCGAGCCGTCCGTGACATAGCCTTTGTCGACATCGTAGCCGGCAAATCCTTCGAGGGATGGGTAATAACCGCCCTGGGCCTGCCGGACCCGGGCCTTGGCCGCACGGATCATGGCTTCCAGGCTTTTCAACTCATACCGCTGGGCATGGTCGGCGGCTTGCGGAATTTCCTGGCCGCTGCCCTGGGCCGGGTCGAGGATTACCGGGCCATCGTGCAGCCCCATCAGACTGAGGAATATCCTGCGGCTCACCTGGAGGCTGTGCCTGGTCTGAATCAGGCCTTCCCGCGCCTTTGCCTGTTGCACTTCCAAGTCGAGGAGGTCTGCCTTGAGTAAAATCCCCTCCTGGTAGCGGGCTTGTGCCACAGCGAGTGAAGCGCTGATTGCTTCCACCGCGGATTCCTGGGCCTTGATGAGATCCTCCGTCTGGACGATGAGCTGAAAGGTTCGGACCACCTCAAAGGCAAGTTGGGCCTGCACTGCACCGAGTTCCATCTGTGAGGAAACCGTTTGGGCCTCGACGGCCTTCAGCCCGGCCAGGTCGCGGCCGCCGTTGAAAAAGCGGTAGCCAAGGCGCACCCCCAGGTTCAGGTTGTCGGTGCGACCGGGATTATTGAAATCGATGGTCTGGTTGAACCCCCCTTGGTTCAGGATATTGCCGAAGGAGTACATGGGATTGTTGGTTTGGTCATATCGGGAGTTCAGGTCAAGCCTTGGGTAAAACGAGGATTTCTCCATGGTGATGGCGGCCTGGGCCGCCTCGATCCGATTGCGGGCCATCCTGCTGTCCGGGTTGTTTCGCACGGCAAAGCGCACAGCATTGCGGAGTGTCCATATCTCGGGAGGTGCTGTGGTGTCATTGGTCTCGGCGGCCTGGGAAAATCCGGCCAGCAGCAGGATACAGGCGCAGAGAAAAGTGATCCTGCGCGGGGAAGCGAGGGAGCGACCGGTATCTTCGGCGGTTGGTGTTCGATGGGTCATGGTTCCGTGGTCTCTAGGTTGCAATGCATTCGGACGCAAAGGTAAAATCGGATGGTGTTTAGTATTTAATTATATAATTACAAACCGATTTGTCCGCCACATATTTTTTTCTCTTTTTTGCTCGATTGCGAGGGGATGGATCTTGGTTGCGCTCCGTGGCCGCTGACCATTATATCATAGATGCGCAGTTAGGTGGCAAGGGTATTTCTTTAAAAAAATAACAGCTAAAAAATGGGGTTATTCCAGGTTGCAGGTTTTTTAGAACCATTTTTTCTTTTTGAAATAAATCAGCATGGATAGGGTTGTTGCCGCCATGAGCGAGAGGGCGAAGGGGTAGCCGAAGTACCAGTTGAGCTCAGGCATGTTGAAGGGGCTTTGGCTGGTGTTGAAATTCATGCCGTACAGCCCGGCGATGAAGGTAAGGGGGATGAAGATCACCGCGAAGATGGTCAGAACCTTCATTACTTCATTCATTCGGTTGCTCACCGAGGAAAGGTAGATGTCGATCATGCCGGAGATGATGTCTCGAAAGGTTTCCACCGTATCAAGCACCTGGATGGTGTGGTCGTAAAGATCCTTGAGATAGACCCGGATTGCTTCCCCCATGAAGACGGTCTCATCCCGTTGCAGCCCGCTGATGACCTCTCGCAGCGGCCAGACCGATTTGCGCAACAGGATCATTTCCCTTTTCAGGGTGTGGATGGACTGCAGGGTTTCCGGGGAAGGGTCGGCAATCAGCTCCTCTTCCAGATCCTCGACTTCCTCGCCGATTTTTTCAAGCACGGAAAAAAAATTGTCCACCACCCTGTCGAGCAGGGAATACAACAAATAATCGACCCCCATTTTCCGGATGCGGCCCTTGTTGGTCTGGAGACGGGCCAGGACATCATCGAAAATATCGTCGTTTTTTTCGTGAAAGGAGATCAGGTAGCTGGGACCAAGCACGAAGCTGATCTGCTCCATGCTCATTTCCCTGGTGGTGTCATCATAGTGGATCAGGTTGATAACCAGGAACAGGTAATCATCATAATGATCAATCTTCGGACGCTGTCCGGTATGGAGAATATCCTCAATGGTAAGGGGATGCAGGCCGAAGCCGAGGCAGAACCTGTTCACGGCTTCGGCTTCGTGCAGGCCGTGGGCGCTGATCCAAGTGTTGCTCGGAGTTTGTTTCAGCAGGCGGAACTCGTCAAGTCTGACGGGGGTGCTGAGGGAAATGTTCTCGGCATCGTAATCGACCATGTCCAAGCCGAATTTTTCAGTGACTTTTTCTCCGATGAAAACGGGGCTGCCCGGAGGAAGCCCGGCTTTTCGTGAGGTGGTTTTAATAAGCTTCAGCATGTCTGTTTCCACTCATGAAGGATGTTTTTTAGGGGCTGGCCGTGCAAGAAGGGTACGCCGCTGTTTTCCTGAACAACAGGATACCACATTCGTTGGTTTTCCGTGAACACCATTGTCTGCTGTCTGTGTATGCAGAAATGTTGTTGGGGGTTCAGGAAAGGAAAGACTTCTTTTGCAAAAAGACGCTATGGAATTTTGTCCTGATATGCGAGGATGAAAACAAAACGATGGGGCGATGGGCGGGGAAGATCCCCAGGCAGAGGCAAGGAAAAAGATGGATACGAAACAGCCCGGGCAGCAGTATCTGAAAATTATGGTGGAGACCGCAAGTCCGGTACGCAATATCATCGCATTGTACGAGAAATGCCTGTCTCACTTGAGGAGTGCGCGGAAAAGTCTTGCCGCCGGAGAGATTGCCCTCAAGTCGGAAAGCCTGTGCAAGGCCATGGATATTTTGTTTTATCTGGACAATACCCTTGATTCCGCCGAGCCGAAAACCGCGCAATCGTTGCACCGAAGCTATCAGGTGATTCTGGCCCAGTTGAGTCTTGCCAACAGCGGAAATTCCCTGGAAGCCTTGGGGCAGGCCGAGAAATGGCTGGTCGGGCTGCTGAGGGCGTGGCAGGGTATTGCGCCCGGCGGTGAGAATCAGGGTCCGGCTGGATCAAGCCCTTGAAATCTGTCTGCCGGAGATGGGGATATTGTGGTAAGATAAATAAAATTGTGCTGTTGAAGATTTCCGTTGTCCGCCCGTAAGAAAAAATATTACACCCATCGAGATCATGACACTATCCCTTCCATCCTGGCTGAGCCTTCCCGTTTTGGTTTTTCTTTACAGGCCCTTGGCTTGGTTTTTTCCGAAGATGGACAAGGATGTTTATGTCCGCAGGGTCGTGGCGGTGGGAAACCGGTTTTTTCGGCAGAGATTTGTCCGGACACCCTATGCCGAAAGAATGCTGTTTTTGCCCTACTGCTTGCGGGCCGAAGGGTGTGCCACAGTTATCGATCAGGAAAAGGGGTTGTTGTGTCAGGCTGATTGTCGCATCCCTTGCCGTCTGCGGGAGATGCGGGAGATGGCTTTGGCCTTGGGCTACCGGGATGTTTTAGTGGTAGTGAGCGGCAGAGTGCATAAGAAGGATGGAGTGTTGCGCAGCCGGGATTTCTTGGTGCGCCAGATCGGGCAACACCAGCCGCGTGCGGTGCTGGGTTGTCTGTGTACCCGTGATCTGCGGGAAAAATATCTTCGTTCCGCCAATGTTTCGTTGGAGGGTTCTCTGGGGAGGCATGGCCTCAAGGTTATTCCCCAAGTATGTTTGCTCAAGGATTGTAACTGTCGGCAAAGCGCCGTAGAGTGGCAGGAGCTTGAGGCGCTCATCCGGGCGAAGGGCTGAAAACATCTTGGTTCTGTAATCCGACAACCGAATATACGTCAAAAAAACAAAAAAACGCCGTGTTTTCAAATTCTCGCCAAAAGGCAGGAGGTGGGGTATAATTCCACAGGGTCGCCTTTTGGTTAGAATATTGTCAATGGGGTAAGAAAGTCGGATGCCGCGTGGATAATCAGGAGTTGTACATACTGTTTAAACGCATTGTCGATACGGCAAGTGTTGAATTTTATCTGATCAACGCCGAGGGCGGGTTTGGCTATGTGAATCAGGCTGCAGCCGAAAATCTCGGCTATTCCGAGGCGGAGCTTCTTTCGTTAAGTCTTGCCGATATTGATCCTGAATTTGGTCCCAGATTCAGGCAGCTTTGGCCGGAATGGAAGACCCGAAGCAATCTGCATCTTGAAACCATCCATCGAACAAAGAGCGGGCAGATTGTTCAGAAAGAAGTCGACGCAGTATGTATTACCCTTGGAACGACCGACTATCTCTGCGCCTTTGTCCGGGATATCACCGAACGTAAGCGCATGGAAACGGCTCTGCTGGAAAGCGGGGAGCAATACCGCGATCTTTTTGAAAGCGCCAGCGATCTCATCCAGTTTGTTCGTCCTGATGGTAGCTTTCTTCTTGTCAATCCGGCTTGGCGGAGCACCTTTGGCTATTCGGCGGAAGAGATCGAGCAGCTCACCATCTTTGATCTCATAGATCCGGACTGCACCAATCACTGCATGAAGACCTTTCAGCGTGTTATGGAGCAGGGGCGAGTCGACAAAATAGAAACGACTTTTGTCGCGAAAAATGGCGCCAAGATCATGATTCAGGGCGCGGCTAATTGCCGGTACGAAAACGGCAAGCCCCAGTTTACCCGCTGCATTTTCCGCAACGTTACCGAGGAAAAAAGGTTGCAGGCCCAATTGCTGCAATCCCAAAAATTGGAAGCCATCGGGCGACTGACCAGCGGCGTGGCTCACGATTTCAACAATCTGCTCACCACCATTTTAAGTTACAGCGAGTTGTATCTGAGACGTCTGCCGGACAGCGATCCCATGGCCGACGCCCTGCGCTCCATTCGTGACGCTGGGATCAGAGGGGCGGCCTTGACTCGCCAACTGCTCACCTTTAGCCGACATCAGGTCGTCGATATGCGGGTTATCGACCTGAGCAGCGTTGTCTCGGGCTTGAGCACCATGATCCGGCGCTTGATTCCGCCCGGTATTCATTTTACGGTGGAGGTCCCGCCCGGCGGACAGGAGCGGATTCTTGCCGACCGGCATCAGCTCGAACAGGTGTTGTTGAACTTGGCCATCAATGCTCGGGATGCCATGGCGGACGGAGGAGATTTGTCCATTTCCTGTTTTGAGGAGGCTCTGGACAAGAACCGGTTTTCCAGTTTTGACAATATCGCGCCCGGGCGGTATGTGGTCCTGGTGGTAAGCGACACCGGGGAGGGTATGACCAGAGAGGTGCAGGAGCATATCTTCGAGCCTTTTTTTACCACCAAGCCACAAGGCAAGGGAACGGGCCTCGGGTTGGCCACGGCCTACGGTATTGTCAAGCAGCATAGCGGCTATGTCGTGGTCCAGAGTGAGCCTGGTAAAGGAACTACCTTTCGTCTTTATTTCCCCAAGGTAGAGGCCCCGGTGGAGAGCGCGGTGACTTGCGCGGCTCTGGAGGTGTTGCAGGGAAGCGAAACCATTCTCGTGGTTGATGATGAACCGGAAATCCTGGCCGTTATCCGCCATTCCCTTGAGGCCATGGGCTATACCGTGTTTACGGCGGCATCCGCCGAGGAGGCCTTGCTCCTTGTTGAAGATGGCAGGGAAAAGATCGATCTGTTGCTGACCGATGTGGTCATGCCGGGGATGACCGGGCATGGCTTGGCCACCATGGCGCAGGCAGTCGATCCCCGGATACGGGTGCTGTTCATGTCCGGTTATACCGATTCCATGCTCGAAGAACACGGCGTTTCCCGAATGCACGCCAATTTCATCAGTAAGCCCCTTTCGCCAGGCGAACTTGCCATCAAGCTCCGCAAGATGCTGGCCTGATTTCGTTCGAATCCGGTCGGTTTGTTGTCGACCAAAATCCCGAATCCTGGTTTCCCGGCGCGGTCCTTCCCCTTTTATTCACGCAGTCCCTCTGGTAGTGCAGTTTTCCGAGATGGTGTCGGCGGTGCTCGCCACGATCTCCCCCCTCCCTTGCTTCCCGTTTAACTGATACGGGTAAAACATGATTTTTTTCGTTTTTAGGGAAAAGCGTGGTAATTTTTTAAGAGAAGCGGAAACCTCATCTGTATAATGTGGCTGAGCGGAGAACGTCATGGATCAAAAATTTGTTATTGTTGCCTTTGCCGGCGAACCGGCCTGTTTTGCCCATGCTCTGTTGAACGGCTTGGATATGCAGGCCAGGGGGTGGGATGTAAAGCTCGTTATTGAAGGGAGGGCCACAGCCCTTATTCGAGAGCTGGGAGAGCTGGACGCACCCTTTGCTCCCCTCTACGCCAAGGCGAGAAAGGCCGGGCTTATTGATTGCGTTTGTCGGGCCTGCGCTAACAAGATGGGGGCCTTGGCTGCGGCCGAGGCGCAGGGTTTGCCCCTGGCCGACGAGATGCAGGGGCATCCGGCCATGGCACGTTATCTGGAGGCAGGCTATACGGTCATTACCATCTAGGTAGAAGGGCGGACAAGGGAGGTCTTGGCATGGATTTTTATGCGATCAAGCCCTACATTTACTGGGGTGGGGTTTGTATTTTTTTGCTGGCCGAGCAGGGTTTTTCCTACCGGGAGCCCACCGTGGGCCGCGCCAGGCGTTGGCTTGCAAACCTGCCGCTTTCCGTCATGAATGGTGCAATCTACCATTTACTGTACACCAGCGCCATTGTCGCCATGATTCTCGCCGGGCAGGAGAAAAATATCGGTTTGCTCAATGTCTGGATCTTGCCCGAGTGGTTCAAGATTGTTGCAGGCATCCTGATCCTGGATTTTTCCATCTATCTGTGGCATCTGCTTACCCATGCGCTGCCCTTCCTCTGGCGGTTTCACCGGGTTCACCACAGCGACTTGAACATGGACGTGACCACGGGCAACCGGTTCCATCTGGGAGAATTTCTGTTTACCGGCCTGATCAGGCTGGCGGTGGTTTATACCTTCGGCATCGGACTGACAGCCTATATCCTGTTTGAAATTTTCGTGAACCTGTCCGTGCAGTTCCATCATAGCAGCATCAAGGTGGCGCCTTGGTTTGAAAGGTTGTGGGCTCTCCTCTTTGTCCCGCCTTTTTTGCACCGTATTCATCATTCTGTGAAGATCAGGGAGCGTGACTCAAATTACGGGGTGACCTTTTCCATCTGGGACCGGATGCTGGGTACCCTGACCACGGGGGTTGTACAGGAAGGCATCGTCATCGGCATTGGTTCGCATCGGGAGATTGGGCAGCTGGGGTTTTGGCGCCTTTTGGTGCTGCCCTTCACGCGGAACACCCCGTGAGTGGTTTGTGGCCGAGGTGGGAAATATAAAAAAAAGAGTGGAGTAAGCAATGAACTGGAAGAACCTGTTTGTTCCGGGTGAGGATTTCAGCGTGTCCCAGGCAAGGGAGTACATGGCGGCTCGAGGTGCGGATGCCTATCAGTTGCTGGATGTCCGTCAACCCAAGGAGTATGAGGATGGCCATCTTCCCGGGGCTATCCTCATCCCGCTTAGGGAGTTGCCGGGACGGCTCGGTGAGCTTGATAAAGAAAAGCCGGTTATTGTCTATTGCGCTGTCGGTGGCAGAAGTAAGGCGGCGGCTCAGCTGCTTGCTGGCAAGGATTTTGCAAGTGTTTACAATATGACCGGAGGTATCAAGGCTTGGGAGGGGCCTCAGGCCAAGGGGCCGGAAGAGGTTGGATTGGAATTTTTTACCGGCCAGGAAGAGTATGAGGATGGGGTGAGTCTTGCCTATGCCATGGAAAATGGCCTGCAGGAGTTCTATCGGGCCATGGCCGGACGGGTAGAAGGTGAGGAGGAGCGGCAGCTTTATCTTCGCTTGGTGGGCTTTGAGGATAAGCACAAGGCTCGACTTCTTGCCGAGTTCAGGCAAGCGCAAGGCATTGAGGTCATGCCGGGCAAAGGGGAGAGTGGATCCAGTGGACCCATGGAGGGCGGCGGCAAGGTGGAGGATTTTATCGCTCGGGTCGATGCTCATCTGCAGACCAAGCAGGATATCCTGGTGCTGGCCATGGCTCTTGAGACCCAGGCCGTTGATCTTTACAGTCGTCTGGGGCAAAAAAGTAAAAAAAAAGAAACCAAGGCGTTGTTTTTGCGTCTGGCGGATGAAGAAAAACTGCATCTTTCCTATCTGGCTGATGAGATGGATAAGCTATTGAGCCAAAGCCTGTGAGGCGTGGCTGGTAAGCAGGAGCGCTAATGACTTGGAAAATGCATGACCGCAGGGGCGCAAAAGAGGATAGGCGGGCCACCGGCCGTATGTTGCTTGATCACCTTCGTTTTCTCCAGTCGGTGATCAACGGGGTGACTGATCCGGTCCTGGTGATCGGGACGGATATGCGGGTAAAACTCATTAATCAGGCAGGCCGGGATTTCCCTGTTGACCGTGGAAAGGGCAGGAAGTGTGCTGGAAACGCCCATTGTTACCGGGTGTTGTTCGGCAGGGAGCATGCCTGTGATCAGGGAGGGTGCGAATGTCCGCTCATGGAGGTTCTTGAAACCGGAAAACCGGTCACGGTTTCTCGAACTATTACTCTGAAAACCGGCGCGCTTCGTCATTACGAGGTGTTTGCTTCCCCCCTCAGGGGTGCCAATAATGAGCTCCTCGGCATCATCGAGATTTTGCGTGACGTCACCGAGCGCAATCTTGCCGCAGAGGTCTTGAGAAAAAGTCATGACGAGCTTGAGCGCCGGGTTGAGGAGCGGACTCTTGCACTGAAGAAGGCTAATAATTCCCTGCGCCTTGAGATTGATGAGCGGCGCTGGGCCGAGGACCAGCTCATTCAGTCCTTGGAGCAGGCCGAGCTGGTTTACAGTGTTATTCCCAGCGCCATTTTCACCGTCGACTTGAAGCGGAATATCACCAGCTGGAATAAGAAGGCTGAAAGCGTAACCGGATATACGGAAGAGGAGGTCATCGGCAAGACGTGCAGCATTTTTGCCCGGCATCCCTGCTCGGAAATAGGATGCGGTGTCTATTCCGAAAAGGTCGACAAGCCGATAATCAACCGGATTTGTCATATCAAGACCAAGGATGACCGGATAAGGGTCATTTCCAAGAGTGCTGATCTCCTTCGGGACGCGAACGGTATGGTCGTCGGCGCGGTGGAAAGCTTTGAAGACATAACGGTGCAGCAGGATATGGATAGGCAGCTGCGTACCGAACGCGATAAGTTTCGTGGGATTCTTGCCGCCCTGGATCAGGGTATGCACATCCTCAATCATGATTTCATCATCGAATATCAAAACGAGGTACTGCGCAGGATCTTCGGCGACAAGATCGGCGAGAAATGCTACCGGGTTTACAAGCAGCGGGACGAGCCCTGTGAGGTTTGCCGGATGCAAGCCGCCATCGAGCAAAGTGAGGTGCAGCGTACGGAAGAGATCATGTCCAACATGCGTCACTATGAGCAAAGCTATGTGCCATTCACCGATGTTGACGGAGAGGCCAAGTGCCTGATTCTGCTTCGGGATGTTACCGAGGAGAAAAAATATCGCGCCGAAACCATGCGGGCCGGGCAACTCGCCTCCATTGGCGAGCTTGCCGCCGGCGTGGCCCACGAGATCAATAACCCCATCAACGGCATCATCAACTATGCCCAGGTCTTAATTGATGACTCAAGCCAGGTGTCCTTGGAGGGTGAGGGGGCCAATCCGATTCAACGGGAGATGCTTGACCGGATCATCAAGGAAGGCGAGCGCGTTGCCTACATTGTCAGAAATCTGCTCTTTTTTGCCCGGCAGAGAGACGAGGATGCGCATCTGGTCGAAATCGAGACGGTGATCAATGATGCCCTTGCCCTGATAAAGCACCAGTTTCAGAAGGACGGTGTGCTTATTTCCGTGGAGATCCCCACGGATCTGCCGGAGGTAAAGGTGAACCATCAGCAGCTGCAGCAGGTTTTCCTGAACTTGCTCAGTAACTCCCGACATGCCCTGAATCACAGGTATTCAGGTCGCGATCCGGGCAAGAAACTGGAAATCCGGTGCAGCGCCGTGCAGATAGAGGGTAAAGCTTATGTAAGGACGGAGATTACGGATCACGGAGAAGGGATACCGCCCGATATCATCTCGCACATCTTCGAGCCATTCTTTTCTTCGAAAAATCCAGGAGAAGGGACCGGGCTGGGGCTTTCCATCAGCCTGGGTCTCGTGAAAGACTTTCATGGTTTTCTCAGTGCCAGCAGCGAACCCGGCAGTTTTACCACCATGACCGTTGATATACCGGCAAATGAAGCCGGCTGAAGATTGTTGCTGACTGTTCGGCGTAATGCCGGGATTGGATCAAAAAAAACCAGGAAATGTAACTGTTCGGCAGTGTCGCAGATGTGCTCTGCTGGATAGTTGCAACTATTATTCATAAGGCAAACAGGGGAACAGCAATGATAGATCTGGAAAAATCCGAGACCTCCATTCTGGTGGTCGATGATGAGGAAAGCCTGCGCTTGACCTTTCAGATGTTCCTGGGCCGGGAAGGATACGGGCCGGTGGTGACCGCCTCGACCTTTGAGGAAGCCATGGGGCTCATCGAGCAGCAGACTTTTGATCTGATTATCAGTGATATCGTCATGGAGGGGGCCTCGGGCATCGATTTGCTGCGGGTTCGGGAGTTGGGCCTGGAGTGTCCGATGGTCATGGTGACCGGCTATCCCAATATCAACACCGCTTCCGAGGCGGTGCGGTTGGGGGCTTTTGATTACCTGGCTAAACCGGTGAAAAAGGCCGATCTGCTGCGCACCGCGCGCATGGCCTTGCAGCAGTACTCCCTCTGGAAGGAGAAGGAGAGGTTGACTGTTGAAAAGGAGCGCTACCAGCAATACCTCGAAACAATCTTTCGTAGCGTTCGGGACATGATTGTCACCGTTGATCATGATTTGCGGGTGGTGCAGATGAATGATCAGGCGAAGAACTGGGCGGCAACGCACATGCCCGGCCTTGCCATCGGCACTAATCTTGAGGATGTGGCCGATTCCTTTGCCGTGTTTGCCGCAGACGTGCAGAAGGTCCTGGAATGCCAGGAAGCGGTGAGTGAGCATCGTATCGAGGTCAATCTGGAGACAGGCGGCCATGTTGTTTTCCGGATCAGCGCATCCCCCTTGGAAAGTCAACAGGATAAGGGCTTCCTCGGGGTGGTGCTGGTGTTCCGGGATGTGAGTCGGCTGGAAGACTTGGAAAAGCGGGGTAAGCGTACCTATTTTCACCGGCTGGCCGGAGTGAGTCGGGCCATGCAGACGGTGTACACCCTCATCGAAAACGTTGGCCAGGTTGACACCTCGGTTCTGATCACCGGAGAATCCGGAACCGGCAAGGAGTTGGTGGCCGAAGCCCTGCATGCGGAAAGCCCGCGCCGGGAAATGCCTCTGGTGAAATTCGACTGTACTTCCATTCCGGAAAATCTCATGGAAAGTGAGCTGTTCGGTCATAAGAAGGGGGCCTTCACCGGAGCGGATCGCAACCGGGAAGGGCGGATTCTTCAAGCGGACGGAGGCACACTGTTTCTCGATGAGATAGGCGACATCTCGCCGCTCATGCAGCTGCGCTTATTGCGTTTTCTCCAAGAGCGCACCTTTTACCCGGTTGGCGAGGACAGGCCGGTTACTGTGGATGTCCGGGTGGTGGCGGCCACCAATGCCGACCTGAAACAGAAGGTTCAGCGGGGTGAATTCAGAGAGGATCTTTACTACCGGCTGCGGGTGATAGATATCAGTCTGCCCCCGTTGCGGGACCGGCAGGGGGATCTGCCCATCCTGGTGGAGTTGTTCCTCGCCCGTTTCAGCAAACGACTGAACAAGAACATCACCGGGATTTCCGATCAGGCTTTGCAGTTGCTAACCGCCTACCGCTGGCCCGGAAATGTACGGGAGTTGGAGCATGTTGTGGAACGGGCCTGCGTGTTGTGTACGGACGACACGATCACAACCGCTAATCTTCCGGAGGAGGTGCGCAGTGGTGACCGTGTTGTCGCTGCATCAGCAAATGGTGCCGGAACTGAAACCGTGTTTTCCGCCGAGGCTGGAGGTTTCGCCCCTGTCTCGCGGGAAAACGAGGAAGCGCATATCGTCAGTGTTATCGCCCAGACCGACGGCAACAAGGCCAAGGCTGCCCGGTTGCTCGGTATTGACCGCAGCACCCTGTACCGTAAGATGAAGGCATACGGACTGGAATAGCAGAGTGTTGCACATGCAACACTCTGCCACACATGCAACAGTAAAAGTGTGGCGCCACAATCCGCTGCGCCACACTTTTTGTTTTTCTCCTCCCTGCGACCGCTCTGATTGTGGGTCTTCTGCGATCCCTCCCTCGATTTTCATGTAATGTTTTGATATTCAAAGATTTTTTGTCTGTTGTGGGACTTGTCCGCTCCCTGTTTTCCGCAAGTGGCATTCTTTTTTTATTTCGTTTCTAATCAGCCAGTTATAGCTCTGGATTGGAAATGTTTCACCGTCTCCTTGGCTCTGTTGGCACACCCTGTGCAATGTATCCTAATCAAACGAGGACGGTATCAAGATAAAAACGAAAAAACAAAGCCATAGGAGGCTCGTCATGAAAAATACAATACAAAAACAAGCAATGGGTCTTGGCCAACTTGATCAAGCAGCAATCGGTGAGGGAATCTCCCAAGCGGGTATGGGTATCATCCTTGCGTTGGCAACATTGATCGGCGCATGGGGTATTGCCTGTCTGATCGGCGGGATGAGCAAGATGGGCGGGATCATGGAGCTGGGCCGCTGCTGGCTCACCGCAGTGACAGGGATGTAAACAGGCGAAAAATAAGGTTGCGATCATAACGTGATCATAAAGAAACCGAATTTAATAAGGGGAAATATCATGGCAAAGTCAATGACGGAAAAGAAGGGCGCAGGGGTTTTCATGGCGGTAGTCGGCGGTATCGGTGCGGCAGTAGGATTGTGGGCGTTTGCCGCGCTGAGCTTCAGTCTCTCCAAGGCAGGCTTGGGAGAAGTGGTTAGACAGTACATGGTTGCTGTCGGCCTGATCGGTGAGCAGGCCACCTTGGTGGATTTTTACACCCACATCAAAGGCGTTGAGTACCTGGTCTGTGTTGCCTTCTTCGGCGCCTTCCCGGTCTTTTTCAAGTATGTCAACACTCCGAAGGTTACGGTTCCCAGCCAGCACTGATAACCTTTTCTCTCCTCCCTCTGAAGCCCGGGTTCGCCCGGGCTTTTTTTTTCCCAAGGGGCATGGTAGGCTGAAAAAGATGCATGGTCCGGATGTTGCACCATGTCCTGTTGCACAGCGCTTTCACTTTGCATTGCATTCATTCTGCCCAGGAGGAAAATTGTGGCCAAATACGTGCGAAATTATCTATTGCTCATGTTGGTGGCAACTCTGGCTGTGGTTGTTTACAACGTCTGGATCGTTGAAAGCCAACAGCCCAAGCTTGAATATTCCGCTTTCCTGACCAAGCTGGAAAATAAAGAGATACAGGCGGTGCGAATACAGGGACAGGAGATCATCGGCACTGACATTTATGGCCAATCCTTCTTGACCTATGCCCCGGATGTGCAGCAACTGCTCCCCAGACTTGAGAGCAAGAATGTTCGTATCTCAGCCGGGCCGGCTCGGGCGGTGTCGCCTTTCTGGTCAACAACCTTCCCGGTAATGCTGCTCATGGGTGGTTGGATGTTTTTCATGCTTCGCGGTCAGAAGGGGGGGGGGAGCAGCGGTTTCGGCAAAAAAAAGGTCGCCATGGATCCTGACAAGGCCAAGCAGGTAACTTTTGCCGACGTTGCAGGCATTCCGGAGGCAAAGGAGGAGCTTGTCGAGATAGTGGACTTCTTGAAGGATTCCAAGAAGATCACGCGGCTCGGCGGCAAGATTCCCAAGGGTGTTTTGTTGCAAGGCCCCCCTGGAACAGGGAAAACCTTGTTGGCCAAGGCCATTGCCGGTGAGGCAGGTGTTCCTTTTTACAGTATCAGCGGTTCTGATTTTGTCGAGATGTTTGTAGGGGTCGGAGCCTCACGGGTGCGGGATCTGTTTGCACAGGCCAAGAAAAGTGCGCCATGTATTGTGTTTATTGATGAAATAGACGCTGTGGGCCGCAGCCGTGGGGCTGCCGGGGCCATGGGCGGGCAGGATGAGCGGGAACAGACCCTCAATGCCTTGCTTGTTGAGATGGATGGATTTCAAAGTGATCAAACCGTTATCATCGTTGCTGCGACCAACAGGCCGGATGTCCTGGATCCTGCCTTGATGCGCCCCGGCCGCTTCGATCGCCAGGTCACCATCATGCCTCCCGATGTCAAAGGGCGGTGCAAGATACTGGAGGTGCATTCCCGAAACGTACTCATGGATCCGGACGTTGATTTGCAGGTTGTGGCTCAGTCCACGCCGGGGTTCACCGGCGCCGAACTCGCCAATCTCATCAATGAATCCGCCTTGATGGCGGCACGTAAGGGCAAGGCAGGAATTCAGCTCAGCGATATCGAGGATGCCAAGGACAAGATTCTCATGGGGGCCGAAAGGACGGGATTGGTTATCAGCGAACAGCAGCGCAAGGTCACGGCGTACCATGAGGCCGGGCATGCGATTATTGCCAAGATTTTGCCCAACACCGATCCAGTACACAAGATTACCATCATCCCCCGGGGCCAGGCCATGGGGGTTATGCAACAGGTGCCCATTGATGATCGCCATGCTTATTCCAGGGAATATCTGACAAACAGGATTACGATTCTGCTTGGCGGCAGAACTGCGGAGGAAATTATTTTTAATGAACTTTCCACCGGGGCCAGCAACGATTTGCAGGCTGCCACGGATATCGCCACCCGCATGGTTTGTGAATTTGGGATGAGCGAACGGCTTGGACCACGGGCCTTTGTCACCTCCGATAAGGGTTTTCTCGGCAACGGGTCGAACCAGCGCCCCTACAGTGAGGAGATCGCCAAGGCAATTGATGAGGAAGTCAGCAGGATTATTGCTGAGTGCTATCAGGACGCGCTCATTGTGCTTGAAGGGAGAATAACCTTTCTGCATAAGCTGGCCGAAGTCTTGCTGCTCCATGAGACCATTGATGCGGAAGAGGTCGATATCATAGTGACCTGTCACAAATTGACCGAAGAAAACAAGGAGATTACCGGTTTGTCCGGGTAGCTCGTCCCCATTTCTGTTGGATGTGTTGCATGCAACAGATGTGTTGCAACACATCTGTTGCATGCAACACTTTTTTTGCTGCGTCGCATCATGCATCGCACTGGTAAAAATCAGTGCGATGCATTTTTTTTATCTGTTTTAGATAATCCCCCACCTGAAATCATCCGACATTGTCATTCTCCCCTGACAGTCTGTTTTTTTCGTCTCTCTTCATCTGCTTTTTCTGATAGCGTATGGCATGGGGTCAAGTTTCGGAGTGTGTTTGCCGCCGTTAATGCCTATCGAAAAAACCCTTGGCACAGGATGTGCTTAATCAGCTGGCGGAATCATCGGGACGCCGTTTGACAAGGTCGTAAGCCCGGCTTTGGCAAATGGAATTTCCTGCCGCACGGAATAAGCAAACGAAGTTTGTTTTTTTTTACGAGATTACCTTTTCAGAAGGAGACCAACATGGGAGGAAGGAAGAAGACACTCTTGGGGATGGCGGCGCTTATGCTACTGACCGCGCCACTTGCCGGGAAGAGTTGGGCCGGGGACGGTCCTGGTACTGTGGAGCTGGGCAGCCTGGCAAATCATTATTCGGCAGTGACCTTTGATCATGCCATGCATACCGGGGTGGCTGCAAGCTGTGCTGAGTGCCATCACCACACAACCGGTGTTGCACCCACAGACCCGAACTGTGCCCGCTGCCATGAAGCCGGGGCAACAGCAGGCAGTGTGGCCTGTAAGTCTTGCCATTCGGATAATCGATTTTCAGCGGCCGACCTGGCAAAAATCGAAGGGAGTCCGCAGCTGTTTCATAAGGGAAAACCTGGTTTGAAAGGGGCCTACCATCGGAAATGTCTTGGCTGTCACACCACCATGGGCGGACCAACAGGCTGCCAGGATTGTCATACCCGCAACGACAAGGGAGACGCCTTTTTTAATTCGGGCAAATATGCCCCGGCTCCAACCGCTTCCGGGGGGCATGGGGGAGGGCATTGATTGAAGGTCTCCGAGGCTTGGAGTCTGGGAGCAGTTACTGAATAGCCATCACCGTTAGCACTGCTCAGTTAAGGCTCTTTATGCCGGTTTTGTCAGGAAAACAGCACGGTTGTTTTTAACAACGGCTTACGTTGAAACGATATCAGAGGGTTAAACTATGAAAATGTTAAACCGCAGAAGTTTCTTGAAAGGCGGGCTGGCCGGTGGCGCTGCCATCGCCGCCGTCGGAACAAGCAAACAGGCCTTGGCCGGGACGCAGAGCTTTGGCGGCTACCCGGACAGTATGGGGGTGCTTGTTGATCTTACCAAGTGTGTAGGCTGTCGGACCTGCGAGGCTGCCTGTAACAAGGAGCAGGGGTTGCCGGAGCCGGACAAACCCTTTGACGATCCTTCCGTGTTTGATGAAAGGCGCGAGGGAGGGCTGCCGAGAAGGACTTCGGAAAAGGCTTACACCGTGGTACAGAAATATGATGTGCCGGGGAGGGAGCATCCGCTTTTTCGGAAGGTGCAGTGTAATCATTGTAACGAACCTGCTTGCCTGACCTCATGTTTTGTCAATGCTTACCGGAAGACCCCGGAAGGCGCAGTGATGTACGACCCGACCGTGTGCGTCGGCTGCCGGACCTGTATGGTGGCCTGTCCTTTCTATATCCCGGCCTACAGCTATTCAAGCGCCACCAATCCTGTGGTGAAAAAATGTATCATGTGCTACGAAACCCGCCTTAAATTCGGCCGGCCCCCGGCCTGTGTCGAGGCTTGTCCCCAGGAAGTCATGACCTTTGGGAAGCGTAAGGATCTTCTTAAGCTCGCCCATCAGCGGATCAGCGAGAAGCCGGAGGCATATGTGGATCATGTATATGGCGAAACCGAGGTCGGAGGAACGGCCTGGCTGTATATGTCCGATGTGCCCTTTGATCAGATCGGCTATGACACCCATTTGGGAACCCAGCCGATCATCAATTATGTCAAAGAGTTCCTTGCCATAGTGCCGATGGTTCTCACCATCTGGCCTGCGCTGTTTACCGGTTTCCATTTGCTGAGCAACCGGAAGGACGCTGCGAAAAACGAACAGAATAACAGCTGAGGAGAGGTGGACGACGATGAATAGCTTAAAATCACAAGGGTTCGCCCCTGTTGTCTCCGATCTCAAGAAAGATGGGAGCGAGTGGACCGTAAAAGAGAAGATCATGCTGGGGCTCAGCCCCAAGGAGTACATGGCGGTTCAGCTCCGCAACCCATTTAACTGGGTGCTCTGGGCCATCTATGCCGTAGGTCTGCCGATTCTGGTCGGCCGTTTTATTTTTGGTCTGGGTTGGGTTACCCATTCCTCCTATGACTATCCCTGGGGGTTGTTTTTGGGTTGGGGGTTGTTCACCATGGTGCCGCTCTCCGCTTCCGGTTTCATGATGGGAACCACCGTGGAGCTTTTTGGTCGCAAGGATTTCAAACCCATCGAGCGGCTCGGTCTGCTGAACGGGCTTCTGGGATATCTGTTCGCGGTCATGTTTCTGCAGGTGGATCTTGGTCAGCCCTGGCGTCTGATTTATCCCATGTTCGTATCCCTGGGCCCGGCGGCGGTGTTGTTTCTCGTGGCCTGGCATGTGGCCACCTATCTTAGCTGTCAGGTGGCGGAGCTGGTGCCCGCCTTTGGCGAGTGGATGGGCTTTCCCCGGGCTAAGAAGTTTATCAAGAGTATCGTGCTTGGTCTGACCATTGCCGGGATCATCCTTTCCACCTTGCATCAGGGAGCTTTGGGGGCGTTGTTCACCTATGCGCCGGGCAAGGTGCATCCGCTTTGGTATTCCTCGCCCTTCCAATGGCTCCATTTTTTCGTTTCCGCGGTTTTTGCCGGATTGTCCATGCTCATTGTGGTGAGCACTTTCACCAAGTGGTTCATGCGTTGGCGGTGTGATGAAAACTATCTGGGCAACCTGAGTAAACTGACCCTGGGGTTGGCCAAGGGAGCTTCCTTGGCCCTGATCACCTATCTGGTTATCAAGATTATCGGGATCGCTCATGACAACAACTGGCAGTATCTGCTCAGCGGTTGGGGCGCCTGGTTCCTGTTCGAGATGGTGGTGGGGGTTATTTTGCCGCTGGTTTTCTACACCACGGCGGTGCGGAACGGCAACGCTTCCCTGGCCCGTTTGGGCGCCTTTATGGCGGTATTCGGTCTTGCCCTGAACCGGTTGAATACGGCGCTCATTGCCTTCAACTGGAAGTTGTATCAGGAACTCCCCCACTGGCGTGAACTGGTAATCGTCATCACCGTATATGCCACCTATATCGTTGTTTATCGTGCGGTTTTGGCAAGAATGCCGATCCTCTACACCTGGAAGGAAAAAAAGTAAGACGGTGTCAGTGATGAAAAAAGGCAGGGCCGGATCTTCGGCCCTGCCGCAACTCCGGGCGGATTGAAATGGCATTTCCTCTGAAGAAAACAATCCATGCCACCGCAGTCACGGTCTCGGTGATTCTTGTGGTTCTGTTGTGCCTGGGTGTCAGGCAGTATCAACTGTACAGAAATCATGTCGAAGTCAGCCGACAGACCGAAAAACTTATTTTTCAGTTTTCCGTCATCCGGGAGCATGTGAGTGAAAACCTTCTTGAAGGGCAGTATGCCGGGCTGGCTTCGGTGGGTGCGGAGTTGGAGGAACTCAATCTCAATCTGGCAACCGTTATCAGAAATCGATTCATAGACGATCATTACAAGCTTACGTTGGCCAACGCCATTGATCTGCCCGGTCTTGTCCTCCTGGTGAGAAAAATCAGCACCGGACCGGTCAGGCCTGAATACCTCCGGCAACTCAACACGGAAATCCGCACCCTGGGAGAGAGACTCATGCTGTTCGACCGGGTGCTGGTCGAACATGGCAAGCGAGAGCTGATCAGTTTTCAGAATGTGGTGATCGGCGCTCTGGCCATGGTGGTCAGCCTGATCATCATTCTGCTTCTTTTTTTTCAGAGACGTTTGATTGATCCGTTGCTGGATCTTGTTGAGCAGGTGAAAGAAGTTGCTTCCGGTAACCGGGCCGGGCTTTCCATTGCCGGGAGAAGCGGGGAGATTTCCGAGCTGGCCTATTCTTTCCACGACCTCTTGATGGCCCGCGACATCACGGCCCAGGGACTGGCAAAGTTCCAGCGGGTGGCCTCGGTGGTTAAAGGGGCGCAGCTGGCAATCGCCAGGAGCAAAACCCGGGATTCCCTGTTTAAGGAGGTTTGCCGGGCGTTGCTTGCGAATCATGAGTATTGCCTGGTTTGGATAGGCCAAGAAGATGAAACCGGGGATATCATGCCGGTGGCGGCGGACGGCGCGACATCCATGAGCAATAATGAATGCGATGCCTGCATGGCTCTATTGCTTACCGAAGCTGAGGAAAAGGGGCAGGAGCAGAATCCGGCGGCCCTGGCCTTGCGATCCAGGACCCCGGTTGTTCGCATGGATATCCTGGCCGGGATTCCCAAGGGTTTGCTTAAGGGAACAGCCTTGGCCGATGGGCATGCGGCCTGTGCCGCCCTGCCGATTATCTGGCAAAATACAGTGTATGGCGTGCTTTCCATCTACGGTTTTTCTCCCGCTGATTTTGACGACAAGGAGATGGAACTGCTCGAAGGATTGGCAGGCGATCTCGGTCTTGCCCTCTACACTATTGAGGGGCAGCAGCATTTGGCAAGCAGGGAGAACTTGCATGGCCGACTTTTTGAGGCCCTGCATGTGATCCAGCTGACCCTGTCGCCGACAGGGGGAATCATTGAGGCAAATACGGTTTTTGCAAACCTGACCGGCCTTGCCGGCGACCAGGTTTCCGGTCGCTCCTGGCGTGATTTCTTGGGGCCGGCTCAGCCGGTCATGGCCGGCGATGCTCCTGTTGTGCTGCTGGAAAAACTACGCTCGGAAGAGGGTGTTGAACTGGTGCTTTCCGAGGGCACCCCTGCCCGTCGGTTTTTGTGCCGGGTTGTCCCGGACCGGGAGATGGGTGGGGAGCATGAGCGCCTGATTTTGGCCGGCTATCCCCTTGTCGGGCAGGAGGCTGCTGGGGGAGTGGATGTAAGCATGCGGTTGGAAATGATCGCGGCCCTGGCCGGCGGAGTCTCGCATGAGGTGAGCGATCTCAGTAACGGACTGATCAACTATGCCCAGGTGATGGCCGATGAGGAGCAGCTCAAGAGGCCGAGCCAACCGCAGAACGAGTTGCTCGTAAAGATCATTGGGGCTGGTGAACGTATTGCGGAAATAGTCCGCAAGTTCATCCTGTATGGACAGGAAGAGGGCTCAGCCGTGGGAGAGTTCCTGTCGGTGGCTGTTGTGCTGGAGGATGCCCTGTTGCTCATCGGCTATCATTTAAAGAGCGAGGGCATCCAGCTTGAGACCGATTTGGAGGCGGAGCCGCCGTTGGTTCCGGTGCATGCCCAGCAGATGCAACAGGTTTTTCTGGGCATTATCAGCAGCATCCGCACCGTTCTTGCCGAGAGGTTTGCCGGCCGGGACCCGCGGAAAAAAATCGCCATTGCCACGCAAACCATCGTGGAGAACGTTCAGGGTCGGGTATTTCAGATCACTATCATGGATTACGGAGCAGTGATTCCGCCGGATAGCCTGTCTAAACTCGGATCCGGCAAGGATGCCCGGTCCCGAAACTGGGGGCAAATGCTTGCCGTCTGCCGCGGGATTGTCGAAGAGCATGGCGGCCTTTTGCTGATCAGCGGGGAAGAAGGAAAATATACCAGGATAACGTTCAGTTTTCCTGTGAAGGGTGACTGAGCCGAACGCGTTTGTTGCACATCCGGATGATCGAAATAAGATTGAACGCTGACACCTGTCCGCAATTTCAGCAAAATTTATAGAGAAAAAAAGGATTTTCCATGCGATGTCAAAGCTGCCCTTCGGTCTACCGGATTTCCGCGGCGGCCGAGATGCTTGATCTGCACCCGCGAACCTTGCGCAATTATGAAAAAGCGGGGCTTGTCACCCCAAGCCGCAAAGGAAAATGGCGGTATTACAGCGCCGATGATATTGCCTGGATCAGATGTCTTTTCAGTATGATCCATGACGGCGGCATCACCATTGCCTCCATGGGCAAGCTGTTGCACTATGCCCCGTGCTGGGAGGTTGCCGACTGTCCCGGGGAAAAACGCAGGCAATGCCCGGTGTATCAGCGGCGCGGCAGAGAATCTCGCTGAAACGCGGGGGATTTCTTTGTTCACTGTCGTAACAGTGCCCAGCTGCACCAGCGGTCCTTCCGCCTTCTTTCCAGGAAAGTGATTCCGCTCTGCGGCAGGGCAGCGAGCAGATCCTCTTCCATGCCGGAGATAAAGCCAGAGAGAAGATAGAGCTTTGCCTGCCAGAAATCTGGATTCTGGAAAAGTTCAAGCATCAAGCCCTTATACAGATTGGCCATCACCAGGTCTACCCGGGTGTCCGGGCATTGTCGGCGAAGGTCGGCCTCCAGCACGGTAACCCGGTCCTGTACTCCGTTGCTTTGACAGTTGGCGCGGGCCACTTGGCAGGCCAGTTGGTTGTTGTCGCAGGCGGTAATCCGGGTTACCCCTTGTTTGGCTGCGGCAATGGCCAGCAACCCGGTGCCGCAGCCCAGGTCAAGGGCGGTATTGATGGCTATTTCCGGGCTCTCGGTGTACTTGAGCAGCCCTTCCAAGCAGAGGCGGGTGGAGGGATGAAAGCCGCTGCCGAAGATCACGCTGGGATCCAGGGTGATGTCCGCTGTGGTTTTTTCCCAGACCGGCGCCACGGTCAGGCCGCCCACCGTGAACGTCCCGATTTCCCGGCCCGCCTCCCAATCCGTATAATCCAGATCCGCTTCATAGATGACCTTGGCCCCTGATGCCTCGCAGAGACTTCTGACCAGTCGTTCCTTGGGCCGGTGGAAAAAAAGAATGGCGGTCTCGTCCTCGATCCAAGTGCCGATCAGGTCCGGGTCGTCGATGTCCGGGAGATCCTTGAGGTCGAGATGGTAGGTGTAGAGGCGGCTGTAGCAGGTATAAGGTGGGCGGAGCATGGGCGGTATCCGGGTCAGGGGGAAAGAAGAGGTTTCGTCCGGTGCTCGACCGGCAGGTTGACGGTATTTTGCAGGTACTGTTCGGCGGCATGGGTAAGAGTCTGGAGAAGCGCTATCGCCTCCGCCGTTTTTAATGCTGAGTCATCAGGGATGCTTGGGGCGCCGCCCTCCTCTCCGGGTTCCGTCGGCTCTGATTTGACGGGAAGCTGGGGCGGGGCTTGGGCTGGTCCGGAGGTCAGGCTTGCAAGGTCGTGCATGGTGATCAAGGTGCCGTTGATCTTGGCCTGAAAGCCGGAGGGGATTGCCTGTTCCTGCCCATTGGTGCGAGGGGAGACGGCAAGGATGATCTCCTCGACAAGATCGGTTTTGCCGGTCTGCTCATCGTCAAAAATAAGACGGCTGTTGCTGACGGCAATGGTGTTGCAGGAAAACCGCACAGGAAGAATCGGCTTGCCGGGCAGGAGATTATCCAGGGCCTGAGCGAGGTTGTAGCTGCCGTCCCTCTGGTGGACCAGGTGCAGAAAGAAGTTTTCCATCAACAGATTGCATGCGATCTCTCCTTGCAGCAGACGTTTCGGTGCAAAATCAAAGGACATCCTGCCTGCGGAGAGCAGCGGGTCCACCGGATCATTGGGGTCGGAAATTTTTGGCCCGATAATAAGATGGTGCAGGGTCAGGGTGCAGGTGAGCGGGTTGAATTCTCCCCTTGCGATGGTCACCGAACGATTCAGGGAGGCGGCCATTTTTTCGGCCAGGATGGTGGTGGCCAAATAAGGAACCAGCAGAGGGCTGCCAAGGCCGAGGAGGATCGTCAGTCCAAGCAGAATGGTCACGATTCCCTTGAGCCAGATCCGGAGGAGAGATCTCTTTAGCCGCAGGGACAGATGCGGCTCCGAGGAGGGATTTCCCATGGTCTTGCCATCGCGGATGGGGATGGCGCCGAATCTGTTTTGTGGTTTTGGCGTATCGGTAATGCGTATCATCGTTCAACCTGCCGGAAAGGATTTATCCGGTGTTTGTGGTCAGTGCTTGGCAGGAGCACGGAGGAATGCTAAGATACCAGTCCTGAGGGAAAACAAAAGTAAAAACGGTGTAACTTTCAGCCGCAGCACATGCGCTTTGCCATCGGCCTGCTCAGTGCAATAGCCGTTTCGCAGGCCTCTCCCTGGCATCGGTACCACTGCTGAACAGTTACGTGCCGTGGTTTTCGTCAAAATCCAGCTGGATAGTTACAAGACGGCAGGCCGTTTTTTCGACACGATACCATAAAGATACCGAGGAATTCAACGTGCTTACTTTTTTACGAGGTGTTCTGGTTCTACTGCTCGCCCCCATGCTCACCGGGCTGGTCAGCATCATGGCCATCATTATGATTCTCATCTTTCGGCGATCTGCGGCAGATGTTCAGTTTTTGCCCCGCGCTCTGGGCAGGATTGTTGCCCGGCTCAGCGGAGTTTCGGTCAGCATGCGCGGTGCCGAGCTTCTTGAGCAGGGGCGGCCTTACATCTTTGCCGCCAACCACCAGAGCCAGTTTGATATTTTTGTGCTCCAGGGATATCTGGGCTGCGATTTTCGTTGGCTGGCCAAACTGGAATTGTTCAAGATCCCCGTGTTCGGCCAGGCCATGCATCTGGCCGGCTATATCCCGGTTGACCGGGCGCATGGCCGCAAGGCGCTTAAGAGTCTGGACGAGGCGGCTCGTCGCATCGCCGACGGCACTTCGGTCATCATCTTCCCGGAGGGAACCAGAAGTCCGGACGGCAAGCTGGGGCAGTTCAAGGCCGGGACCATGGTGTTGGCAATCAAGGCCGGGGTTCCGGTGGTCCCGGTGGCCATTATCGGCACCCACCAGATTTTGCCCAAGGGCAGGCTTCTGGTCAGGCCGGGCCGGGTGGAAATCCGGGTAGGCGCGCCCATTCTCACCAGTGAGTACACCGTCAAGCAGAAACAGGAATTGGCCGAGCGGTTGCAGGGCAAGGTGGCGGATTTACTGGCCGGGCGTTGAGCAGGGTTCCGGGTATTCGTACATGTGAAGGCAGGATTGGCTTGCCATTTTACCCCCTCTCTGGCACATATGAATGAGGATTCCGTCCTTGTGCGGAAGGCCTTGATCTTCTGCGACAATTATCCACTGGGAAATACTATTTTCGCGGCCATGCATCGAACCGACCCAGAAAAAACTTTTCCGTCACTGAACGACATCGTGCTCAATTCCATCACCGATGGGGTTTTCACTGTTGATCAGGGTTGGCGGATCGTCTCGTTCAACCTTTCCGCCGAAAAAATTACCGGAGTCAAAAGAAGTGAAGCCATCGGCAGAAAGTGCCATGAGGTTCTCTGTGCAAATATCTGTGTTTCCAACTGCGCCCTGAGAAAATCCATCGAGACAGGAGGAGAGATCATCAGCCTCGATGTCAATATCCGCAACAGCGATGGTCGGGACATTCCGATCAGCGTCAAGACCTCGGTCCTGCGCGACGAGCAGGGCGAAATCCTCGGAGGGGTGGAAACCTTTCGGGATATTTCCGCCTTGGAGACCCTGCGCAAGGAGATTTCCCTCGGCGATTTTATCCTCGATTCCATTGCCGATGGTGCTTTCACCGTGGATACGGATATGCGGATCACCTCTTTCAATCGAGCGGCTCAGGATATCACCGGGGTTCACTGCAGCGAGGCAATGGGCAGGAAATGTTACGAGGTGATGCGTGCGGATATCTGCCAGGATACCTGCGCGCTGAAAAGATCCATCAAAACCGGCATGGATGTGTTCAATCAAAAGGTCTACATTCAGGATGTCGAGGATGATGTCATTCCCATCAGTGTCAGCACCTCGGCCCTGCGTAACGAGCTGGGTGAAATCATCGGCGGGGTGGAAACCTTTCGGGATATCTCCGCCTTGGAGGTCCTGCGCAAGGAAATTTCCGAAAAATACAGCTTTAAGGATATCATCAGCAAGAATCATAAGATCAAAAATATATTCGCCACCCTCCCCGACATTGCCAGGAGCGCGAGTACGGTGCTCATCGAAGGGCCGAGCGGCTCGGGCAAGGAGCTTTTCGCCAAGGCCATTCACGGTTTGAGCCAGCGCAAGGGGAGCTACATCGCCCTCAACTGCGGAGCCCTTCCCGACACCCTTCTGGAATCGGAGCTGTTCGGCTACCAGAAGGGAGCGTTTACCGACGCCAAAAGCGATAAGCCGGGCCGGTTTGCCCTGGCCGAAAAGGGTACGATCTTTCTTGATGAAATCGGAGATATTTCTCCTGCCTTGCAATTAAAGCTTCTGCGGGTTTTGCAGGAAAAGGAATTCGAGCCGCTGGGCTGCACCACCACCCACAAGGCGGATGTCCGGGTTATTGCCGCCACCAACAAGAACCTGAAGGAGCAAGTGGACCAAGGGGTGTTTCGCGCCGATCTCTTCTACCGGCTTAATGTGATCAGAATCTCTTTGCCGCCCCTGATTGAGCGTCGCGAGGACATTCCTCTGCTTGCCCATCATTTTATTAGGAAATTCAATGCGTTGAGTCACAAGAAGATAAAGACGCTGTCTCCTGATGCCCTTAGTATTCTCATGCGTCATGAGTATCCGGGTAATGTGCGGGAGCTGGAAAATATCATCGAGTACTGCTTTGTTCTCTGTCACGGGGAGACGATCGATAGGTATCATCTGCCGGAGGGCTTGCTTCGGGAAATGGGTGGCGAGGATGATCACCATGAAAATCTGCGCATTGAGGCTAATCCTCTGCTCAACGCGGAATCGAGTACGATATTTGAGGCCCTGCAACGCTTTAACGGCCATCGAGGCAAGGCGGCAGCCTACCTCGGTATCGAAAAGACAACATTGTGGCGGAAGATGAAGAAATACGGCATTACCTTTTCGGCTGCGATTAAATAACATTTCAGTGTGTCTTAAAGGATAACAAAAGGAGGGTTGCCCAAGGGCAACCCTCCTTTTGTGTTTCTGCACCGTAGGGTGTCGTATTTGCCCGGTCCGTCAGAGTGGCGCTTAACGGTGTTCTTCATAGCCGGTGATCATTGCCTTGAAATGCGCAAGCGGGGTATGTCCAAGTGTGGCGAGATAACAATGCACCACCAGGAATGAGGCAAAGAAGAAAAAGAAAAGGACATGGATCGTGTCGATTATCCGTATCCCGCCCAGCAGATGGATGTAGTCCGAGTACCCCTTCACCTTCCAGAGAAAAACTCCTGAGATCATCTGTGCCGGCAGGAGGACAAACATGATGCCCAGATACGCTTTCTGTTGCAGGACGTTGAACTTGTTTTCCGGGGTCATGATGTGGGGGTTGGGTTCATCACGGAAAATCCCATAGCCGTAAAATTTAACCTGCTTCACTGCCTTGGCGACAAAGGTGCTGAGATTCGGAAAGTAAATGGTGATTTTGTCGGTGCTCAGATAGTAATAGAGCCAGAGGAAATAGGCTGCGATTACGCCGAAACCGACATAGTTATGCAGGGTTATGGTCTCTTTTAACGGCATGAGATTGAGCACTTCCGCATAGCGGATCTGGAAACCCGTGATAACCAGCAGGACGATTCCTGCCGCATTGAGCCAATGCCAGACGCGAATCGGGGTTGGATGGATATAGATCAGTTTTTCATGGGTCATTGGGAAACCTCCTTCTCCAGGCTTAACTGTTTGTCGTCGCATTCATTCTTTCTGCGCAGGGGGATGGTGGCGATCCGCACGGTGAGATGCACGAGCACCACGGATAAACCTCCGGCCAGGAGCAGAAATCCGATCTTGTCGATAAGTTTCATTCTCGTGCCGCCCAAAACGTAAAAATGTCTCAGGCTGAAACTTTCCAGTACGGTCCTGTCCACCTGGAAGTGGTTCGCGCTGCCGTCATCCTTGGTAAGCAAAAGGACAACCGCCTTGAAGTACGGGGAATCGGCGGCATGGCAGGTCTTGCAATCTCTTTCCGCTGTTCCTTTGTTCACCTGATGGGCCATGGCTTGCATCTCCACAACGAGTTCGGCATGGAAAATTGCATGGACGTTCTTTTGCTTGAGCATCAGTTCCAGATTTTCAAACTCGTTGATGTTGATGTTGCCATCCTTGTTTATATCCAGCATGGGCATGAACTCATTTTCGGCTATGCCGAGAATTTTGAGAATTTCCTGTCCGGAGTACATCTTGTTGGTCACCAGATCAAAAAAAGTGAGTTGGATGTGGCGTGGTGCTTCAGGGGCATGGCAAACCACGCATTCCACAAAGGCGAAATGTTCATTTTTCTTGGGCAGCCAGTCGTGGGACAGGTAGGGGTTGTGGCATTTGGCACAGACATTGTTGACCCGTTCCACCACCGACATGGATTCCTGGTGCGTAACATAATGGTAGCCATGGCAGGCGTAACAGGTCATGGTTATCCCTTTGCCGCGGATTTTCATATGGACACTGTCCTTGAATGCAGCGCTCTCCTCCTCGTGGCACATGGTGCAGTTGACCGGTGCCAGTTGTTTTTTGTGGGGTACTTCCTCATTGTAATTGAGGTTTTTTATATCGGCGTGGCAATCAACACAGCCGATGCCATTGCTGTGATGGACAGAATGGCTGAATTTTTCCTTGTCGATGAAGAGTTGTTCGCTCATCCGGCTTTGACTCACCCCATCGGTTTCGCTTCTAAAAAGGGTTTCGTCGCTATGGCAGCCGAAGCAGTCGGAGTTTTTGATGGCGGCCCGGGCAAGGGGCGGTGCCGCAAGACAGGCAAAAACGATGCTCAAGCCAATACTGATCGATAACGGGCATGTTTTTTTCATGGCTTCAGGTATCTCCCTGTGAAATCTTTAGCTGCGGATTTTATCCTGCCGGAGGCAGGCGTACATCAAGTAGGTTGGTTTGCCGGGTATTCCTCCGCTTCGTGGTAAACGCCTCTGTGCGCATGGCTTCATCCCTGCTTCGGGAGAGATTCCGAAACCGGGATGAAACCATGCGCACCTCTGTTTTTTTGTTGCCCTCAGCCGCAAGCGGAATAGCTCATACGCCGAGGATTGCAGCAAGCCAGCCGAGGCCAAGGCCGACCAGGCTGTTGTTCATCAAGCCGGCCACGAGGCAGGCCATGCCCCAGAAGCCCACAATCCCTGCCAGGGAAACCAGGATGCCGAAGGCGGCCATGTTGATCCCTTCCCCTGTTTCATTCGCCAATTCTGTGCCGTGATAGGCATAATGATGTCCGTGTGCGGTTTTTCCTTCTCTGGAATTCATCATGGCGATTCCTCCCTCTATGGATTTGTTGCATTTTTTAGCTCGTGTACCCGTGCGGCCCTCGGCGCTGGCCGTGTCTGGTGATTATCCCCGCACCTCTTGGCGGACAGGTGTCCTGCCGTGGCTGCTTTCGCTAACCTCACCCGCGATTTTCTGGCCGATCTTGCAACCGATCATCCCGTAATATGACGACCAGATCAAGGCGTTGACCATGTGGATCATGAGAAGCTGCGAGCCTTGCAGAGGGGCGTCTTCCGCCAGTATGCCGATGCTCTGCAGGAAGAAGTAGCCCAGGGAGCCGTGGATAAGATTTGCCATCAGGCCGATGAGGCCCAGTAACTTGCCGATCACCGGCATGCTGGTAAATTGGATCAGGCCGTAGCTGGCAGGAGAGATAACCGTTCCAAACGAGACGCCGAAGAGCAGCCACCGGTCTTTAGGGTGGGCTTTTTTGGTTAAAAGGAAACAGCCAAGGGGGATAATCGCCAACAAGATCAATAAGTGCGCCATGATGTCCTCCTGTAAAGTGGTTTCCGGTGGAATATCGGTTGCGTATGCAATACGCGCAAAGCGTTGTTGTCTATTCGTTGCATTCTTGGCAGAGCATTTCCCGTGCCAGTGCGGAGTATTGCGCATCTATTTGTTTTTTTCTGATTGTTATCAGTAGGTTGTCCTTTGTCGGCGGGATGGGCTTTGCGAAGTCTGCATTGCAATTATGCAATACAGGCGCGCTGGTGGCATTGCATAATTGCAATTGTTGCATTGGGGGAAAAGAGTGCGGTTTTGCGGGGGGGCTTGCGGATAACGTCTGAATCTACGAGCGAAGAAAAGACTACAGAGCCGGATGTTCCGGGAGGATGAGGCGTCCTGCCGTGGAATCGAGCCTGGCTTCGGCGCCTAGGGGGAGAATTTGGTTTCTGCTTCCGTGGCCCATCGGGAAGTTGGCCCAGATGGGGATTTGCCTGTCGCTCAGGAGTTCTAGTGAGCGTTGCCAAATCAGTTCAATATCTCCGCACTGGTCAAAGTCGCCCAGAATGAGGCCGGCGATGCGGGACAATCTCCCTGCCGCGGCAAGATGGCTGAGCAATCGGTCGATGCGGTAGGGTGCTTCACCGATGTCTTCCAATACCAGGATGGTATCCTGCCAGTCCGGCTCAAAGGGGGTGCCCAGCAGGTGGACCAGACTGGTAAGGTTGCCCGGCAGAAGTCTCCCGCTGGCCTGACCTCCTTTGAGGATTTCCAGCCCCTTTATCTTGATTTCAGTTCGTGACCGACCCGTGAGCAGATCGAAAAACCCTTCCTGCGACTCGCGATCGCTCCTGGCCAGGGTAGTGAGCATGGGGCCGTGGAAGGTGATGAGCCCGGTTTTTTGCTGGATTGCGGAGAGAAGGACCGTGAGGTCGGAAAAACCGATGAGCATTTTAGGCTGCCGGCGGATAAGGGCGAAGTCCAGGTCCGGAAGGAGTCGCAGGCAACCATACCCGCCGCGCACAGCCAGGATGGCCTTTACCTCCGGGTCGCGCCAGAGGTCGTGCAGTTCGGCCAGGCGTTCGTGGTCGGTCCCGGCCAGGTAGCCGTTGTGCCGGAGGATGTCGCTTTGGTAGCGTGTTTTAAATCCCAGATCGGTGAGAAGTTTCAAGCCGGCGGCAAAATCGCCTTCGTTGCGCACCGGTCCGGCAGGGGCGACAATGCCGATGGTATCCCCTTTTTTCAGGGGGGCGGCGAGGATGGGCTCAGGTGTTGCGTTCATGGAGCAGTTGCAGGCCGGTGAGGGTGAGCATGGGGTCGACATGATCGATGCTGGTGGTGTAAGGGGCAATGAGGGTGGCCATGCCGCCGGTTGCTACTGCCTGTGGCAGTTCCGGGGCCATCTGCTCCCGTAGCCGTCGGATAAGGCCGTCCACCATGCCGCCATAACCGAAGAGGATGCCCGATTTGATCGCAGTCACGGTATTGGTGCCGATGGGGGCGGCAGGCGGGGTGGAGATATCCACCTGGGGCAGTTTGGCCGTGCGGTTACCCAAGGCCTCCATGGCAATGGAGAGTCCTGGGGCGATGGCGCCGCCCAGGTATTCCCCTGCGGCGGAAACGCAGTCCCAGGTTATGGCGGTGCCAAAATCAACGACGATGAGGGACGTTTTGAACCTGTCGTAGGCCGCCACGGCATTAACGAGACGGTCGGCTCCGATTTCCGAGGGGTTGTCAATGAGGACCGGCATGCCGGTTTGCACCGTATCCCCGCCTACCACCAGCGCCTCGGTTTTCAGGTATCGGGTGGCGAAGACTGCCCAAGCGGCCTGCATCGTCGGCACCACGCTAGAGATGATCGTGTCGGAAATATCGTTGAAGCGGAGTCCTTCCATGGTAAAAAGGGTGTGGAAGATGGCGGCTAGTTCATCAACCGTACTGCTTTTGTCGGTTTTTACCCGCCAGTGACAGCGAAGCTTCGGGCCGGTGAAAACCCCGATCACCATGTGGGTGTTGCCAATGTCAACCGCCAGCAGCATGGAGCGACTCCTTGTTTTGTGGTGTGGAAAACTGTTGCGAATTTTTAAATGTACCAGAGATTGGGGCAGGCTGTCCATGATCTTGGTCGTCTCTTGGCAAAACTTTGTTTCGATGGTTGGGCCGGAGAGGTTTACGCATTTCCGGCGGGGAACAAGAATGGCCGGCGTTTGCTTTCTATTGTAAGGAGCGTGTGAAATGAACGAATATATTCAGGTTGCCACCACGGTTGCCACCGAGGAGGAGGGTGGGGCCATTGCCGGAATGTTGGTTGAGAAGCGCCTGGCCGCTTGTGTCCAAGTGATCGGCCCCATGACCAGCCATTATCGCTGGCAGGGGAAGATCGAAACGGCGGGGGAATATCTCTGTCTTGTCAAAAGTCGCGCTGCGCTTTATCCTGAGATTGAGGCGGCGATCAAGTCGATGCATTCCTATGAGGTTCCGGAGATTGTCGTCATGCCTGTCATTGCGGGGAGCAGGGAGTACCTGGCCTGGCTGGCCGCAGAGGTTAGGGAGCCTTTGCGATGATGGACGGAGAGCAACCGAAAAAGGCGGGTCGTCGGCGTGGCCCCAAGGAGTTCCAGTGTCATTGTTGTCGTCGGAAATTGCCCTTCTGCTGGAATTGTCCCTGCGGTTTTCAAATCTGCGATGATTGCTTTAAGGAAAATATGTGGACCATCAGCAATGGTCCGACCTGGGTCTGTCCGGATTGCGGCAGGATACGGATGATGTGATTTTTGCATGCCGCAGTGCAGGCGAAGGTTGATTCTTGTGGAAAAGGGGGATGAGCATGGGTAACCAGCGAGAGAGCAGGCGATGTCGGAGGTTTCCGGTGAAGGGCGGGGTGATCGACATTGATTCCGTGTATGGCGATATCATTGAACTGAGCTTCGGCGGCTTGTCTTTCCGCTATACGGCTTATGACAACATGAACATGCAGCCTGCTGAGTTCGGCATCATCTTTGGCGGGGAGGAGCTTTTTTTGGAAAATATCCCTCTCATCAATGTCAGTGACGTTGTCATGGACGAAGAGGCTGAAGGAGGAGCGGGCGAGGTCAGGCGCCGGGGAATGGCTTTTGGTGATCTTGTCCCGGAGCAGGTTGTCGCCCTGGCTCGGTTTATCAGGCGGTTTTCCCTGGAAGAATAGTGGGTGGCTGGAGGCGGCAGTCCGGCGCTATCTATCGTGGTGCGGCTTGCGGTGCGGGGGGTGCATGCCGGGTCAGGTATCTGTCCAACTGGTTGGCAAACGCCTGAAGATGCACCTTGCTCAAGGCGGATGGCCCGCCGGTAATGGTGCCCGCTGAGCGCAATTCGTCCATGAAGTCCCGGCGCGCCAAGTGTTCCTGGATGGTGTCCGGGGTATAGAGTGTGCCCCGTGGATTCAGGGCGGTTGCCGAGGCCGCGACCACCTCGGCTGCAAGGGGAATATCCGCGGTGATAACCAGATCGCCAGGGGCAAGGCTCTCAATGATCCTGGCGTCCGCGACATTGAATCCTGCCTTGACCTGCACGGTTTTGATAAAGGGCGATCGTGGGATCTTCAGATAATGGTTCGCCACCAGGATGCTCTCTATCCGCATCCGCTCCGCGGCCCGGAACAGAATCTCCTTTACCGGGCCGGGGCAGGCATCGGCATCAATCCAAATACGCATGATTTGAGCTGCTCCTTTTGTCGTGACCCCTTTCAATCCGTTTCCATCTCGAACTCCATCATTTCACTGGCCAGACCAAGAAAAATTTCCAGCGAATCGCAGAGATTTTTTACGATTTGGCTGCAGGTCAGATTTTCTCAACCGTCTTGGCCTTTGCCGTCCTCTGCCGGGTCATGATGCCTGTACGGAATCAGGCCTTGCCCCGGAAAAGATGGTGGGCCAGCGGCCCCTTGCCTTTGCCGAGGGCAAGCTCGGCGCTTTGCCGCAGGACGGTGTCCATGAAGGACACCGCCTTGAAAAAAGCATCCTGGTAGTTGCCGTGGAGCAGGTGATAGGCGGCGAAGGCGGAGGCAAAGGTGCAGCCGGTGCCGTGGGTGTTTCTGGTGGTGATCCGTGCATGTTTGGCAGTATGGATCTCCGGGGTTGATTCCCGTCGGAGGATTAGAAAATCCTCCACCTCCTCGGCCTGTTCCCGGATATGCCCACCGGTGAGCACAATGGCCCGTAGTCTGGGATATCGGATCATCAGGGTGGCTGCCGCCTCCACCGCTTTTTTGGGTGTTTTCAGGTCCTGGTCCGTCAGGGCTGCCAGTTCCGGGAGGTTGGGAGTAAGGACTGTAGCAATGTTGAGCAGAGCCTGCAGGCCTGTATTTCTCTCCGTTTTTTGAAAAAGCTCATGTCCGTCACTCGCAGTAAGCACCGGATCGCAGATGAGCTCGCCGGAAAAATCGAGCAGGGCCTCGGCCATTGCCCGGGCGATTCTATCGGTGCCAAGCATCCCGGTCTTGATGTGGCTGACGGGCAGATCGGCTAGAACCAGATGGATCTGTTTTTTGACAAACTCGGGGTCAATGGGCAGGCAGGAATCGACCCCAAGGCTGTTTTGGGCGGTCAGGCAGGTGATCGCCGCTCCCCCATAGACCCCGATGGCGGTGAAGGTCTTGAGGTCTGCCTGGATCCCGGCCCCCCCGGAGGGGTCGGAACCGGCAATGCTCAGGATAGCCCGCGAGGTATGCCGGCCCGGGAGGTGGTGTTCCGTGGACATGGAAAAAGGCTCGGTTCAGGCGCAACCGCAGCCGCGGTTCGGGGTGCAACCGCCCTTGGCGGAGGAAGAGCAATCGCGACCGGCGGCCTCGGCGGCAGGGGTATCGATGGAAAGCAGGGTAATCTGGTAGGTGATATCCTGCCCGGCCAGCGGGTGATTGAAATCAACGGTCACAGTTTCCGTATCCACGGAGAGCACGGTGGCCGGAATCTTGTGTTGCTGTCCATCCTGTTCCATATTCATGCCGAGGATCATGCCCGGAGTGATGGCTTGGCCGGCCAAGCCTTGGCGGCTCACGCTCATAATCAGGTCTTCATTTTTCAGGCCATAAGCATCCTTGGCCGCAACCGTGATGCTCTTGCTTTCCTTGGCCGCCATGCCCAGCACTGCCTGCTCAAAGGCGGGGAGCACACTGCCGGTCCCCAGCTGGAATTGCAGGGGGCCGGTATCCTGGGAGGAATCAAATTTTTCACCGGTGGAGAGAAGTCCATCATAAATAATGGTGACTGAATCGTTTTCTGAAACTCGCTGCATGGTGGGTTACTCCTTTATTCGTAACTTATATGTTGGTTGGCTATTGCGGCAGGGGGCGTGGTCAAGGTCGGCCCTGGGACAGCCACCACTTTAAGGTAAGCAGTAGCAACGGGGTCAGATGAAATACGAGGTCAAAGATGTCGATTGGCCGATGGAGTTGACCGTTTTTTAGCATGATAATCTTTTCCACCACATGGGGCATGGGGTGAAACGGCGCCAGGAGCATGAAAATCGTAACAACGATCAGAACCGGAAACGGAAGTTGGTCAAGGAATTGGAGCATGGTCAGGTCCTGGCGCTTTCTAGGTTTGCAGTGCGTACTTCCAGTTTAGCGATAAGGCGTCCCACCGTGGTTTTGTGCGCCTGAGTGGGCTTTTCGTCCTTGTCGTCGCTGCTGAAATCGGTTGTCTCAAAGCTGTATAGCAGTTTTTCAAGGCGGGAGCCGTAAGTGCGGATGGCCTCTTTTGCCATCTGGAACAGGCTTTCGTAGGGAAAAGGCTGTTCGAAGTCGCTGAGTTTGGTTTCGATGAAATTGTGCAGTTTGGTGACATCCTCCTTGGTGTTGCCATAGTAAATGTCGCAGGTGTTGAGGATATCGATGAGCAGATGGTGCATGTCTTCGGATTTTATCGCCTTTTGTCCGCCCGCAGCGCTGAATAGCAGCTTGACGGCCCGCACAAAACCCTTAAATCCCATGAAAAAATCGGCGGTCTTCTCGGCTGCGACCGAGTTGAGGTTTACCGGAGAGCCTGGTGCGCTGATTCGACGCTTCATCTCCGGGAGGATGGTGCTTTTCATGGTGAAGTGGAGGGTGCGGGTTTCTTCCAGGACGATGGGTAGAAGCTGTATTTGCTTCATGCTCTGTGCCTTGTTGTGCAGACCGAGCAGGTTTCTGGACAGGCTGGTGGCGATAGGCTCGATTCTTGCCAAAATATCCGGGGTCGGGGTGTCCCGCAGGCTGATAAGTTCCTGTTGAATCTTGTCCAGTGCGATAATCTCCCCGGGAAGATTTTTCAGGAAAAACTCAATGAATTCCTTGAGTTGATCGGTGGCAGCCAGTGCCACCTGGAGATTGTGATCGACGATGACCCGTGCGAGTCCGGGGAGGCCTCCGAGGTCGATATGGCGGATCCGTTTTTCCAGGTCAATGGCCTGGGCGTGATAATCATGCAGGGTGGGGGTGTCGCGCTGGGAGGTGTCGTTCTTGACCATGCGGTAAAAGTTGTACCCCTCCTCCACCAAAGCCGCGTTCCGCTTGCCGAGCTCCTTGGCCAGGGGAAGCAGGGCGTGAACCGAGAGCTGTTCTCGCAGGTTTTTGTCTGCTTCGGTTAAAAGAGTGATCTGGGCTCGCCAGTTTTTTACGGTGTTTTGATAGGTGGCGCATTCCTGCACGATACTTTGTGTCTGGCTGAAAGCCTTGGAGGGCTGGATGGCTTTGCGGCGAATATCGATATCCAGGGCGCCCAGGTCGTTTTCACCTTTTTCAATCAGCTTGAGGATCTTCGCGGCTTTTGCGGGATGCTGGTCTCTGGCCTCAGACAAGCTGCTCGGTATGTTGAAAAAATCAAGGAGCCGGGCGTAGGTGCTGAAGTTGCATGCGTGCCACTGGGTTACGCGGGGATCGGCCGAGAAGGTTAAGATTTCCTTTTTTTGTGCGGCCAAAGCCTCCTTGGTCTGAGTGATAACATCTTCAGCCTGGGCGAGCGTGGGAGGGGGGCCTTGGCTCATCCCGAGGGAGGACTGTTCAAGGTCGGGCTGCACGGAAGTAAAGGGGACAGGTGTGATCATGACTTGTGGTTTTATCTTGTGGGAAAACAAGTAAAAGTAAAAAAATGCTGGGGCAGGAATGATTTTTCTGCGCAGTGATGTAACCCTAAAAAAATAGTCTTTTTCCCAAGGATATGCTACTTTAATTTTTTTTTGAACTCAGAGGCCGGATATTGTTGGCTGTCCTCAAGCTGCAACTACTTGACAAGATAGAAAGATAGGCATAATTTGCGATTTTTCCAGGTGGTGGCATGGAGCTCGTTTGTGAAAAATATAAGGAAAAGTTTGATTCCGAAAAGGCTGTCTGTCGCAGGCCCACGGAATATTGTAAATTCAGGAGTGCTTGCCTGCTGCATTTTTTAGGCAGGGAAAAGGCGGGAGAAGAGCAAAAAACGGCTCGGAACTTGGACGGAAAGAGCAACTGAATGTTGCCTGCCGTTGTGGGAGAATTATGAGTGTGCTGCGATTTGACAAGGGAGGCGGCCTGCTGCCGGCCATTGCCCAGGACCACCTGACCAGGGAGGTTCTCATGCTTGCCTATATCAACGAAGAGTCCTGGGAGAAAACCCTGGAAACCGGCAAGGTCCATTATTGGAGCCGCTCCCGTGGCAAGCTCTGGCTCAAGGGGGAGTCATCGGGGCATGTGCAGCTGGTAAAAGAAATCCTGGTTGACTGTGATGCGGATACCGTGGTTTTTTTGGTGGAACAGCTGGGCGGTGCCGCCTGCCATAAAGGGTACCGTAGCTGTTTTTTTAGAAAAGTTCAGGGCAGCGAGCTTGAGGTTAATGATACGCCGGTTTTTGATCCCGGGAAGGTCTATAAAAAATGAACATCTTGAAACTTGGTATTCCCAAGGGCAGCCTGGAAAAGGCGACCATCGAACTTTTTGAAAAATCAGGCTGGCGGATCAAACTCTCCTCCCGCAATTACTTTCCGGAGGTGGATGATCCCGAGTTGTCCTGCTCCATCTGTCGGCCCCAGGAAATGTCCAGCTACGTGGAAAAGGAGGTGCTGGACGCAGGCATCACCGGCAAGGACTGGACGCTCGAGAATGAGTCCGACATCGTGGTGGTGGCCGATCTGGTCTATTCTAAGGTCAGCAAGCGGCCGACCCGCTGGGTTCTCGCCGTGCCTGGAGATTCCAGTATCCAGCGCCTTGAGGATCTTGAAGGCAAGAAGATTGCCACCGAGCTGGTTGGTTATACCCGGAAATTCTTTGCCGAAAAGGGCATCAATGTCGATATCTCTTTTTCTTGGGGCGCCACCGAGGCCAAGGTCGTTTCCGGGCTGGCCGACGCCATCGTCGAGGTCACGGAGACGGAAAGCACTATCCGAGCCCATGGTTTGCGGATAATCCACGAGTTGATGACCTCCAATACCCAGTTTATCGCTTCCAAGACTGCCTGGGCTGATCCCTGGAAGAGGGAGAAGATCGAGAACATTGCCTTGTTATTGCAAGGGGCGCTGCGGGCCGATAAAATCGTCGGTCTCAAGATGAATGTTCCCAAGACCCATCTTGATCAAGTGATCGGCATCCTGCCCAGTATGAACGCGCCCACTGTGGCACATTTGTATCAGACGGAATGGTTCTCGGTGGAAACCGTCATCTCCGAGCATGTGGTTCGGGATCTTATCCCCAGACTTTTGAAGAACGGGGCCGAAGGCATCATCGAATATTCCTTGAACAAGGTCATTTGAGCCGCGCTCGTAATGTGTGCTCGTGGCAGCCGTGCAGACGAGAGAGCCGTGCGAAGCAGTGTTGGCGGCGATGGTCACGAATAAAGTTATTATGTGTCGTAACAGCTCCTGAATTTCATCCGGACAGGGTTGTCAAACAACGTGTGGGCGGCTGTGTCGCCAGGGAGAAAATGTGACCGACTCTGCCGTGAATTACTCGAAGATCGAGTTTGTGAAAAGCGCTTTCAAGATGGAGCAGCTGCCGGAGGAGATTTTTCCCGAAATCGCCTTTGCCGGGCGTTCTAATGTGGGCAAATCAAGCCTGATTAACCGGTTGGTGAACCGTAAGGGACTGGTCAAGGTCAGCGCCCGACCAGGGAAGACCCAGAGCCTCAACTATTTTTTGGTGGACGGCAAGCTCTATCTGGTTGATTTGCCGGGTTATGGTTTTGCCAAGGTCTCCAAAAAACTCCAAGATGAATGGCAGGGGCTGGTCACCGAGTATCTTGCCACCAGCCCAACCCTGCGCTGTGTGGTGGTGCTGATCGATCTCCGTCATCTTCTGAAGGCCCAGGACAGGGAGCTGGTCGAATGGCTCCGGAGCCGGGGTCGTCCTTTTATCATTGTTTACACCAAGCGGGATAAGCTTTCCAACAACGAGCAGGCCAAGCAGGCCGCCATTCTCGATGCCGCTCTCGGTTTGAACAAGCATGAACGGGTGCTGTTTTCCGCGAAAACAGGGGATGGGAAGGATGAATTAATGGCGGCAATCGCCACCTTTCTGGGGTAGCCTTTCGCCTTCAGTTCTTGAACGTGATGACAATGCTGTCGGCCTGGCCGGGGGCTTCTTTTTTTTCAAGAAATGTGAGGATGTAAACAATGATGGCACTGGATGAATGGTGTTGCTGGCAGATCACCCATTGCGGGAAAGAGGACAGCTGTCTTGCCTTGAAGCAAGGCAACGGAAACAGACCCTGCTGGGAGGTTGCCCTGGAACTGGACGATTACCGCAGTGCGCTCAATGTTTGCAATGACTGTATCGTCTATATTTCAAAAGGGAGCAGCGCCTCCTTAAGCGACGAGGATGTTCAGAAAATTATGGAGCGAAAGGTTGAATGCGTGCTTGCCACGCATTGTCCCTGAAGGAGAGGGGCAGCCGTGGCCGAGGTGGTTGATTCTCTGCGGGTGTGCGTGCTCCCCTTCTTGCTTTCGGAAATAAACCGTTAGCAGCTCGCTTCCGTAGCCGTTAACGGCGTCAAGAAGGCCGGGAGGAGGATATTTCGGCTCAGCCCCTGAAAAATGAGGCTCTGGGTTACTGGTCTGACTTGAGTACCGCCAGAAAGGCGCTCTGCGGGATCTCCACGTTGCCCACGGTTTTCATCCGCTTTTTTCCGGCCTTTTGTTTTTCCAGCAGTTTTCTTTTGCGGCTGATGTCGCCGCCATAGCATTTCGCCAGCACGTCCTTGCGCAGGGCGGAGATGGTTTCCCTTCCGATGATGTTGCCGCCCAACGCCGCCTGGATGGCGATCTTGAACATCTGTCGTGGAATTTCCTCTTTCAGTTTTTCGCAGGCATGGAGCCCGCGCGGCCTGGCATTGTTGCGGTGCACCAGTTGGGAGAGGGCATCCACCCGTTCGCCATTCACCAGGATGTCCAGTTTGACCAGATCACTTTCCCGGTAATCCAAGAGATCAAAATCAAAGGATCCGTACCCCTGGGTGATGGATTTGAGCCGGTCATAGAAGTCGTAGATGATTTCCCCCAGGGGCAGCTCGCAGGTGAACTCGATTCTGCCGGGTATGGGGTAGTGGTAGTGGGTGTTCTCGCCGCGCCGCTCCATGCAGAGGGTCATCACTGCCCCCATGTAACGTTCCGGGATGAGGATGGTGGCCTTGATAAAGGGCTCCTCGACGCGGTCGATGACGGTGGGGTCCGGGTAGTGTGCCGGGTTGTCCACCTCTTTCATGGTCCCGTCCTTGAGGAAGAGGTGGTAGTTCACCGAAGGCACGGTGAGGATCAGCGAGAGGTCGAATTCCCGCTCCAATCGTTCCTGTACCACCTCCAAGTGGAGCAGCCCAAGGAATCCGCAGCGGAAGCCGAAGCCCAGCGCGGTGGAGGCGTCCTTCTGGAAGGAGAGGGAGGCATCGTTGAGGGTGAGCTTTTCCAGCGCAGTAGCCAGGGTTTCGTAGTCGTCCGTGGACACGGGATAGATGGAGGAAAACACCACCTGCTTGACCTCCTGGAAGCCCGGCAAGGGTTTGGCGCAGGGGCGGTCCTTCAGGGTGAGGGTGTCACCTGGTCTGGTATCGGTGATGTTTTTGATCCCGGCGATGATGTAGCCGACCTGTCCCGCGCTCAATTCTTTCTGGGGTTCGCGGCTCAGGCGGAAGAAGCCCACCTCTTCGACCCGGTAGGAGGCATTGTTGGACATGAAGAGGATGGTGTCCCCGGCTTTGATCTTCCCTTCAAAGAGGCGGCAGGAGATGATGGTTCCCCGAAACGGATCGTAGAATGCGTCAAAGATCAAGGCTTCAAGAGGTTTCTCCGGGTCGCCCTTGGGGGGGGGCAGGATATTGACCACCGCTTCCAGCACGGCATCGACTCCTAAACCGGTTTTTGCCGAACAGAGCTGGATGTGGGCGGCGTCCAGGCCAAGGTCTTCTTCGATTTGGTGGGCAACGCCCTCGGGGTCTGCGGCGGGGAGATCGATCTTGTTGATGACCGGGATTATTTCCAGGTTATGTTCCATGGCAAGATAGAGGTTGGCCAGGGTCTGGGCTTCAATGCCTTGGGCCGCGTCAACAAGGAGCAGCGCTCCTTCGCATGAGGCAAGGGCTCGGGAGACCTCATAGCTGAAATCAACATGACCCGGGGTGTCAACGAGGTTAAGGATGTAGTCCTTGCCGTTTTTAGCCCGGTAAGGAAGGCAGATCGCCTGGCTTTTGATGGTGATGCCGCGCTCTCGTTCGATATCCATGCTGTCAAGAAGTTGGTCGTGGAACTGACGGTCGGTAACCATTCCGCAATGCTGGATAAAGCGGTCGGCCAGGGTGGATTTTCCGTGGTCGATATGGGCGATTATGCTGAAATTTCGAATGTTTTCCATGGGTAATCCGGGGAGGTCCTGTTTGTTCACTCGGGCAGTTGCCGTGCTGTGTCAGAAACATGAAAGTGGGCGGAAAAATGTGCTTATCCCACAGAAGAGGCTATCTATCATAAAAAGATAACCTTGCAAAGGCAATTTAAAAAAGGGATTACCGTTGATCTGCCATTCCTATGAAATTTGAGACAAGGAAGGCAAGGGGCATGCTGTTGTGGAAAGAGATTGACCTTTGCCGCGGTTCTATTAATAATGACCCACATGAAAGAAGATCCTGAAGTTTTTGAAATAATCAATGATGATGAGGAGATGCAGGAAGAACTGCATCCCCTTGTCGCCTTGCCCGATGATGAAAATCTTCCCGCCTTGGGCAATGCCGGGCTACATCGGTATCTGCAGGAAATCAGCCAATACAAGCTCATGAGTCGTGAAGAAACCGATGAGCTGGCCCGTCATTTCCAGGAAACAGGCGACCCGGAAGCAGCCTACAAGCTGGTGACCTCCAATCTGCGGCTGGTGGTCAAGGTGGCCATGGATTTCCAGAAATACTGGATGCAGAATTTTCTCGATCTCATCCAGGAGGGCAATGTCGGTCTGGTGCAGGCGGTAAAGAAATTCGACCCCTACCGGCAGGTGAAGTTTTCCTATTATGCCGCTTACTGGATTCGGGCCTATATTCTTAAGTTCATTATGGATAACTGGCGGTTGGTCAAGATCGGCACCACCCAGGCCCAGCGCAAACTTTTTTTCAGCTTGAATAAAGAAAAAAAACTGCTAGAATCGCAGGGCTTTGCTCCCGAGGTCAAATTGTTGGCAGAGCGCCTCAATGTAAAGGAAAGCGAAGTCATTGAGATGAGCCAGCGCATGGACAACTGGGATGTTTCCCTGGAAAGTCCGGTGCGGGAAGGCTCGGATGAGGAACAGAAAAATTTCCTGCCCATGATCGGACCCACCGTTGAAGAACGGGTAGCGGAAAAGGAAGTGCAGGAATGGATGGCCACGGTTTTGGACAAACTGCGGGAGAGCTTAAACGATAAGGAAAAGGCCATCCTGTCCAGCCGATTGCTGAGCGACGAGCCCCTCACCCTGCAGGATATTGCCGACAAATTTGACATCTCCCGGGAGCGGGTGCGGCAGATCGAGGCCAATCTTTTGAAAAAGATGCGGGAATATTTTGAAAAGGAAGTCCCTGATATCAAGGATTTTCTTGCTGAATTTCTCAACCCTTGGCGTTCCTGAGCGTTATTTTATTTTCTTCCCGCCGTCCTCGGCGATACCTGGAAAAGACTTATGCGAGTTCCCCTTCTAGATTTGCATGGCCAGATGGCCCCCTTGCGCGATGAGATCCTTGCCGCAGTGACCGAGGTCATCGATTCGACCCAGTACATCCTCGGCCCCAAGGTCGAACAGTTTGAAAAAAATATTGCCGCCTACTGTGGCGCCGGCCATGGGATCGGCGTTGCCAGCGGCACCGACGCCCTGCTTGCCGCTCTCATGGCCCTGGGCATCGGTCCCGGCGATGCGGTGTTGACCACGCCCTATTCTTTTTTTGCCACAATGGGGTGTATCCTCCGCTTAGGCGCCCGACCGGTTTTTGCTGATATCGATCCGGTGACCTACAATATCGACCCGTCGCGGATGGCCGAAGTTCTGGCCGAGGATGCCCGAACCGGGAAGCGGATCAAGGCGATTATTCCGGTGCACCTCTATGGCCAATGTGCGGACATGGGCCGGATTCTTGCTCTGGCCAGGCAGTACGATCTGCCGGTGGTGGAGGATGCCGCCCAGGCCATCGGCGCCGTGTATCCCACGAAGAGCGGTGGTCAGACCGTCTGGCGGCGGGCAGGCTCCATGGGGGAGGCGGGGTGCTTTTCCTTTTTTCCCAGCAAGAATCTCGGCGGCATCGGCGACGGTGGCTTGATTACCTGCAACGATCCGGAGCTGGCCGAGCGGATCAGGATAATCCGCGTGCATGGCGGGGCGCCCAAGTATCATCATGGTGTGGTTGGGGGGAATTTCCGGATCGATCCCATCCAGGCCGTGGTCCTTGATATAAAACTCTCCCACCTCTCCGAGTGGCACAAGGCACGACGTCGCAATGCCGCAAACTATCGTCGTCTCTTCAGTCAAACCGCACTGCTGAAAAACGGCGCGGTCTCTTTGCCCGAAGCGGTCTATCAGGCAGAGGGGTTGACGGTCGGGGAGGAGTGCGATTATCATATCTATAACCAATTTGTCATCAGGGTAAGGGAGCGTGATGGGTTGCTCCACCATCTTCAGAGCCATGATGTCGGGGCGGAGATTTACTACCCCATTCCCCTCCACCGACAGGGATGTGTCGCCGGCCTGGGCTACGAAGATGTTTCGTTTCCCGAGGCTGAGAGGGCAGCGCTTGAGACTCTGGCTCTGCCTATATTCCCCGAGCTCACGGACGAGATGCAATGTTTTGTTGTTGAAAAGATTGCCGAATTTTATACCCGGTAGATCCGTTTTTTTTTAGTTTCTTACTCCGGTCCTTTTCACGGTTGCCGAGAGGACACCCCCTGCTGATGCTCATCAGATTGCATAACTTCTTTCCTCCCTTTCTCTTTTTACCGGCTGTCCCGCGCGGGACAGCCCGCGTCGTTTTTTTGGTGGTTGTATTTTCTTTCTTAATGCAAATCATCCCTTCTGGGCGGGGAAATGCGGCAGAGATTCCTGCGCCACAGGGAAAGCAGGTTGTCCCGGCGCGGACCATCCAGCTCAAAGAAGAAAAGGATGTCGCCTGGAAGGCTTTGTGGGATCAGGGCCGGGAACTGGTGCGTGGCGGCAGGCTTGTTGAGGCGGTTCCTGTTTACGAGGCGCTGCTGGTCATGCGGGAGGGGCTCGAAGCTGCCCGCTGGGAGTTGGTTACTGTTCTCCTGCAACTGAAGAGGGAGGATGGTGCCCTTCCCCACCTTGAATCGTTGGTTGAAGCAGCCCCCAGGAATTTCCAGTATTTGTTGGCCCTGGCAGAAGCGAGCAGAGTACAGGGCAACGGTGCCCGGGCTGTTGAGCTGTACAAGAAAATTCTCCAGCGGGAGCCTGGCAACCTCCAAGCCATGCGTGGTACGGCTTCGGCCCTTATTGCCCTGCAGAAGAAAGGGGAGGCGACGGCCATGCTGGAAGCCCTGCTCCAGCGTGAACCCACTCGGCTCGCCTTGCGGGAAGAGTTGGCCAATCTCTATTACGAAATGGGATCCTACGACAAGGCTAGGGTGCATTTAGCTGTTTTGGCCCGGGAAAATCAGGCCGACCCGGCGATTCTGCTCAAGGCAGCCCAGGCCTTTGATAAATCAGGCCTTGAGAGTCAGGCGGTGGAGTATTGGCAGCGTCTGGCGCACACTTCCCAAAGCTCCGAGGCAAAAGAGCGGTTGACCGCTTATTATCTGAAGGGCGGCAAAGGGGAGGATGCCTTGGCCTATCTTCTGCCTCTTTTTGAGAAGGAGCCATCCTCTCCCAGACTTCTCAAGCGTCTTGGACAAATCTATTCCGGTCTTTTCCGTCTCCCCGAAGCCCTTGCCTGTTTTGAACGGTATATTTTCCTGAAGCCGGAGGATAAGGAGGTGCTGCGGCAGGTGATCGATATCCACGCGGTTTTGGGGAATAAGCCCGAGGGTGTGGTTCTCGGGCGTGGCCTCGGGCTTGAGCCTGCACCAGACCTTGGGAACCTGGAGCGTTGGGCCGGACAGTATGAACTCAATGGCGAGCTGCGGGAGGCTGTTGTCCTCTATGACCAGATTCTGGCGGTTACCCCCGATGATCCGAAGATCCTGGCCAAACGGGCCAAGGCGCTGTTGGCGGGCGGTAATGACGACGAGGCCAAGGCCATGTGGGCGTATTTGGAGCGGAGACAAAAACTCCTCGAAGTGCTTGAGATTTTATTCAAAATGGAGCCCGGCAACAGAGCAGTTCTTCAGAAACTGGCCCGCATGTATCTTGACCGTGGGGAACTGTCCAAGAGCCGGGATATGTTTTCCCGGCTGGAGGCTCTCGGCGTAAGGACGCCTGAGGTTCTGGCCGGACAGGCGTTGGTGTACGAGCGGCTCGGCCATTCCGCCAAGGCCCTGGTCCTTTATGAACAGCTTTTGGACGGGGCTGACGAAACGGGCATGTTCAGTCTGCGTTGCCTTCAACTGGCGGGAGGACTTGGTCTACCCGGGAAAACCCGGAGTCACCTTTCCCGATTACAGGAAAAATTTTCTGGGCTGCATGGCTCTCCGCAGACCCAGCTTCTCATCGCCAAGGCTCTGACTGATGCTGCTTTTTTTGGCGCGGCTAGGGAATATTATGCCGGAATACTTACAAAGTATCAGGCTGACGTGGAGTTGGTTACGGCTGCTTTTTTCGGTCTGGCCGAGGCCTACCGGCGGAGCGGCTTGCCCTATGAGGCGGAACAGGTTTTGCGGCAGGCCTATCTTCATCATCCGGGGGACGAGGCGGTTCTGGTGCGCTTATTTGAATTGGCCCTTCAGGAAAAGCATTTTTCCGAGGCCTGGGTCTGGCTTGATCAGCTGACGCAGCAGGATGGCAAGGACAAGCGGCAGGATATCGGGGCTCCTCGAAAGATCGGAGTCGTGACGAAGAAAGCGTTTGATGTCAGGCTGCTGCGGGCGCGGTTGTTGGCGGCCGAGGGCGAAACCGGGGAGGCAATCAAGATTCTGGGGCAGCTTGCCGGTGAATTGCCGACAACGGCAGGGGGAGGGCTGCCGTTGTCATTACAGTTGCTGCATCGGGAGGCGGATCTGCTTCGCGCCCGGTTGTTGTTTTCTGATGGCCGTTATGCCGAAGCCGAGCAGGTGGCCGTGTCTTTGGTCGGGCAGCGTGAGAGGCCCGAGGCAGATCTGCTTCTGCTGCGCATTTCCCGCGCCCAGGGGAAGAGTGGTGCGGAAAAGGAGATTTTTCAGCGAATGCTGGCGGAATATACCCAGGATCAAGGTCTTGTTCTCGGTTTTCTGAAGGCTCTGGAGGGGGAGTCTCTGGTGGCGGAGCTCAGTGAGAGGGCGGAACTGGCAAGTCGACAGTATCCCGAATCCGTCGTGATCCGTTCTTTGTCTGCTTCGGCCAGGGAGGCCCATGGCGATATCGGCGCGGCCATCGAGATCTGGCAGGGGATTGTCCGAGATTTTCCGGAGCAGGAGTTTGCCGCCGTGCGTCTTGCCCAGTTGTTTTTCGACCGTGGTCGATTTGCCGAGGCCGGAGCGGTGGAAGAACGCTTTGCTCAACTTGAGCAACGACCGGACATGCTTTTGCTCAAGGCGCGGATTCTCTGGGCGGAGCATGAATGGGAAAAATCCCTGATGGTGTACGATGCTTTTCTGGAGCCCTCGGTGGTGGACAGTATCGCAACACAGGGAAAGGCTCGGGGCGTGACCTTGCCCCGGTCCGAGGAGTATGGTCTCTGGACGCAGTTGACCGTTGCCGAGATCGACAGGCATACCGTGGTTGATGCGTTGATGGAACCCAGGGCCTTACTTGAGTCCGGACCCGATGCAGATGTGCTTAATCAACTGGCGGTTCCCTTTTATGCCAGATACCGTTGGTGCAGGCAGTTTGCCTTAGAGAAAACCGCCAGGCAGGCGGTGATGAATCGTGAGTATCTGGCCGCCGCGAATTATTTTAGGACCTTGTTGCGGGAATATCCTTCGGACGCCTCCCTGCAGTTTGATCTTGCCGGGATTTACAGCAGATTCGGACAATTGGGGCATGAGGCCGCGCTGTATGAGGAGATCAGCGCTGCCGGCAGCGACTTCCCCGGGCTTGCCGAGGCCAGGCAGAGAAACGAGCTGAAGCGTCAACCTCGGGTCGCTTTGGGGTATGGTTATCTCAGGGAGGAGGGCAGGGAGGGATATAAGGCCATCAAAAAAAGCTGGGAAGGTGCCAGTCTGCAATGCTCGCCCTATCTGCAGCATGACCTGGAAGTGAATTTCTCCCGGCTTGACTATCAGGACCCCGGCGGCAATGGCAAGATTCGTGGGAACCGCGCCCTTGTTTCCTACTCGGCCAATATTAACGAGCAGCTTCGCTTGCGTGGAGGAGCTGGGATGGAATTGCTGGAAAATAACCGGCCCGACACCGCTCTTGTCGAGATGGCTGCGGAGGGCCGCCTGGGTGATCGCTTGACCGGCATTTTTTCCTATGGCCGTGATGTTAAGCATGATACTTTGGCCAGCCTCGGACGTAATATCGTTCAGCAGGATTACAAGGCGGATTTTGTGTTGGATATGGTTCCCAGCGTCCAGGCGGGAGGAGGCTACCTCTACGCTAGTTTTTCCGATGATAATAACATGAAGGGGTATGATGTCTGGGCTGCCTACCTGCTTTTTTTTGAACCGGCATTTTTGAAGTTCAGCTATACTTATGATTTCAAGGACACTGCCGAGGCAAGGGCCGGCGGGCCTCTCGAGCTGGATGGGTTTGCTGCCGCCGACCACCCATATTGGACTCCGAAAAATTACTGGCAGAACCGTTTCAGCGTATATTTCAAGCACCAGCTTTCCGATGATCAATTCAGGCGTGGGGTTCCCCGGTACTATGATCTGGAATATGCCGTTGTTTATGATGAAATGGGGTACGCCATGCAGACCTGGAGGGGCGGTTTTTTTGTGGAATATGCACCGCAGCTCATTCTTGCCGCGACGACGGAGTTGACCTCGGGTCCGGACTACCGGGCCAAGGAGTTTTTTCTTTCGGCTGTTTACCGATGGTAGGCGCAGGCTTTCCAGGTGCGCTTTCCCTTGCAATCTTTTTTTCTCTGTGCTAATTGAATGTTCTGTCGCTGTCCCGTCGCTTTGTATCTCAAGAATGTGTCGGGTAGAGGATGTGTTGAAAATATTTTCGCCGTTTTATCCGGGGCATCCGCTGCTGTAACTGCCTGCCGGGAAAACGGCCATTTTTTTTGTAGAGCTATGCTTTGGCAAGGAGGGTGTTATGGTTGAGCGTATTCCCATGTCTCAGGAGGGATATGCCAGATTGCGTCAGGAACTTGATCGGTTGCAGAAGAAAGAACGACCGGCGGTCATTGAAGCGATCGAGGTGGCGCGGGGGCACGGCGATTTAAAGGAAAACGCCGAATATCATGCGGCCAAGGAGCGTCAGTCGCATATCGAAGGACGGCTCTTGGAGCTCAAGGACAAGCTCAGTCGGGCCGAGGTGATTGATTGCTCGGCGGTGGACTGTTCCCGGGTGGTTTTCGGCACGGTTGTTTCCCTTGTTGATTTGGACACGGAGGATGAGATTCGCTATCAGCTTTTGGGGCCGGAAGAGGCTGATGTGAGCAAGGGCAGTATTTCCGTGCTTTCTCCGATTGGCCGGGCAATGATCGGTAAAAGCGTGGGTGACGAGATAACCGTGAAAACTCCGGGTGGGGTGCGGCAGCTTGAGGTCATGGATATCAAACCGCCGGAACGTAGTTGAGCTGGCTCGGCATTCGATTCTTCGCCTTGCCGGGCAATTTGGTTTATTGCGGAAAATTTGTTTAAGGACAGGAATCAGACCTGGTTTTCCGTCATGATTCCGGAAATAAAGATGTCGCTGATCTGCTGGGCTGCTTCGACAATGGTATAGGTATGGTCGGGCGACAGAACCCAAAGCCTTGATGTTTCATCCAAGGCGCCGAAAAAGGCCCGCTTGAACACACCGGGCAGGAGGCTCTTGCGGAACACCCCCTCTTCCTGCCCTTTGTGGATAATGGCGGAGACCACATCCACGTATTCAATAAACTTCGTATTTCTGTATTCTTTCATGAATTTGTTGCTCTGACGCAACTCCATCTGCAACACCTCGGCAAGTTCTTTTTTCTCTTCCATGAGCTGCATGTGGTGCAGGGCGAAAATCTGGAGCATCTTCCGCGGGTCGGTCTCTTTTTCTATGAGAAGCTTGACCTGCACGATGATCTTGCCGATTTCTTCCTCGAACAGTGAAATAAGAATGTCGTATTTGTTGTTGAAGTAGAGATAGATGGTCCCATCGGCAACCTGGGCTTCCTTGGCGATGTCGGAAATGCGGGCGCTGAAAAAACCTTTTCTGGCAAAAACGGTGATGGCCGCTTCGATAATCTTTGAATGTTTGTCGGATGTTCTCATGGATTCAGCGGGATAAACAGAGGTAAGGTGAGGGAGCCTGTCGCCTTATGAATGCGCACTCATTCATTTTTGAGGCCTATCATAGAGGGGGAATGGGCGGGTGTCAAGGCAAAATTTTTTTTCTATGTGTGAGCGGTATGTTGCCGGCAGGAGCAGTGGGTTGTTGGGCGATGGCAGGAGCGGCTGGATTTTAGTTGCGTTACGAAACTGGCTGGGTGTCCCTGTTTCTGGCTTGCATTTCTGCGTTTGGTTCTACTGTCAGGTAACGATATTATTTTTTTGCAACGGTTTAATGCTTTCTTGCCCGGCGATTTTGGGGTAAAATAGCTCACTCTGATTTGGGGCATTTTCCAATGACTCCAAGGGGATAATAGATAATTTCAGAAAGAAGCCGAGGAGATTTTTGATGAAAATTCTGGTTGTTGGTTCGGGGGGCAGAGAACATGCCCTGGTCTGGAAATTGCGGCAGAGCCCAAGGGTAACGGAAATTTTTTGTGCTCCGGGTAACGCCGGAATCAGCGCCCTGGCAACCTGTGTCAAAATCAGCGCCACCGCCATTGAAGAACTTTCCGGTTTTGCTCGGACGGAAGGGATCGATCTCACCGTGGTTGGGCCTGAAGTCCCCCTTGCCTTGGGAATCGTTGATCATTTTGAAGAAAAAGGGTTGCGGGTTTTTGGCCCTCGGCGCAACGCCGCCACCCTTGAAGGCAGCAAGGTCTTCATGAAGGATCTGCTTGAAAAATATCATATCCCTTCAGCTTTTTATGCAACCTTTACGGACAGGGAGGAAGCGCTTTCCTATGTGGAAAAGCAGTCTGCGCCCATGGTTGTCAAAACCGATGGCCTTGCGGCGGGTAAGGGTGTGGTGGTAGCCCAGACCATTGCCGAGGCCAAGGCGGCGGTGGACCTGTTCATGAAGGAGAAGGCTTTTGGCGAGGCAGGCAGTCGGGTGGTGGTCGAGGAGTTTCTTCGTGGTGAGGAGGCCTCTTTTCTGGCCTTCACTGATGGAGAAACGGTGCTGCCCCTGCCAACCTCCCAGGACCATAAGGCGATTTTTGATGGAGACAAGGGACCGAACACCGGCGGCATGGGGGCGTATTCGCCTGCGCCCGTGGTGACCGAGGATCTGCATCGGCTGGTCATGGAAACGGTGATGCTGCCGACGGTCAAGGCCCTGGCGGCGGAAGGCTGCCCCTACAAGGGGGTGCTCTACGCCGGGTTGATGATTGACCAGGGTGTGGTCAAGGTGCTTGAGTTCAATTGCCGTTTTGGCGACCCCGAGGCTCAGCCTCTGCTCATGCGTCTTAAAACCGATCTGGTGGAGATCATGGAGGCGGTGGTTGATGGCCGTTTGTCCGAGATTTCCTTGGAGATTGATACGCGGCCCACGGTCTGTGTGGTCATGGCGGCAGGTGGGTATCCTGGCAAGTATGAAAATGGCAAACCCATCGATGGGCTTGCCAGGGCGGCTCAGCATAAGGATGTGGTGGTTTTTCACGCCGGTACAGCCCTGCAAGGAGATACCGTTGTCACTAATGGCGGGCGGGTGTTGGGAGTGACCGCCATCGGCGACACGGTGCAGGAGGCCATTGTCAAAGCTTACAAGGCTGCCGAAGAGATCAGCTGGGACGGCTGTTATTATAGGAAGGATATCGGTCGGAAGGCCTTGGATCGAAAATAAACATTCAGCAGCACCGCATCTGCTTTGTCGTTTTGATGTCTTGTTTTGGTGCTGTTAACTTTTTCATTTTCATTTATGTGAGGTCATTATGATTGGTATTGTCATGGGGAGTGATTCGGATCTGCCGGTTATGCAGGGTTGCGTGGATTTTTTGAAGAAGATGGAAATTCCCTACGAAATAACAGTGGCTTCGGCCCATCGCAGTCCGGCGCGGGCCATGGAATACGCAAGCAGCGCCAGAGCCCGCGGCTTGAAAATAATCATCGCCGCGGCCGGGATGGCCGCACATCTGGCCGGAGTGCTGGCTGCCCATACCATCCTGCCGGTTATCGGAGTGCCGGTGGATTCATCCTCCTTAAAGGGGCTTGATGCCCTGCTCTCCACGGTGCAGATGCCTCCGGGAGTGCCGGTGGCCACCATGGGTATCGGTAAGGCCGGAGCAAAAAATGGTGCGATTCTTGCAGCGCAGATTTTGGCGCTTGCCGATGAAAAGTTGGCGGAAAGGCTTGTTGCCTTTAAGGACGAGATGGCCCGTGAAGTTGAGGTAAAGGCGCAGCGGCTTGTCGAGAGCCTGTGACAGAACAAGTCGGCGTGGAACACCTTGTGACGGATGAGGCCATTGCTCATGCCTGTGCGGTCCTTCGGGCGGGTGGGGTTGTCGCCTTCCCCACGGAAACATATTACGGGCTGGCGGTTGATCCTTTCAATCAGGCGGCCCTCTCTCGTCTTTTCGCCTTGAAAGGACGTTCTCCCGACAAGCCGGTTTTGCTGATTATTGACAATCCGTCCCAGCTTTCCTGTCTTGTCGCGGAGATTCCTCCCCCCTTTACCATTCTCATGGAGAAATTCTGGCCCGGGCCATTGACCCTTGTTTTTCCGGGGGTTGACTCATTGCCACAGATGCTTACCGGCTATCGGGGCAATATCGGGGTCCGGGTTTCTTCCCATCCCGTGGCCCGAAAACTTGTGAGGGGGTTTGGTCGGCCGATCACGGCGACCAGCGCTAATTTTTCCGGTCAGCCGGCGGCTGTGGCGGCCGGCGGCGTACTTGACCAATTGGGGCCGGAGGTTGACGCGGTTATCGATGGTGGAGAAACTCCCGGCGGCCAAGGCTCTACACTCCTGGCTTATCAAGAGGGCAAGGTTTGTCAGCTCAGGGCCGGTGTTATCCCTTTTTCCGAGATTGAGGCCGTGTTGTCCGGGGTTTAGGGCGTTGCTGTATTCTCCTGTGAGAGGCGAGTGAGAAAGTCAGTGCATGGTTTTTTTATTTATACATTTGCCGATCTGTAATGCTTTCGGTATGATAAAACGAATCGTTCGTGTAATTGAGTTGAGTGTCGTTGTCGCCGCCTCAATGTTTTGGGCTGTGACAACGCCAAATTCATGATAAGGAACAGAGATGGCAGATCTTGAGTGGGATAGGAACTTTGCCCTGGAGCAGGCTGGGGATGACGAAGAGATGTTGGCGGAGCTTCTGGAGCTGTTCAGCGATTCTTCCGCTTCGGATCTGGCGCGGATCAACGACGGTCTTGCCGCGGAAGATGCCGTGACGGTGGCTGATGCCGCGCACAGTATCAAGGGCGCCTCGGCCAGTCTCGGGGTTGAGGGGGTGCGCAAGGTTGCCTCCGAACTTGAAAAGCAAGGCAGGGCCAGCAACCTTTCAAGGGGAAGAGAGCTGGCTGATCAGCTTGCCGCACTTCTCAAGGCCTTTGACGGCAGGCAATGAACGTTCCCTCAGATAGCCCACAATTCCTTGCAGAGACAAGGTCCCTCCAAAATTCGCGTGCTTGAGCCATGCCCAGCGCCAAAGACATAATTAGAAAATTCACCGAGCTTAAAACGCTTCCGCATGTGGCGATCAAAGTGACCCAACTGGTCAATGACGATCACAGCACCATGCAGGATTTCGAGGAAATCATCAAGCTCGATCCCGTTTTGGTCACCCGCCTGTTGCGCCTTGTCAACAGCCCCTATTTCGCTTTGTCCCAAAAGGTTGAATCCATTTCCAAGGCCGTGGTCTTTGCCGGCATGCGCCAGCTGCGCAATCTGGTCGCGGTTGAATCCCTGCGCGGGATGTTCAAGGGTGACGGCGTTGATTTTTCGCCCCAGAAACTCTGGTTGCATTCCGCCACCGTGGCCATCCTTTCCGGGATGATCGCCAAGCGTATTTTCGGCAAGGATGGCGATGATGTTTTTTTGGCCGGGATAATCCATGACATCGGACTTATCGTTGAAAACCAGATTGCCGGGGAGCAGCTGCGTGAAGCATGCCGGGCATTTCGGGAAGGAAAGGGGACCCTGCCCGAGTGTGAGCGTGCTGCCATCGGCACCGATCATGCCGAGGTGGGCTATCTTCTTGCCAAGGACTGGGGGTTGCCCCAGGAAGTGCTCAGCTCCATCAAGTCGCACCATCTTGCCAAGCAGGTGAAATCTGTTTCCAGCACCGGCAGTATTTTGCAATTGGCGGAATTCATGGCGGGGAAAATGCAGTATTTTCATATGCCCGGCCCCCTTGAGCCGCTGGCCCCTGAATTGGCTGCGCACGTAAAACAAAGGATGTCGGATTACAAGATTATCATCAGGGATTTGCCTGGGGAAATGGTCATGGCCAAAGAACTCTACGAATCGGACGATTGAAGCGCTGATGAGCGAGCCCACCTTTGACGACATCTTTGATGAACTGATTGACCCCAATGAGGAACTGCAAAGTTTTCTGATGAGTCTTGATGCATTGTTGCCGGAGGCATTGCTGCTCCTGGTAAGCGATGCGGGTACCTTGTTCGAGGGGGTGCGTCCTCTGGTCCTTTCTCCGTCGCTGCGGGAACAGCTGGTGCGCCAAGCCAAGGGCATTGATGGTTTTGTCGCGGGCAAGATGGATAACGGCGGCGGTTGCCATGCGGTGTATCTTGTCAAACTGTCGGCGGTGTTGATCATTTCTTGTGCCGCGGCGCCGGCAGAGGATTGGCGGCCAGATTCCTCGATTACGACTCTGTTGCACAATACCCTTGATCTTGCCCTGTACAGGCAGGAACGGGAGATGCTTGTCGCGGAGCATGAGCAGTCGGTCCGGCAGATCAGCATCCTCCAGCAGCAGCACGGCAAGCTTGTTGAGGATAACTTTCGCCAGTATCGGCTCAATCAGGAGCGGGAAAAAGAGTATGCCAGGAAGCTGGAAAGCGAAATAGCCAAACAAACCGCCGAGTTGCGCGAAGCCAATGTGCGGCTTGAGGAGATCAGTCGGCTGAAGAGCGATTTTTTGGCAAATATGAGTCATGAGTTGCGGACGCCCATGAACGCAATCATCGGCTTCAGTGAACTCCTGACCGAAACCTCCCTCACCGAAGAGCAGTACGATTATACCAGAACCATCACCCAATCCGCGACCAGCTTGCTGACCCTGATCAACGACATCCTTGATTTGGCAAAAATCGAGGCGGGAAAACTTGAGCTTGAACGGTTGCCCTTTGATCTTGCCGAGGTGATCGGTAACGTGGCCGCCATGTTCAAGATTCCTGCCCGGGAAAAGGGGGTGAGCGTTACCAGCAGGATTGACAGCCGCATCCCTAAAAAAATAATGGGGGACAGCAACCGGCTTCGCCAGATCTTGATAAATCTTGTCGGAAACGCCATGAAATTTACCGAGCGGGGCGGGATTGATATTCAGGTTGATTATGAACGAGAGGCTGCCGGTCGTATTGTCAGCCGTTTTTCAGTGCGCGACAGCGGCATAGGCATTCCCCCCGATAGGGTTGAGGCGATATTCGAAAAGTTCACCCAGGCCGACGGCTCGACCACTAGAAAGTATGGGGGCACCGGTCTTGGGCTGGCCATCTGTCTCCAGCTCGTGGAACTCATGGGTGGTCATCTCGCGGTGGCGAGCGAGGTGGGCAAGGGCAGTACCTTTTATTTCGTGATTCCCCTGGAAGAGGCCTCGGCAGAGGCTATCTCCTTGAAAGAGCACAAGGGTACGGGACGTGTAAAAGGTGCCACCGGCGGGAGGATTCTGCTGGTTGAGGACAATGCGGTCAACCAGCGGCTGGCCGGCATCCTGATCACCCGGGAAGGATATGAGATCGAGGTTGCCTCCGATGGTGCCGAATCCTTGGAGCATCTCCAAAGTCAGTCCTTTGATCTTGTCTTGATGGATGTCCAGATGCCCAATATGGACGGCATGGAAGCCACCAGAAGAATCAGGGCGATTGAGGCTGATCCGCTCCAGCGGCAGAACTATGTCGGGTTGCGTGCCCGGAAAGAGCCGCTGGTTATTGTCGGTCTGACGGCCCACGCGAGAAAAGAGGATGAACTCGCTTGCTACGAGGCCGGGATGAACGGCTTTCTTACCAAGCCCATCATCAAGGCAAAGCTGGCCATGATCCTAAGCGAGATGATGCCCCGGCTTTCCTGCCTGGAACACAAAGATCCTTCGTAACTAATCAACAGCCCCATGGCCGCTGCCTTGCGTTGTCATAGTTCTGCTCGCTAGGTCAGCGTATTTTCGGCCCTGTGGAGTAGCTTCGATCCGTTTTGGTTCCCGTGTTCTTTCAGCCGTTGTTGCCTCGCCTCTGCCACTCTTGGTTGGTCTGCATCGCGGTGATTTTTTCCCGCCACGCTTCGCCATGGGCGGTTATCTCCGCCAGACGCGCTGTTTCACTTAGCAGGAAGAGCTCGATGTGGAGCCGCTCCTCGGGCATAAGGCTTCCAAGCCTGTCCGGCCATTCGATCACGGTGACTCCTGTTCCGTAGAGATATTCCAGCAGACCGAGATCCTCGATTTCCGTTTCATCGTTCAAGCGATAGAGATCCATATGGTAGAGGGGCAGCCGACCAGGGTATTCGTGGAGAAGGCTGAAGGTGGGGCTGGTTATATAGTAGGCTTCCGGCACTTTGAGGCCCTGGCCGATGGCTTGAGTGAGGGTGGTTTTTCCGGCTCCCAAAGAGCCGGCCAGGGTGATCACCTCGCCGGGGCGGGCGACCTCCCCGAGATAGCGGCCCAGGGCGGCGGTAAGGTGCAGGTCTGGCAGGGAAATGGTTATTTTCATCTTATTTGTATTTCTTGTGGCAGAAGAGACAGCGGTATTTGGGGGGATGGCCCACGGGAAGAGGAGCCTGACCGTCGGGGGCATGGCAGGCGCCGCAATATTTCTCCGCTTCCTTTTTGCCCATGGAGTAAAATTGCAGGTGATTTGCATCCTGGGGGAGTTTTTTGGTTGATTCGGGTGGGGCCTTGAGTAAGAAAACAAGGATGGCTGTACAGCCGGCAACGAACAGAATGTTGAACAGCAGGGTTTTCTTTTTTTGGGGGGTAGGGTGGTCCACGGGTAAGTCCTTCATGAGGGTTGATCAATTCCCATTTCCAGGGCGCGGCAAGGGATGAGTCCGGTACGCAGGCAGAAAATCAGGCTCTCCAAAATAAGTTTTCCCGCCAGTTTTCCGCCGGAGGCCAGATCAAGAATGCGGGCATGCTGCTGGTGTTTCTTGATGAGCTGGATCATTTTTTTGCTTTCATACCCGGCATCGAGGATGGTGCGCGCGGCCTCTTCTCCGGAAACGATGGCGGAATAGATGCCCTCGCCTGTGAGGCCCGAGGCAAGGCCTGCCGCATCGCCGATCAGGAAGCGGTTGCCAAAATGCCAGCCGCGAAAATCGAAATTGATCAGGGCTGCCTGCGGCTGACGAGACTTGAGTTCAAGGTTGTGCTGGGCGGCCCACTGGTGCAGGCTATTCAGCAGCATGCCGGGTTTACTGGTACTGCGTCTGGCATATACGCCGATGGAGGCCGTATCCTGGTGGGGGAAAACCCAGGCGTAGCCATTGCCGAAAAGATCGGTGTTCAGGTGCCACTGCATCTCGGGGAAGTTTCCCGGTGTCTGGTAATTGATGCCGATCCCTATTCTTTCGATGGGGATGCCGAGGTGACGCCGCACCAGGGAGCTGCTGCCGTCGGCGCCTACCAGGAAATCATAGCCGAACTCTCCGCCTCCCCTGGTATGAACCACTTTTGGGGTGATCTTCTGAACAAGGGCGTTGGTGGTGATGGTGACTCCGGCGGCCACGGCCCTTTCCTCCATCCAGCGCCCGAGTCTGCCCCTGTCGACGGTGCGGATAATGGGGTCGGTGTCTTGGATCATGGCATGTTGCCAGTTGCTGCTGATGTATTGGCGGGTGAAGGATCTTTCCCACAGGGTTTCAGGGAAGTCAAGGCCCATGGCGGCGGAGGGAATGCCGCCGGCGCAGACCTTGGGGCCGATGGTGCTGTTGCGCTCAAGCACCAGGACGTCTTTGCCCTGCCGGGCAAGAAGTGTGGCGCATGCCAGCCCTCCAGGGCCGCCGCCTACGATGATGGTATGGAAATTTTTCATGGTTGTTGTCTCGAATCCCGGGCTGAAAAACACCTCGCACACTATATGAGGATTGCTTTTCCTGTCAAGATATTAAGAGCTCTGGAATCGTGGGGCGGTTCATGGTATTATCGTGAAAATTTGTAACTGCTCGGCAGCATCACGTCTGTTTTGGTATCGGCCAGCTCAAGAGCAATAGTACGCTTCGCAGGCTTTTTTTTCGCATGTGCGGTACTGTCGAGCAATTGCAATGGTGATGTTTCCCCTGTGGCTTGGCTTGAGCCGAATAGTTGGTTGTGAAATTTTAAAAAAAATGAGGGCCGGGGGGGTACCCCCTGTGAAGCCATCGTTGTGACATTAAATAAGTCTCCTGTCCGGAGACGCTTGTAGAAAAGGATGGAAGGATGAATCTTGACCCGTTTGATAAAGTGACAAAAAACAGGAGTGCACTTCCCACGCTGATTCTTATGGGGGCGGGGTTGCTTGCTTTGGTTCTGGTTGCTTTTTTTTGGTTGGTGGGGGAAATGGAAAAGCCGCAGGTGGTGCTTGGGGGGGATATCTCCCATCTCGGCCTGACCAGACAGCTTTCCTTTGTGGCCAGTGATGCAAAAAGTGGCCTGCGTTCCATCGAGGTTGCCCTGGTTCAGGAGAATAAAAAGGCCTTGCTGTTCGAAAAAAACTATCCCCGGACTGGGTATCTCGGCGGGGCCGGGCCGAATAAAATCGAGGAGACCATCGAGGTAACCCCCAAGGCCCTTGGCTTTAAGGACGGCGCGGCCGAACTGGTGGTAACGGTGGCTGATTTTTCCTGGTGGAACTGGTTCAGGGGCAATGTTACGGTCCACACCACGGCTCTGGTTGTTGATACCAAGCCGCCGGTAATCAGTGTGATGGACTCGCCAAAGTATATCAAGGGCGGCGGAGCCGGGGTGGTTGTCTATCGGGTCAGCGAGCCGGCCGGCAGGCACGGGGTGCTGGTCAACGATATATTCTATCCGGGTTTTGCTCTGCCCAAGCGGGGCGATGGGGTCTATGGCGCCTGCATGGGGCTGCCTTATGATATCGCTAAGATTGAAAAAGCCTTTGTTGTTGCGGCGGATCAGGCTGGAAACGAGGCCAAGTCTCCGTTTACCATGGATTTGCATGTGCGCAGGATTGTCAGCGATAAGATTACCATCAGCGACGACTTTCTTTCCGCCAAGCTGCCGGAGTTTGCCGATCATTATCCTGAGCTCGCCGGTACGCCTGTCGAGCAGTATATCAAGGTGAACAACGATATCCGCCAGGCGAATTACAAGAAGATTCAGGAGATCTGCGCGAAATTCCAGCCCGAACGTTTTTGGGACGGTCGTTTCGGGAGGATGGAAGGGAGCCCGCGGGCCGGATATGCCGATCGCCGCACCTATTTGTACAACGGCGAGAAGATCGACGAGCAGGTGCATCTGGGGGTTGATATTGCTTCGCTCCAGCATGCCAATGTCGAAGCCGCCAACCGGGGACAGGTGATTTTCGCCGAGTATCTTGGGATCTACGGAAATACCGTCATCCTTGATCATGGCCAGGGGATTTTCAGTCTTTACTCCCACCTGAGCCAGATTGATGTGCAGGTGAACACCATGGTTGAAAAGGGCTCGGTTGTCGGCCTTACCGGCACCACCGGCATGGCCGGAGGCGATCACCTGCATTTCAGCATCTTGGTCAACGGGATTTTTGTCGATCCTATTGAGTGGTGGGATGAGGAGTGGTTGAAAATTCATATGCTGAGTGTTCTTTAAGTCTTGTCCAGGATCAAGATTCTTCCGGAAAATCTGGCCAATCAGATAGCCGCCGGCGAGGTTGTCGAGCGGCCTGCCTCGGTGGTCAAGGAGCTGCTGGAAAATGCCATCGATGCCGGGGCCGGTCAGGTCACCATCCAGGTGGAAGGAGACGGCACGCGCTTGATCCGGGTGATTGACGATGGCTCCGGCATGGATCAGGATGATGTGCTTCTCTGTCTGGAGCGACATGCCACCAGCAAGATCGTAAGCCTTGCCGAGCTTGGCGCCATCCGCTCCCTTGGGTTTAGGGGCGAGGCTGTGCCCAGCATTGCCTCGGTGGCGCGGTTGCGGATCACCTCGCGTCCTGCCGCTCAAGTTCTGGGGACCCAGGTTGATCTCCGTTTTGGGAGGATCCTTAAGGTGCATGAGATGGGGGGCAGTCCCGGCACCTCCTTTGAGGTGACGGATCTTTTCGGCAATGTCCCGGCTCGGAAAAAATTTTTAAAATCCACCAGAACCGAACTGGCCCATATCGAAGAGGTGGTGAAGAATTATGCCCTTGCCCGACCGGCTCTAGGGGTAAATTTTACAGTCGATGGCCGCGAGGTGCTGCGGCTGCCCGTCGGACTTGATACGCCCAGGAGCAGGGCGGAAAGGATTTTTGGCAAAGGGGTCGGGTCACTGATTGAGTTGGGGCGCCAGGGACAGGACGAAAACGGTGACGAACCCGGGGTTTCCGGGTATCTCCTGCCGCCGGACACCCCCGCCTCCGCCCGGTTGAGAATTTTTGTCAATGGCAGGGCGATCCATGACCGTCTGATAGCCCATGCGGTGAGCGAAGGGTTTCAGAACTTTCTCATGAAAGGGCGGGGGCCAGGCGGGGTGATTTTTCTCACCATGCCGCTGGAAAGCGTTGATGTAAATGTCCACCCCACCAAACAGGAAGTGAGATTTCACAAACCGGCAGTGGTGCATCAGGCCGTGGTCGTCGCGGTTCAGTCCGCCATGGCGGATTTTCAGCAGACCTTGAAGCAGGAAATCTTCAGGACTTCTCCTGTTGTTTCAGGGGCGGCGCGGGCCGTAGCAACTCCGGTCAAGGGTTATGCACCGCTCTGTGTCGAATCGGCGCCCGTGGTACAGGAGCCGTTGCCGCTCTTTAAGGCGGCCTCTCCATCGCGTCAAGCCGCTCCTGTTGGGGGACAGAGTTCCGTCTCCCCGGAGAGCGTATTTGGTGCAGAGCCGCAGTGTGGTGATCAGGCAGGGTCACCCAGAATTTTTGATGTCTCAGGGGAAGAACCCGTCTCTTCGCCCGGCGGATTGCGTTATCTCGGCCAGTTGTTGGACACCTATCTTTTATGTGCCACGGATAACGGCTTGCTTGCCATTGACCAGCATGCCGCCCATGAACGGCTGCTGTTTGAGGTGCTGAAAAGGCAGTTTGCCGGCAAAAAGATCGCCCGCCAGACCTTGTTGTTCCCAAAGGTCATGGAGTGCAGTCTGGAGGAGATTCAGATTCTCAAGCAATACGCCGAGGAGATTGCCGGTCTCGGCATCGAGATCGAGGATTTCGGCGGAGGCAGTCATGTGGTGAAAGCCGTGCCCGCGGTGCTCGGCCGTTCTTCGGTTGAGGAGGTGATGGCCGGAATATTTGCCAGATTTGCCGAGGCAGGTTCCGGGAAAGGCGGGGTCCGCGCCGAGGAGGTGCTGTCTGACATGGCCTGCAAGGCAGCCATCAAGGCAGGACAAAGCCTGACCTCCAAGGAAGCCGAAGCCCTGCTTGACCAGATGCAGCGGGCCGAGGTTTTTTCCCATTGTCCCCATGGCCGGCCCGTGGCTAAGAGTTTTACCGCCCACGACATCAAGAAATGGTTTTATCGCGGTTGAGACTGGTTTGAAAAAAAAATATCGCACAAGCGGTTTGGAAAATGTATCCTTTTGCGAAGGGGTCCGGCATTCGTACGCCCGCCGCCGCTACGCCGCTGCAATTTTTTTGATAAGGAAGAATACGTCATGACAACTCCAGTAACCCAAACGAATTTTACAAATCTTCATCTGTTGCATCGCGGCAAGGTCCGGGATCTTTACGAGGTCGAAGATCATCTGTTGATGGTGGCCTCGGATCGTATCTCCGCCTTTGATGTGGTCATGGATGATCCCATTCCCGACAAGGGCGCGATTCTGACCAAGCTTTCCCTGTTCTGGTTTGATTATCTCAAGGACATTGTCCCCAATCATCTGATCACGGCAAATGTCGAGGAATATCCGGCGGTGTGCGCCCCGTACCGTGAGCAGTTGGCGGGTCGGAGCCTGTTGGTGAAAAAGGCCAAACCCCTGCCGGTGGAGTGTATTGTTCGCGGCTATCTTTCCGGTTCGTTTTGGCAGGCATATAAAAAAGATCCCACCGTCTGCGGCTTTGCCTTGCCTGCCGGGATGCGGGAGTCCGACAAGTTTCCCGAGCCGCTTTTTACTCCCTCCACCAAGGCGGCCCTTGGCATGCATGATGAGAACATCTCCTTGGGTGAGATGGAAGATATCGTGGGCAAGGAACAGACCGCCAGGATCAAGGATATCTGTGTTCGTCTCTATGAAAAGGCGGCGGATTACGCCCGCGGCAGGGGAATCATCATCGCCGACACCAAGTTTGAACTGGGCATCTTTGACGGAGAGATTATTCTCATCGATGAGGTGTTGACCCCGGATTCTTCCCGGTTCTGGCCGGAAGACCAGTATCGGCCCGGTGCCGGACAGCCGAGTTTTGACAAACAGTTTCTCCGGGACTATCTTTCCACCCTCAGTTGGGGGAAAAACCCGCCGCCGCCCAGATTGCCGCGGGAGATCATTGAGAAGACCGCTTCCCGTTATCGGGAGGCTTTGCAAAAGATAACCGGCGGAGATATTTAAAAGATGAAAGGAGCAAGGCAATGGAGGCGGAGATACCGCTCTCTCCATCTTGTACCTTTAGGCTCCTAATGCCCTACGAGGTGATGTGATGTCGAGGCCCGTTGTCGGGGTCCTTTTCAAAGCCGGTGTCCTCATATTGATGCTCTGTGTCGTGTTCTGGCTTTCCGGATGCGGATTTTCCGGGAGCAAGGCCGGCGCCGGCGTCAGGGAGTTTTTTACTCCGACGGATGTCAGCATCATCCGCCACCACGTGGAGCAGTATCGCTGCTCCTTGCGTGATTTTACCGTCCGCCTCTATGCTAAGAACCCCAAGTATGAGAAAGATCAGGCCCAGCAACGACAGAAGGTCGATTCCATATTCGGTTCTCTCCCCACCGGTGAGCAGGTGTATGCCTTCAAGCCGTCCCATGAGATACTTACTGCTGCGTTTCAGGGGGGAGTTGCCGAGCCGGACCGGATCTACCTGTTGAGCCTTGGTCTGTGGAAAAGCATCAAGGAGGCTTATAATGTTCGGGATGGGGGGATTTTCCTGAGCGGTCTGCAGATTTCCTTGGAGCGCTTGCAACGGCTTCACCATAATGTCAGTCAGGTGAACTGGCGGCTGAAGACATACAAGGACAAGAGCGGGAAGTTGCTCTTCGTCACCAACGAAGCAGGGGAAGACGGTTACATCAATATGGGTTATGAGGTTATCATGACCCAGATCCTCACCCGCATTGAAGATGATATCATCATGCGGGGAGGATTGCCGGAGAAATATATCTTCAATATCTCCACCATGTTTCTCGGCATCGTTATCTAGCCAGAAACTTTTTACAGTCCGGATTCCTTCAATCTGTTAACCAGCTCCTGCTGTTCATCCGATAAGGTCTTCGGCACCGCCACCAGAATTTTTACCAACAGGTCTCCCCGTATTCCTCCCTGGCCATCCGGCAACCCCTGCTTGCGAAGGCGAAGTTTTGCCTGGGGCTGGCAACCGGGTGGAACCTTGACCTTAAGATGCTTTCCCTCCAGGGTTGGGACTTCCACCACCGCGCCAAGTACGGCGGAGCTGTAAGGTATTTGCAGGTCCATGCCGAGATGGGTCCCTTCCCTGGTGAATATCTGGTGCGGTTCGACCCGGATCAGGAGATAAAGGTCTCCCGGCGGCCCCCCTGTTGGGGAAGGTGAGCCTTTGCCGGAAATTCGCATCTTCTTGCCTGTCTCGATTCCTGCGGGAATTTTTACGGCAACCTTTTCCGCTGTGGCGCCACGGCCAAGTGAGATGGTTTTTTCGGTACCGGTCAGCACTTCATGAAGGGTGATCGGCAGTTCCAGCGAAAGATCGTTGCCCTTTACCTGTTGTTGCTGGCGGAAATCCTGAAAGCCATGGCTGGGGCGACCACCTGCCCCTGTTTGACGGAACATCTCGTCAAACATGCCTCCTCCTCCGCCGGAACTTCGGAAGGAACCCCGGCCCCCGCCGAAATTGATCCCGAATTCCCGGAGGATATCACCCAGGTCAACGTTGCGGAAGATATCTTCCTGTGAATAGCGCTGCTGGAAGCCTGCAGAGCCAAACGAGTCGTATTGCTGCCGTTTTTCCTTGTCGGAAAGAACGGCGTACGCCTCGCTGATTTTCTTGAACTGCTCCTCCGCTTCCTTGTTCCCTTTGTTGCGGTCCGGGTGATACTTGAGGGCAAGTTTGCGGTAGGCCTTTTTGATTTCCTCCGGCGAAGCACTCTTCTCCACACCGAGTAATTTATAGTAATCCATACCTGACTTCCCTGTCTGTCATTTCAAAGCGGAAACATCCATAATCAGCAAAACCCAGTCAGGTAAGAACCTGTCTGGGTTTGCTTACGATTTGCACCTGGGTCGTTTTTAGAAGGGAACGTCATCCCCCATTACCGGCTCGGGAAAAGGCTGGTCGTTGTACTGTTGGGACTGCGAAGCATCTCCGCTGCCGCGGGGTGAAAGCATCTTCATCTCCCTGGCCACGATTTCAGTGGTGTATTTGGTGTTGCCGTCCTTATCATCCCATTTACGGGTTTGCAGTCGTCCTTCGATAAAAACCTTGGAGCCCTTTGAAAGGTACTCGCCGCAAATCTCGCCCAGGCGGCCGAAGGCGACGATCCGGTGCCATTCGGTCAATTCTTCCTTGGAACCGTCCTGTTTTTTCCAGGTTTCCGTTGTGGCGACATTGAAGCTGGCAATGGCGGCCCCTGCCTGTGAGTAGCGGACTTCCGGGTCTTTGCCGAGGTTGCCGATGAGGATGACTTTATTGACCATTTTTTCTCCTTATATTTTCGATCAGGTTTACATTGAAAATGAGGTGCTGTATTGGTGGCCCGTCCATCATAACGGCTATTGCTTGCGCCTGCACCAACCTTTTCCGAGGGCGGAATCTCAGCGGTTTTCAGTACACGGCTGACGGGGGACGATATTCCATAGTAAGGATGGCTCGGGTAAAAATCAACAGACAAAAAATCAGGGTTTGGAATGAGCGTAGTCCGGGTAAATCAGGTCATGCTCAGGATAAACCGCATTTTGTCCGGGCAGCCCGGTCGAGCATGGTGGCCAACCCACCTTTCTCTTCCGGTGAGAAGCCAAAGACATCCTGCCAGATTTCATCGCTTTCCATGCAAAAATAGAGGCAGGTGTCCGGATCCAGATAGCGATTGAGATGGTGCGCCATGTGACGGTACATTTCCGTGCGCAGCGAACGAAAATAACGGAATTTATTGTCCAGTCCCAGGACGAACTCCTCATGAAAAAAACGGGAAGTGGGGAAACGCCCGGTGGCAATGCTTTTCAGGGCGGGGAGAAAACGCAGCGCCCCCATGCTGATCCAGACAATGCTTGCCGCCGGAACCGTGGCAAAGAGCCGGTCAATCGTTTCTTTGTAACCGTTTTGCCAGCCGGGATGATAGATGAGCGGGTCAAAATGAAAGGCCAGTTTATAGCCCCATTCGGCGCACTGGGCAGCCGCAGCCAAGCGTTGGTCCAGGCTGGCGGTGCGCAGCTCTTCCTTTTTCATGATTTCCGTGCTGTTGAGCGACCAGGCCATGATGGTGCGGCCGCCATGTTCGCTGTGCCGCAGGTTGTCGAGAGCAACCGCTTTCGATTTCAGCTCAAGCACCGCGTTCGGTTGATCCCGGAAAAATTCAATGAGGGTTCGGCTCAAGCCCGTGACCCGGTCCAGGGCCATGCTGTCGGTGAATTCGCCGGTGCCGATGCGCCGGAAGCTCTGTGGGGTTTCGGCAAAGGCAGCAGTGAGCTCCGCCAAGAGATCATCGGTATTCACAAAAAAAGAAAGCCAGGGGTTGTTCAGATAGGCCTGGAGGATGCAGTATACGCAGTCCATGGGGCAGTTCATGCCGACATTGAGAACCTGGTAGTCGCAGCAGCGGTATTCCCGGGTCGCGGGGCAGGGCTTGAGAAAGCGGCCCCGGTTTTTACAGAGAACAAGGTGCTTTTTCCCGCTGGTGAGGCTTTTCGGGCCGGGGCTGCCAGTCGAAAGGTCCGGGCCGGATCGAGGTGGAATAATCCGCACATCCCTGTCCGGGAGATTAGCAATGATATTTTGGGTGAGGGGCAGATCCCTGCAGTCATCCTCCACATACACATGCTGGATAATGCTGGCCGGGTCAAAATGGGTGGTATGCGGCATGGTGTGTGGCGTCCTTGGTTGCGTTTTGGTTGCGCCACCATACCGTAAAGAGTCGGCTCGGCCAACGAGAAATTTCTTAATTGCTCAGGTGAAAATGAAGAGCGATTTCAGGTGAACACACCCGCTCGTGTCGGGTTTGTATTGATGCATGTTGATGATGGATAATTGGTTGAGTTTTCGTCGTTACTGGTGTTTCGGCGTATTGGCGGCGTTCCATGGGGTTTGGTCCGTGGGGTGTTGGGGTGGGCGCAACAAGTTATGATATGTCCCGCGTGCTTGCGTGGCTGATCCCTGTTGCCTGCCGTTTCAGGAAAAAAACTTGATCCTGACCGCCAAATAGTATTCTATGAAAAAGTCTGCCTGTATCCAAAGGTCGGAGTTATGACGGGGCAGGCAATGAGGAGTTGTGTGCCCCTAAAAGTGGGCGCGTCTGTTTTTTTAGGAGAAAGGATGGCGAAGATCGCGGTTTTTGTGGCGGATGATCATTCCATCGTCAGGGAAGGGCTGCGGCAGATGCTTGCCAACAGCAAGACTCTTGAGTTTGTTGGCGAGGCTGCGGACGGTGAGGCGGCCATCAAGGAGATCCGGAGGTTGCAGCCGAACGTGGCGATCCTTGATGTCGCCATGCCCATGGTCAATGGTCTTGAGTGTATCCCACTGGTCAAAAACGATTCCCCGGGCACGGCAGTCGTGATCCTGTCGATGTTCTCCCGCGAGATGTATGTGCATCAAGCTTTGGCCGCCGGAGCCCATGGCTATGTTTTAAAAACCGCCTCCTGGTCCGAGGTTCTTGAGGCGGTGGAGATGGCGGCCCAGGGCAAATATTTTTTGAGCAGGGAGATAAATTCGGAAATCATCCGCGGGTACCTCAACAACGAGGATCGAAAATCCGCCGACTCGAGCAGGTATGATCAGTTGTCCGACCGGGAACAGCAGATATTCAGGCTGGTCATCGAGGGCAATCCCACCAGGAGCATAGCCGAGCTCTTGTGTCTCAGCCCTAAAACGGTGGAAAAACACCGTTCCAACATCAGTAAAAAGCTCGGGATGAGCGAGCCGCTGGCCATGCTGAAGTTTGCCATGAAGATCGGCGTGGCCGATCCCGCTCTCTGGCCGGATTCTTAAAAAGGGGCAGGTTCCGCTCCTTGGTTCCCCTTTTGCCCCAGGGTTTCTTTTGTTTTAAAAAAAATACCCTGCGCGTTTTTCTTGTCTGGTCAAAAAGATTTGGGATCTGTACGCTGTCATAGCAGCGTTGTTGTGTGGGGATGGGGAATTCCTTTCAAAACAGCCCTTTTTCCGTGAAGCCGGAACGGGGCGTCTGTAAACTCCTGGTGGTTTGTGAACGATTCTACAAAACCGCAGAATTTAAAAAACAGCCCTGTGCCTGTCCGGCGGTTTACCTGGATTTTGGTCGGGCTCTGGACCCTGTTCGTCTCCTGGCTTTCCTTTTATCAAATAAACGGCATCCGGCAGAGCACCGAGAAATTAGCGATCATTGAAATTCGGGCATACTGCAGCAAGGATCGCGCTTTGCGTTTTTGGGTGGCTACCCATGGCGGGGTGTATGTGCCCGTCGACCAGCGGACTCCGCCGAGTCCTTACCTGGCGCACATCCCCGAACGGGATCTGGTGACGCCCTCGGGCAGGCGCCTTACCTTGATGAATCCTGCCTATATGGTTCGGCAAGTGGGCGAGGATTTTTCAAGCCTCTATGGCGTGGTCGCCAGGATGACAAGCCTCAACCCGTTACGGCCGGAAAATAGTCCGGATGCGTGGGAACGCCGAGCCCTTGAGGAGTTCGGCAAGTCTCGTCTACGGGAAAAGATCGAATTTGCCGAGGTTGGCGGAGTGCCTCACCTGCGACTGATTCAGGCGGTGGCGATCACGTCGGACTGTCTTCCATGTCACGGCCATCAAGGATACAAGGAAGGAGACATCCGCGGTGGGGTTAGTCTCAGCCTGCCGATGGTTGAGGCGTTGGCGCTCCAGAAAAAACAGGTTTTCTCCCATATTCTCGGGGGTGGTTTGACTTGGTTGGCCGGGGTGGTCGGGCTGCTTTTCGGCGGTGGCCTTCTGCGGCGGCGTGTCGCTGAGCGTGATGCAGCCCAGGAGGCCTTGCAGCTCTCCCGAGACCATCTTGCCCGACAAAGCGAGGAGCTGGCGGAGGCCAATGCCGCCTTGCTCAAGGAGATTGCCGAGCGGAAAAAAGTCGAGGCCGAAATCCTGGCCAGCGAGGAAAAGTTTCGAACCGTTGCGGATTTTACCTGTGACTGGGAGTACTGGAAGGACCCGGCGGGTAATTTCTTGTATGTGTCACCCTCGTCGGAGCGGATCACCGGGTACCGCCCGGAGGAGTTCAAGGAAAACCCACGACTCATAGTGGAGATCACCCATCCGGATCACAGGGCCCAGCTTGATGATCATTTCAGGCATGCCGTGTCGGAGCGTGCGGTGTGCATGATGGAGTTCAGGATTCTTACCAAGGACGGGCAGGAGCGTTGGATAGGTCATACCTGTCAGCCGGTGTATGGGAAATCCGGTGATTGCCTCGGTCGCAGGGCGAGTAATCGTGATATCACCGCCAGCAAGTGGAGCGAAAAAACGCTCAACAAGTTCGCCGTGGAGCTGGCTAACAGCAACAGGGATCTCCAGGATTTTGCCTACATGGCCTCCCATGACCTGCGGGAGCCTTTGGTTCTTGTTCAGGCCTTCAGCGAGAGATTACGGGCCCGCTATGGAGAAATTATCCCGGAGCAGGGCCTTGAGTATATCCAACGGATCGAAACCGCTACGGTGCGGATGCAGGAGCTGATCTCCGGGGTGCTGGCCTATTCGCGTGTTTCCTCCAAGCCTCAGCCCCTTGAGGAGATTGACTTGGAGAAGATCGTGCTGCATGTGATCGCCGATCTGGAGGTGCGGATCGCAGAGACCAAGGGGCAGATAGAGGTTAACGGCCTGTGTCGGATCAAGGCGGATCCCCTGCAGATTCGGCAGCTTTTTCAGAACCTTATCGCCAACGCCCTTAAATATCGCAAGCCGAATCTGCCTCCCCGCGTTCTGGTGTCCAGTCGGATCATTGCCGGTCCGGACGCGGACGGGACGGCGGATTTTTGCTGCATTACGGTGGAGGATAACGGTATTGGTTTTGCTGCGGAGTCTACTTCCAAGATCTTTGGCCTTTTTCAGCGGTTGCATGGCCGGAGCGAGTACGAGGGAGTTGGTATCGGCCTTGCGGTGTGCAAGCGGATTGTCGAGCGGCATGGCGGGACCATCATTGCGGAAAGTTCTCCGGGGATGGGGGCTCGGTTCATTATTACGCTTCCGGTGCATGGTCCTTTGGTTGATGACCTCCCGCCGTCGCCTGTCTGTCATGGATAATCTCTTTGGAAAGCCGCATAAAAAGAAAGTGAAGGGCTGCTCTTGTCTGGAATAAGCCTGCCTCTTTGTGTATCATGATGCAATGCATGAGATGTCTCTGGCTGTAAATATCGTCGAACTTGTTTCGACAAAGGCGAAGGCCGTTGGGGGGCAGAGGGTTACCTCGGTCGAACTCGAGGCCGGCAAGCTTTCCGGGGTAATGATTGAGGCGCTGCTCTTCTGTTTTGAAGCTGCTTCCCGCGACACCCCCGCTGAAGGTGCTCGCCTTGAGATTCGCGAGGTTGAAGGGTGTGGCCGCTGCCTGGATTGCGGTCATTCTTTTGCGCTTGACTCCCTGCTCGCCCAGTGCCCCCAATGCGGAGGGTATGCAGTGGATGCCGTGCAGGGCAGGGAATTAAAGGTGTTATCCCTCACCGTTGATGAATAAGACGAAAAAACAGGTGGATTCATGTGTGATTCCTGCAATTGCAGTCAGCCGGAGAACGGGGTAACCATCAAGAGTCCGGGGCGGCAGGCCATGTCCGGCTCCGGCTCGGCAGGGCGGCATCATTCGCACCAGGATCTTCCTCGCGAGGGGCGGCTTGTGGAGGTGCGGGAAGCGGTGCTCGGGAAAAACGATGGGATTGCCGCGCACAACCGGGAGTTCTTCAGGGAAAGGCGGATCGTGGCCTTCAATCTGGTCAGTTCACCCGGTTCCGGCAAGACCACCATTTTGGAACGGACCATTCGCGAGCTGCACCAGGTGATTCCTATCGCGGTTATCGAAGGGGATCAGCAGACCATGCTCGATGCCGAACGGATCGATGCCACCGGGGTGCCGGTGGTTCAGGTAAACACCGGGGCCGGTTGTCATCTTGACGCGGATATGGTGCATCAGGCCTTGCACCAGCTGGAACCGGCGGAGGACTCCCTGCTTTTTATCGAAAATGTCGGCAATCTGGTCTGTCCGGCCATGTTTGATCTGGGCGAGGCTGCCAAGGTTGTGATCATCAGCGTCACCGAAGGAGAGGACAAGCCTCTCAAATATCCGGCCATGTTCGATGCTGCCAGCCTGTGCCTGATCAACAAGACCGATCTTCTGCCCCATGTTGATTTTGATGTGGCCCGTTGCCGGGAATATGGATTGCGGGTGAATCACCGACTTGAATTTTTTGAAATCTCAGCCAGAAGCGGCGAGGGCATGTCCGGGTGGCTGGACTGGCTGCGTCGGCAGCTCTAATTTTAAGCAGCATCCATCTTTTGCCATTGGCCGGCGCATGTGCAACAGCACATTTTACAGGCCTCTTTGGCGCCACTTTCGGATGGGTATGATTCGGTAACTGATTACAGGACAAGGGATTACCTGATCTTTGGGCAAAAGGGATTTCATGCCAACCGAGCGCTGGAAGATATCTGTCGGCGGCATTGTTCAAGGCGTAGGCTTTCGACCCTTTGTCTATCGACTGGCCAGGGCGCGTGGTCTGACCGGCTTTGTGGCCAATACTCCGGAAGGGGTTGCCATTGAGAGCGAAGGGCAGGTCGCGCAGCTTCAGGATTTTCTCGTTGCCCTGCGAGGAGAAGCGCCCCCCTTGGCCCAGGTCGGCGAGATCGTTTTCGATTCCATCCCCCTGTGGCATGATGGCGAATTTATTCTTCACCATTCCGCTGTTGCTGGTCCGGTCTCCACCCTGATTTCCCCCGATGTCGCCGTGTGTGAGGCCTGTCTGGCCGAGTTCTTCGATCCGGCTGACCGGAGGTTTCGTTATCCCTTCATCAACTGCACCAACTGCGGCCCCCGTTATACCATTGTCCGGCGTATTCCCTATGACCGTCCCCAGACGACCATGTGCGGTTTCACCATGTGCGCATCTTGCCAGAGGGAATATGATGATCCCGGCAACCGGCGTTTTCATGCCCAGCCCAACTGCTGCCCTGATTGCGGGCCGCAGCTCAGCCTAGTGGAACCGGATGGGCGGCAGTCGGCCCAACAAGATGGGGCGTTGCACGCGGCAGTCCGGCGGCTGGCGGCAGGCGAGATCGTGGCGGTCAAGGGGGTGGGCGGCTTCCATCTGGCGGTGGATGCGGCCAACTCCCAGGCGGTAAACCGTCTGCGTCGGCGGAAGGGCAGGGAGGCCAAGCCTCTGGCGGTCATGGTTTCGGACTTGGCGGTGGCCCGGAAGATTTGTCGGCTGGACCCCATGGAAGAGCAGGCCCTTGCGAGCCGGGAGCGACCCATTGTTCTGGCCGCCAAAAAAGATGGGCATGGCCTGGTGGAAGAGGTTGCCCCGGGATACGATCAGTTCGGGCTCATGCTGCCCTATGCGCCGCTTCACTATCTCCTGCTGCAGGGAGCGGTGCGGGTTTTGGTCATGACCAGCGGCAATCTCAGCGAAGAGCCGATCTGCATCGAAAATGACGAGGCGGTGCAGCGTTTGGCCGGGATCGCCGACTGTTTTCTGATGCATGACCGGGGTATTCACCTGCCCTGCGATGATTCGCTGGTCGCCCTTCAGGCCGGAATGATCCGTCAGGTCCGGCGCAGCCGGGGATTTGCTCCGAAACCCATCGCTCTTTCGGAAACAGGGGAGATGGTTCTCGGGGTGGGGGCGGAACTCAAGAACACCGTCTGCCTGCTCAAGGAAAAGCAGGCCTTTCTCAGCCAGCACATCGGGGATCTGAAAAATCTGGAGGCTTACCGGGTTTTTCAGCAAAGCCTCGGCCAGTTGGCGTCTCTTTTTGAAATCAACCCGGCCCTGATCGTGCACGATCTGCATCCCCAGTATCTCTCCAGCCGGTGGGCCGGGGAGCAGAATGTGCCCACCCTGGCCGTGCAGCATCATCATGCCCATCTGGCCGCCTGTCTGGCTGAAAACCGGCATGCGGGCCCGGCCATCGGTATTATTCTCGATGGGGCGGGGTACGGGGAGGATCAGACCATCTGGGGCGGCGAGGTTTTGCTGGGAGACGCCCGCGGGTACCAACGGTTTTCCGCCTTGGAAGCCCTGCCTTTGCCGGGCGGTGATGCCGCAGTGCAGGCCCCCTGGCGGACTGCCCTGAGTTATCTCCATGCCGCCCATGGTAAGGAGTTGCCCGATTTGCCTTTTATGGCGAAGCATGAGTGCGGCCCGATCCTTGCCATGGTGCAAAAGGGGGTGAATTCCCCCCTGACCAGCAGCTGCGGCAGGCTCTTTGATGCGGTGGCCGCCATGAGCGGGGGCAGGCAGATCATCCAGTATGAGGCCCAGGCCGCTATTGAGATGATGCAGGCGGCGGGCAGTCTTGGCGATGATCTATTTCCCTGCGAAGTTTACCCGGAAGATGATATGCTGAAAATCTCGGTGCGTTCCTTGATCAGGGAGGCGGCCAAAGCCGTGCAGGGCGGCATGGCGCGGAGTGAAATCAGTCGAAGGTTCCATCTCTGGCTGATTGCGGTTTTCAGCGAGGTAGCCGTGGAGGCGCGGATCCGGGAAAAAATCAATACGGTGGTCTTGAGCGGCGGAGTTTTTCAGAACAGGCTTCTCCTGGAGGGGCTGGTTGCTTCTTTGGTTCGTGCCGGGTTTCAGGTGCTGGTTCATAAAGAGTTGCCCTGCAATGATGGGGGCATTTCCTTGGGACAGGCCGTAATCGGTCGGCAGGCGTTGAGGCAAGGGTAATAATTATCTGGGTATTGAGGCTGAAGGCTGAAGTATACTGAGAAAATCTCAACCTTCGGTCTATCCGCCTGAGTAGTTACAAAAAATGGTGACAATATGTGTCTGGCAATTCCCGGCAGGGTAATCGAGGTTTTTAAAGAAAACGGCCTGACCATGGGGTATGTGGACTACAGCGGCACGGTCAACAAGATCTGTCTTGAGTATGTGCCGGAGATCGTGGTGGGCCAGTATACCGTGGTTCATGCGGGGTTTGCTCTTTCGGTGCTGGACGAGGAAGAGGCGCGGCAGAGTTTCGCGGCCTGGCAGGAACTGGTTCAGGCCATGGCGGCCCAGGGTACGGATATCTTCGGGAATCCTTTGGGAAAGTAAGAAAGATCAGTATCTGGGCGTGGTCTTCAGTTTAGTGAGGTTCTTTTTTTCGTATGAAATATGTTGATGAATACCGCGATCCGGCGTTGGCCGGAGCTCTTCTTGAGGAAATTCGCCAGACCGTCACCCGACCTTGGGTGGTCATGGAGATTTGCGGCGGCCACACCCATGCCATCATGAAAAACGGGATTGATCAGCTTCTTCCCGGCCAGGTGGAGCTGGTGCATGGGCCGGGTTGCCCGGTGTGCGTGACCCCGGTGGAAACCCTTGATCGGGCGGTGGCCATCGCCGCCAGACCCGAGGTGATCTTTACCAGTTTCGGCGATATGCTCCGGGTACCGGGCAGCGTTTCCAGTCTGTTCATGGCGAAATCCGCCGGGGCTGATGTGCGCATGGTTTATTCGCCGTTGGAAGCCGTGGCCATGGCCCGACAGAATCCTGAGCGGGAGGTGGTTTTCCTGGCCGTGGGTTTTGAAACAACGGCGCCGGGCAATGCTATGGCCCTGCTCCAAGCCAAGCGGGAAGGGTTGACGAATTTCAGCCTCTTGGCCAGTCATGTGCTGGCGCCGCCGGCCATCCGGGCCTTGTTGGCCTCGCCCTTCAACCGGGTTCAGGGTTATCTGGCGCCTGGGCATGTCTGCACGGTCATGGGCTGGCGGGAATACGAGCCCCTTGCCGAGGAATTCCGGGTGCCCATCGTGGTCACCGGCTTTGAACCCATCGATATCCTCGCCGGCCTGCTCAGGGTTCTCCGTCAGCTTGAGGCAGGTAGCCATGTCGTGGAAAACCAGTACGGACGCTCGGTGAGCCGGGAAGGCAACCGGGCGGCGCAACGGGTTGTGGACGAGGTGTTCGCGGTGAGCGATCGGCCCTGGCGGGGGATCGGGGTTTTGCCTGCCAGCGGTTTGGTGATCAGGGACGAACTGGCTGCCTATGACGCCGAGCGGAAGTTTGCCGTGGAGAGCATCAGTGTGCGGGAATCGGCGCTGTGTAAGAGCGGCAGTGTTTTGCAGGGGTTGATCAAACCCGATAGCTGTCCGGCCTTCGGGCGGGAATGTACCCCGGAGCATCCCTTGGGGGCGACCATGGTTTCGGGCGAGGGTGCTTGCGCCGCCTACTATAAATATCATCGTAACTGTCCGGCAGCACCACATCAGCTTTGTCATCGGCCTGCGCATGTGCAATAACACCCTTCGCAGGCCTCTTTCGCGCATCTGCGGCACTGCAGAGCAGTTACGGTTTGGATGTTTCAGTCTGTTTTGCGGCGTTAGCTGGATAGCTCCATCTCATTGAAGCAATCATGGAACGTACTATGACTCATGTGAATCCGGAAGATTTCAGTTGCCCTCTGCCCATCATGGAGTATGAAACGATCCAATTGGCACACGGCAGCGGTGGGCGTCTCTCCGCCGAGCTTGTCAGTCGTTTTTTTCTGCCGCGCTTCGGCAATGAAACCCTGGACCGTTTAGAGGATCAGGCGGTCGTTGATTTTCCTCAAGGCCGTTTGGCCCTGACCACCGACTCCTTTGTGGTTGATCCTCTGTTTTTTCCAGGCGGCGATATCGGTGATTTGGCGATCAACGGGACAGTGAACGATGTCTGCATGAGCGGGGCAACGCCGCTCTATCTGGCTGTAGCCTTTATCATCGAAGAGGGGTTGCCCATGACCACCCTGCATCGCGTTCTCCTCTCCATGGAAAGGGCGGCGAAAACCGCCGGGGTGCAGATTGTGACCGGGGACACCAAGGTGGTCAACCGGGGCTGTTGCGACAAGCTTTTCATTACCACCACCGGAGTGGGCCGGGTGCCTGACAAGCTGAATGTCTCCGCCGCCAATCTTAAGATCGGGGACAGGGTTATCCTTTCCGGCACCATTGCTGATCATGGCATGGCTATTTTGACCAGCCGCGAGGGGCTTTCCTTTGAATCCCGGGTGAAAAGTGACACTGCCTCCTTGAACGGTTTGGTGGAGCAGATGCTGCATGTCTCCTCGGCCATTCATGCCATGCGCGATCCCACTCGGGGTGGGCTCGCCACCACGCTCAACGAGTTTGCCGCCGCCTCCCGGGTCGGCATCATGTTGGAAGAGACTGCCATCCCGGTGAGGCCCGAGGTGCGGGGCGCTTGCGAGGTGTTGGGCATCGAGCCGATGTATGTCGCCAATGAGGGTAAGCTGGTGGCTGTCGTCCCACAGGAGGTTGCCGACCGGATGGTGGCCGTGATGCGAAGCCATCACTTGGGGCGGGAGGCAAGGGTTATCGGCGAGGTTGTTGCGGATAACCCGGGGCTGGTGGCCATGCGTACCGTCCTTGGAGCGCACCGGATTATCGATATGCCGGTGGGCGAACAGCTCCCCAGGATTTGTTGATTTGCTGAAAATGAAAGCAACACTTTGGAAAATAAAGGATTTTGGCAGGTGAAGAAATAAAAATACATCATATGATATGTTGACTTTTTTGAAAGTAACCAGTTATAAACTTTCAGGAAACAGGATTTCTGTTATCAATTTTTGAAAGGGAGGTGGGTTGGTGCAGAAGCGAATCGTAACAATGTTGACAGCAATGTCGCTGATGCTTCCTGCAGTCGCTTTGGCGGCCAGCGGAGACGCGCTCTTTTTACAGAGCTGTGGCGCATGTCACAAAAAGGGAGGCAAGGCGGCTATTGTGAACCCCGCCGACAAGGCCGGCACGGTGTGGGAGAAATATTTTGCCCGGGGGCGTCACCCTGGTGACATGGGCATGAGTGATGCAGACCTGCAATCGGTGATCAAGTATTTGGTGGCACATGCAGCCGACAGTGATCAACCGGCAGCCGCAGTTATTCCCAAATAATTCACTGGCGAAAAAAGATATCACTGGGAGGAGGAGAAAAGTGAAAAAAATATTATTGACCGCGGGTGCATTGCTGGCCTGGACAAGCTGCGCCGTCGCAGGAGCAGGTGGCCAGAGTGTTGTATCCATTCCTGCAGAAGATTATAAGGCGATTCTTGAACGTCTGGACACCCTGCAGAAGCGGGTTGATCAGATGGAAAAAGCCGAAAGCCCTTCCGCTAAGGCTACTTCCGCCGCCATGCCGAGCAAGCTGGCTAAGGACGTGGAAACGATCTACGATACCTTGGATAAGGTTGAAACCAAAACCTTGAAAGACCGCATCAGTCTTGGCGCCGAACTGCGGACCAGGGCGGATTTTTTCAAGGTGAAAAATAATGCAAACTTGTCCCCCGGTTCTCTGGTCGAAGAGCATAACGACAATCACTGGAGCAACCGCTTCCGGTTGAACCTGGATTCCGAGATTCAGAAGAATCTTCTGTTTACCGGGCGTGTCACCGCCTACAAGAATTTCAACAATAACGCCTCGAATATTTATGCCAACGACTCCAACGCGGCCCATATCCCCGGGGACACCGGCCTGAAGCTGGACCGCGCCTATGTGGACTGGATTCCCGAGGGCATGCCCATCCCGTTGGCCCTTACCTTCGGCCGTCATCCCTCCTCCGAGGGTCCCCCTTCCGAGCTGAAGGAAAACCGGCTCCGTCAGTCCACCTATCCCTCCCTTCTGTTTGACGGCGAATCGGACGGCGTGGTGGCCACAGTCGGTCTTGAGCGGTATCTGGGTTGGAAGAATTCCGGCATCCGTTTTGCCTGGGGTAAGACCTATCAGGATACCAACACTTCCGTCGCCTATATGGATACATATGGCGGAGCAGTGGATGACAGCAACGTATTCGCCGCGTTCTTCGAAACCGAAATTCCAGGGGTGCGGGACAGCCTTCTGGTGTTAAGCGCCCTGCGCGCCAATGACTTGACTGCGAATAATTACTATCTTGGTAATTCCGCCGCAACCAGTGCCAACAACATCGGCAATATGGATCTCTACGGTATCCATGTCCAGGCCAATAACGTTGCAGATTCCGGGTTCGATATCTTTCTCTCCACCGGACTGAATAAGACTCATCCCAGCGGAACAATCGGTTATGATACAAATGGTTCCATCGCGACACTTGAAGGAACCGCTGGTCTCATGAACAATGACGGAACCACAAGCCATACCGGTTGGGCGGTGCATACGGGGCTGCGTTACAATATTCCGTATAAACCGTGGAATAACCCCAAGGTCGGGTTTGAGTACAACCATGGCAGCGACTACTGGTTTAACTTCACTTGGGGTAGCGCCGAGTTGTACAATAAGCTGGCCACCCGTGGCGACGCTTATGACTTCTACTACATCCAGCCCTTCAACGACAATCTCTTTGGGCGGTTAGGCTACACCCATATTGACTATAATTACAGCAATAGCGGGTTGCATATCGGTGATTTCGGCGAGTCCACCGCCGAGCTTGATAACCTCTACTTCCTGCTCGACGTCCGTTTCTAAGCCGAGAGCAAGATTATTCAGGTATTTGAGGGTGGCCGAGTCGGTCACCCTTTTTTTTGTTTTTTTTAGATGGATTGAATACAGTTGTTGAACAATCGTCAACTCCTTGCATCACGAATCGCATGAAATCAAGATTGACCTTTGTCCCTCGTTGGTTTCGTGCGTTTTGTGCCAATTATTCCGGCAGGTATCCTCTTATGCGTTGTGTTCAGTGGATAATTCTCTCTTTTCTCGTTGTGGCTCAGGCTTTTCTCCCGGGTTGCGCCGTAAATCCCGTTACCGGCAAGTCGGAGCTCTCTTTCTACAGCTTGAATGAACAGGAAGAAGTCACCCTTGGCAAAAAGGCCTTTCCCGAGGCAGTGCAACGGATGCAGGGGGAATATGTTGACCAACACCTTAAGGAGTATGTTGCGGCGGTGGGGATGCGTCTGGCCAAAGTCGGTCATCGTCCCAATCTGCCTTATGCCTTCAAGATCGTTAACGACTCCAGCCCCAACGCCTTTGCCATGCCCGGCGGTAATATCGCCATTACCCGCGGTTTGCTGGTATCCTTGGAAAACGAGGCCCAGCTTGCCGCAGTTTTGGGGCATGAGCTTGGCCATGTCACGGCTCGGCATTCGGTGCAGAATTTGCAACGCGGAATTTTGCTGAATCTTGGTTTGCAGATTTTGTCCTATCAGAGCAGCGGGACCTCTTACAGCGGCGTGGCGCAGCAAGCAGGGCAGGTGGCCGGTTCTATCCTGGACAGCTCATACAGTCGGGAGCAGGAGCGTGAGGCGGATCGGCTGGGGATCGACTATATGGTGAAAGCCCAGTACAGCCCCAAGGGGGCGGTTGAGCTGCAGGAATTTCTAGCCCAAAAAAGTGGTGAAGGTGACTCCCAATGGATTCAGGGATTGTTTCGGACCCATCCCTTTTCCAGGGAACGGATGCGGGATAACCAGTACTATATTGACACTAAATACAGTTGGGCGATAAACAATGCGGCGTATGCTTCCGGCGCCGGGGATTTCAAGCGGGCGATGGAACCGTTAATGAAAAACAGGGAGGCATACGGCGATTACGATAAGGCGCGGGAAAAAGAACGGGCCAAGGATATGGCCGGGGCCATCGACTTGTATGAGCAGGCGGTTCGCAAAGCTCCTGGGCAGGCTTTGCTGCACAGTGCGTTGGGAATGGCTTATTTGAAAAACAACAGCCATGGTGAAGCAAAAAAAAGTTTGGCCAAGGCTGTGCAGCTGGATGCGGATTATTGTGAAAGCCATTTTGGCCTCGGCTTTCTGTATCTGAAAGAGGATAATCCCGCTTTGGCCAAGGAGCATCTGCAAAAAAGCATGAAGTTGATGCCTACTCTGGGCGGTGCCTTTTTCCTTGCCGAAAGCTATGAGAAAACAGCTGAGCTTGCAAAGGCCAGGGGGTTGTACAGCCAGGTGGCAGCGGCAGATCCGGGCGGTAACCTGGGCCGGTCGGCTGCTGCCAGATACAGAGCCCTTGGTGGAGCGGTCAGTCGCTAGGGCATCTCGGGTTAACCGCGAACGGTAATCGTTTTAAGCTGCCGATCTGTCGGACTGAGGAGGATTTCCTCGGAGGGGAGACTGGTTCAGAAACGGGGCGAACAGGTAGCGGAGTTCTTCGAGGGATTGCTTGATTACATACGGCAGGGCCTTGGCGTACATGTCAAGCAGGACAATGGCATTGACGGACGAGTCGGTTTTTGATGCGCTCCGTACTCTTTTTGCCATGGCCAGATTGACCTCCTCCATGGTGCGGTACAGATTCGTTAATTTTTCCAGGTTGAAGTCCGCTTCTCCTCCCTCGTTTTTTACAAAATATTGGGACAGCATATAGGTTGCCGTGGCGCGAAAGATGGTTTCTTCCTCGCTGGCCAGCGGCAAATGAAACCGGGCCATGGGTTTGAAAAAGGCGGTGTGCGGGCAGCTGCTCCCCGCGATGACCAGTCCCATCAGGGAGCATAGTGCCCTTTGCGCCGTGGTTTTTTGCAGGGTTATCCGTTCGGCGGTTGTAACCTGAAGATCCACCATATCTATGGACATAAGTCTTTCCCCTCGCTGGACAATGGGGGCAAGGTTGGCTGCGGCCGGGCAGTGGGAAGATGATGTCTCCGTCAACGGGCAACTGCTGCATTGGACGAAGGTGAGCGCCGTCCAGTCCGGCAATGGCTCTGCGGCGGTGTCGGGCAAGGTCTCGAGGGTTTGGGGGTCAAGGCGGATGCTGAACAGCTCTTCACTGGTGTCCAGCAGGCGAAATCGGTATTCGATGACAAGTGGCTGCATGTTTGCGCGATTTTCTCCCGGTGTCGTTGTTCAACTCAGGCGATGCCGTTCCCCTTGGAAAGACGAAGAGTTTATATCATGGTAGGGGAAATAATTTTGAAAAGCAACCACTGGTTCAATTGCGAAAGGCAATGATTGCCGCAGTCGTTGCCTTGTCGCTTTGCATTTAAATCGAAGACGGGTCACGGCACGATAACCCGCGTTCCGAAAACGCTTAGGCGTGCAGGAGTTTTGACTTTCTCGCCTTCATTTTGTACATTGAAAGCAAGCAGGTTGTGAATTGTTTCTAGAAAGCGGGGCATTCCCCGAGGAATCCTTGCACTGTCAGGAAACTGTATGACGCAGAGTCAATTGCTGTCCACCATTTTGGTGGTGCCGGGGATAATTTTTCTGATTTCCGCCGTGCGCCTCTGTGTGAAGACTCGGCGGCAGGTTCCTCTTTCCCTTGCGGGAAAATGGCAGGCCTTGACCAGCCTGATCCTCTTTTTTATTGTCGGCTACCTGCTTTTTATCGTCGTTCAGGTCAGGAAGCTTGTTTTCCCTGTGGAAATCATCACCGGGTTGGTTTTTCTCGGTGGTTCTTTCTTTGTTTTCCTTGTCATCGGCTTGTCCAGACTCACCATTGCCAAGGTCCGTGAAACGGACAGGGCAATCGTCCGGGCAAATACAGCCCTTGTGCAGAAGAACACGGAACTTGAAAAGGAGATTGTCGCCCGGCTTGAGGCGGAAGGGAGGGCCAGGGCAAGACTCCAGCATTTGACCACCCTGCACGGCATTGATATGGTGATTACCGCGAGCCTTGACCTGCGGTTGACCATGAAACTTTTCCTGGAACAGACCGTGTCGCAGCTGGGCATGGATGCCGGCGCCATTCTTTTGCTTAACACCCACACCCAGACCCTGGATTATGGGGCGGATTGGGGTTTTGAGGGGATGGGCATCCGGAAAACCAGGGTGCGGCTTGGTGAGGGCGGTGCCGGCCTTGCCGCTTATGAACGCCGGGTTTTTCATGTTGCCGATCTTAACGAGCACCCTAACCCTTTTTCTCGACATGAGCTGCTTCGGAATGAGAAATTCATAACCTACTATGCCATTCCCCTGATTGCCAAAGGGCAGGTAAAGGGGGTTTTTGAGATTTATTGCCGGCAGCGGTTTGTGGCCGAACCGGAATGGTTCGATTTTTTTGAGGCCCTGGCCATCCAGGCGGCAATTGCCATTGATAATGCGACGCTTTTCCGTAAACTCCAGGAGTCAAACATTGAATTGACCTTGGCCTACGACACCACCATCGAGGGTTGGGCAAAGGCCTTGGAATTGCGTGATTCGGAAACAGAGGGCCATACCCAGCGGGTGACCGAGATCACCATGAAGGTGGCCTGCGCCCTGGGTATTCGTGAGGATGAGCTTGATCATGTTCGTCGCGGCGCCTTGCTCCACGATATCGGCAAGATGGCGGTGCCTGATACCGTTTTGATGAATACCGGTCCGCTTAGCGAAGAAGAGCAGCAGATCATGCAGCAGCATCCTGGCTTTGCCTTTGACCTGTTGTCTCCCATTCATTATCTGCGCCCGGCCCTTGATATTCCCTATTGCCATCATGAGTGGTGGGATGGCAACGGCTATCCGCGCGGCTTGAAAGGCGAGCAGATTCCTCTGGCTGCCAGGATCTTTTCCATTGCCGATGCCTGGGATGCCTTGATCTCGGCCCGTCGGTACCGGGAGGCCTGGCCCCAGGAAAAGGTTGCCGAGCACATCCGTTCCCTGGCCGGAACCCAATTTGATCCGAATCTGGTGGATATCTTTCTGGCCACGGTGTGAGTTTTTTTGTCGGAATTCCTCCCTTCGCTTTTCCCCGCGAGTGTTTCCTTCTTTGCTTCTTTCTTGCTGAGTTATCGTCTTTCTTCTCATTGTATGGCCGACATAATTGACAAGCGTCAACGGACTGTGATGTAATCAATCCAAAGGGGTGTTTATGGGAAAGCTAAGATTCAGGTGGGGAAAGCTCTTGAGCATCCTTGTGATTGTCCTGGCGGTTGTCTGGCTGGGCCTGATGGCGTATGGGCGGAGCAAGCCTCTGCCCAACGGCCTTTCGTTGGAAGGTCCGCCGCGAGTTGCGCCGAAGGTCGAGTTTCTGGTCGATTGCACCTATCAGCAGGCCGGACGGCCGGTATGCGAGCAAACCATTTTTAAGCGGATGTGTGGAATTATTGATGGGGCAGAGCGTTTTGTCCTGCTTGACCTTTTTCTGTTCAACAATATTCATGACCAAGGGGAAAAATTCCCAACCTTGTCCGACGAGATGGCTCGCAGGCTCGTTGAAAAAAAACTGCGTTCACCCCAAGTGGATATCGTGCTCATCACCGATGCAATCAACCGGACTTACGGGGCGGATGAGCCGGAGCATTTCCGAAGGCTGCGGGCAAGCGGGGTGCGGATCATTTATACGGATACCAGCAAGCTGCGTGATTCCAACTTCATCTATTCGTCCTGGTGGCGACTTTTTTGTCAATGGTTCGGCACGAAAGGGGCAGGCTGGCTGCCCTCGCCTTTTGCCCCGGATGGTCCTGCCATGACAATCCGTGGATATCTGAGTCTTTTTAATTTCAAGGCCAACCATCGTAAGGTGGTGGTCAATGAAAAAGAGGCGCTCATCACTTCCGCCAACCCCCATGATGCAAGCGCCTATCATTCCAACATCGCCATTGTCGCCCAGGGCGCGGTGGTGCGGGATGTTGTCGATGCGGAAGCTGCGGTGGCAAGCTTTTCCGGGGAGGATCTCCCCAAGTGGGTGATACCGGTTCGTCCCGAATCAGGGAAGGTGTCTCTGCGCCTGCTCACCGAAGGGAAGATCAAATCGCGGTTGTTGCAGAGTCTCGCCTTGTGCGGGAGTGGTTGTTCGGTGCGAATGGCTATGTTCTATCTTTCCGATCGCGAGGTTGTCTCAGGGCTTCTTGAGGCGGCGGCCAGAGGGGCCGAGGTGCGGCTTCTCCTTGATCCCAACAAGGATGCCTTTGGTCGCAGGAAAAACGGGATTCCCAACCGGCCGGTGGCCCATGAACTTGTCGAAAAATCCCAGGGCCGAATTCAGATCCGCTGGTATGGAACGCACGGTGAGCAGTTTCATACCAAATTGACCATGATTTCCCTGCCCGGCCAGACAGTGCTCATCGGCGGCTCGGCAAATCTAACCCGAAGGAATATTGACGACTTGAATCTGGAGGCTTGTTTTGAGGTGACTGCCCCGGCGGATTCGCAGGTGGTTCAGGCGGCAGCTGGATATTTCGAGCGAATCTGGCGGAATCAAGATGGTGTCTATTCCCTTGATTATCGGCAATTTTCCGAGAAATCGTCGGTTAAGTACGTCCTGTATCGTTTTCAGGAGTGGAGCGGGATGTCGACATTTTAACCGCACGGCGGGAATGGGAGATGTGCTACAATCAAAAAAAACAGTGGAATAAAGGTGCATTTACGGCAGAGCGGCGAGGGGGCTTGCCGATAGCGTTTTGGGAGGGATCATGAAAGAAAAAATTTTGGTAGTGGACAACCATCCGCTGATACTTCGGCTCATGGACAATTTCCTTAGCAAGAAAGGCTATGAGGTGAAAACCGCGCCTGACAGCCTGACCGCCCTTGACGTGCTGTCCGATTTTGTCCCGGATATCATGTTTGTGGACATGGTCATGCCAAATATCGGCGGAGATAAGCTGTGTCGCATCGTGCGTTCCATGCCGGAGCTGGAAAACGTCTGTATTATCATCCTTTCCGCCATTGCCGCCGAGGAAAAGATCGATTTCGCCTCCTTCGGCGCCAATGCCTGTATCGCCAAGGGGCCTTTTCGCGATATTGAACAGCATATCTCCCGGTTGCTTGCCGCCCGCAACAACAAGGAAGATTTCGTTTCTGCCGGGGTTGTAGGAATTGAAAGTGTCTATCAGCGGGAAATCACCAAGGAGTTGTTGATTTCCAGGAAACATTTCGAGGTTGTTCTTGGCAATATCAGCGAGGGGATAGTCGAGTGCAACTCCGAAGGGATAGTCGTGTATGTCAACGCCGCCGGGGCGGCGATCCTCGGGGCGCGGGAAGAAGAAATCCTTGCTGCGAATTTTTTTGATTTTTTCGCGGGAAGCACCCGGCAGGAAGTGAGAAGAATATTTGCCGGGCTTGGGGAGCGGGCTATTGCCCTTGGCGAGGAGACAGCCCTGCTGTTGAAGGGACGGCGGGTTGCCTTGGTCGTGCTGCCCATTGTCGATGCGGACCAGCGGACAGCCGTGGCGATTATTCAGGATATCACCGAGCGCAAAATAGCGGAAGAGAAGCTGGAGGGATATCGTGACCATTTGGAGCAAATGGTGGTGGCGCGCACCTCGGAGCTTACCCAGAAAAACGAGCAGCTCCACCAGGAAATCCGCGAACGCCGCTTTGCCGAACAACGGACGGGGAAGGCTCAGCGGGAGTGGGAGCGGACCTTTGATGCGGTTGATGACATCGTTACCTTGCAGGATGATTCCCGGCGCCTGACCCGGGTAAACAAGGCGACCTGCCGTATTTTTCAAAAAACAGCGGAAGAGCTTGTCGGACGGTTTTGTTACGAAGTGTTCCGGGGGAGTTCCGTGCCCTGTTCCGGTTGCGTAGCGCATTTTTCTTCCCATGATCCCAAGTCGTACAGTCAGGAGTTTTTTCATCCCGAGCTGCAAAAGACCTTTCGTGTGACTGCAACGCCGGTCATGGATGACCAGGACCGGGGGAAGATATGCGGCATCGCCCATTTCGCCAAGGACATCAGTGAGCAGAAGAGGCTGGAGTGCCAGCTCCTCCAAGCCCAGAAGATGGAGGCCATCGGGACCCTGGCCGGCGGCATTGCCCATGATTTCAACAATATCCTTGCCGCGGTCCTGGGGTACACGGAGCTGGTTATGATGGATATGCAGCCGGACATGCCCGCCTATACCAAGTTGACTCAAGTTGCCAAGGCAGGCAAGCGGGCCAGGGATCTGGTGGCGCAGATTCTTACCTTCAGCAGGCAAAGCGAGGCAAGGCGGCAACCACTTGAACTGCGGAGCATCGTCAAGGAGGCCATGAAACTGCTCAGGGCTTCCCTGCCCAGCACCATGGAAATGAAGCAGGAAATAAGTGACAAGCCCTGCTGGGCCTTGGCTGATCCGGTGCAGATCCATCAGATGTTGATGAATCTCTGTGTCAACGCCTCCCATGCCATGCGCGGCCAGGAGGGAGTTCTCCTGATCACCCTTGGCCCCGAAGAAATTGACGGGGCTCGTGCCGCCTTGAATCCGGATCTTCGCCCCGGAGCCTATATCCATCTTGGGGTACGGGATAACGGGCAGGGGATGGAACCGAATGTGGCGGCGCGGATCTTTGATCCTTTTTTCACTACAAAACAACCCGGTGAAGGAACCGGGATGGGGCTTGCCGTGGTGCATGGAATTATGAAAAACCATCAGGGCGCCATTGAAGTTACCAGTGTGCCAGGCCAGGGAACGGTTTTCGATCTCTACTTCCCCCGCATCACGGAGGTGGAGGAAATTTGCGGCGCATCGGTCGATTTGCCTGTCTCCCGTGGCACTGAACGCATCCTGTTCGTGGATGATGAACCTTCCCTGGTCGAATTGGGCAAGCAGGCGCTCGGGGCCTTGGGATACCGGATTCAGGCCTTCGGTGACAGTCGGGAGGCCTGGGCGCAGTTTATCGCTGATCCGGAGGCTTTTGACCTGATTATCACCGATCTGACCATGCCGGGCATGACCGGCGCCCAGCTTGCCGAAAAGATTCTGGCCTTGCGGCCCGGCATTCCGGTTATCTTGACCACGGGCTACAGCGATATCATTACCGAGGATGAGGCCAGGGAGATGGGGGTGCAAGAGTATCTGCTCAAGCCGTTCAGCACTGCAAGACTGGCGAAGATGGTGCGCCGGGTGCTTGATGGCGATGGGCAGGCTGAAGAATAGAGGAATCTTCTCCTGACGGATGCGGAAGAGCATATTGAATATTCTGGCCTTTCTCGGAGGGGGGGTGTTGCTCTCCCTTGTCGCTCTGTTGGAGGACGGCCGCTCCGTTTTCGATTATTCGCTGCCAACCAGCCTGTTGCTGCTGCTTGGCGGTCTTGGCGGGATATCGGTACGGATCTGGCTTTTGCAACGGTGGCGGAGCAGGGAACGGGAGGCCGATCTTGCCTTGGTTGTGCGGACCGTGCGTCGGATACATCTGCTGCAGGCCGAGAGAAAAAACCGGGACGAACTGCTCAACGGGATCTGTCGTATCCTGGTGGATGACGGGTATTGTTTCAGTGCCTGGCTTGCCTTGGTAAACCGACAGGGGGCGCTGCTTTGCTGCTCCGAAGTCTTCCAGGGGGAAGAGTTTCCCCGAAGGGGGCAGGGCATGGAAAGCGGGGTCTTCCCTGTTTGCGCGAAAAAGGCATTATCCCGAGAGGGGCTGGTGGTGAGCGACCAGACAACAAGTTGTGCGGGTTGCCCCCATGCCGCGGACGGTGCGGACAGGGTTTGTTTTACGGTCAGAGTGAGTCATCAGGGCCAGATCTATGGGTTGTTGGGGGTTTCTGTCTCGGCATCCCGCGAGCACGAGCTTGGAGAGCGGATGCTGCTTGGGGAAATAGCTCAAGATGTGGGGCAGGCCCTCTATCTTGCGGAGCTTGAGGCGCAGCGGGTCATTACCGAAAACAGGTTTCGGGAGTTGGTGGAAAATTCCCAAGCCGGGATTCTCCTGATTCAGGACAATGCGGTCATCTATCGCAATCCTGAACAGAAAAGACTTTTTGGGCCTCTTCCCGCCCATTACCGACCGGACGCCTTTGCCGGGGTGCATCCCGATGATCTGGAAAAGGTAGAGTCCGCCTATGGCCGGGTCAGCAGGGGTGAGGTGGCTTCGGTTGATCTTGATTTTCGTTTTTATCCCCAGCAGAAGGATGACGGGGGCAAGGGCATGAAATGGGTGTTCTGCCGGGCCAGCCGGATTGATTATCAGGGGAGGGATACGGTCCTGGTCAGCATGGTCGATATCACCCGAAACAAGGAGCTGGAACATCTTGTCCGGGTTCAGGACAAGATGTCTTCCCTTGGCCGGGTAGCCGCGGGCATTGCCCATGAGATTCGAAACCCCCTCTCCGGCATCAACATCTATCTTGATACTCTGGGCAAGATCCATGAGCGAAAAGAGAATCTGGAGACGGTGGGCGAGATTATTTCCCAGGCCCAGGCAGCCTCCCGGAAAATAGAATCAGTGATCAGGCGGGTCATGGATTTTTCCAAGCCGAGCCAGCCGCGGTTGGTGATGGTTGATGTCAATCAACCGGTGGAAAACGCTCTCTTGCTGTGCGCCGCCGCTTTGCGGAGAGATGCGGTGGGGCTGGAGAAAGATCTGGCCTGCGATTTGCCCCGCTGTAGTCTTGATACCAGCCTGATTGAGCAGGTCATCATCAATCTCCTGACCAATGCGGCAGAGGCCCTAAGCCACTCCGAGGTGAAAAGGATCTCGGTGCGAACCGCTCTTGAGAAGGAGGCGGTGGTTATCCGGGTGGGCGACTCAGGACCGGGAATCCCGGAAGGTTTGCGGAACAAGATTTTTGAACCGTTCTACACCACTAAGAGTGACGGGACCGGCATCGGTCTGAGTCTGTGCCGGCGGATTATCGGCGATCATCACGGTACGCTGACCGTGGAGGAAAGCGTCTGGGGCGGTGCTGAATTTGTTATTACCTTGACGGTTAACTCGGAGCAGGAAGGATATATTCCCGGAGGAGGGTGTCATGGAGCTGTTTGAGCGATTGCAGGGGATGAAAGTGCTGCTTGTCGAGGATGATCAGTGGATCCGGGATTCTTTGCGACGTTTTTTTGCCAATGAAAATTGCGCGCTCATGGCGGTTGAGACAGGGGAAGACGGACTGGAGATCATCAAGAGCAAAGAATGCGAGATCGTCATCACCGACTACCGTTTGCCCGGCATGGACGGCCTTGAGTTTTTAAAAAAGGCGCAGGGCATCAACAATCGGTTCAGTAAAATCCTGCTCACGGCCTACATGACCGAACCTGTCATTTCCGAGGCCTTCCGGCTCGGGGTGCATGAATTCATTGAAAAACCTTTTTCCATGGAGGATCTGGAAGAAGCCCTTGTCCGGGTCCTTGAGAAAAAATAATTGTCTGCGAGGATCGGCCCGGTCAAACCTCTTTAAGCCGTGCTTGTGAGATAATCATGCCGGTTAACCGGCATGGACGGAGACTAAAGTCCAGGGGGGACTTATCCCAGGAGGTGTGGAATGATGGATCTTATCCCAAGGAAACCGTTTTCAGAGATCAGCAGCCTGCGCAACGAAATGGACCGACTGTGGAACCGGTTCCTGGATGATTGGCCGATGCCCACCATGTTCAGCAAGGGGTGGGCGCCGATGGCCGACATCTCGGAAACCAAGGACAAGTTGATCGTCAAGGCCGAGCTGCCCGGCCTTGATCCGCAAGACATCAAGCTGAGCCTTTCCGGCAACCTGTTAACCATCGAGGGCGAGAAGAAAAAAGAAAAAGAGGAAAAAGACGAGCACCACTATTATCTGGAGCGCTACAGCGGGACCTTTCAACGGTCATTTCGTCTGCCTGTGGAGGTGCTGGAGGATAAAATTGAGGCCAAATTCGATAAGGGCGTGCTCACCATCACCATGCCCAAGACCGCCAAGAGCAAAAAAAAGGAAATCAAGATCAACAACGCTTAGACATCAGTTCCCCTGGGCTTTATTTGTCTTTGTCTGGTCTATGCCCCGTCTTGAATGCGACGAATTATTTTGAAAAGAAACCTGGTTTCGTGATTTCTTCCGGTTGGGCACCGGTCTGTTTAAGTCCCGATGCGTTCTTGATGTTTGCGCCTTTAAGGTTGGCGTTGCTCACGTCCGCCTTGTAGAAATCAGCCCCTTCCAGATTGGCATTTTCCAGATTGGCTCCGGTAAGGTTCGCGCCTTTGAGGTTGGCTCCTTCCAGATTGGCATTACGCAGGTTAGCCCCGGCGAGATTGCTGCGTTCCAAGGTGGCGCCTTGGAGTTTTTTCCCGGAGAGATCCAGGCCGGAAAGATCGCATTCCACGCAGCGATTGAGTTGCAGGAGCTTTTCCAGGTCGGTAAGCTTGGGGGGGGCAGGCGCATGCGCTTCTTGCGGTGTTTTGGTCGGGGCCGGAGAGCTTGGCGGGACCGGGTGCGCGATGGTCGGCACGGCGATGTTTGTCGTAGTCGCTGGTGTCCTCTCGGCAGTTACTGCTTCGGTTGGAGGCGTTATGGCAGTCCGGGCTTCCGCCGGGGCGCTGGGGATGGGAGAAGCGACAGAGGGTTCTTCCGTGACCGGGCTGGGGGGGAGCGGCGGGGTGAGTTCAGCGGTTTCCTTCTTCTGCTCGGGAGCTCCCGTCGTCGGTGTTGTCTGCATCGCCTGGAAAGAGGGAGCCCGTAAATTTTCCATCTGCGCCCGTTCTTTTTCCTGAAAATATGTTCCCTTGCTGTCGGCGGGTGTTGTTTTATCCCGGTACTGGGCGAGGAACGCATCTATATCCTCCTTGGTGCCCTTCTGGCGTTCTTTCTCCAAGATTGTTCCGATCAGGTACGCCCCTTCAAAATCGGTTTGTGAGAGGATTGCCCCGGTGAGGTCGGCTTTGTAGAGATCGGCTCCGGCGAGGTTGGCTCCCGTGAGGTTGGCCCGGCTGAGGTTTGCCGCGGCCAGATCCGCCGTCTTGAGGCTTGCACCTTTAAGATTGGCTTCGCTCAGGTTGGCTCCGGCCAGATTCGCTCGATTCAGGTTAAGGCCGGCCAGATCGGCTCCGGCCAGGTTGCAGCCGGGGCAGGCGTTCTTCGCTATCAGGCGCTCCACCTCGGGGGTGGCTCCCGATGACATGGCCTCGGGAACTGCCGGTTTTTTTGCAACCGCGGCAGGAGCGGGTTGCATCGGTGAGGGCTCCACGGGTTCCGGCGCCTGGGTCACCGGCGCTGGCTCGGGCAAGGAGGTTGGCGACGGGCCGACTGATTCTGTCGGCGGAGTTTGTCCAGGGGCTGGAGCGGGTAAGGCTTCAGGCTTGGGTACGGGCGCTGTTGCCGGTGGCAACGGGATGACGACAGGGGCAGGTGCCGGGGAGGGGGTTCGCGCTTGTTCTATTTTGGCAGGCGGGGGGGCGGGTGTGGCCGGTTCCGGTAAGACCTTTTTCAGCTCTTTCAAGGCGTTTTCCGGGGCGGTGTAAGTGGTTCCCTCCAGGATTGCCAGGTCATGGTTGCTGTTGGCAAGGAAGGCGTTTTTGAGATTGGCCCCCTTGAGAAAGGCG
>Ga0224510_10000012_pt1 | contig 155879 bp, 133 predicted proteins | sample SF_May12_sed_USG_FD_170161 | JGI IMG/M metagenome (GOLD analysis project Ga0224510, IMG submission 170161) | Sediment microbial communities from San Francisco Bay, California, United States - SF_May12_sed_USGS_4_1 | ecosystem: Environmental > Aquatic > Marine > Sediment | place: USA... | reverse complement strand
CCGCGCGGCGCCCCTCCGCGGCCAGCTCGCGCGCTGTTTCCTCGCCGAAGAAGCGCACCAGGGTGGGTATGCCCCGCTCGACCGCGATCCGGGCCACGTTGGCCGCCGGCTCGATGCCCAGCACCGGGATGCCCGCCGCCACGAAGTGCTGCAGGAGGTACCCGTCGTTGCTCGCCACCTCCACCACGAAGCTCTCGCCCGTGAGTCCCAGGCGCGAGCGAATCATGTCCGCGTAGTCCTTCATGTGCTGGACCCAGCTGTCGGCGTACGAGGAGAAGTAGGCGTACTCGGTGAAGATGTCCTCGCGCGAGACATACTCGTCCAGCTGCACCAGGCAGCACGACGCGCACACGAACGCGTGCAGCGGGTAGAAGGGCTCCATGCTGTTGAGCTTGTCCGCGGGCACGTAGCTCTCGCACAGCGGCGACATGCCCAGGTCCACCACCGAATGCAGGTCCTTCGACCCGCAGGAGAGACATCCCCGTCCGCTGAAACTGGAAACGGCATTCATCGTGTTCACGGCCTCCCTGTCCTTGTCCGTACGCGCGTTGTGCATCAGGCGGTCCAGCGCAGGTCCGTGGCCAGCCGGCCGCCGCCGAGCAGGAGTTTGATCTGATCGATGCGCTTGTAGCGCGGCCCCTCGAAATCCTCCACCTTGAGCCCCACACCACGGTAGGCCTGCAGGAGTTCTGAGGCCCCGGCGCGCGCGTCCCACTCCGGTTGGAAGGAAGGAAGTACGCGCGCAATCTTGCCGAAGTCCGCCCGGTAGTTGCGCAGATCGGGACTCGCATCCGCCGCGTATTCGATCTCGCAGTTGGGCACCGTGTCCTTGACGATGTCGGCGATCTCGCGGATACGGAAATTCTGATCCGTGCGTCCCACGTTGAAGGCCTGGTTGTGCACCGCTTCGCGGGGTGCCTTCAGCACCGCGATGAAGGCCCGCGAGATGTCCGCGATGTGGACGATGGGCCGCCACGGCGTCCCGTCGCTCTTGAGGTACACGCGGCCGGAGGCAAACGCCCACGCCACCAGGTTGTTCAGCACCACGTCGAAGCGCAGGCGCGGCGACACCCCGTAGGCGGTGGCGCTGCGCAGGAAGGTGGGACAGAAGTCTGCGCCGGCCAGCTTCGAGATATCCTCTTCGGAGCGCACCTTGGAGATCCCGTACGGGGTGACGGGGTTGAGCGCCGAGTTCTCGTCCACCAGGTCGTCGCCCGCAGCCCCGTAGTTGCTGCAGGAGGACGCAAACACGAAGCGTTGGACCCCGGCGCCCCGCGCCAGTTCCGCCAGACGCACCGATGCCCGGTGGTTGATGTCGTAGGTGAGGTCGGGGTTGATGTTCCCCAGCGGGTCGTTGGAGAGCGCCGCCAGGTGGATGATGGCGTCGAACCCGGCGAGCTCACCCTCGGTCACGTCACGGACGTCGCGCGCCATGGTGCGTACACGGGGCTCCCAGCTTCCAAACGTGGACTGGCGGTAGTAGTCCGTGTCCAGCCCGGTCACTTTGAAGCCCTCCTTCAAGAGCATCGGCACCATGACCGTCCCGATATACCCGCTGCTTCCCGTCACCAGTACCTTCATCGTACGTCCTTTCGATTTGCTATGCGGTGGTCGCGGCATGGCTCTGCCCCGCCGGGAGGGTGGCGAATTCACGCGCGCAATCGCCGCCCAGCCGCGCGCACAGAAGGCCCGCCACGCGGTGCGCGAGCACGTTCCAGTCGTACTGCCTCGCCACCTGACGGCGTTGCTCCATCCGCGCGCCGGTGTTTTCCCCGGGGGCGAGCGCCGCGCCGATGGCCTCGACCCAGCCGGCCGGGTCGTGGGCGATGCGGATGACGGACGTGAAATCGCGCAGCGAACGGATATCCGATCCCACCACCGGCCGCCCCGACGCGAGATACTCGTGCAGCTTGAGCGGAAAGATGAACTTGGTGTAATCGGTGAGCGCGTAGCACAGCAGGCACACGTCCATGTGCTGGATGTACGCGGGCACCTCGCCCACCGGCTTGTTTCCCAGGTAGTGGACGTTGGGCATCTCCAGCAGACGCGCGCGCTCCGCCTCCTGTTCACCCATGGGACCCATGGGGCCCACCAGCACCAGCGACCAGTCCGGGCGCGCGCCGGCGATGGCGGTGAGCGTGCCCCAGTCTATCTGCGACTTGATGCGCCCCACGTAGCCGATGCGGGGCCGCGGGATGCCCGCCAGGTCGGCTGGCTCGGGCCGCGCGGCGGCGAACGCGTCGTAGTCGACACCGTTGGTGACGTACGCCGTGTTCGGGTTCAGGCTGCCCTTCTTCTCGCGCAACGCGGGTGAGTGCACGATCACCTGGTCGACCCGCTCGATGAGGCGCCGTTCCACCGGGGAGAGCGGCTCTTCGACGTCCGAGAAGGAGTACTCGTCGACGATGTGGTAGCAGCACACGTCGTGCGGCACGAGGTCAACGGCACCCGCGAACTTCGGCTGCCAGATGTACAGCACGATGCGTGTGCACCCGGCGTCCTCCAGGATGCGTCGTGCCCGCGCCAGCCGTCCGCGCTCGCTGGCCCGCGCCAGCGAGCGGGGGCGATAGAGCCTCGGGAACCAGGGCGCCGGGTCGTAGACGGTGAAGCCGCGCGCGGGCGGCGGCGTTTCGTCGGGGTGCGCGATGCGGGGCGTCGCCAGCGCATGCCTCCAGGGGCGCGCCGGGTTGTGCCACACCACGTGGAAGTAGCGGGACAACCGCGAGAGAATCTGGTGGCGGGAAAGCCACATGCCGCCCCAGCGCTCCGGCACCAGGGCGATGACGCCGATGTCCGGGAACAAGGGGCCGGCGGCCGGAACTTCCGCGGGGCGGGTCACGTGTCGCGCCTCCCCCCGGCGCCGCTTTCCCTGGCGGACGCGGGCATCAGCTTGCGCTTTATGGGGCGCAGTCGATGGGTCATGGCGAAGCTCAGGTCCTCCCACAGTCCGTCGGCGTTGTGAATCAGCCACTCGAACATCAGCGCGTGGCATGCCAGCCGCTGCGCGGGAGAAATCGGCGCGCGATTGATGGCGGTCAGGTACCCCCGGTACTGGCGCGTGTACGGCCACGCAGGCCGGCCGGCCCGCGACGGGTCGAACCAGGCGCTGCGCTTCTGGCGCGTCCGGTACTGCCACACCGAACGGTTCTGGTGCTGGCGGTGCACGAACAGCGGCTCGGGCAGTTCGACGATCCGGCCGGCGAGCCCGATCTCGGCGAGGAGCACCCGGTCACAGTCCGCGTAACCGGCGAGCATGCGCGTCTTGCGGAAGATCTCCGAACGCCCCACACCCAGGACCGCGACGCACGAGTGGTCGCGCCGGATGAGATCGCGGAAGCGGACCACGGGGCTGGGGCGATCGGAGCGCAGCCCCTGCAGGACCGTCCCCAGCGTTTCGCCGTTCGCGTCGATGTTGCGGGCCGCCGGATACACCAGTGCCACGTCCGGACTGCGGTCGAGGACATCGACGCAGCGCTCCAGATAGGTGGGCTCGTGCACGTCGTCGTGCGCCGCCCATTTGAAATACGCACCGCGCGCCAGCTCGAACACACTGTTGAAATTCCGCATCGCACCCACGTTGGTTTCGTTGCGCAGGTAGCGCACGCGCGCGTCACGCGCGGCCCGCTCACGACAGATTTCAGCGGTGGCATCGGTGGACGCGTTGTCCGACACGATCAATTCAAAATCGGTGAAGGTCTGGGCGAGCAGCGAGTCGAGCGCTTCCGCGAGAAACGCCTCCCCGTTGTAGACGGGCAATCCGATGCTGACGCGTGGTGTCTGCTGACTCAAGACCGTCCTCCGTGGCCCCCCGGGCGCCGGGAGCGGCGGGCCGCCGCTTCCTCTGGCCGGACTGCCGGCCGCCCCGATCAGCATGCCCCGCCCGGGCTGGGTCCGCAAGCAAAAGCGTGGCCGCACCCTTAGTTAGATGCGTGTGCAGCAGCAAGTTACGTGCCCGCGCAGGGGCGCGGGGCGGCCGGTGACGCGTGGGATGGTGCGGGGCAAAGGGCCGGGCTAATGGGCGCCCCGGCCCGTCAGCACGACGAAGAACGTGCGCAGAAGAATCTTCAGGTCCATGGCCGGGCTCACGCGCCCGATGTACTCGAGATCGTGGCGGAGCTTGTCGCGCAGCCCTTCATCGGTGTTGGTGTAGCCAAGCTCCACCTGTGCCAGTCCGGTGATCCCGGGCTTGGCGCGCAGGCGCAGCTGGAATTCCGGCAGTTCCTTCTCGATGCGCCCGATGAAGTAGGCGCGCTCCGGCCGGGGGCCCACGATGCTCATGTCGCCACGGAGCACGTTGAGGAACTGGGGCAGCTCGTCGATACGGGTCTTGCGCAGGATACGCCCCAGCGGCGTGATGCGCGGGTCGCGCTCCTTGGCCCACATGGGGGGCGTTCCCCGCTCGGCATCCACCACCATGGTGCGGAACTTGTAGATGGTGAAGGGGCGTCCGAAGTTGACCAGCACGCGCCGGTCCCGGCCGCGCCGATCCTCGCCGAGCTGCCCGGAGCGGCCGCGGCGATCCTGACTGCGGCGGTTGAGCCCGATGCGCTCCTGGCGGTAGAACACCGGGCCCGGGGACGTTGCCTTGATCAGGACGATGGTCGCCAGCATGAGCGGCGCCGTCAGCACCAGGCCGAGCACGCTCAGCGTGATGTCCAGGACGCGCTTCCAGCAGGCCGACGCGTCACGGCACACGAGCCGTACGTCGCGGACGTGATCGAGAACGAGCGGCTGCGCCGGGAATCCCCAGGCGGCCTGCTCCTCGGCCCTGCGGGCGAATCTGTGACCGAAACTGGCCATGATGGTTCGGGTAACGCGTGGTTGTCGGAAAAACAGCGAAGCCGGCGAGAGGTTGGCGGGCCCGACACAGGACCCCAGGGGCGTTCCCTGCCCCTCGCGGCGAGCATTCCAAGTGCACGTTCGGTGCCACGCGGGGACGGAACCAAGGGGTTCCAGGCAAGTTAGTGGATAAGCCTGCTAACGTATTATTTCTAAAACTCTTACGTGATGCGGCGGGTGGGCGCGGCGGGATGATTTGCGATGCGGACGCAGAGTGGAGTACAAGCGGGCGCGGGGTTTTCCCCAACCCCGCACCCGGGAACTGAGATAACAAATTGCAATATTGTCACTTACAAAGTTACGCAGGCGCCCCCGGGGTTTGGGAAGAAAAGCACAATGTAAGCCCCTTCCACAGGGTGCGAGCCCGGATTCGCGCTTCCTACTCGGCGACGACGATGAACACGTGACCGAGCGACTTGTAGTGCTGCAGGGCCTTGTTCGCGCTGGCCTGCGAGTCGTAACGCCCCACCACGACCCGGAAGCGCGTCCCCTCGGACTCGACCTTGGCCGGAATCTTCAGGAGCTCCAGGGCACGTGCCTCGGCGCGCGCGCTCTCGAGCCAGCCGTGGGAACCGGCCACCAGCACGTACGCGGCGCCGTTCTGGGCCGGCGCGCGCAGCGGCACGACGGGTTCGGGCACCGGCACGGGTTCGGACTTGGCCACCGGTGGCGCGAAGTCGCCCGCCGGCACGGTCACGGGACGGCTCGACGAGCGAGTCGCGGTGCCGAAGGCGTAGAGGAGCGAGAACGTGTGGGTGCTGGAGAAGAACTCCTGCGGGGTGTAGGCGTACTCCACCGTCATGGCGCCATAGTTCAGGCCGAATCCGGCGTTGAACGGAATCGACTCGCCGATGTCGACGTTGTTGGTGACGCCGCTGCGCAGCGTGAACATCGTGTTTATTTGATAGTCAACACCGAGCTGCACGCGCGTGCCGTAGGCGTCGGAATTCGCCACCTGTGCGCCAGCGAAGAAGTTCCCCACGCGCGAATCGAACACGCGGCCGCCGCCGACCACGACTTCCGGAGCCACCTCCCAGGTGCCCGCGTCATACGTAACCGAACTTCCGAGGTCGCGCGCGGACAGGTGCAGCAGGTTGCGCCCCGCCCAGTACGACGCGCCGGCGTGGAACGCGTAGCCGCTGCCGTTCTGCGGGTAGACGTGCTCGCGCAGGTAGGTCGCGCCGGCCGCGAGCGAGAGGCCGGTGCCGCGGAAGGAGTGGCTCACCGTGGCGTCGAAACCCACGTTGTAGTAGCTCTCCTCGGTGACCACCGAGAGCGCGTCGTTGTATCCGCGTAGATTACCGGAGTAGAGGAACGTAGTACCGAAGCCCAGCACGGTGCTGCCGTCGCCCACCGGAAGGGCCACGCCGGCCGCGCTAAAAACCAGGTTGTCCAGCCACTCGGCCGACGATACGAACGCCTCGGTGCGCGACACGCCGGAGAGGAAGGCCGGATTGGAATACATGAGACTGGCGTCGGGCTTCAGGCCCGCCACCGCGTCGGGCGACGACATGAGCCGCGCGCCGACGGGAATCTTGAGGAACGGCGCCGCGTAGGTTCCGGCGCCACTTTGCGCTCTGACAGGGCCGGCCGCCGCCAGAATGGCGGCGCCCAGGGCGATGGCCCGGGCCAATGAGCGGCTCGTTGCGGATACGCGCATGCTGGTCATCCTTGCCGCACCAGGTATGGCTGTAAAGAGTAAAGGCTTCATGATCCAATCAGCAAAGCGGGGGCCAATGAGCGCCAATCGGCTCACGCGGAGGACGATCGCCCCGGGGCGTGCCCGACCGTTACCCGCCGTGCCACGAGGGCGCGGCGCAAGCGGCCAGCACAGGCCAGCGGCCTCCCGTTCGAGTTTCAAAAGTGCACGGTTTATCCAACCGTGGCTAGCGTTTTGATCACGTAATTTCTGGTGGGGCGCCGCCACCGGACGAGACCCGATCACCCACCCGCGACCGTTTCCGCGCCGTGCTTCGCGGTTCCGGCCCACGCGCCGGATTCCCCTCACGGGGACCGGCCCTCCAGCTCGTCCAGACGACGTTGAGCTACATTCGCATACCGTGTTTCCGGGAATCGCTCAACACATTTTTTGAGCATTTCTGCGGCCATTTGGGGCTCTCCCAGCACGGTCTCGTAAAGCTCTGCGCTCCTTAGCATTCCGGCCGCGCTGCTGGCCTCGTCCCAGTTGGGAGATCCGGATCCGAGCAGTTCCGCAACCCCCGCGGCGTCCCCCGCCGTCGTGAAGGACTCCGCCAGCGCGGCCTGGACGACCAGCCGGTCCCCCGCGAAGGGGCTGCCCCGGTCCAGCAGGGCCATGTAGTACTCACGCGCGCCCTCCAGCGTGCGCCGGGCCAGCGCGACTTCTCCTGAGGCCACGAAGTGGCGCGTCACCACCAGTGGCGCCTCGATGGCCGCCATGGTGTTGGGATACAGCTGAAAAACCCGCCGGTAGATGACGTAGGCCTCGTCCCAGTTCCCCCGGGCCTCGATGAGGCGCGCGCGGGCAAACATGGCCCGGGAGGCCACCGCCGCCGGTGCGCCGTTGTCCGTCTCGATGGCCCGGAATATCGCCTCCGCCCCGGCGCTGTCCCCCTGGGAAGCCCGCAGCGAGCCGAGGTCATAGGCGGCGGCGAAGTCGTAGCCGCTGCCCGGATACTGGTCCACCACGCGCTGCAGAATGGCTCCCGCCCGCGCCTCGTCCCCCATCGGAAAGGCGAAGATCTCGCCCAGCAGGAGTTCGAGCCCCGGACGGGCGTCGGGTGCAAGCCCAGGATCGTCCAGAATCGCCTGGAGGCGCGAAACTGCCTCCGGCCAGGCCCGCACTGCGAGACACACCTGCAGGGCGCCCAGGCGGGCGTCCAGGGCGCTCTCGGCGGCCCCGGGCCGCCCCGCCTGCCCGTCGTAGAAGTCGAGCGCCAGGCGGGAGAATTCCTGCGTGCGGCTGGTGTCGCCGGCCTCGACGTACATCCGCACCAGCGCCACCGGCACATTCATGAATACCGGGTCCACTTCGTTCTCACCCGTCTGGAAGACGGGATTCTGCGCCAGTTCGCGGAATATCTCCGCGCACAGCGCCATGACCTCGCTGGTCTCGCCGCTGAGGTACAACGAGCGCGCCGCGCCGAGCCGGGCTTCGAGCGAGCGGTCAAGCGAGAGATCTCCCAGTTCCAGCGTCTGCTGGTACAGCGTTCCCGCGTCCGCGTAGCGTTCGCTGAGAAAGTAGAGATTGGCCAGCGCGATACGCGAAACCACCATCATGTTGCGAATGTCCTCGCGCACCACGGCGTCCCACGCCGCCGCAGCCGGGGTGGCGGTGGGGTCGGAACCAAGCACATCGCGGAATGCCGCGATCGCCATCTGCATGTCGTGTCGCGACGCGCGCAGAAACGAGATCTTGATGCGTCGCTGATAGAACTGCGCGCGCCACATCTTCTGTTCCATGTGATAGCGCGCCAGCAGGCCGTCCGTGGGGGCGCACGCCGTGGCCAGCGCGAGCAGGAGCAGCAGGGGCGTTGCCCGCCTCATCGCAATCCTCCCTCTTCCGGCAGTGCCAGCCCGACCACGGCCGAAAAGAGCAGGTATGCGGTCACCATCTCCAGCGCGATGGAACCGAGCATCAAGTAGAACACCGTCTCGGGGTGAAACGCGAGGGCCACCCGGTCCGCACGGCTGATCATGGCGTCGAGGGGGATGTGCGCGGCGAGCACCGTCGCCAGCACCAGCGCCGTCGGCCAGAAGTTGCGCGACGCGTAGCGCACGCTGGCGCGGATCGCCTGCATGGCGTTGACGTCGCGCAGGCGCAGCACCACGGGTGCATACACGAGCATCGCCTGCGCGGCGGCCACCACCAGGATCGCGCCTCCCAGTACCACCCGCGAGGGCATGCCGGAGGGAACCCGTTCCACCAGCGTTCCCAGGATTCGCCCCAGTCCCGCGCTGACCACCACAAACACGACACCCACGGCCAGCACCGACGGCAGCACAGAAGCAAAGCGGCGGCCGGCGATGCGCTGGCCCACCTCGTGGTGGTTCACCATGGTCCACACGGCGAACGTCCACAGGCCAAAACCGAGCGTGGCCACGAGTGTCAGGTACACGGGTTCCCACATTCTCGGCAGCAGGACGAAGTGCATCGGATAATGGATGGCAGGTTCGCCGCCGAGACCCCGCACCAGCGGCAGCAGGACGGGCGCGGCCGGCGGCCAGTCGAAGAAGGCGAGCAGGGTGAGCAGCGCGGCCTGGGCGAGCGCGAACACCACGAAGGGCGCCAGCACACTCGGCGAGCGAAGGGCAAGCCGGGCATTCGTGAGCCCGTCGAGATAATCAGTCAGTATCTGGCCGACGTTCATCCTGCTCCCGGTAGAGCCGCGCGATCTCGGTTTCCGCGTCGCGCACGAAGGGCGCGAGGCGATCGTAAGCCGCCGCCACGTCGCTTTCCAGAACCGTGGAGACGTTGCCGTACACCACGTCCTGCGGCCGGCGCAGCACCGCCTGGCGCGTCAGCGCCAGCTTGAGATCCAGCACGTCCGGTGTAATGCGGCCCGGCATCTGGTACCAGTAGCACACCAGTCTGCGCGCGACGCCGTTGCTCACCAGCAGCGCGTGCACACTCCCGTCGCGCCAGGCCGCCTGCATCTCGATTTCACCCTCGATACTCCATCCCGCCCCCGGGTAACAATGGCGTGGCGAATGCACCTGCGAACCCTCGCGTTGCTGATCGAAATACGCGAGCAGCATCCACACCGGCGCGCTGGATTCGGGTGCGTACATGCGATAGATGACTTCGCGCGCCTGCAGCGTTTCGCGATAGTCCGATTCGAGGGTCTCGTCGACGAATGTCGTATCCGTCGACACCACCAACGCCTCTTCCAGCCGCAGCGGCCCGCGGTCGGGCGGTTCGGTGGCACGAATGGCGTGCGCCGAAATGCCCGCGACCGCGATTATCGACGCGACAATCCACTTCGCCTGCGATCGGCCCACCGGAACCCCCATGCAATAATGAACAACGCCACCACCCCGAGAACGAATAGCACGAGCCCCGAGAGTTCGTGAAGGAAACTCTCCGCCGCACCCGGCCCGGCGACGGCGGCGATGGCCGCCGTCAGCGCGAGGCGCAGGACGTTCGCCCCCATGGCCACCGGGACGATGAGCAGCAGGTAGCCGGCGAGGCCGGCGCGCGACATGGGCAGCAACGTCGCGATGAACACGCCGATGGTGCCCAGTGTCATGATGGAGCGAAGCCCGCTGCACGCGGTGACGACTTCCAGCGCGTAGCCCTCCAGGTGGATCACGTTGCCCTCGCGGACCACCGGCAGCCCGGCCGCGGTGAGAAGACCCGCCGCGATGCGCGAACTCTCTATCTGGAGCGGAAACGTCAGCCGGTAGTACACCACGTAGGGCAGCGGAATCATGAAGAGGAGAAAGCCCAGCGGAAGCGCCATCACCCGCAGGCGCTCGCTGCCCTCCAGGGCCAGCACCAGCCCGGTGAGCACGACCACGAGTGAGACGCGGGTGGTGAAGAGCTCCGCGGCCAAGACCCCGGCCAGGTAGAGGGCCGCGCCCGCCGCCACCACGAGGATTCCCGCCGGGTTGGGCCGGCGGGGGGCGGCACGAAGGCGGTCACGCCGCCGCCAGGCGAGCCAGGCGGACATGATGGGAACGAAGAACCCGTGGGCGTAGTTGGGATCGTCGGCCCACTGCCCCGCCAGGGAAAGCAGCACGTAGCCGTAGGCGAGGAGCAGCGGCAGGACGATCGGCAGCGAAGCGGCGAGGGCCCGCGGCGCGGGCGAGGCCGCTCTCATCAGTGCGACTGCACCAGGAAGCGGGCGGTTCCCTGCACGGATCCGGAACTGTCGGTGACGCGCACGAGGTAGAGCGCCGGCGCCACGCGTTCGCCGTTGTCGTTACGGAAGTCCCACGTCCAGGTGATCCCCGCCTGGCTGTTGGTGAAGCGTCGCACCGGCGTTCCGGCCGGGTCGAAGATGCGCACACGCCACGAGGCGGGCAGGTTGCGCACCTCCATCGGCCGCGAGGGATCGTCGGCCCAGAAGCCGTCGGGAACGATGGCACCGGGCTCTGCCGCAACCTGCGGATTGCCTACCGTGAAACTGTACGAGAACGTCGCCGCGCAGTTCGCCGGGGACGCGTGGTCGCATGCGTCGACCCGCACCATAACGGTGCGCCCCGCCTGGAAGGGCGGGTCCGGCTGCCAGGACACCCGTACGCTGGCCGGGGTTCCCTCCACCGACGGCGCAACCACCGTACCGTCGACCACCATCTCCACCGTGCTCAGATCGACGCCCAGGCCGGTGTCGCTGATGGTCACGGCGACGGTGGCCCGCGGGGGCACGTCGTTCGCGTCCGCCGCCGGGGCCGGTGACGAGATCACCGGCGGGTCGACATCGTTGACGGCGTTGGCGCCGGTCTGGAACGACCACGACGTGTTGACCGTGTTGGCCGGCGACGCCCCATCCTGCGCGGACACCGACACCGCCACGCTGCTGTTGGCGGGCAGGAGTGCGGCGGGCTGGCACTGGACGGCGTAGCCGCCGGGCGTGGTGGTAACCGTGCCCGGGCACTGCTGCCCGTCCACCGTCACCACGATGGAGTTGAAGTTGACCCCGGAGCGCGCGTCGGTCACCACGAAGAACACGCTGGTATTGCGTGGCACGTTGCTGGCGCCGTTGGCGGGCGACATGCCCGACACGACCGGTGGCGTAACGTCAGGTCCGATAACAGAAACCGAGACTTCTCTCGAGTAGGCACTCAAGATGCCCGTGCCGGTTCTGGCACGCACCGCGGCGTAGTAGGTCCCCGGCGCGAGGCTGCAGAAGGAGCCGGTGACCACCAGGCCCACGTCGCTGGAGTCGCTGTAGGCGCCCTGCGAACGCGGGCGGGTGCCCAGGTAGAGCCGGTAGCCGGTCACGGTGGGATCGCCGGAGGCGGTCCAGGTGACCCGGGCGCAGCCCGGCGGCGTTTCCGTCACCGCCACGTTGCCCGGTGCCGGCGGGCCCTGGGTGTTCTCATTGGAGATGGTCGTCGTCGACGGCACCGAGAGCGCGCTGTACAGGTCGAACGAGTTGTACGCGCGCAGCGCGAAATGGAAGGTCCCCGAAGGGAAGCCGCAGCGTGTGCTCCGCGAGGTGTTGCCGGACTGCACGACCTCGAGGCGCCCGAACTGCAACGAATCCGTGTATACCCCCGGCGTCGTTCCCCACAGCAGCGAGTAGGCCGTCACATAGTCGTCGGCGGGCGGCGTGTTCCACGAAAGGGCGACACAGCCCTGGCTGTTCCCCGTCGCCACGAACGACGCGGGTGCGCCGGGCGTGACCGGGTTCACTCCGGTGAGCGTGAACAGAATGCGGTCCCCGGCGCTGGTGGGCGACGTGTAGCTGAACGTGCCGGCAGGATTCGCCGTGACCGATCCGGCGGGCGTTCCGTTGCGCCGCACGTCATAGCTGCCGGCCGGCGGCAGGTCGAAAAGGATGATCTGAGTGCTGGTCGCGGCCGTGCCGTTCGCGGCTGCCGTACCGCTTTTCGCGGCGTTCACTGCGCCGGGGACGGATACGGCGTGAATTCCCGCGAGCAGGAGGATCGAGATGCATTGACGAAACATGGGCAATCCCCGGGAGCGCGCCTGGCGCGCAAAAAGGCGACGAATCAGCCGATGAGAAACCATATGGAACAGGACTTACTTGCGACGGTCAAGGGGCTGCAAGAACCGTGCACGGCGGCCGGGGCTTTGCCGCGCTGCGAACGCCCACACCATTAGGGATCGCCGCGCTTTGGTCAAGGATAATGTCGCCCTTTCCGGCGCGCCAGCGGGAGCACGATACGGCCGGGGTCAGAACGGGTACTCGAAGCGCTCGATCGCATCGATGGCGGCCGTGTCCCCGGACTCCAACACCCGCACCGCGTGGAAGATCTCCCACGGCGTCGAGAAATGAAGGATGAAGCGCTCGCCGTCGTCATAGCGGGCAAGGAGGTCCCGGAAGAGCGCGGCGAGCCCGCGGTCGTCTCCCAGCAGTCGCACGGCATTGCGCTCCTGTCCCCCGTGTGTGTGCACCTTGACGAAGATCCAGCGCGGGAAGCCCGCCACAGAGACCCCCGTGCGCATCCACACATCGGTGCGGTCCGGGGACGGCGGATTGATGCCGGTGAGGTCGCCGTTCTCCACCGAGGGCAGGATCCCGCGCCGCCGCCGCCCCCAGTTGAGCCCCAGGGGGCCGTTGACGATCAACGGCCCGGCGCCGCCCGGGGACCCGAAGCGCGCGTCCCGGGCCCGGAAATGCGCGCGCGCGCGGGTCGTGTCCCCCGCCGGGTAGTAGATGCGGTTCACGACCGGCGGTTGCGACGGGTGCGGCGCGGACGGAAAGGTGAAGTCCGCGTAGCATCCCGTCTCGCGCAGGACGAGCAGTTCGTCGTCGACGCCGCAGTCCTTCCCGTTGGGCCCCGAGTTCCCCAGTACCCAGTTGCCGTGAATGAACGCGTAGGCCGCGTCCTCTCCGTCAGTTCCCGCGTGCAGCAGTCCGTGTTCGCCCCGCAACCGGCGCGTGAATGCCAGCAGCCGCCCGCGCAGCGCATCCGACGTGTCGGCGTCGTGGTGCAGGTGCACCTCCACCTCGCCGAAGCCCCGATGGCACAGCCCCGCCAGCATCTCCATGCACACCGGGTCCAGCGGGTACTCCTCTTCGGGATAGAAGAACGCGTGCCGTGGCGGCCGTCCACCGCGGTCGTGGAAGCGGCCGGCGATGCCGGGGTAGGCGTCGATCCATCGCTGTACGCGCTCGCGGGCGAGGCGGACGTCGCGGTTGTGCCAGAAGGGTTCGAAGTGGTCGACGACGGAGAAGAACACGTGCCGCGGGCCGGCCACGGGCCGGCGCGGCCGGCGCGCGCGGTCGGCAAGCACGTGGTGCACGCCGCGCCGCCGCAATGCCAGCGCAAAACGCGCCAGTGCCGCGACCAGTACGCCGGCGACGAGGATCAGAACGAGAATAGACACGCCCACATCACCACGCGGTTATCAGGAAGAACTTGGTCAGCAGCATCGCACCGATCGTGGCCGCAATGCCGTACACGAAATCACGCCGGTCCATCAATACATAGCGCTCGCTCGAGCCGCGCACGAACATGTGCGTGATGGCCGTGGTCAACCCCAGGAAGATGAAAAGCAACTCGTTGTAGGTTCGCGACAGGAAGTACGCGGCCACCATGAACGAGAAGAAGCCGTAGCGGACGCTCTCCACATACAGGGCGCTTTCGCGCCGTCCGCTGGCCTTCAGTTCGCGCGCGATGAAACCGAGGTTCTTGATGGACATGTAGATCAGCATGACCCACGCGAGCAATCCGAATACGCCCAGCTCGGCGGCACACAGCACCAGCGAGTTGTGCGCGGTGCGAAAATGATGCTCGGTGTAATTGCCAAAGCCAACGCCGAACAGCGGGTACTGCTGGAACAGGTCGAAGCCGGTGGTCCACGCCTCGATACGGCCGTAGGTGGATCCCTCCTCCGCGGAGATATTCGCCATGCGCGGGGAGAGCACCACGATGATCAGCATCATGAACCCGCCAATCGACAGGCCGATGGCGCGGCCAAGCCGGCGGCTCAGCGCGATCATCATCAGCAGGCCGAACGCGATCAGTCCCCCGCGCGACTGGGTGAGGAAGAGGCCGTAGGTGAGGACGGCCATGCCGATCATCGCCAACAGCTTCTCCGCGGGCTTGGCCGGCTCCAGCAGTTTCAGCAGGAGGAACGGCTGCACCATGACCAGCGCCAGCGCAAGATCGTTGGGGTCCGAAAAGATGCCGATGGCGCGGATGCGTCCGTCGTACGTGTCCTGCCCGCCGAGGCCCTGGCCGGTGTGGATCTGCACCACGCCCTGCACCGCCAGTGTCATCGTCAACACCACCAGCAGGCTGATCACGAACTTGAGGCGGCGCTCGCTGGTGACCAGATTGGCCACCAGCAGGTACAGGATCAGCGTGGGGACGAAATCCGTCACGGCGGACATCACCCCGACCGGCACCAGGGTGGCCAGTTGCGAAACCACAATGGCCGCCCCGAACCACAGCACGAGGAGGTTGTTGGGCGACCTGGCCAGCGTGATGGTGCGCTGCAGCACCGCCATGTGCAGCACCACCATGAAGCAGGTGGCGGCACCGATCATCAGCATCAGCGGCATGCCCATCAGTGCGCGCACGTAGTCCTGCGGGCGCAGGTAGATGAACAGCAGGTAATTCACCAGTCCGACGAAAGGCTCCACGAACATGACGGTGAGCCCCACCACACCCACTCCCCCGGCCATGGCCATGCGTTCGTCCTGCAAGAGCAGGTACGTGAGCGAAAAGGTCAGGAACAGGGTCCCGACGAACGTGGCCGCGACGGTGAGCCGCCTATTGGACACGGCTGGCCTCCCGTTCGGCGAGGACTTCGTCCATGATCCCGGCGAGTGTCCCGGCGAGGTTCTCCCGCGTGAAACGCGCCAGCCGCGCGGGATCGGCGATGACGGGGCTTCCCTCACCCCGGGCGGCGATCAGGCCGGAGAGCGCGTCGCGTATCTCGCCGGTGCGAAGCGGATGCGCGATTGCGTGGCGCAGTCCCGCTTCGCGCAGGATGTTGGCGGTGTCACCGTCGGACTCGGCCAGCGCCAGCACCGGCCGCCCCGCGCCGAGATACTCGTAGAGCTTCGCCGGCACACCGAACTTCCGGTTCGGCGTATCGAACAGAACGTTGATATCCGCCTCGGCCATGGCCGCGAGCGACTCCTGGTAGGACACCTGGCCGCGAAACACGACGCTGTCGGTGAGTCCGCGTTCGCGAATCGCCGCTTCCATCTGTGCGCGTCCCCTTTCGGCGCGTCCCAGGATGTGGAGCTCGAGGCGCGGGCCGCCCACGGGCGTCGCCTGCTGGATCTCGCGCATCGCATCGAGCAGCGGCAGCGGATCGCGGCCCAGGTAGATCTCGCCGGCGTGGACCAGGCGCAGCGGGCTTCCCGGCGCAAGCGCCGGGGCGGGCGACGCCATCACGAGATGCGGATCGAAGCCGTTGGTGAGCATGCGGATCTTGTGCTGCTGGCGCGGGTAGTCGCGGCGGTACACGTCCATCGCGTTGGGTGCGTTGGCGAGGATGCGGTCGGCGTTTCGGTACACGCTCCGCTCGCAGACCTGGAACCAGCGGTCGATCCAGCGCCTTGGCCGCCCGAGCCCATCGTTTACCCACGGGTCGCGGAAGTCTGCGATCCACGGCGTGCGGTGGCGCCGCGCTATCCACAGTCCCAGCAGGTGCACGAGGTGCGGTGGTCCCGAGGTCAGAACCACGTCTGGCCGCCCGTTCCTGGCGGCGTCGCGCACCGCCGGCCATGCCGGCGCCAGCCACGCCGCGTACGGGAAGAAAACGCGCACCGGTTTTCCGCCGCGCGTGGGGTAAGCAACCGCGCGCACTTCCACACCCGAGGGTACCTGCGCTGCGAGCCCCGGATCCACCGGCTCTCCCGGCATGCTCGGCGGCGCCACCACCGTGACCTTCCAGCCCAGCGCCGGCAGGTACTTCGAGAATCCAAGCAGGCGGAACGATCCGCTGGCCGCGGACGGTGGGAAATGGTAGGTGACCAGGAGCAGATGCCGGGACCGCGACGCCATGGTTACCGCGGCCACAAGCCGAGCCGGGCCGCGGCAAGGTAGGCGAGCTTGCGCGCCTGGCGGCGGCGGCGCGCACCGGGAACCCCGCGAAACTCCTCGATGAAGTCCACCAGATAGCGGCCGGGGGCGTAATGCTCCGCCGCACCCGTCTCGATGGTGGGTGCACCGCGCCGGATGATCGATCCCGGATTCTCCAGCGGCCGGTTGCGGTAGCGCATGCGCTCGGCGCCGCTCAGGGTGACGGCCTTGTAGTGCTGGCGGGCCATGCGCAGCGCGTCGTCATCGTAACCTCCACCCGGCCACACGAAGAAGTCCACCGGGCGCCCGAGGCCATGTTCCAGAGCGCGTTTCGACCCCACCAGTTCGTGCTCCAGTCGCGCGCCGCGTTCCGCGTCCGTTTCCACCCGGCCACGACGCGCGCGACCGGAACGGAATTGCGTCAACGCTTCGCCCAGCCGGTCGCGCCAGCCGGGTTGCAAGAAGAACGCGTCGCCGCCGCTGCGTGCTACCACGCCGGCGCAGTGCTCCGACTCCGCAGGATCGGCGTGGAAGCGCCTGCAGGCGAGCGACTTCTCGTGCCGGTAGACGGGAACGCCGAATGGCACGCGCGAGCGGCCGAGATTCGACAGGTAGAATGGTTTTCCGTCCGGGTACGCGTTCCAGTCCAGCCAGTAGTACGCGTCTCCGGGGTGATGGAAGTCGACGACCTCGTCGCTCACCGGGTACCACGTGTGCGTGAACGCGTGGCTCTGTACATCGAGCACACCGCTGTTTGCGCCGCGCCGGAGTTCCTCCCAAGACATGAAGCCGCGTGTTTCCAGCGCGTCTTCGGCGAGTTCTCCCCGCCCGGCCTCGCGCAGGGTGGGACGCACGGCGTCATCCGGCTGCACGAACTCCACCGTCGCGAGCACCGTGCCGCAGAAACCGTAGCGCTCCAGCAGCGGCACCACGTGGGTCCAGTTGTCCAGGTAGCCGTCGTCGAAGGTTAGCACCACCGGCTTGCCGGTCAGCACGCGGGTCCCGTTCACGTGGTCGTGCCACTGCGCCAGCGAGACGGCGCGGTAGCCGGCGGCGGCGAGGGCCCTCAGGTGGCTCTCGAAGACGTCCGCCGGGGTGGTCAGCTCCGACCAGGCCCAGTCCGGCAGCACGCGCCCCACGCTGTGGTACATGAGCACCGGAACCGAGAGACCGCGGGGGTCGAAGCTCTGTGAAGGGGTGGACACGTCGGGTACGGAACTCACAGCAATTTTTGAATGAGACGACATTGGCGTTCCAGACGCTCCGGGTAGCGCCGGGCCACGAACACCCGGTCGAACGCCGCCGCCGGCAGGCGGCCGCGCGCCGCGACGTTCCGGCGCTGTTTCGCGCAGCGGAACACGAGCGCTTTCAGATAGTACCCTTCCAGCGCGGTTGCGTCATCTCCATCCGTGCCGCGGCCATAGCCCTGCAAAAACGGTTCCCGCAACGCCAGCGCCCGCGCGCGGTCGAAGAACACGTGGCGTGGCCATGGACTCATGGTCTCCAGCGTGACCAGAAAGTAGGCCACGTCGTCGAAGATGGCCGCCGGGCGGTCGTAGCTGAGGTCGAAGACGCAGATCCATTCGGGGGCCACGTGAATGTTCTGCGGGCCGAAGTCCCCGTGGAGGCACGCGACGGGGACGTCGCGATCCGTCCCCCACCCCCGCAGTGCGCCGAGTGTTTCCTGTACCCGCGCGGCGACGGCCGCCGGCAGGCCCTGGGTCTGCAGTTTCTCCAGGCGCTGCATGATGGGATCCCGAAACGCGTCGCCGAACGGCGCCTCCCCGGCCAGGGCGGTGGCCTGGTGAAACGCGGCGAGCCAGCGGCCGCAATCGCGCACCCAGCCGGCCAGGCGCGCCGCGGCGGGTCGTCCCGCAAAGCGGCTGGTGTCGCGCATGAGGCGGCGTGAGAAACGCTCTCCGCCCACCTCTTCAGTGACCAGCGCCGACCAGTCGGGGAAATAGTCGAGGGGACGTGGGACGCGCAGCGGACCGCCGCCGATTCCCAGCACGGCGGCCATGCGGCTCAACTGCCGGTGCTCGGTTTCCGCTTCGTCGTGGGTGGACCACGTCGGGGGGAACTTCACCACCAGGCCGGCGCGGCGTGCCGATGTCGCCCGGTCGAAGACGCCACAGTGCACCAGCGGATACGACGACGTCTCCGCGAACGGCGCACAGCGAACCTGCGCGCTCCCGGGGCTGAGCCCCGGGAAGTAGCGCTGCAGGTTCTGGCCTATCCGAGTCTCGATCTCAGCCGCACTGGGGCGCACAAACGGCCTGACACCCTTCTATCTGCCGAGCGCGGCAAGGTTCACCGCGTCGATTTCGAAGTGGAGCACGCCGGCGTCGGTGGTCATGACACCCGGCCCCTGCGCAACCTTCACCGAGAAGAACCCGTTCTCCTGGGCCACGTCGACCGTGTACTCGGTGCCCGGCACGAGGTCGTACAGGAAGTGCTGGCTGCCATTGCTGAAGCCCACCTTGTACTCGATGGTCCCGCCCGGAGCCGCCCCGGTGGGATCGGCCGAGAACATGAGCACGATGTCGTGCGCGGGATCCGCAATGCGGGTTCCCACCATGTTCTGCTGCTCGGAACGGACCACGAGGGCGTCGGGCATCTGCACGGTGCCGGCCGAGGTGACGTAGAACACATTCAGGAACTGGTGGTTCGGTACCGGCGTGGCTTCCGCCTCCAGGCGCCAGGTCGTGATGGTCTTGGAATCACCGATCTGCTCGTCGATGGTGGTCAGACGCGCATTGTTCGGCAGCAGCACCTTGTGGAACACCTTGCCGTCGCCGCGTGTCACTTCCAGCATGTCGCCGGTCACCACCGGCTGGTTCGAGTAGTGGAAGAAGTTGCGCACTTTCGCGTTGGGGTTGATGGGTGTGACGCGGTCGAAGACCACGATGTATCCCGGCAGCACGTGCACCAGCTCGCGCTGGAAGGTGGTGAGCTGCTTGGTGCCATCCTGGCTGTAGCAGTTGACCTCCAGGTCGTCGTAGTAGGCGTCGCTGGCGTCACCCATGGTGTAGACGTACGCGGGACTGGTGTTCATCACTGCGCTGTACTTCTCCATGTTGCCGGTTCCCCTGCCGTAGCGCTGGCAGGTGGCGTTGTCCACGATGATCGTGTTGTGCGACGCCGTCGCCGTGCGGTTGCCGGTGGCGAACGGCTGCGTGTCGGTCACCAGCCAGCCGTCCAGGCGGCTGCCGGATGAGCCGCGGTAGATCTGGAAGGCGTTCTGGTCGTTGTGCTGGTGGCCGGCCACCGCGTCGGTGGAGACGAAGCTCACCGACACTGCGTCGTCGCCCCAGCTCGAGCGGCTGTTCATCCAGTCCATTCCCTCCGCCCGGTAATTCAGCGGAAGCGCGGACAGCGGGCTCTCAGGCAGCACCGGCCGGTAGAACATGAAGTCCACCACCTGCTGCCCGGTGCCGTCGGCGAGCGGGTAGAAGTGGTTGACCCAGTACTGCGCGTAGGCGGACTCCGCTCTGCCCTCGAGTCCGTCGGCGAGGCATATCATCTCGTGCCGGTCATAGTCGTAGATACCGAAGGTGGGCTCGCGCCCCGCGTCGCCGCCGGAGTAGAAGAGCCGCCCGCGCGGCTGCGTCGAGTAGAACTTGTACAACGCGGCTTCCAGCGGGAAGCTGGTGGCGGGATCGTTGAAGAAGTCGCGGCCACCGGCGCGGCGCAGGATCACCAACGCCTCGAACAGGTGGCGCTTGGCGGATGGACCGTACTGGTCGCCTTCGTGCCAGCCGCCGCCCTTGCCGTACGTGTTGAGCCACTTCGGAATGGACTCGTCGGTGATCTTGGCGTACAGGAAGTCGAGTATATTGGTGTAGTCCACCCCGTCGAGGGTGAGCTTGAAGGGGTACGTCGTCCCTCCCCACGTGAACTGTGTGGTGTTCTCCCCGTGCAAGGCCAGCGCCGCGTAGGCCGTGGCCAGGATGAAGTTGTAGTAGAAGTTGTTACCGGGCGCGTTGGCACCCCAGTTGCCGATGTCGTAGATCGCCTTGGTGGTCGCGTCGTCGTTCCACGTCAGGTAGATGAGCATCAGCATGTAGTTCTTGTAGTTCGTGCGCTGCGCGGCACTCAGGTCACCGTAGAGCCAGTCATAGGTGCAGGCGATCCTGCGCAGGTAGTCGCGCACATACAGGAAACGGTAGTTTGCCGCAACGATGGGATCCACGCCCGCCGCAACCTGCGCGTCCGCATCGGCGATGGCGTTGGTCCGGTAGGTCGCGTTCCCCGTCACCATGAAGGCCATCGCCCATTCCAGCGCGCTGGCGCGCTCCGGCCGGTTTTCGACGATGTCCTCGAGCCCGTTCCATTGCGCGGTCTGCGTGCAGCCCGGAATGGGATTCCCGCTTGCATCGAAACATCCCGACTGGCGCAGCTCGGCCAGCCGTCCCCCGGGCACGAGGATGCGCGGGTGTGTGGCGATGATTCCCGTCGGCGGGGGTGGCGGCGGAGGCGGAGGGGGTGCGGCGCCCGCGCGCTCGAAGGCCCCGGCGTCGTAGCCGTTGCCCGCCGGGCGCGCCGCGGCGGCGAAGTCAACCGTCGGGGCGCTGGCGCCACCGTAGGTGGCAACGCCCACGTCCACCGCGGCACTCGCGCTGGCCAGGTGGTAATCCCGCGCCGCGGCATCCACGAAGAGCCCCGCGGTGGAGGTGACCCGCAGGTTGGAGGTGCCGTGGATCTGGTTGCCACCCACGTCATCGATGATCGTGCTCCCCAGGCTGCTGGCAGCAACGATGTTGTTGAACAGGATGTTGGCGGTGGAACCGTCGCCGATGCGAATTCCCGCGATGTTGAATTCGACCACCGTGTTGTTGACCACGATGTTGTTGTTGCTGGGTCGGTTGCAGCCGGGCTCATCGGTGAGGTGGATGCCACCCGCCCCGGCGGCCGTGCCGTTGTAATACAGGATGTTGTTCTGGATGGTCGAATTCTGGACGGAGATGAGGCTGAAGCCCTTCCATCCGTTGTCGTGGATGATGTTGTTCTCGATGAGTGCGCCGCTGATCACGCCGTCACCGCTGGAGGTGCAATCCCCGTTGAGCTGGATTCCGTTGTGGAGGTTTCCGAAGCACTCGTTGCCGCGGATGACGGGATTGTCGCTGGCGACGGTGCTGTTGGACACGTAGATACCGTGCTCCTCACCCGAATTGGCGCACACGTTGTCCAGGATCTGGATGTCCGTGGCGTAGGCGGTGAAGATTCCCCAGCGCGCACAGCGATGAACGTAGTTGTTGCGCAACACGACGCCGCGCGAGGTGGCCACACGGATGCCGGCGCGTGGCGCGTCCTGCACCACGAACCCCTCGACGACGACGTAGTCGGCGTTCTCGATGTTGATGTTGTCCGGGGTGCTGGCGTTCTGACTGTTGATGATCACGTTGTCCCCGTCGGCGCGAAACGTCTTCGGCGACGACGATGTACCGCCGGAAGTGATATTGAAGCCGACGTACGTGCCCGGCGACACCAGCACCACGTCGCCGGCGCTGATGCTTGCGGCGGCCTTCTGCAGGGTCTGCCACGGCGCGGCCTGGGAACCGGCGCTGGAGTCGCTTCCACTGTTGGATACGTAGTAAGTGGCGGCGGAAGCACCGCCCGCCGCGAGGAATGACAGCGCCAACGCCAGGCTCAGCGCTGCGACGATGGATTTTCTGTGTATTGACATGACGCTGTCGGCCTCCTTGGGGCAGTGCGTAGGGTCAGTGCGAAATGCGATCAGGCGCTCCGCCCCGATGCACAGGACGGAATCGGCGCGACCAACCGGAAACAGGCGATGGGTTGTGACCGTCTGGCGTGCAAGAAGTGCTCCACCGGACGCCCCGATACGCATACCCGCGCGGCTCCTGCCGCCCGGCAACGGCGCAACCCCGTGTGGTCCGGTCAGTCATGCCGCACCGCGGGAATATGGCGCACCACGATGTCGGAGACGTTGGCCACCCGTTGTTCCCAGGACTCCGCCTCCATGGCCGCCGCGCGCTCGCGTGACCGCTCCGGCCCCGTCTCCGCGATCGCTTCCGCGATCGCCGCGGTGAATTGCTCGGGGCCGTCCGCGATCCGCACCAGACGGGAGTAGCGTTCAACTTCGGGAACGCGCACGGATACCACCGGCTTCCCTCCCGCCAGGTACTCCCGCAGCTTCTTCGGGTTCGAGTTCATCACCTGCGTATTCAGGTGGTATGGTAACAGACCCACATCGAATGTCCGCAGATAATCCGGCAGTTGCGCGTAGGGACGCTGCCCCAGCACGTACACATTGGGCAGCGCCGTCAGCCGGCCCAACGGCCGCGCGGAACGGCCGATGAGCACGAACGACACACCGGGAAGCGCGCGCGCCGCCGTCTCCATCAACTCCAAATCGATCCACTCCTCGATCAGACCGAAAAACCCCGCTATCGGGCGCGGTATATCGCGCACGTCACCGGGAACCGCGCCGGGTTCCATGGCGCGCCGAAAGTGAGAGACATCGACACCGTGGGGGCTCGCGTAGGTGTTCGCGTTGAGCTGTTGCTTGGCCGCCACCAGCGGGGCGGAAACCGCAAAGGCCACATCCGCCCTGCGCAACACGTGCGCCTCCATACGGCGGATGGCGTCCCCGTCGACATCGGGTTGGGACGCGTACTCATCAACGCAGTAATACACAACACCGCACGAGGGCAAATCGTCAACAACGGAATAATAGTGCGGCAGCACGATCCAGAGCAACGGCCGCTCGAACCCAACCCGGCGCACCGCGAGGCGCAGTAAGCTGCGCAGCAACAAGCGGTTCAGGTGGCGGGCGGCGCCGAAGCGGTGGAAGGGCAGAATCAGCGGCGAGTACACCCACACGCCCTCCGCCACCGGCCGCGGGCGCTTGAGCGCGCCGGCGATCTTGCGCACGACTCTGCGCAGGTCCCGGCCCGAGGCGCGCGGCGCGCGCTGACCCGCCGCCTCAATATAGAGGATGCGGTTGCCGCGGGCCAGCACCTCGGCCACGTGGTGGGCACTGGTCTTGTTCTCGGCGCGCCAGTCGTTGGCGACATAAACTATGTCCTGGCCGCGGATCACGTGGCACCCGGCTTCCCCGCCGCCGCCACCAGCACCTCGTGCAGGCGGGCCGCGCTCTCATCCCATGACACGGGTCCCGCGGCGGCGCGCACCGCCTGCGGGGCCCAGGCGCGCGACAGCGCCGACGCAAGAGCCTCGGCGAGGGCGGCCGGGTCCGATGGCGCCACGAGCAGTCCGGTGACGCCCTCGCGGACGATCTCGGGGATCCCTCCCACCCGTGTTGCCACCACCGGCAACCCCGATGCACCCGCTTCCAGCACGACGTTGGGCATGCCCTCGGACAGGCTCGGGAGACACAGGACATCGGCCGCGTTCATCCATGTCGCGATCGCTTCCGGGGATTGTCCGCCCGTGAAGCGCACGACGCCGCCCAGTCCCAGCTGCCGGGCCAGCGCGCGCAACGGCCCGTCGAGCGGCCCGCTGCCGGCGATCACCAGCGCGGCGTCCGCACGCGCCCGCGCCACCACCGCGAACGCGCGGATCAGCGTATCGATCGCCTTGACCGGTTTGAGATTCCCGACGAAGAGAACCAGCGGAGCATTCGGTGCCAGCCCGAGCGTCGCGCGTGCGGCGGAGCGGTCGCGCGGAGCAAAGCGCGCGGTGTCGACGCCGTTGGGAATGGTGTGAATCCGCTCCGGCCGGATCCCGGCCTCGCGGATGCGTTCCGCGAGGGCCGCGCTCACCGCCACCACCGCCTGCGCGCGCATGAGGGCATCAACGATCAGCGCCCGCCGCCGCGGCATCCGAAAATAATCATTCACATCCGTGCCGTGCACCTTCGCCACCAGCGGCAGCCCGTGTTCCCTCGCCAGCCGGGCGGCGGCCACAACATCGGGGTAACTCCATGTGGCCAGCAGCGCGCCCGGGTGGAACGCCGCCATCGCCTCGGCCACGGTGCGCCGGGCTCCGTATTCGAACAGGCGGTCGTGCACGCCCTGACCCACGCGCGGCAGGTACGGGTAGCGGGGATAATCGACGCGAATCCCCGCGTGCGTCTCCCGCGCAACGGCAGGCCGGCCGCGCAAGCGGCGCAGCAAGGCGCCGCCCGGCAGTTCCGGGGACGGGCACACCACGTGCACCGCGTCGGCGGCGGCCAGCGCGAGCAACTGCTGAAAGTTGAACAGACCGCGGCGCGGTTGCCCGGCGCTGGGAAACAGGTTTGTGACCACCAGGACGCGCATCTAGAAATCCGGTCCGGCGAGGAGTTCGTCGTACACAGCGGCGTACCGATCCACCATGGCCCGCTCGCTGAAGCCCGCCTCGACCCGGGCGCGGCCCGCGACACCCATGCGCCGTGCTTCGTCGGGGCGTTCCAGCACGAATATCATCCCCGCCGCCAGGGCCTCCGGATTGCGCGGCTCCACCAGAAGTCCGCTGACCCCGTCCTGCACGATCTCCGCGTTGCCGCCCACCCGGGTGGCCACCACCGGCAACGACGCCGCCATCGCCTCGAGCAGGGTGATCGACAGGCCCTCCGAGTACGATGAGAGCACGAATGCGTCCATCGCACCCATCAGCGCGGGCACGTCGCGGCGGTCCCCCGTCATCACAACGCGGCCGGAGAGCCCCAGTTCATCCACCTGCGCGCGGACCTCGTCCGTGCTCTCGCCACCGCCGACGATGACCAGGCGCGCCCCGCGGTGACCCGCGGCCTGCACGCGCGCGAAGGCGCGCAACAACGTGCGGTGGTCTTTCACCGGCGTGAGTCGGGCCACGATGCCAAACACGAACGCAGCGTCCTCGATGCCCAGCGCCCGCCGCACGTCCCCGGCGCCAGGCGCGGGATCGAAGCGCCGCACATCGATTCCGTTGATCACCAGCATCGTCCGGCGCGGGTCCATGCGTCCCTGCGCGGTTGCCACCCGGCGCGCGTCTTCGGACACCGCGACCACCCGCCGCACGCGCCGGCGTCCCCACCCCAGCATGATACTGCGCAGGCTCCCGGCGGAGCGAACGCCGTGCGCGGTGTACATCACCCGTCCCCTTCCCGCCAGCACCGAGGCCAGCACTCCGTAGGTCAGCGCGCCGCGGTTGTGACAGTGGACGATGTCGGCCCGTTCCCGGCGCAGGATGGCCGTCATCAGGCCCAGCGCGCGCAGACTGAAGCGATTGCCCTTGCGCAGCCCGTATACGCGCAGGTTGGACGCGCGAATATCACCCAGCAATGCACCGCCGTCCTGCAAACACACCAGGACGCTGCGGTAGCGCGTCGCATCGAGTCCGTCGATGAGACTGATGACAACCCGTTCGAGGCCCCCGACGTCCAGGTTATGCACCACCTGGATCACGGTCGCGGGCCCGGCCGTGCTATTCGTCATTTCCCTTGCCCGGGGTGGAACCGCGATCGCGCGGCTTCCTTTCCTCGTAGCCGTAGTACTTGTAGTCGTAGTAGTAGGGCAGGACCTGGCTGACGTTGTTGAGAATTACGCCCACGAGATTGGCGTGCGAGTCATCGAGGATGTTCTTGGTGCGCTGCACCACTTCGCGCGGCGTCACGCCGGCAAGCACGACCAGCATGATCGCCTCAATCTCAGAGCAGAGAAAGAGCGTGTCACTGACCGCGAGTACCGGCGCACTGTCCACGATAACGATGTCGAAGTAGAACTCGAGCTTGCTGAGGACTTCCTTGAGGTGTTCGGACTCGAAGAGTTTGCCGGGCTGTTCCGCTCGCTCTCCGGCGGTGATCACGCTCAGGTTGGCCATGGGCGTCTTCTTGACCACGTCCATGGGATCGACGTTGCTGGCGAGGCAGTCCTTCAGCCCCACCGCGTTCTTCACCCCGAAGATGTCGTGGGCGCGGGGCCGGCGCAGGTCCGCATCGACGTGCAGCACCTTCTTGCTGGGAAACTGCGCGATGGTCATCGAGAGCCATGAGGATATGGTGCTCTTGCCTTCGCCGCGCGTCGAACTGGTGACAAGGAACGACTTGTAGTGTCGCTGGCTCTCGTCGCGCTTCGCGTTGTGGTAGAGGCGGCGCAATTCCGTGGAGATGGGCGATTCGCCGTCGTAGGTGTCGAAGATGTTCTGATGTCTGGCCGTCTTCATGGGGTTACTGCTCCGGCGTGGCGCCCCGGGTTGAGCGCGAAAGATCCAGATCGATCAACTGTTCGCGCGTCGACTTCCCGTAGGAATAGAATGACGCGATCACCACGCCCACCAGGACCACCACCGTTACCGTCCAGATGATGGAGCGCTTGCGGGTGGAGTCGTGCCGCCAGCGCGCACGGTCGAAGCGCGGTATCGTGCCCAGCACCTTGAGCCCCAGGGTCTTCTCGACGTCGTCCACGGTGCGGAAGGACGAATCGGTAAACTCCGTCAGCAGCAGGCCCGCCGCGCCGATACTCACCCCCAGCAGAAAGGCGAGCACCAGGATCTTGAACTTGTCCGGGCGCACCGGCGCCAGCGGCTTGCTGGCCTCCTCCACCAGGAACACGGTGGCGCCCAGTTCGGTGTTCTGGGCCTCGCGGCTGATCTGAGTGGTTCGCGCCGCGTTGGCAAAAGTGTTGTAGATGTCGCGGTTGTTCTCGACTTCCTTGCGCAGACGGGCCAGTTCGGTGTCCCGCTGCGGCGCCATCTGAATGCGCAGGCGGTAGGTCTGGATGTACGCGTCCAGGCGGTCTCGTTTCTGCTTGAGCGCGTTGATCTCCGCCTGCTGGTAGAAGTACTCGACGACAATGGGCCGGTAATCCGCCGCTAGATCGGGAAACAGGTCCGCGATCAGAGCGGACAGGCGACGCTGAATGGCCTGTTGGGTGAGCACGATGCCGCTCGCGTCGTCCGCGCCCGGGCCGGCGCCGGCGCCGGCGCTGAGTTCCGCCAGCAGCTCCGCCTCGCGGCGGTTGGTCAGGTCGCTGACCAGCTTGCGCAGCTCGGGGTCGCGCCAGATGCGATCCCCATCCGGCACGCCGCCCAGCTGTGCCGCCATCGGATCGCGAATTCGTTCCAGGGTCGACTCAGCGCTGCGGATGGTGAGCCCCAGATCGCTGCGCAGGCGGTCGGAAAGCGCCGCGTTGCCCTGCGTCACCGGATTGGTGGTGGTGCTCTGCTCCGCCATCTGTTCCTGGAAGCGGGCCAGTTCCCGTTCCGAGCGATCCAGCCGCTCCTTGTAGACCGCCAACTGTTCCTCGCTGAACTCACTGACTTCCTGCAGCGCCTGGTTGGTCTGGCGGCGCTGCATCTCGATGTACAGGCTGGTGATGGCGTCGGTCACCACGTAGCACGCCTCGGGGTTGGCGTCCCAGTAGGCGATGCGGAACAGACCGGGTCCCTCGCCATCGACCTTGATGCGCTGGCGCAGGAAGTTGCGCAGGCGGCGCATGACCAGCTCGTCCACCGTCACACCCGGGTAGAGCATCTCGCGCTGCCGCTCGGCCTGCACGATGAGGGTGGGGTCCTGATCCATGCCCATGCGGCGGATCAGCTCGTCGAGGAACGCGCTGCCCATGACGTCCGCTTCCAGCTGCATGCCGAGCTCGGCGTTGCGCGACCGGCGGCCGGCGCCGGTCTGGATGAAGCGGTCGACCTCGGTGGCCACGTCGGCGATGCCGCCGATGCGGATCACCGAACTCGACTCGTACTCCGGTACGAGGAAACGCACGCCGACGTTGGACACGATGACCGAGATGACCAGCGGGACGAGGACGAAGTACTTCTTGCGCCACAGGACGCGCGCGTACTCGCCCAGGTTGAGGCGGAATCCGGTGTCGTGTTCGTGCTGGACTACTTTGCGCACAAGACTACCAGTCGCGGCCGCGGCTACGGGGTCGTTCGGGCCTGTTGTGCATCGTATTCCTTCTGAATCGTGTAGTACAACAGGACGATAGTCCCGATTGCCGTGATGAAACCGAGCACCACACCGATGTTCTGGGACGAGAACGTCTTGCGGGCCATATAGATGGTGTCGCCCGATCGCAGGAGCGGGTTGTTGGCCATCTCCCCCTTGTAGATGAAGTCGTCCAGATTGACCTTGATGATCTGCGCCGTCGCGCTGCCACTCGGGCGCACAATGCGGATCTTGCTCATCTTGGCCCCCGGGGCGGGCCCACCCGCCACCATGAGCGCGCTCATGAGGTCCTGGCGCGCGGGCAGCGGGTACGCGCCCGGCCGCACCACCGCGCCGAACACGTTCACGCCCGAGACGCCCGTGTAGACCTCGCCCTCGGCCGGCACCAGCACGGTATCCCCGGGGTTGAGCAGCGGCAGATCCCCCACCGAGCCCGCGTCCAGCGCCGCCTGCACGTCCACCACGAACGTGCGTCCGCCACGCGCACGGTCCTGGATGACGCGCACACTGGTGAGCGCCGCGGTCGCACTCGGGCCACCCGCCTCGCGAATCGCTTCCCACACGTTGATCGCTTCGGTGATGCTGTACTTGCCGGGGACGCGGACGTCGCCGCTCACGAAGATCACGTTGCTCATGGCGCGCGTAACCGTGACCTCCACCGACTTGATGCTGGGATAGTACTCGCGAAGCGCCTGCAGCAGGCGCGTCTCGATCTCGCCCTTGGTCAGGCCCGCCACCACCACATCGCCAACCAGCGGCAGGGTTACCGCGCCCTTTTCATCTACCACCAGTTCGCGATTGAGGTCCTGGCGCTGTGGCACCGCGAGAAACAGATGATCGGTGGGTCCGACGCGGTACTCGGCGCCGGGCGTGGACTGGGAGATGGGCTGCTGCACCTGGGCGCGGGCGAAGGTGGCGCCCAGCACTGTGTTGCAGTAGGTGAACACGACCAGGCCGGCCAGCAGGCGGCCGCAGGGACTGCGCAACCACGACTGAAAATTGTTCACGGCGCAAAAACCTCCGTCAACGAAGCGCCTTGAGGCCGACGTCCTGGTACCAGCGCACGGTGCGCTCGATGCCATCCTCGAACGAAACCGACACCTGGTAGCCCAACTCGCGCTGGATCCTGTCGATGGCGGCCATGGAGTGCTTCACGTCTCCCGCCCGGGGCGGGCCGTATACCGGCCGCAGGTCCGTCCCCACGCGGGCCGCGAGGGCCGCGTATAACTGGTTGAGGGAGAAACGTCCGCCACAGGCGATGTTATACACCTTGCCGCCGCTGACGTTCGCCTCGCAGGCCCGCAAATTGGCCCCGACCACATTGTCGATGTAGGTGAAGTCGCGCGACTGCTCGCCGTCGCCATGGATGGTGGGCGCCTTCCCCTCCACCAGTGCCTTGACGAAGATGGGGATCACCGCGCTGTACTGCGAGCCGGGGTCCTGGCGCGGTCCGAACACGTTGAAGTAGCGCAGCGCGACGGTGGTCATTCCGTGCAGTTCCGCGAACACCCGGCAGTAGTACTCGGCCGCCAGCTTGGCCACCGCGTAAGGAGACATGGGGTTGGGGGTCATACTCTCCACCTTGGGCAGCTCTTCGCTGTCGCCGTACACCGAGGAGGAGGAGGCGTATACCACACGCTTCACCCCGTGCTTCTGGGCGGCCACCAGCACGTTGAGCGTGCCCTGCGCGTTGACCTCGTTGTTGGCCACCGGGTCGGCGATGGAGCGCGGCACCGAGGCCAGTGCGGCCTGGTGCAGGACGAAGTCGCAGCCCGCTACCGCGGCATCCACCGCGGCGATGTCGCGGACGTCGCCGCGGATGAGTTCGATGCGGTCTCCCGCGTCCTGCAGGTTCTCTTCCCGCCCGGTCGCGAAGTTGTCGAGCACGCGGACGGTTTGCCCGCGCCGGAGCAGTTCGTCCACGATGTTGGAGCCAATGAAGCCGGCACCGCCGGTCACGAGATAGCTGGACACGCGTTCTCCTTCACCTGCGTTAGAGCCTGACGATCTTGTCGGATTGAACGCCCGCGAACACGTTGCGCGTATCCACCAGTACGGGCACACCGTCCAGAAGCGCCTTGTAGTCCACGCCGTCGTGTCCGGTGACGATGACTGCGCAGTCACACGTGGCCAGCGTCTGCGGCGACAGGTCCACCGGCTTTGCCTCCAGGTGCTGCAGTTCGTGGTCGCGCCTGTCGGCCACGTCGTCGTGATAGACGACCTGCGCGCCGCTGCGCACCAGCAGGCGCATTACGTCCAGCGCCGGCGACTCGCGAATGTCGTCGATGTTGGCCTTGTAGGATATGCCGACCACCAGCACGCGCGACCCGTTGACGGCCTTACGATGACGGTTGAGCGCCTCGGCGACTCGTGCCACCACGTACTCCGGCATGGAGCCGTTGATCTGCCCCGCCAGTTCGATGAACCGTGCCTCGAACCCGGCCAGCTTGGCCTTCCATGACAGATAGAACGGGTCGATGGGGATGCAGTGGCCGCCCAGGCCTGGCCCCGGGTAGAACGGCATGAAGCCGAATGGCTTGGTGGCCGCCGCACGGATCACCTCCCACACGTCGATGTCCATCTTGTTGCACATCAGCGCGATCTCATTGACCATGCCGATGTTGACACTGCGGAAGGTGTTCTCCAGAAGCTTCACCGTCTCCGCCACCTTCGCCGAACTCACCGGCACGATGGTGCTGAGCGCGCCGGAATACAGCGCGGCCGCCACCTCGGTGCAGCGCGGCGTCACCCCGCCCACCACCTTGGGGATGTTCTTGGTGTTGAAGCGGGGGTTGCCCGGATCCACGCGCTCCGGCGAGAACGCCAGGAAGAAGTGCTCGCCCACGCGGAAATCGTCACGCGCCAGCATGGGCAGGATGACTTCCTCGGTGGTACCCGGGTAGGTGGTCGACTCCAGCACCACCAGCATGCCCGGATGCACGTACTTGGCGATCTCTTCAACCGATGCCACGATGTAGGAGATGTCCGGGTCGCGCGTCTTGCGCAGCGGTGTGGGCACGCAGATGTCCACCGTGTCGCAACTCGCCAGCACGGAGAAATCCGTGGTGGCCTTCAGCCGGCCCGAGGATACGACCTCGCGCAAGGCCTCGGACGTCACATCCTTGATGTAGCTGTCCCCGGCGTTGACGCGATCGACCTTCTCCGCGATCACGTCGATCCCGACCACTTCGTAACCGGCCTGCGCGAGTTCCACCGCCAGCGGCAGCCCCACATATCCCAGGCCGATTACCGCGGTGCGCGCCTCGCGCGCGCGTAGTTTCTCGATGATTGACATTTGCCTCCCAGGCTCCTTTTCCAGATGCGCCGCGCCGAGCCTAATCTCAGCCGGGCGCACAGACAAGTATTGATTTGATCGCCCCTTTCGGGGCCGGACGAGAACTTCAGGCCATTTCTTCGATGAGCGACTCGGTGGTCACCACGGTGTTCTTGCCGGTTCTCTTGGCCTGGTACAGGGCCTTGTCCGCGGCCTCAATGATCGCCTGCGGGGTCTGCCCGTCGCGCGGGAACGACGAAACGCCCGCGCTGCAGGTGATCAGCCCCGGCGTCTGGGCGTCGAAGCAGTGCTCGCGGACACAGTCGACCACCCGGCGGGTGACCTTCTCCGCGCCGGCCAAGCGCGTCTGCGGCAGCAGCACGCCAAACTCGTCACCGCCGTACTTGCTCACGAAATCGATCTCGCGGCAACTCGCCTTGATGATGGTCGCGATCTCCTTGAGCACCTGGCTGCCGCTCAAATGGCCGTGGCGGTCGTTGTATGACTTCAGATTATCGACGTCCAGCATGACGAACGAGAACGACTGCTTGAAGCGGCGGGCGCGCTTTATCTCGCTTTCGAGCGACGATATCAGGAACCGGTAGTTGTAGACCGAGGTGAGGCCATCGGTGATGGCCTCCTGCTCGAGCTTCTGGTACAGGAGCGCGTTCTCCACCGCGATCGCGGCCTGGTTGGCGAGCAGCGTGAGCAGCCGCACGTCTTCCGGTGCGTACAGCGCGCCGGAGCGATGGATGGCAATGAGCAGCCCGAACATGGATGTCTTGGCCACCAGCGGCGCACTGATGATGACGCGGTTGCCGGTGTCGTCTCCAAGGCTGCGCGTCAGCGTGGGCACGTCCAGCCCCAGCGCCCGCCCCGGCTGAAAGACGTCCTGCTCCGTCTCCTTGATCATCCAGCCCAGCACGCCCGGGGTCTCGTCGAGCACATCGATTTTTGGCTCGCGCGAACCGTCGTCGATGCCCCGGCTGTAGCGCACCAGGCGGTTGCCGTCGAGTTCCAGCAGGAAGACCCGCTCCGCGTCGAGGACGTGGATGGAGCATTCCAGGACCTTGCGGAAGATCATCCGCTTGTCGTGTCCCGCAACGATCAGGCTTGTGATCTCGGACAGGGTCGAGAACAGGATATCGCGGTGTCGGATAAGTTTCTTCATTACAAATGGATACAGCGCCCACCGAAAGAGGTTCCTCAGGCCGTGCGGCCGCAGCCGAACCCCCGTGGGACGCAGCAATTCGCATGCCATGCGCCCGGGTTAACCTGCTGTAAATGCGTTTGTTAGGTTTTGCGAGGGCCTACTCGTCGTCCCCGTCATCGAGCAGCGGGGTGCTGCGAATCTCTCTCGCCTCGCCCACCCCGCGCAGCGCCGCGCGCAGTGCAAAGAGAGCACCCGCCAGCAGGGCCAGGGGCAGGAAAAGCCGCAGTCCCAGCGAAGCGCCTGCGGCGTGGATCTGGGCCGCGCGGAAGGCCTGGAACGCCGCCACCATGAGTGCCACGGCGAGGCCTGCCTTCACCGCGGCGGACGCGTACATGGAGATGAGGTACTCGCGCCGCTCGCGCTCGGTGCGCATGCGGCCGGACCGGAAGCGGCCCGTGCGGCGGGGTCGGCGGGGTCGAACGAACATGGTTCACCTCACTCGCCGGGGAGCTCTTCGAAGTCGGCGTCGTCGACCGACGACGGATCGAAGGGAGGCGCGGCGCGTGGTTTTCCCCTGTTTGCGGCCGCTTCTGGGTCAAAGCGCGGCGGAGCCGGCCGCCCGGGGCGCAGCGCGCGTACCACCAGCCGGGCTGCGAACAGGGCGAGGAGAAATCGAAGGAGCCAGCCGAGCAATGACTACCCCCGGGGGTCAGGAATGGTACGCCCGGCAGGATTCGAACCTGCGACCCCTGGCTCCGGAGGCCAGTGCTCTATCCAGCTGAGCTACGGGCGCACATGTTTCTCGCGCCGATCGCGACGAGTGCGATCCAACATCTCGGCGGCCAGCGCCAGGCGCCGGTCGCTTCCCTCGCCGCCGCCGAGCATGCGGGCGATCTCCCGTGTTCGCTCGTCGCCTTCGGCGGCGTGAACACGAACCCTCGTTCGGTCACCGTCGATGTCTTTCTGGACGACGAGGTGGGACTGTCCCCGGGCGGCGATCTGAGGCATGTGAGTAATGCAGATTATCTGATGCCGTTTTGACAGCGCAAGCAGATTCTCCGCGAGCGCATCCCCCAGGTCCGCCCCCACCCCGGCGTCGATCTCGTCGAAGATCAACGTGGTGCCGGGAACACCGGACGCGGCCAGTTGCTTGAGCACCAGCGCCACGCGCGACAGTTCGCCGGTGGATGCAATCTCGTCAAGGCCACCCTCCGCTTCGCCCGGGTTGGTCTGCACGCGCATGTGCACCACGTCCAGTCCGTCGTCGTGACACACCACACCGGCGCCGTCTATCCGCACCGGGCTGGCGGCATCGGCCGCGTGGGCGATGTGGGTGCGGAAGCTGGCGCCGCGCATGGACAGCGCCTGTATGCCGGCGGTCACGCCCCGGTCCAGTTCCCGGGCGGCTGCGGCGCGCGCGGCGCTGAGCGCCGAACCGGCCTGCGCCACCCCGTCCGCCGCGGCAGCCACGGCCCGCTCCAGTTCCTCGCGTCGGCCGGTCCCGCCGTCGAGCGACTCGAGAATCTCCTTCCACGCCGCCTTCTGAGCGATCAGATCATCCAGCGCGGCGCCGTAGCGCCGCTCCAGGCGAACCAGCGCGTCCAGGCGCTCCTGGGTACGCTCGACGTCCGCGGGCTCGAAGTCCAGCCCGTCGACCAGCGCGCGCGCCTCGCCGGCCGCGTCTGCAATCAACGCCGCCGCCTCGCGCAGGCGGCCGGCAATCGCGGCCAGGCGGGCGTCCACCGCGGTCAGCGACTCCAGTCGCCGCGCACTCTCGCCGACCAGCGCGGACGCGGAGCGGTCGTCGTCGTACAGCGCCGCGCAACTCGCCTCCAGTACCGCGTACAACTTCTCCGCATTCGCAAATACGCGCGCCTTCGCTTCCAGATCCACCTTCTCACCCGGGCGGGGCGCCACCCGTTCGATCTCCGCCAGCCGGTGCGCATACAATTCCCGCTTCTCGGCCATCTCCGCGAGGCCGGCGTCGTAGCGTGCCAGTTGCGCCGCCGCATCCCGCAGGCGCGCGAGGGCCGCGGCGTAGCGCTCGCGCAAAGACCCGTTGTCAGCGAACGCGTCCACGTACTCAACGTGGTGGCGGGGATCGCGAAGTTGATACTGGATGTTCTGCCCGTGTGGCTCGATGAGCGCCGAGGCCGCCAGGCGCAGGTCCTTCAGCGGCACGGCACGCCCGTTCACCCACGCCGTGGAGCGGCCGCTGCCGGAAACGCGGCGCGCCAGGACCACCGGCTCGCCGGCCGGCACGGACGCAAACAGCGTTCCGGCGGCGCCGCCCGGCGGCGGGTCAAACTCGGCCTCCACGCGCGCCTCGGGGCTTCCAGTGCGGATGACTTCAGCCGCTGCGCGCTCCCCGAGCAGCAGGTTCACCGCACCCACGATGAGCGACTTGCCCGCCCCGGTGGATCCGGTAAGAATGTTCAGTCCGGGCTTGAACTCGAGGCTGACGTCCTCGACGACGGCGAGATTCTCGATGCGCAGCCGGCGCAACATGGCGTGCTCACAGTTTCTCGCGCAGCAGGGCGAAGAAGTCGTAATCGTCGGGCACCACCAGGCGCGTGGGCCGCTCATCGCGCAGCAGGGTGATCGCGTGTGACGGGTCGAACTCGAGACCCACCTGCCCGTCCACCGTGAGCAGCACACCGGACGGCGCCGAGCTGACGGAGATCGTGACGACTTCGGTGGAGTCCAGCACCATGGGACGCATGCTCATGGTGTGCGGGTTGAGCGGGGTGAGCACGATGGCGTCCAGCGTGGGTTCAACCACCGCACCGCCCGCGGAGAGCGAGTACGCGGTGGATCCGGTCGGGGTCGCGATGATGAGTCCGTCGGCGGAGAACTCACGCAGCAGTTTCCCGCCCACCGCGACACGCATGGTGACCATGCGCGAGTATCCCGTGCTGTGCACAACCACGTCATTGAGCGCGCTGAACTCGTCCAGCGGGCGGCCGGGCTGCTGCACGCGGCACAGGATGCGCATGCGTCGCTGCACCGTGTAGGCGCCGCCGTTGAGCAGGCCCAGTACGCGCTCCTTGCTGGACTCGGCGAGGAATCCCAGCCGGCCGCACTTCAGACCCACCAGGGGCGTGGCACGGTCCACGTAGCGGCGCGCGTACTTGAGGATGGTTCCGTCGCCCCCGATGGCGACGATCATCTCGCAGTCCTCGGGAATCCCGCTGCGCGCAACGGGCAGCGCGGGCGCCAGCGTCGCCAGATCGTCATCGAGGAACACGCTCATGCCGAGGCCGTGCAGCCCCGCAACCAGGTCGCGGGCGATATCCGCCGCACCGTCCTTCTCGAGGTTGGCGGCGATGCCGACACGCGTGATCCGTGGTGACGTCATGACGCGGCCCCGGGGGTGGTGGCGGCGCGCCGCGTTTGGAGGGCGGGTGAGATCACGAGGCGACCGACCGGACCGAACGCCGGCGTTCGTCGTGCGCGTCTGCGGCGAACTGCGCGATCGCCTCCGCGGACAACCCCGCCTCGGCGAGCAGACCATCGCGGTCGCCGTGTTCGATGAAGCGATCCGGAAGGCCGAGATTGCGGACGTTGACCAGATCGTGGTGGTGCTCCACCCAGTACTCGTTGACCGCCGAACCGAACCCGCCCGCCAGCACGTTGTCCTCGACGGTGATGATGAGTGCATCGCCGGCGGCGAGCTGGTCGAGCAGCTCACTGTCGAGCGGCTTGACGAAACGCGCGTTGACCACGCCGGCATTGATGCCCCGCGAGCCCAGCGCAACCGCGGCCGCGACGCACGGGGCCACCATCGCTCCGATGGCGACGAACATGACGTCGCGCCCGGTGGAGAGAACCTCGGCGCGGCCGATGGGAATCTCCTGCAACGCTTCGTCCATGGGAACGCCGAGCCCTTCACCGCGCGGGAAGCGAATGGCGATCGGGCCCGCCTCGTACGACACCGCGGTCTTCACCATGTGCCGCAGTTCGTTCTCGTCCTTGGGCGCCATGATCACGAAGTTCGGAACCATGCGCAGGTAGCTCAGGTCGAAGGTGCCGTGATGAGTGGGGCCGTCCTCGCCCACGATGCCGCCGCGATCGAGAATGAAACGCACCGGCAGGCTCTGAAGGGCGACGTCGTGGATCACCTGGTCGAATGCGCGCTGCAGGAACGTCGAATAGATGGTGACCATGGGTACGATGCCGCGCGTGGCCAGCCCGGCCGCAAAGGTCACACCGTGCTGCTCGGCGATGCCCACGTCGAATACGCGATCCGGAATCTCGCGCGCAAAGTCGGTGAGGCCGGTATTATCCGGCATGGCCGCGGTGATGGCCACGATGCGCTTGTCCGCGCGGGCCATCTCCAGGATGGTCTTGCCGTACACGCCCGTGTAGGACGGGTTGCCCTTCTTGGCCGGCCGGTCGCCGGGGATCTTGTCGTAGCGGGTCACCCCGTGCGCACAGAACGGGTCGTTCTCGGTGAAGTGGTAGCCCTTTCCCTTCTGCGTGATCACGTGCACGAGGATGGGGCCGTTGAGGTTCCGGATGTGCTCGAAAGTCTGCACCAGGAACTCGACGTTGTGCCCGTCGATGGGACCGAAGTAACGGAAACCCAGTTCCTCGAAGATGACCCCGGGGACCACCAGGGTCTTGATGCTCTCCTTGATCTTGCGCGCCACGCGCCGCGCCTTGCCGCCGCCGCGCGGCAGGTGCCCCAGCAACTCCCACACATCCGCCTGCAGGTGGTTGTAGAGTGCGCCGGAGGTGATCTTGGTCAGGTACTTGTGCAGAGCACCCACGTTGTGGGAGATGGACATCCTGTTGTCGTTGAGCACCACCACCATGTCCTTCTTGAGCACGCCGGCGTTGTTCATGGCTTCGAACGCCATGCCGCCGGTGAGCGCGCCGTCGCCCACCACCGCCAGCACGTTGAACGCTTCGCCCTTGATGTCGCGCGCGATGGCCATGCCCAGCGCGGCACTGATGGCGGTGCTGGCGTGAGCCACCCCGAAGGTGTCGTATTCGCTCTCGTCACGCCTGGGAAAGCCGCTGAGACCGTGCCGCTGGCGCAGCGTATCGAATTGCTCCCGCCGCCCGGTGATGATCTTGTGTCCGTACGCCTGGTGCCCCACGTCCCACACGATCTGATCCCGGGGCGCATCGAACACGTAGTGCAGCGCCAGGGTTAACTCCACCGCGCCCAGGCTGGCGCCGAGGTGCCCGCCCGTGCGGCCGACGCTGGTGAGGATCTCGTCGCGCAGCTCGCGCGCAAGTTGCGGCAGGTCCTGTACCGGCACGGACTTGAGATCGGAGGGGTAGTGAATGCGATCGAGAATGCTCATGCTCCTGCTCCTGCCGTTAGGCACCGTCAACCGAGGATGAGCGCCGTCACAACGCCGATCGCAGTCCCCGTGAGGACGTCGAGAACCGAGTACGACAACGCCCTGCGTCCGCGCGCCAGTGCGCCCGGACGCAGCTTCTGAACCAGCAGCTCCACCATCTCCGCCTGGCGGGACGCGGCCCGCTTGACGTTCCACATATCAACCGTCACCAGGGCGGTGAAACACATGGCGACGCCGAACTCGATCGACCCGAAACCACGGGACGATCCGATGGCGACGGTCAACGCGGCAAAGGCCGCGCTGTGCATGTTGGGGGCACCGTCGGTCTCGAGGAGTCTGCGGAAGTTTATCCGCTTTTCCAGCAGGAGGAAAGAGACGACTTTCATCCCCTGGGCGATGAGCCCCCCGAGGATTCCGACGAGCAGAGGCTGCGATATGGCTGAAAGGAACATCGGTTGCGCGCTCACGAGTGACGGCCCACGAGATGCGCCAGCAGTGCGGCGAGAGGGGTACCGTCTATCCCGGGCAGTGAGGCCAGTGCGGCCTCGATCCTGCGCGAGGCTTCCGCCCGCGAGCGCTCCACGCCGGCTACCGCCGGATAGGTGAGCTTTCCCCCGTGTACATCCTTGCCCGGGGTCTTGCCAAGTGAATCCTCGCTGCCCTCCAGATCCAGCAGATCGTCCACGATCTGGAATGCGGCGCCGGCATCGAGCCCGGCGCGCCGCACCCGCTCCAGCGCCGCGGCCGGCACACCCGCCAGGGTCGCGCCCGTTTCCAGCGCGGCGGCGATCAGGCGGGCGGTCTTGTGCTCGTGAATCCGTTCCACGGCGTCGATGCCGCCGCAATCCGGCGGCGTCAGGTCGAGGGCCTGGCCGGTGATGAGGCCATCGGTACCCGCCGCAGAGCTCAGGATGCGCACCACCGTCAGCGCCAGGTCACTGTCCACGTCGTGCCGATCGGCCAGCGTCGCCGAAATCTCGAAGGCCATGCTGAGCAATGCGTCGCCGGTGAGAACCGCCACCGCCTCACCGAAGCGCCGGTGCGAGCTGGGTTTGCCACGCCGAAGGTCGTCGTCGTCCATGCACGGCAGATCGTCGTGCACGAGCGAGTAGGTGTGCACGCACTCGACGGCGCAGGCGCAATCGAGTGCCGCGTCGCGCCGGGCTCCGCCCAGCGCATCGTGCGTCCACAGGCACAGGAGCGGCCGCAGGCGCTTGCCGCCGCCCAGCAGCGAGTAGGCCATGGCCTCGCGCATGCCGTCGTGCTGATGCGCGAAGCGCGCCAGCAGTTCCGCCAGCCGCTCCTCCACCGCCGCGCGGTCGGCCGCGGCGCGGGCGTCGAACGAGGAATCACTCCGCGTCAAACGACTCTCCCTCCACCAGCGTTCCCTCCGCGCCTTCCACCAGCGTGCGCACCCGCAGGTCCGCGCTCGCGAGCAGTTCCCGGCAGCGGCGGCCCAGTGCAATCCCCTCCTCGAACTTCTGCAACGAATCCGCCAGCGAAACGCTTCCCGCCTCCAGTTCGGAGACGATCCGCTCCAGGCGTTTCATGGCATCCTCGAAAGTGAGCTCCCCGATGTCCTCGGCGCCATCCTTCTTCCTGCTCATGTTCCCTCCTTGCCGACCCGTCCGCCGACATTCGCCGATACGGCCCCATCGTGGAACGACAGGTGCACGCTGCGCGCGTCCAGCGCTTCCTTCGCACCCTTGAGGAGACGTCCGGAGACCGCGTCTGCGCAGGCCACATAGCCGCGCCGCATCGTCTCCCGCGGGTCCAGCGACGACAGCCGCGCATCCAGCGTATCCAGGCGCCCGGAATGCTCGCGCAGGCCGCCGCGCACGCCGGCCTGCAGGCGTACGCTGATGAAGTCCAGCCCCTGCATGCCCTGCTCGATGCGCCCGCGAACACTGCCCAGCGCATAGCTGCGCAGCAGTTCGCTGACCCGCGCCGCAGAGCGTTCCACGCGCGAGCGCACCCGGGACGCCATGGCGGCGTCGAGCCCGTCGATGCGGCGCGCAACCTCGGCGCGTTCGGGTACGGCGATCTCCGCCGCCATGGTTGGCGTGGCTGCACGCCGGTCCGCCACCAGGTCGGCGATGGTGACGTCGCGTTCATGGCCGACCGCACTGATCACCGGAACGGAACAGCGGTGGATGGCGCGCGCCACCGCCTCCTCGTTGAACGCCCACAAGTCTTCCAGGCTGCCGCCGCCGCGGCCCACGATGACGGCGTCGACCGCGGGCTGTTCCGACACCGCGTCCAGCGCCCGAGCGATGGCCGGCGCCGCCGTCTCGCCCTGCACCGGCACGGGGACGAACAGGACCTCCACGCACGGGAAGCGCCGCCGCAGCGTCGAGAGGATGTCCTTTATCGCCGCCCCGGAGGGCGACGTAATAACGGCCAACGTGCGCGGGTAGCGCGGCAGCGGACGCTTGCGTGCCTCGTCGAAGAGGCCCTCCGCGTCGAGGCGGGCCACCAGCAGGCGGTAGGCGCGCTCCAGCTCGCCCCTCCCGGCGGGTTCGATGCCGCGGGCGACCAGCTGATAGGTACCCTGCGGTTCATAGACGGTGAGGCGCCCACGCGCCAGCACCTGCACGCCATCCTGCAGTTCGAAATCGATCCCGCGCGCGTCGCCGCGAAAACACACCGCGGCCAGCTGCGCGCCCGCATCCTTGAGACGGAAGTAGACGTGCCCGGAAGCGTGCACGCGCACGTTGGAGAGTTCCCCGCTGACGATCACGTCGCGAAACTCGCCCTCGAGGAGCTCGCGAACGACGCCGTTGATCTCAGCGACGGAGAATACCGGTGGCTCCGTGCGAGCCATATCACCGGGTCCGCATGCGGTACGCGGTGAACGTATTGGACATCAGCATCGCGACCGTCATCGGTCCCACCCCGCCGGGTACCGGCGTGATGAACGAGGTGCGCGGCGCGACGGCTTCGAAGTCGACGTCGCCCACCAGGGTGTAGCCCTTCGTGGCACTGGCGTCTTCCACACGGTTGATGCCCACGTCCACAACCACCGCACCCTCGCGAACCATGTCCGCCTTGAGAAAGCGCGGCACGCCCATGGCGGCGATGATGATGTCCGCGGCGCGCGTGTGCGCCGCGATGTCGCGGGTGCGGCTGTGGCACATGGTCACGGTGGCGTCGCCGCCCGCGCCCTTGAGCGTGAGCAGCAGGCCCATCGGCTTGCCCACGATCACGCTGCGCCCCAGCACCACCACGTTCGCACCCACGGTGGACACACCGTTGCGGCGCAGGAGCTCGACGATCCCCAGCGGTGTGCAGGGGACGAAGCGCGGCGCTCCCGCCGCCAGCCGCCCCAGGCTCTCGGGGTGGAAGCCGTCGACGTCCTTCTCCGGGCTGATGGCGGCAATGGCACGGTCTGCGTCCACCTGGCGCGGCAGCGGCAGCTGCAACAGGATCCCGTCGACGGACTCGTCGCGGTTGAAGTCGCGCAGAACGCCCAGTACACGGTCTTCGGGCGCGTCCTCGGGCAGGTGCAGGCCGCGCGACTCGATGCCACACTCCTCGCACGCCCTGGCCTTGGCCGACACGTATACCCTCGATGCGGGATCCTCCCCCACGCGCACCAGTGCGATGGCCGGGCGCCGCTCACTCCCCAGTGCGCTAACGGAAGCGGCGATCTCCGACTTGATGGCGGCTGCGGCGGCCTTCCCGTCGAGCAGTTGCATTGATCAACCCTCCAGCAGTAGTTGGTGGTGCGAAAAGGCGCGCGTGCGTCCGGTTTCGTCGTCGATGTCCGCCACCACATAATCGCAGCGGACATCGGTGCCGGCCACTTCGAAACGCGTGGGCCGCATGCTCAGAAAGCGCGCGATGACCTCATCCTTGCGCACACCGAGGATGGACTCGAAGGACCCCGTCATCCCCACATCCGTGACCGCGCCGGTCCCCCCGGGCAGGATGCGCGCGTCCCGCGTGGCCACGTGCGTGTGCGTTCCAAGCACCAGTGACACACGCCCGTCGAGATAATAAGCCATGGCGATCTCCTCGCTGGTCGCCTCCGCGTGGAAATCGACGATACGGATGCGCACCGTGTCAGGAAGCTCGCCCAGCAGGCGGTCGACGGTGCGGAAGGGGCAGTCCAGCGGCGGCATGAACACGCGGCCCTGTACGTTCAACACCGCCACCCGTCCGTTGCTCCCCGGCACCAGGGCGGCGCCCCGGCCGGGCGCCGGTGCGGGATAGTTGCCGGGGCGCACCAGGTCGTCGCGCGAATCCAGCAGGGCGATGCCCTCGCGCTTGTCCCACACGTGGTTGCCGGTGGTGAAGAAGTCCACACCGGCCGCCGACATCTCTTCGATCGATGCCTGGTTGATCCCGAAGCCGCCCGCGGAGTTCTCCGCGTTGGCGATGACCAGCGTGGCGCCGTGCTCGCCGCGCACGCGCACGACGGCGGCGGCAACGGCCCGCCGGCCACTCTTGCCCACCACATCTCCCAGAAATGCAACGATCACGGGTTCTTCCTCAAGCAACTGCCGGCCGCGCTTGGCGGCGGCTCTTGTGCAGGGGGGCTCACCGCCGGGGCGGCGAACCGAATGGAGCGGCGGAACGGGAGTGCGCAGTAAATGAAAATTCCCCACGCTATGCCGTGTACAAGGGAACTCATGAACCTTTGTGGTCCACGTGGATGCCCCTACGAACCGCTTTGTCGGCCACTCGCGTGGTTACACAGCACGATCCGATCGGAACTTCCCTCAATAAGGTGTTGGCTCAAAAATTACCTTATCATCACGCGCATGGTAGGGAATTTTCTAAACTATGTGCGCAGGCCTTTGTTCGTCGTTCACGCTTCCTTGTGTGTGTCTGCCCGCGGTGGGCCGGTGCTCACGTCTCGAGCGATAGTTTCTCGTCAATGAGGGAGATCAGCCCCTCGGTCCTGCGCTCGATACTCATCATCTCGTCACTGGCCGCGCGGCGCAACTGAAACAATTCGTCCGCAATATTGATAGCGGCCAACACGGCTACCCGGTCGGGCGGCTGGCCCGCCGCTCCCCGGGAGACTTCGCGCAGCCTGGCGTCGACGAAGCGGGCCACCTCGCGCACATAGTCGCCGTCGGCGCTCCCGCGGATGCGGTACTCCCGCCCCAGAATCTCAACCGTCGTCGCGCTCTTCTCTTCCATCATGGCCCCCGCTCTAGAGTTGCAACTCGCCCAGCTTCTCCAGCACGCGATCCAGCCTCTTCTTCACTTCATCCTTGTGCAACGAACTCACGATCCGATCGTGGCTCGTCTTCAGGCTACCGATCCGCTCCGTCAGCTCCTGGTTGGCACTGCGCAGCCGGTCCATTTCACGCTCCAGCGAATCCTTCTGTTCCTGCAGCGCCTGGTACTGGTCCTTGAGGTGCGCAAAGCGCTCGGTGGTCTGTGCAATCCGCTCTTCCAGAATGTTCAGTTTCTCGAGAGCCCCGGTTCCTTGCATGCAGGCGCTACCTTTCCGCGCTCACGAGCGCAGCACGACGCCGAGTTCGGCCTCGAGCTTCCCGACAATTCGCGTCACGATGGCGTCGACGTCGGAATCTTTCAGTGTTCCTTCGCTGGAGCGAAACGACAATCGCACCCCGTACGCGGTCTGCTCCGCGTCGATACTGGCGCCGCGGAACACGTCGAACACCAGTAGGGATTCTAGCAACCGTCCGCCGACCTTCGCCACATGTTTTTCGATCTGCGACCAGCTCACACCCGCGGGCGCCACCAGCGAGAGATCCCGTCGCGAACTCGGGAACTCCGAGAACGGGCGGAAAATAGCCGTGCCGCCCTCGACCTCAAAAAGCGCACTCAGATCGATCGCCGCGTACCACGCGGGCTGTTCGATGCCGAGTTCCCGTGCCGCCGCTACGGGGATGATGCCACCCTCGGCCACCATACCACCACGGTCACTGTAGCGAAACTCGCCCCGCGACGGCGCGAAGTCGTAGGACCATGCTTCCCCGGCCGCGGGTCGCATTGCGGCCAGCAGCGTTTCCACTTCGGCCTTTATTTCGAACAGGTCGGGCGGCGACTCGTCTCCGCGCCAGAATGTCGCCCCGCGCGGGCGGGTGCGTACAAGCACCACGTGGGTCGGTTCATCGGGCAGGCCCGATTCCCGTTCCGCGCGCAGGAACACACGTCCGATGCTGAACACGCTCAACTCGCGCCGGCCGTGCGAAATGTTGTGCGCCACCGCATCCAGTACTCCCGGCAACAGGTGCGTGCGCATGTAGGCGTGATTGGTGGAAAGCGGGTTCTTCAGCGGCATGGGATGGCTGCGCGGATCAGCGTCGGGCCAGTCGAACCATCGCAGTTCACGCCCGTCGGTGAAGGCGCTGGTGACGAACTCCGTGTGCCCGCGCGCTCCCAGGTGGGCCGCCACCCGTTCCAGGAAGCGGTCGAACGCATCCGGCGCGGACGGCACCGTGACACGGTACTTCCAGCCGCGGCCGATGTTGTCGTAGCCGTACATGCGCGCCACTTCCTCCACCAGGTCGGCTTCCTCGAAGATGTCCCAGCGGAACGACGGCACCGAAACCGTTATCGCGTTCTCGTCCCCCGACACCCGGTGGAACGCAAGACGCTCCAGCAAACCCGTGACGGTCTGCACAGGGAGATCCTCGCCCAGCAGGCGGCGCACCGTCGACCGCCGGATGGTGACGTTGCGTATCTCGCGCGGGGCGGGAAACACGTCCACTTCACGGCCGGCCGTCCCGCCCGCGGTCTCCAGGATGATCTCCAGCGCGCGCCGCGAGGCGGCGGCACAGATGTCGCGATCGCTTCCCCGCTCGAAACGGTACGACGCGTCCGTGCTGATGTTGAGGGCGCGGCGCGTTGCGCGCACCACACGCGGTGCGAAGGCGGCGCACTCCAGCAGAATGTCGGTGGTTTCATCGTCGATCGCGGTCGGCATGCCGCCGATCACGCCCGCGACACCCACCGCATCGTCGGAGCACGTAATGATGAGGTGCTCCGGCCCCAGCTCGCGGGTGGTGCCGTCCAGCACTTCGAGCCGCTCGCCCCGGCGACCGCGGCGGACACCCATCGACGTCGAGCGCAGCTTCTTCAGGTCGTAGGCGTGCAGGGGCTGGCCGATTTCGAGCATCACGTAGTTGGTGGCGTCGACCACGTTGTTGATGCTGTTGACGCCCACCTTCTCCAGCGCGCCCTGCAGCCACGCTGGCGACGGACCCACCTTGACACCCCGTACCACGCGGGCCACGAAGCGAAAGCACTCTTCGGGCGACTCGATGTCGATGCTCACGCCATCGTCGCTGTCGGATGCGGACGGCGCCGGCTGCGGAACCCGCAACGGCACGTCGTACAACGCCGCCACCTCGCGCGCCACACCCACGTGGCCCAACTGGTCGGGGCGGTTGGGCGTGATCTCGAGTTCCATGGTCGCGTCCGACGCGCCCAGGACGTCGGCCAGGACCGCGCCGATCTGCGTCTCCGCGGGCAGTACGATGATGCCGCCGGACTCCGTGCCCAGTCCCAGTTCGATCTGCGAGCAGATCATGCCCTGCGACGCGACGCCGCGGATCTTGCTCTTGCGGATCTTCACACCGTTGGGGAGGCGTGCTCCCACCAGCGCCACCGGCACGCGCTGCCCCGCCGCCACGTTGGGGGCCCCGCAAACGATTTCCAGGGGCGAGGCCGCACCCACATCCACCGAACACACGTGCAGGCGGTCGGCGCCCGGATGCGGCGCGACAGAAAGGACGTGCCCCACCACCACCAGCCGCTCGGTGAGACCACTGCTGAGCAGGCGCTCGACCTTGATTCCATGCATGGTGAGGTCGTCGGCAAGCGCGCGTGCATCGACCGCGATGTCCACGTACTTGCGCAACCATGAGAGAGAAACGATCACGGTTCCCGCTCCGGAAACTGTTCGAGGAAGCGCATGTCGTTGGCCAGAAACATGCGGATGTCGGTGATACCGTGTTTGATCATGGCGATCCGGTCCACGCCGATACCAAAGGCGAAGCCGGAGTAACGATCGGGGTCGTAGCCCACCGCGCGCAGCACGTTGGGGTGCACCATGCCCGCCCCCAGAATCTCGATCCAACCGGTTTGTCCGCAGATCGTGCAGCCGTGCCCCTCACACCCGAAGCAGGTCATGTCCACGTCGACGCTCGGCTCCGTGAAGGGAAAGAAGTGCGGCTTGAAACGCACCTGCGTGGAAGCACCGAAGAGTTCGCGCAGGAAGAACAAGAGGTCGCCACGCAGGTCCGCCATGGATACGTCCGTATCAATGTAGAGGCCCTCCACCTGGTGGAACTCCGCCGCGTGCGACGGATCGATGGCCTCGTTGCGGTAGACACGCCCCGGCGCGTAGATCTTCAGCGGCGGCTGGTGCTCCTGCATGAAGCGCACCTGGATGGGCGAGGTGTGCGTGCGCAGCAGGATGTCGTCGGTGATGTAGAAGGTGTCCTGCAGGTCCCGCGAGGGGTGTTCCTCGGGAAAATTGAGCGCCTGGAAGTTGTAGTACTCGAGTTCCATTTCGGGCCCGCGCGCCAGGCGGTAGCCCATGCCCTCGAGGATGGCCTTCATGCGGCGCATGGTCTGGGGGATGACGTGGCGCCGCCCCACCTGGCCCGTGCTCGCGGGGAGTGTTCCGTCCACCGGCGGCTGGTAGAACTCGTTGCGGTCGCCACCGCCCAGTTCATCGCGGCGCGCGGCCAGCATCGAGGACACCAGTTCCTTGAGGCGGTTCGCCTCCACACCCAGGCGCGGCCGTTCCGCGGGGTCGGCGTCGCCAATGCCGCGCAGGAAGGCGGTCACCACACCCTTGCGGCCCAGGTAGCGGACGCGCACCGCTTCCAGATCATCCGGGGTGGCACACGCCGCAACGTCGGCGCGAATGCCGGACTCGATTGACTGCGGGTCCATCGGGTTCAACCCGACGCTAGCGGCTTCCGCCGGTCCACGCCGCCCTGGCGACGTCGGCCAGCTTCTTGAATCCGTCGGAGTCGTTCACCGCCATCTCGGCCAGCATCTTGCGGTCGATGTCCACCTCGGCGCGCTTGAGGCCGTTGATGAAGCGGCTGTACGACATTCCGTTGATGCGCGCGGCGGCGTTGATGCGGGAGATCCACAGCGAGCGGAAGTGACGCTTCCGCTGCTTGCGGTCGCGGTAGGCATAGACGAGGGCGCGGTCGACCGTCTCGCGTGCGGTGCGGTACAGGGTACCGCGGCCACCGCGGAAACCCTTGGCCGCCTTCAGGACCTTTTTCCTGCGCTCGCGGCCGGCGACGGTATTCTTTGTGCGTGGCATGGTGAAAACCTCCTTGGAGGCGCCGTTCTTCCTGCGGGTGGCGCCACCCCGACTGATGTTGCGGTGACTGGACGCTGCGCGGCTGCTAGATCAGCAGCATCCGCCGCACGCGCTTCATGTCCGTCGGGTGCACGAGCGTCGCCTTGCGCAGCCCGCGCTTCCGCTTGGTTGTCTTCTTGGTCAGAATGTGGCTCTTGAACGCCTTGTTGCGCCGCACCTTGCCGGTTCCGGTCTTACGAAACCGTTTCATCGCCGCGCGGTTGCTCTTCAGCTTGGGCATGCGTCTCTTCCTTTTCCGGTTTGGGCTCGGGCTTCGCCTCGGGCTTGGGCGGCGCCGGTGCGGCCGCCTTCTTCTTCTGCTGGCCCGGCTTGATCGGGTGCGGGGCCAGGTACATCACCATCAGCCGCCCTTCGAACTCGGGCTGGCGGTCGACGGTTCCCACGGGGGCAAGATCCTTCACCAGCCGATCGAGAATCTTGTAACCCATCTCGCGATGGTCCATCTCACGGCCACGGAACATCACCGTGATTTTCACCTTGAAGTGCTTCTCCAGAAACTCTTCCGCGTGCCGCCGCTTGAACTGGTAATCGTGTTCCTCGGTCTTGGGCCGGAACTTGACCTCTTTGACCTGGAACGTGTGCTGCTTCCTCTTCGACTGCTTCTGCTTCTTGCTCTGCTCGTACTTGAACTTCCCGAAGTCCATGATGCGACAAACGGGCGGACGTGACGTGGGAGAGATCTCGACCAGGTCGAGCCCCTGCTCCTGCGCCAGCTGCAACGCCTGATGGGTGGGAAGAACACCGAGCTGATTGCCTTCCGCGTCTATCACCCGGATCTCGGGCACCCGGATTTGTTCGTTGGCGCGAATTCGCGGCGCTCTCTTGCGATCGAAGCTGATTGTTCGCCTCCCGCTACAAAAAAAAACGGACGCCAGGCGTCCGCGGAATCCACCACGCAACCGCGCGGCGGACCTCTATGCGAACCTGGCCGATCATCATGATGGATGGCAGGTGAGGGACTCCCGTCCCTGCTTCCTTGCGCCGGCGGCCACGCGGCCCCCGGCTATGTGGAGACGAATACTACCGGTCCGGATTCGCCTCGTCAACGATTTCCTCAACGAAGGCCGCCAGCGCTTTCTGCCCCTGGTCCCCCCGGCCGTGGGCGCGCACCGCGACCACCCCGGCCTCCGCCTCCCGCATCCCCACCACCGCCATGTAGGGCACCTTCTGGACCTCGGCTTCGCGGATGCGGTAGCCGATCTTCTCGTCGCGGGCGTCCATGCCCGCCCGCACACCCGCCTCGCGCAGGGCGGCACGCACCTTCTCCGCGTATGGGACCGCGTCCGCGGTGATGGGCAGTACCACCACCTGCACCGGCGCCAGCCACAGCGGGAAGGCCCCCGCGTAGTGTTCGGTGAGAATGCCCATGAAACGCTCGATGGAGCCGAACAGCGCCCGGTGCACCATGAACACGAACTTGCGCTCGCCCCCGCTGGCCACATAGGTCACGTCCAGCCGGCGCGGCAGGTTGAAGTCGAACTGGATGGTGGAAAGCTGCCACGGACGCCCGATGGCGTCGATCACCTTGATGTCGATCTTTGGGCCGTAGAAGACCGCCTCCCCCTCCATGCGCTTGTAGGGCAGGCCGCGGCGCTGCACCGCCTCCTCGAGCGCCGACTCCGCCATGGCCCATTCGTCGTCGGTGCCGGCGTACTTCGATGGGTTGTTGGGGTCGCGGACGCTCAATTCGACGTTGAACCGGTCGAAGCCGAAGCGCCCCAGCACGGTAAGCGCGAAATCGATGGTCGCGTCCACCTCGCCGGGCAGCTGCTCCGGCGTGCAGAAGATGTGGCCGTCGTCCTGGGTGAAGCCTCGCACACGCAGCAGCCCGTGCAGCGCACCCGACAACTCATGCCGGTACACGGTGCCCATCTCGGCGATGCGCACCGGCAGTTCCCGGAAGCTGTGCAGCTTGCGCTTGTACACCAGGATGTGGCCCGGGCAGTTCATCGGCTTGACCACGTACTCCTGGCCGTCCACGTCCATGGTGTACATGTTCTCGCGGTAGTAGGTGAGGTGTCCGGACTTGGCCCACAGATCCGACTTGGCGATATGGGGCGTGCACACGAGATCGTATCCGCGCTTGCGGTATTCCGCCTTGAGGTACTGCTCCATGACCTCGCGCACCACCGCACCGTGCGGGTGCCAGAACACCAGCCCGCCGCCCGCCTCTTCCTTGATTTCGAACAGATCCAACGCCTTGCCCAGGCGGCGATGGTCGCGCTTCTCCGCCTCTTCGAGCTGCTTGAGGTATCCCTCCAGTTCGCTCTTCTTGAAGAAGGCGGTCGCGTAGATGCGCTGCAGCATGGTCTTGTTGGAGTCGCCGCGCCAGTAGGCACCCGCGGTGGAAAGCACCTTCACGTAACGGATGCGCTTGGTGGAGTCGATGTGTGGTCCCCCGCACAGGTCCACGAAACGGCCCACGGTATAAATGGAGACCGACTCACCGGGGATGTCGTCGATGAGTTCGAGCTTGTAGCGCTGTCCGAGTTTTCCGAAGTGTTCGCGCGCACGCGCCTTGTCCCAGTCCTCGCGGGAGATTTCAAGCTTCTCCTTGAGCAGCTCATTCATGCGTTTCTCGATGCGTTCCAGGTCCTCGGGCGTGAACGGCTTCTCCACCTCGAAGTCATAGTAGAACCCGTTGTCGATGGGAGGGCCGATGGCGAACTTCGCGTCCGGGAACAACTCCATGACGGCGTGCGCCAGCACGTGCGACGCGGTATGCCGCAACAGGTACAGGCTCTGCTCGTCGGAGTCGCGCAGTGTGCGCAGCGTCCCCTCACCAGTGATCGACTGATACATGTCGCGCAACTGGCCGCCGAACAGCACGCCCACCACACCGCCGCGCGCGCGATCGTCGAGCGTCTGCATGACGTCCGCCACCGGAACTTCGGCGGCGTCAAAGGATTGTGTCGACCCGTTGGGCAGAGTCACGCGAACCATGGTCGTTTCCTGTCGTGCGGGTTCCCGGTACCGATTCCGTGGGGCCTGGGCCCCGGCCTGAAGTGGTGGGCGATAGTGGACTCGAACCACTGACCTCCTGCGTGTCGAGCAGGCGCTCTAACCAACTGAGCTAATCGCCCGAATCGTTTGATCTTAGCGAGAGTCGGAAGAGCCTACTTCCCGGCATGGGCGCGGTCAAGCGAAAAGGCGGCCGGGGGACACCCGGCCGCCTCGTCTCCGCAATCCTCGGGCGCGTTACGCGTTCTTGTCGCCGTCGAGCACCTCGTACTCCGCGTCCGCCACACCGTCGGGTCCCTGAGCGTCCGAGGACGGCTCCCCGCCGCCCGCTTCGGCCCCGGCACCCGCTGCACCCGCCTGGGTGGCGGAGGCCTGCTGGTACATCTTCTGCGCCACCTCCTGCCAGGTGGCGTTGAGCCGCTCGGTCGCCGACTTGATGTCGGCGGTGTTGGTGCCCTTGAGCGCAACCCGCACCGACTCCAGATCGCCTTCCAGTCGGCTCGCGTCCGCCGCGTCGATCTTGTCCTTGTACTCCTTCACCTGCTTCTCGGTCTGGTAGACCAGGGCGTCGGCGGAGTTGCGGACGTCGATCTCCTCGCGCTTGCGCTTGTCGTCGTCCTTGAACCGGTCCGCGTCCTTCACCATGCGTTCGATCTCGGACTCGCTCAGCCCGCTCGACGCCTTGATGACGATCTTCTGCTCCTTGCCGGTGGCCTTGTCCCTGGCCGCGACGTGGAGAATGCCGTCAGCGTCGATGTCGAAGGTCACCTCGATCTGCGGCATGCCGCGCGGCGCCGGCGGGATCCCCGCCAGCTGGAAGCGTCCGATGGTCTTGTTGTCCATTGCCATCTCGCGCTCACCCTGCAGAACATGGATGTCCACCGCCGTCTGTCCGTCCGCCGCGGTCGAGAAAACCTCGCTCTTGCGCGTCGGGATGGTGGTGTTGCGGTCGATGAGGCGGGTCATGACCCCGCCCAGCGTCTCGATGCCGAGCGACAGCGGCGTCACGTCCAGCAGGAGCACGTCGCGCACGTCGCCCCCCAGCACACCGGCCTGGATGGCGGCGCCAATGGCAACCACCTCGTCGGGGTTGATTCCCTTGTGCGGCTCCCTGCCGAACAGTTCCTTCACCCGCTGTTGCACCATCGGTATGCGCGTGGAACCACCGACCAGGATGACCTCGTCGATGTCCCCGGGCTTGAGCCCGGCGTCCGCGAGCGCCTTCTTGCACGGCTCCACCGTCCGCTGCACGAGGTCTTCGATCAGCTGCTCGAGCTTGGCGCGCGTCAGCTTCACGTTCATGTGCTTGGGACCGGACGCGTCCGCGGTAATGAACGGCAGGTTGATTTCCGTCTGCATGGAACTGGACAGCTCGCACTTGGCGCGCTCCGCCGCTTCGCGCAGACGCTGCACGGCGATGGGATCCTTCGACAGATCGATCCCCTGCTCGCGCTTGAATTCCGCCACCAGCCACTCGATGATCCGGTGGTCGAAGTCGTCGCCTCCCAGGTGGGTGTCGCCGTTGGTGGCCTTCACCTCGAACACACCTTCGCCGATGTCGAGCACCGAAACGTCGAACGTGCCGCCGCCGAGGTCGTACACGACCACCGTCTCGTCCTTCTTCTTGTCGAGGCCGTAGGCCAGCGAAGCCGCCGTGGGCTCGTTGATGATGCGCTTCACGTTGAGACCGGCGATCTTACCCGCGTCCTTGGTGGCCTGGCGCTGGCTGTCGTTGAAGTACGCCGGCACGGTGATCACCGCGTCGGTAACCGGCTCGCCCAGATAGGCTTCGGCCGCATTCTTCAGGTACTGCAGGACCATTGCCGAAATCTCCGGCGGCGAGTACTTCTGCCCCCCGATCTCCACCGACACACCGCCCCCGTTGGCCTCGGTGACCTTATAAGGAATGATGCGCTTCTCGCTGCTCACCTCGCTGAACTTGCGTCCCATGAAGCGCTTGATCGAGAACACGGTGTTCTCCGGGTTGGTAACCGCCTGGCGCTTGGCCAACTGACCGACCAGGCGCTCACCATCCTTGGTGATCGCCACGACCGAAGGCGTCGTGCGAGCCCCGTCGGGGTTGGGGATGACGCGGGGCTCGTCGCCCTCGATGATGGCGACGCACGAGTTGGTCGTTCCCAGGTCGATTCCGATTGTCTTTCCCATTCTTCAGATTCCTTTCCTCATGTGATGATCATTCTCCGCGCCCCGGCAACCGCCGCCGCTTCACCCACCCTTCCCTATACAACCCCCGTGCCATTCGCGGCGGAAGTCGTAAGCCACAATAATACAGCATGTTATGGAATTTCGTCCACTCCCGCCCCAGGAGCGCAGCCCCGTTGCCACGCCATAATGGCAGCATCTCTGACGTATCAGCGGTCTTCCTTGTCGGGGTTCCTGCCGAGCATGGAGACGAGGAGTGACAGGCCCAGTGTGAAGTCGGTCTCATCCTCGCCCTCCGGCTCGGCCGAGTCCCGGTTGAGAGCGAGGGTGGGGGTACCGGCCGGTGAACGAATCTCGAGCGAGCGCCACCGCGGGTCCGCGATCGAGACCCCCCGGTCGACACACTCACGCAGGAAGACGGCCCAGGCCGCCACCACCGCCGGATCGGAGGCCGAGGCGGGCCCGGACAGGTCGAGCCCGCTCTTGCGGGCGGCCCGGTTGAGAATGGCGAGGAATCGGGAGTTTTCCATGTTCAGTGACCGGTCCCGGGTCATTAACTGACACGAAACAAAAAGGTTGACAAGGTATTTCGGCGGGGGTAACTTCCTCAGTGCAGGAAGCCTAGCGTAAGGACGATTCTTGCCCCAGTACCTACTCGACCTTTTTTGTTGGTAAGAGGTTCATTCCTCACCACCTGCCAAAAAGGATACCCCTGACACCCCTTACGCTGGCTTTCTGCATTTTTATTTCCCCCCGTTGCCACTTCCCGGTTCGTTGGCCCCGACAGCCTTGATCTCGCCGAGCAGCCGCTCGCGCTCGTTCAGCGCCGGGTCGTCGGTCACCCGTTCCAGCAGTTCCTCCAGCACCGCGCGCACCCGCGGCCCCGGCCCGATCCCCAGAACGTGCATCACATCGTCCCCGTTCACGTCCAGGTCGCCCACGCCCAGTGTTGCCGCGGCGGCGAGTTCCGCCGCGACGCGCGCGCGCAGGTCGTCCAGTGCAGCGAGCTCATCGTCCAGCGCGCGCGATCGGCAGTCGGCCTCGCGCAGCATGAACAGATCGTCCAGGTGGGCCACGCCGACACGGCGCATGAATCGCCGCAGCGTCGACGGGTTCCAGGAGCGCGAATAGCGAAACATGTGCTCCTGGACGAGGTGACGGCACGCGTTGACCAGCGCGTGCGGGTAGCGCAACCGCGTGAGCACCGCTTCAGTCAGCCGCGCGCTCACGTCCTCGTGGCCGTAGAACACCACCCGCTCTCCGTCCTCGTCACGCACCACCTGGCGTGCATCCACCTTGCCGGTGTCGTGCAGGAGCGCCGCCCAGCGCACCAGCAGATCGGGCGCCGCCGCATCCAGCGTCTTGAGCGAATGCCAGTACACATCGTCCGGATGATACTGGTTCTGCGTCACCCCCACGCAGCGCTCGAGTTCCGGCAGCAGCCGGGCCAGCGCGCCGGTGGTGCGCAACAGCTCGAAGGCGGCGGCAGGACGCTCGCACTGCGTGAGCGTCTTGCTGAACTCGTCCTGCACACGCTCCGGACTCACCGTGTCGACCAGCGGCGCCGCGCGCCGCATCAAGTCGAGCGTCCCGGCGTCCACGCGCAGGGCGAAGCGCGCCAGAAAACGGGCGCCGCGCAGGATGCGCAACGGGTCCTCCTCGAAGGCACGCGGAAAGATGGCGCGCAGCACGCCGTCGCGAAGGTCGCGCTCACCGCCGCACGGATCGAAACGCGTTCCCTCGGGAACGCGCTCGGCGATGGCGTTGATGGTGAAATCGCGGCGCCCGAGGTCGTCCTCCACCGGAAGATTCCAGTCCCAGCGCACCTCGAAGTCGCGGTGCCCCACACCGGTGGAGGTTTCCAGTCGCGGATAGGCGATGTCGATGGTCCACGGCGAGCCGGCGGGAGAGAACTTGTAGACGCCGAACGCCTTGCCCACCAGCACCACGCGGCCGTGGCGGGACAGCAGAGCCTCCAGTTCCGCGGGGGGAAGGCCACGCACGAGAAAGTCGGTCTCGTGTGTATCCGGGAGCCCCAGCAGCTTGTCACGCACCGAGCCCCCGACGCGGTATAGCTCCCCGCGCTGGATGATTTCATCCTGCCAGCTGGCAGGGGTCACGAGGCACCGCCTGCCGGCTCACCGGCCTGTTGCCAGCGGATCGGCGAGCGAAGCCAGAGGGCGAACCCGGTCAGCGCGGTCAGATACGTGCCGAGCAACACGTACGAGATGGAAAAGCCAACCGCCTCCGCGCTGCCGATACCCACCGCCGAGAAGAAGTACATCACGGTCGCGTCGCGCGTCCCCAGTCCCGAAACCGAGAACGGGATCAGTTCCACCAGCGTTACGATGGGCATGATCAATACGATGTAGGCGGGATCCACCGGAATGCGCAGCAGGCACGCCACGTAGACACCCAGGAGGAAGATCAGCGTCCAGCCCAGCAGTGTCAGCCCGGCCATGGCGAGCGCGCGCCGCCGGTCGGACCCGTAGACGCGCAACGCGTCATAGAAGGTGTGGAAGTTCGCGGAGAGCCCCTCGCGTTGGCGCTCGGGAACCAGCAACGCGAACAGGGGCTTGAGAACCGCGCGCACCACGTTGCGCCGCGTCATGACGATCGCCGCCACAGCGATCAGCACCACGCCCGCCAGCAGAAGCGGCGCCGACGGGATCGCGATGTACCGCCGGGAGAAGATGACCGCGCTCACGATGCCGGCCATCAGGATGAATCCGAGATCCCACAGCCGGTCCACGAAGACGGTCAGGAGGGCCTCGCCCATGCTGCGGCCGGTGTCGTTGCGCACATAGACGGCCCGGATGGCGTCCCCCGCCTTGGCAGGTGTCACCGCCGAACCGAAGAAGCCGATCATCCATACCGCCGTGCTGCGCCGGATACCGTAGTCGATCCCCACGCAGCGCATCACGTACCACCAGCGCAGGCCACGCGCCACCGCGATGGACGCGATGAGGAGCGGGGCCCAGACCAGCATCCCCCGGTCCATGGCGGCGAGTATGGCAAGAATGCGGTCGGGCCCGGTGCGGAGCACGATCCAGGCAAAGATCGAGAGGCCGACCAGGGGCATCAGGATGCTGAGGGCTTTCTTCATGACTCTGCGGCGTTCCAGGCCGTGGGGGCTTGACGGGCCCGGCCGGACACCCCTATAATACTCCAATCATAGTATTTTTGGAGCCCAATTTGAAGCACGACAAAGTCACCATCAAGATCCCCCGCCCGCTGTATACCAAGGTTCAGCAGCTCATCGATGAGTCGGGTTTCAACTCGCCCACCGATTTCATCGTGTATGTTCTGCGCGATGTCCTGAGCCAGCACGAAGCGGACCGGGCCGATCGATTCACGCCCGAGGAACTCACGGCCATCAAGCAGAAACTGCGCCGCCTCGGCTATCTCGACTGATCGAGCCGGCCGGACAGCCCCGGCCGGACTCGCTTGGCAGGAGGACACCCGATGATTCTTCCGCATGGCGGGACGCTTGTCTCGCGCATTGCCACCGCGGGCGAGCGCGACGCGCTCCGCGCCGCCGCCCACACCCTTCCCGTCGTCGAAATGAACGCCCGCGAGGCGTCCGACCTGCTCCTGATCGCCATCGGCGCCATGAGCCCGCTCACCGGGTTCATGCGCAGTGACGCGTACGACGCCGTCCTGGAGCGTATGCGCCTGCCCTCGGGGCTGGCCTGGTCGCTCCCGGTCACGCTGTCCGCGCCGCGCGAGTCCGTCGCCGGCATGAAGGCCCCCTTCCGGGCCGCGCTTCGTTCCCCCCAGGGCAGCATCGTCGGCGTCATGGATGTGGAGGAAGTCTACTTCCCCGACAAGGAGCGCGAGGCCCAGCAGGCGCTGGGCACCACCGACGAGAAACACCCCGGCGTGCAGTACCTGCGCACCACGGGTGAGGCCTACCTGGGCGGCCCGGTGTGGATGCTCGAGCGTCTCAAGAACGGCGAGTTCGGCGACCACGAGCTCGATCCGGCCGAGACACGCGCCCTGTTTGCCAGCAGGAAATGGGAGCGCGTATGCGCCTTCCAGACCCGCAACCCCATCCACCGTGCGCACGAGTATCTCATCAAGTGCGCCCTCGAGACCATGGATGGTTTCCTCATCCACCCGGCCATGGGCGAGACCAAATCCGACGACGTCCCCGCCAGCGCGCGCATGGAGTGTTACCTGGCGCTGATGGCGAACTACTTCTCGGCCGACCATATCGCGCTGTCGACGTTTCCCTACGCCATGCGCTACGCGGGGCCGCGCGAGGCCATCCTGCACGCCATCATCCGCAAGAACTACGGCTGCAGCCACTTCATCGTGGGGCGCGACCATGCCGGTGTGGGCAACTACTACGGCACCTACGACGCGCAGAAGATCTTCTCCACCTTCGAGGACGGCGAACTGGCCATCACCCCCATGTTCTTCGAGCATTCCTTCTACTGCACGCGCTGCGGCGGCATGGCGTCGCAGAAGACCTGCCCGCACGGGCCCGAGGACCGCGTCGCGTTGAGCGGCACCCGGGTTCGCGACCTGCTCACCCAGGGCAGCGACCTGCCGGCCGAATTCACGCGCCACGAGGTGGCCGAGATTCTCCACCGCCACTACGCCGCCGCCAAGGAGAGCTAGCCATGTCTCCCCGCCTGGTGGTCATCGGGCTCGACTGCGTAACGCCCGAGCTCTTCTTCGGCCCCTGGCTCGACGAGATGCCCAACGTGCGCCGGCTCATGCAGGGCGGCATCCACGGCCACCTCGTATCCACGGTTCCGCCGATTACCGTCCCCGCGTGGATGGCGATGATGACCTCACAGGATCCGGGTCAGCTGGGCATCTACGGCTTCCGCAACCGCGGATCGCACGTCTACGAGGACATCTTCACCGTGAACTCGACGCACGTGCAGGCCAAGACGGTGTGGAACGTGCTGTCGAGGAACCGGCTGCGTTCCATTGTAATGGGTGTTCCGCTCACCTATCCGCCCAAACCGCTCAACGGGCTGATGGTCGGTTGCTTCCTCACTCCCGACAAGAGCGCCACCTACACGCACCCGCCGGAGCTCGCGGGACGTCTCGACGAACTCGCCGGCGGCGAGTACATCATCGACGTGAAAGACTTCCGCAACGAGCGCAAGCAGGAGACGCTGGACCAGATCAAGGTCATGACCGAGCGTCGTTTCCGCGCCTTCCGGGGCCTCCTCACGCAGGAGGACTGGGACTTCGCCATGATGGTGGAGATGGGACCGGACCGGCTGCACCATGCCTTCTGGCGCTACTTCGACACGGGACACCGGCTCTACGAGCGCGGCAACCCGTTCGAGGATGTCGTGCATCGGTACTACCTCGAGATGGACCGCGAAATCGGCCGCACCCTCGAGGTGGTCCCTGCCGACGCGTCCGTCATCGTCGTGTCCGACCACGGCGCCAAGCGCATGACGGGGGCCGTGTGCATCAACGAGTTCCTCATGCGCGAGGGTTACCTGACCCTCAAGGAGAAGCCCGCCAAGCCCACCCGCCTCAAACCCGAGATGGTGGACTGGAGCCGCACCACGGCGTGGGGCGATGGCGGCTACTACGCGCGCATCTTCCTGAACATCGCCGGCCGCGAGCCGGCGGGTACCATCGCGCCCGCCGACGTGGAGCGCTTCAGCCGCGAACTCGCGGGCAAGATCGAGGCACTGGGCGACGACAGGGGGAACCCCATCGGCACCAAGGTGTACTTCCCGGACGACATCTACCGCGAACGCCGCGGCGTGTCCCCGGACATGGTGGTCTACCTCGGCGACCTCGAATGGCGCAGCGCGGGAACGGTGGGCACCGGCAGCGTGCACATCTTCGAGAACGACACCGGACCCGATGACGCCAACCACGCCCAGGAGGGTATCTTCCTGTGGCACAACCGCGGACGCGCGCCCTCGGCGCCGGTGGAGAAGGTCTCCATCTACGATGTGGCGCCTTCTATTCTCGACTACTTCTCAATTAAACCGCCGCCCGAGATGATCGGGCGCATCATCTGACAGAAACGGCCTGGAGGACGCATGAAAGGATTCACCCTGTGGTTTACCGGACTTCCCTCTTCGGGAAAGTCGACCCTCGCCCGGCAGGTCGAGGAGATTCTCCTCGAGCGGGGCATGAACGTCGAGGTGCTCGACGGTGACGAGGTTCGTGAGAACCTGAGCAAGGGGCTCGGCTTCTCCAAGGAAGACCGCGACACCAATATTCGCCGCATCGGTTTCGTGGCCAAGGTACTCTCGCGCAACGGCGCGGTGGCCGTCACCGCCGCCATCTCCCCCTACCGCGAGGTGCGCGACGAGATGCGCCGCGCGATCGGTCGCTTCGTCGAGGTGTACGTGCGCTGCCCCATCGAGGTACTGACCGAGCGCGACGTCAAAGGTCTGTACAAGAAGGCGCTGGCCGGCGAGATCAAGCACTTCACCGGTGTCGACGATCCATATGAGGAACCGCTCAAGCCGGAAATCCTGATCGACAGCGACAAGGAAACCGTCGAGGAGAGCGTGTCGAAGATCATCCGCACGCTGGAAGTGCTCGAATTCGTGCCGCGTGCTGTCGGCGCGGAGTACTCCGCGGCCGAAGAGGAAACCATCAAGAAGCGTCTGTCGGACCTGGGCTACATCTAGGCGCGTAATTCCCATGGCACTGAAGTGGTTCCAACAGCCGACCCGGCGCGTTTGCGTGGTCGGTCTCGACGGTGTACCGTGTTCCATGATCCGCCGCTTCGTCGAGGCTGGTGTGATGCCACGCCTGGGCGAGATCGCGGCGGCGGGCGCACTGCGGGACATGACGGTGTCGCTGCCGGAGATTTCCTCGGTGAGCTGGTCGACCTTCATGACCGGGCGCAATCCCGGCGAACACGGCATCTTCGGTTTCACCGACCTGCACGCCGGCACCTACACGCAGAGCTTCCCCAGTTTCCGTGACCTGAAGACCGATACCATCTGGGACCGCCTCGGTGAGCGCAAGATGCGCAGCGTGGTCATCAACCAGCCCGCCACCTACCCGGCGCGGCCCGTGCACGGCGCCCTGGTGTCGGGTTTCGTATCGGTGCACCTGGACAAGTCGGTGTTCCCCGCGCGCTATCTGCGCACGCTGCGCGACCTCGACTACGAGGTGGACCTGGACGCGTCCGCCCTGCGCGACGATCCCCCCGCCCTGTTCAAGAAGCTGCATCAGATGCTGCGCGTGCGCGAGCAGTTGATGAACATGCTGTGGGAAGAGGAGAAGTGGAACCTGATGGAAGTGGTGATCACCGGCACCGACCGGCTGCACCATTTCCTCTTCGACGCCTACGAGGATGCCAGCCATCCCCACCACGCCGACTTCCTGGACTACTACCGTGCCATCGACGCCTTCGTGGGGCGCGTGCATGACCGCTTTCAGGCCGACAAGGAAGCGGCTGGTTTCTTCGTTCTCTCCGACCACGGGTTCTGCCAGACCCGGCACGAGGTGAACGTGAACCGCGTTCTCGCCGAGCACGGGTTCCTGGTTCTCAACGACCCGGGCGCGCGCGACATCGACGCCATCTCGGAGCATGCCACCGCCTTCGCGCTCGACCCGTCGCGCATCTATGTTCATCACCGCGGGCGCTTCCCGCGCGGCAGCGTGGGCCCCGAACGGGTGGAGGGACTCCTGCAGGAAATCAGCGCGGTGTTCGATCGCCTCGAGCACGACGGCGAGAAGGTGATCCGCCGGGTGGTGCGCGGCAGCGACGTGTACAGCGGACCCGAGAGCGGGCGCGCGCCGGACCTCGTCCTCATAACCAGCAACGGCTTCGACCTCAAGGGGCGGGTGCAGGCCGACGCCGTGGTCACACCGCGGCGCCTGCAGGGCATGCACACCTGGGACGACGCCTTCCTCGCCACCTCGCGGCCCGACCTCATTCCCGGCGATCACGACTTGACGCTGGTGGATGTGCCGGGCATGATCATGCATTGCCTCGGTGCCGACAAAGATGAGTAGTTCCCGCGCACGGCATGCCGCGCATGCCTTCGTTCTCGTCGCCCTGCTCGCGCTTCCCGCGAGCGCGCACGCGTACATCGGCCCCGGCGCCGGCTTCGCGCTCATTTCTTCGTTCGTCACGCTTGCGGTGGCGTTCGCGGCCGCCTTCTTCGCCGCGTTCACGCTCCCGGTCCGCGCCGCCATCCGCGGCTGGAAGCGGCGCCGCTCGCTGCGCCGGGCCCGCGCACGCCGCGTCATCGTCCTCGGCCTGGACGGCCTCGACCCTCGCATCTGCGACGAGCTCATGGCGCGTGGCGAGCTTCCCAACCTGAGCAAGCTGCGCGACGAGGGCGCCTACCGCCGCCTGGAGACGTCGATGCCCGCGCTTTCTCCGGTGGCGTGGTCCACCTTCGCCACGTCGACCGACTGCTCCGGTCACGGGATCTACGACTTCATCGCGCGCGACCCGCGCAGCTACGCACCGCAGCTCTCCTCCAGCGAAGTCTACGGCAGCACGCGCGTGATCCGGCTGGGGCCGATTCGCATTCCGATTTCGCGCGGGGGCGTGCGCGGCCTGCGCCGCAGCCGAACCTTCTGGAGCGTCCTCAGCGACCACGGCGTGTTCAGCAGCGTGCTGCGCGTGCCCATCACCTTCCCGGTCGAGAAGATCGACGGCGTGATGGTAGCGGGCATGTGCGTGCCGGACCTGCGGGGAACGCAGGGGTCCTTCACGCTGCTGAGCAGCGAAGCGCCGGCGCGGGAGATCGGCGGCGTGCGCGTGTCCATCCCGGCCGAGGGCGGCACCGTCGAGATCCCCGGCCCGCCCAGCCCGCTCGACGGCGGCGTGGTTACCACCGCGGTCACCATCCGCCGCGCGCGCAACAAGCGCGGCGAGGAGCGCTTCGAGCTCGTCGCCGGCAGCGAGGTCATTGCGCTCGACGTGGGACGCTACACGCCCTGGGTACGGCTGCCCTTCCGCGCGGGACGGGGTGTGACCATGCACGGCATCGCGCGCTTCCTGCCGGTGTCGCTCAACGGTTCCATCGCGGTCTACATGACACCCATTCACATCGATCCGGAGAAGCCGGCGCTTCCCATCTCGCACCCGTCGGTGTTTTCGGTGTATCTCGCCAAGCTGCAGGGGGCCTTCGCAACCCTGGGCCTCGCCGAGGACACGGGTGCGCTCAACGACGACGTCATCGACGAGCAGGGGTTCCTCGACCAGGCGTACGGCATCCACGACGAACGGCGCGCCATGTGGTTCCACACCCTCGATCGCCTGCGCAACGGACTGGCCGTGTGCGTGTTCGACGTGAGCGACCGCCTGCAGCACATGTTCTACCGCTATCTCGACCCCACCCACCCCGCCAACGCGGGCCGCGACACCACGCGCCACGCCGACGCGCTGCACGACATGTACCGGCGCATGGATGTACTGGTGGGTGAGACCATGCGCTATGTCGACAAGAAGACGGCCGTGTTCGTGATTTCCGACCACGGCTTCTCCAACTTCCGCCGCGGGGTCAATCTGAACGCCTGGCTCGAGCGCGAGGGATTGCTCGCGGTCAGGGAAGGCGCGGCGCCGGGCGAGTACCTGAGCGCGGTGGACTGGTCGCGCACGCAGGCCTACGCACTCGGCCTGGGCGGCATCTACGTCAACCGCAAGGGCCGCGAGCGCCAGGGCATCGTCGAGGAGCGCGACGTGGCCGCGGTCAAGAAGCGCATCGAAGACGGACTGGTTGCGTTGCGCGACGGCGACGCCCGGCCCATCCGCCGCATGGTCGATGTCGAGCGCGACATGAAGGGCCCCTACCGCAGCGTGGGCCCGGACCTGCTGCCGGGCTACGAAGCCGGTTACCGTGTTTCGTGGGATTGCGCCAAGGGCTGCGTGCGCCCCGAACTCTTCGAGGACAATACCAGGCGCTGGAGCGGTGACCACTGCGTGGACTCGCACATCGTTCCCGGCGTGATGTTCACCAACGTGCCGCTCTCCAAGTCCGACTCGCGTCTCATCGACATGGGCCCGACCGTGCTGGATATCTTCGGCGTGCCCGTTCCCGGATACATGGCGGGAAGGAGCATGCTGCAGCGATGATGCGCCTGTTCCCGGCCCTGCTGCTGCTGTCCATGACGTCCGCCGCCGCGCCGGCGCGGGCGAGCGACAGCCCGCACGTGGTCGTCATTGGTATCGACGGCATGGATCCCGACATGCTCACCCGCTTCATGGACGCGGGCCGCATGCCGAACTTCCGCGCGCTGATCAGCGAAGGACAGCTGCTGCCGCTGGGGACCTCCATTCCCCCGCAGAGCCCGGTGGCGTGGTCCAACTTCATTACCGGGACCGACCCGGGATCGCACGGGATCTTCGACTTCATCCACCGCGATCCCGCCACGTACACCCCCATCTTTTCGGCCGCGGAGATCAAGCAACCCGAGAAGACCCTCTCGCTGGGCGACTGGATCCTGCCGCTCTCGAAGGGTGGCACGGTTCTGCTGCGCCGCGGCGAGGCATTCTGGGAGACTCTGGAACGCGCCGGTGTCCCGTGCACGGTCATCCGCGTACCGGCCAACTACCCGCCCTCCCCCACCGCGCAGAAGACGCTGTCGGGCATGGGAACGCCCGACCTGCTGGGTTCCTACGGATCCTTCACCCTCTTCACCGACGATCCCGAGTGGGAAGGTGCCATGGCCAGTGGCGGGCGCATTCGCCTGGTGAAGGCGAGCGACGGACGCGTCACCACCACCATTGAAGGGCCGCGCAATTCCCTGCGCCGCAGCCAGCCGGTGCTCGAGTGTCCTCTCACCATCGACGTCGACCCGGGGAGCGATGCGGTGCGTGTCACGGTGTCCTCGGAAGAAGCGTTCCTGCGCAGCGGCGAGTGGAGCGGCTGGCTGCCGGTTGAATTCGACCTGGTGGGACCGTTCAAGAAGCTGCACGGCATGTGCCGCTTCTATCTCAAGTCCACCGCCCCGTTGCACCTGTACGCGTCGCCCATCAACATCGACCCGCGTCGCCCGGCGCTCCCCATTTCCACGCCGGAGGATCTTGCCAGCGATCTCGCGGAGCGAACCGGCCCCTACTACACGCAGGGTATCGCTGAAGACACCAAGGCGCTGGAAGCGGGCGTCTTCGACGACGCCCAGTTCGTGACCCAGACCGACACCATCATGGCGGAGCGCGAACGCATGCACGACGTTCTGCTGCATGACTACAAGGATGGACTGCTCTTCTTCTACGTATCGACCGTCGACCAGTCCTGTCACGCCCTGTGGCGGGATACCGACCCCGCGCACCCCGCGCACGTCGAGGGCAACGGGTTTGAAGACCGCTTCGGCGAGTTGTACGAGGAGATGGACCGCATGCTGGGCGAGGTGCGTGCCCGCATCCCCGCCGACGCCACCATCATCATTCTCTCCGACCACGGCTTCGCGCCGTTCTACAAGAAGGTCAACATCAATACCTGGCTGTACCAGAACGGGTATCTCGCCCTGATACGCCCGGAGGAGATCGGACGGCACCCGCTCTTCGGCAACGTGTTCTGGCGGCGCACACGTGCCTACGCGGCGGGTCTCAACGGCCTGTACGTCAACCTGGCCGGCCGCGAGGGCAAGGGTATCGTGCCGACGGGCCCACAGTATGACGCACTGCTCGACGAACTGCGCGCGAAGCTTCTGGAACTGCGCGACCCCGATACCGGCGAGCAGATCATCACCACCGTCTACAAGGCCAGCGAGGTCTACCACGGCGACGAGGTACGCAACGCGCCCGACCTCATCGTGGGCTACAACCGCGGTTATCGTTCCAGCGACGACTCCGCGCTGGGCACGGTGTCGCCCGACCTGATCACCCTGAATTTCAACAAGTGGACGGGCGATCACTGCATCGATCACCGCTGGGTTCCCGGTGTGCTCATTTCCAACCGGCATTTCGCGGTGGCGGATCCCTCACTGATCGACGTGCCGACCACGATCATCCGCCTCTTCGGCGTCGATCCACCCGCGGCCATGAAGGGCCGCAACCTGTTCGCGGCGGGATCCACAACCGCCGCCGCGCACTGACAAGGAGGAAGAGCCATGTTTGGGAAGAACAAGGTCACCCTGGAGAAGTCGCTGTACGGGCGCGTCAAGGCCGCGTCCGAGAAGGCCGGATATGCGTCGGTGGAAGAGTTCGTCACGCACGTCCTGGAGCGCGAACTGGCCCGCGGTGAAGACGGCGGGCGCAGCGAAGCCGACGTGAAGAAGCAACTCGAAGGCCTGGGCTACATCTCCTGAACCCGGTGCACGTCTTCTCGCGCATCATCACGCTCGTGTTCGACGGGCTCCTGCTGCCGTTCGGCACCCACCGGCTGGCGGGCCTGCTGGTCGTCTCCGCCCTGTCCGGGGCAATCCTGGCCCTGCTCTTCCGCGCCACCTCGGACCAGGCGCGCATTCGCCACGCACGCGATATCTTCAAGGCGCGCGTGCTCGAGATGCGCATCTACCCGGACGACATCGTGCTCATCACACGCGCCCTGCTGGGCGCGCTCGCCGCACAGCTCACCTACCTGCGTGTCGCGCTCAAGCCCATCCTGGTGGTGCTGGTGGTCGCCATACCCATGTTTCTGCAATTGGAGGCGCGCTTCGCGGCGGCACCGTTGCGGCCCGGTGATCGCACGCTCGTTACCGCGACCCTCAAGGAAGGGCTGGACGCGCGCACCGTTCCCGCCGACCTGCAGTCCGAAGGCGGCATGCGGGTGGACCCGTCGCCGCTGCGCGTGCCCGCCACGCGCGAGATCGTGTGGCGTACCGCGCTGGCCGAATCCGGCGACGCCGCACTCACCCTCACGCTCTACGACCGTCCCTATCACTTCGACGTGCACGCGTCCAACGGCACCGGTGTCATCGGGCGCAGCCGCACCGCGCACGGATTCGCCGACCCGCTGTTGCATCCCGGTCTGCCTTCCATCCCGGCGGATTCACCCGTCGCGGCGCTGCGCGTCACCTACCCGGACGATTCCTACCACCTCTTCGGGCGCCGCATGGGCTGGTTGAGCGTATTCCTCATCGGCTCCTTCGTGGGCGCGGTGCTGCCCGCGTGGCTCCTGCGGATTCAGCTGTAGGCTGGGTAGGGTTGGTGCCGGAGCCCGGATTCGAACCGGGACGGAGCTTTCGCTCCAGCGGATTTTAAGTCCCCTGCGTCTACCAGTTTCGCCACTCCGGCATCGGTCGCGACGCGAATAGCGTAGGCCGCGGCTCCCGTGACCGCAAGACGGAACTCCGGGATCGCAAATGGCTGGTCAGCGGAGTAATAGAATGCGGACGGTCTGCGTGGCGCCGGCCGCTGAGATCCGGACGAAGTAGATTCCGGTGCGCAGGTCGATGTCGGACCGGTTTGCGTCCAGGCGATAGGATTGCCATCCCGCCCCCATCCCGGGGACGCTGTCGGCGAAGATGCGCCGGCCCGCGACGTCGAATACCTCGAGATCCACGTCGGACGTCCGCGGCAGACCGAAGCGTATGTCGGTCTCGTCGCGGAACGGGTTGGGGGCGTTGGCCAGCATGGTCAGAACGGACGGGGCCGCCGGCGTGATGCCGGGCACGAAGTTCGCCGTCTGGATCACCGGGCCGTTGATGGAGATGTTGCGCGGATTCTGCGTTCCGCTGTAGGCGCCGCTCCCGCTTCCGCTCCACGACTGGAACGAGTAGCCGGAGTCCGGCACGGCGGTCACGGTGACGATGCTGCCGGCGTCGTACCAGCCGCCCGCGGGGGCCACCGATCCCCCGCTTCCGGCCACGGTGACGAGCGTGTACTGCGCGCGGAATGTCGTGGTCAGGTTCGTGTTGGAAACGAGTGCGACGGTATGACTGGCCGCACCGCCGTCGCTCCAGCTGGAAAACAGGTAACGCGTGTCGGCCGTGACTCCCTGGGGCGAGGTGGCGTCGACGGTGTGCGAACTCCCCGGCGTCCACGTAAACTGCTGCGAGCCGCTGTACGTCGTTCCGTCCACCACGAAGGAGCGGCCGGCGGGCACGCAACTGACCACGACCGTCACCTCGGTTCCGAACGCGGCCACCTGGGTGACCGGCGCATTCATCCTCACCGTTGCGGGGTTTGCCCATCCGCTGTACGAACCGCTCCCGCTTCCCGTCCAGCCGTTGAAGGCAAAGCCCGGGGCCGGCGTGGCGGTGATCACCACGTCCGCGCCGGCGGGATACCAGGCGTCGGCGGGCGTCACCGTCCCGTTTGCCCCCGCCTGCGTGTCGAGCGCGTACTCGGTCTGAAACGACGCCGTGTACGCCGCGTCGTCCACCGGGCTCACGGTATGGCTTATCGCACCGCCATCGCTCCATCCCTGCCAGAGGTGGCGGGTACCCGCCCCCTGGGTCTGGGTGGGCGTGGTTGCGATGGTGTGCGGCGACCCGGCCTCCCAGAGAAAGGTCTGCGTGCTGGTGTAGCCAACGCCATCCACGGTGAAACTCCGCCCGGGCGGATCGGTGCCGACGGTCACGCTTGCGCCCGACGGCACGCTCGCAAAGAACACCCCGTTGAGTGCGACCGCGGCCGGGTTGGAGACGATCCACGTTTCGCCGCCATCGCTGGTTCGCAGCAGCGCACCCCCCACGCCGGCCGCCCAGCCGAAGCGATCATCGATGAAGTAGATGCTGCGCAGCTCGGTCGCCACGGGGCGCTGTTCGGACCAGTTGGTGCCACCGTCGAGCGTGCGCAGCACGCTGCCCGACAGGCCGGCGGCCCACCCGGTCTGGGCGTCGACGAAACACACCGCGTTCAGACCGCTCGTGGTCGGGTTCGAAGACGCCCATGAACTCCCGCCGTTGGCTGTCCTGAGAACGACGCCGTTTCCACCCACCACCCAGCCGTTGGAAGCATCGGTGAACCACACGTCCTTCAGTGTGGCCGTGGTTGGTGATGCGGCAATCCAGCTCACACCGCCATTCACGGTGCGCAGTACGGTGCCATTGCCGACCGCCCAGCCCGTGTCTTGATCCAGGAAGAACACGCCGCGCAGCGCGGCACTGGTCGGTGTCGAGGTTGTCCACGTCGCCCCGCCGTCAGCGGTACGCAGCACCTTTCCGCCGTCCCCGACGATCCACCCGGTGTCGACATCGACAAAATGTACATCGTTGAGATTGAGCAGCCCCGGGCTGCTCTGAAGCCAGTTCTGGCCGCCATCCACCGTGCGGATCAGCACGCCAGCGTTGCCGACGGCCCAGCCGTGGGTGTCCGATACGAAATGAACGCCGTTGAGCGTCACCGCGGCCGGATTGGAAGACGACCAGTTCTCACCATGATCGAGCGACCGGATGACCAGTCCATTGCCACCCACCGCAAAACCGCTGGCGTGGGCGTGCGGAACGCCAAGTGCCTGCAGGAAAAGAAGAAACCCCGCCGCGCAGGACGGCCCTATGAGAACTCTGGAGGACATTGCAGGGAGGGGACTGCACGCAACGTGCCGGTGGGGCCCCGGCGGGGTCCCAACCTGAGGTGTTTCTCCGGCAGCGGCGCCGTGCCGCTAGTTCTGCGGAACGGTCTTCCCGCCCACGTCGGTCGTCGTGGGCTGCGGCACCGCCGGAGACTTGTCGGCCACCCGCACCATGCCCGTGGTGAGTCGCGTGCTGTTCCAATCCTCGAGCACACCGTCACGAAACGCGAGCACGTACGTCCTGGTATCCCCCGAGGACTCGTCGATATCGACGTAGGTCCACGTCTCGTAGAGCATTCCCTCGCGCGTTCGCTTTTCGGGATATCCCCACGAGGCAAGCACCCCGAAGCGGTCCATTCCCTTCACCACCTGACCACTGTTGATACGGTCGGCGTAGGGACTGGCGGGATTCTCACTCTGGTATTGTGCGCGCAACTCGGACAGGTACGCGGGCGGCTTCTCCTGGGACAGTCGCAGCGTCGTCGAGCAGCCTGAGAGCAGGAAGACTACAGAAACCGACAAGAGCCAATGTGGGGCCCGGCGCATGACGGCCTCCTTCCCGCGAAAGACGACCGGCGATGGCCACGAGGTCCATCGCCGACGGACTTCGCTTTACACCTACAAGTATCGTCCCGCTTCTGGAGGGTGTCAACGGCACGGATTTGCCGGCCGCTACCTGGCGCCGCGGTATATGTCCTTAAGTTGGCCCCAGGTAATGGGTTTCACACTTACGCCCCCGCACACCGGTGCCAACGCGCCAATCAGCCCGCAGCCCGCGCCATCCGGATGCAAACCCGGCGCGCACGGCGAGCCACCCGAGATGGAGAACACGCCGGATCCCACCGCCCCGCAGAACTGGGGATCGGCGGAGAAATTCCCGCCCGCATCCAGCACACCGGCCGGGAACGAGTCCGGACTGTTGCCGTAGACGTCGCTGCACGAGATCGACAACACGCTGCCGTTGATCGCGGTGAATGTCGGCGACCCCGACCCGCGGGCGACAATCGAGCGGCTCACTTGCACCGAGGGGCAGGCGTTCAGGAAGATCGCCGTTGCTTCTCCGGCCATGTTCTCCGCGATCGTGCACGAGGTCACCGAACTCGGCCACACGTTGCGCGCAAAAATCGCACCCCCCTGGGACTCCGCTGAATTGAAGGCAATCAGGCACTGTTCGAGATTGAAGCCGTTGTGCACCGCGTAGAGCGCTCCCCCGCTGCCCGTGGCCCGGTTGCGGGTGAACGTGCAATTGCGAAATGTCGGTGTTTCCGAACTGTTGACCAGAAAGACCGCGCCGCCGTTGATGGCCTGGTTGTTGAAGAACTCGCAATCCACCAGTTGCGGCGAACTCACACCACCACACCAGATGGCCCCGCCGTAGTTGGCAATGTTGTCTCGGAACACGCACTCCCGGTAGATGTCGTGAGAGAGGTGCGTGGCGAGCCCCCCACCGGTCCAGTCGCCATACGCGGGCGCCATGCCCCGCCGGATGGTAAATCCCTCCACCACGATGTCGTTCCAGCCGGCCACGAACATAACGCGACCCCGGTACTCGCCGTCGAGCACCGTAGACTGGGCACCGCCCTCACCACGCAGCACGAATCCGTTCTGCCCGCGCTGAATGTAGATCATGCCGTAGTCGTTGCCGGTTCCCTGCGCGGTCCAGCCGTAGGTCCCGGCGGCGACGAGCACCGTGTCGCCGACGGCCGCGCTGTCGATACCGGCCTGGATGGTGGGAGCGTCGCCGCTATGGTCCGCCTTGACGTACCAGGTGCGAGCGACGGCCGCGGGTGCCATGGCGGCCAGAAGGAGAAACGCCGTCAGGGTGCGTCTCATGTGTGTCTCCATGGGAAGAGGGCGTGGGGTTTTTCTACGATAAGGCCGTCCACCACCTCGCGCAATGAGGAAATTTGCTGCGCCAGCGCCGGCGCTGTGTATACTCCCCGACCATGATTCACGCGTTGATATTGGCCATGGTCCTCATGGCGTCGCCCGGGACCTCCCCCATCCTGACCAGCGAATTCGATCGATCCGGCGGCACCCGCACCGGAAGCTATGACGAGGCCATCGAGATGTGCCGGCAACTGGACCGCGCCTCGTCACGGGTCCGCTTCGAGAGCTTCGGAAGCAGCGGGGAGGACCGCGCACTCCCCGTGCTCATCGTAGACGCCGACGGGCACCACGACCCGGCGCGCGTACGCCGCGACGGCAAGCTGGTGGTGATGATCCAGGCCGGGATCCACGCCGGTGAGATCGACGGCAAGGACGCTGGTTTCAGGCTCATGCAGGAGATTGCCATCGACGGCAGCCGCCGGGACCTGCTCGATCACGCCACCATCGTTTTCATTCCCATACTGAATGTCGACGGGCACGAGCGCACCAGCCCGTACAACCGCGCCAACCAGAACGGCCCCGAGAACATGGGGTTTCGCACCAACGCCACCAACCTCAACCTGAACCGGGACTACCTCAAGGCGGACACGCCGGAGATACGCGCGTGGCTGGCACTGTTCAACCGATGGCAGCCGGACCTGTTCATCGATTGCCACGTCACCGACGGCGCGGACTACCAGTACGTCGTGACGTACGCCATCGAGACGTTGCAGAGCGCGGACACCGAAGTCAGCGAGTGGATTCGCACGCGGCTGGAGCCCGGCCTGGAGGCGCGCATGGCCGCCGCCGGCTACCCGCTCGCACCCTACTGCCTCTTCCGGGTGTGGCACGATCCCGGGAGCGGTCTTCAGAAACTCGTCGCGCCGCCGCGCTTCTCCACCGGGTACGCCGCCCTGCGCAACCGCGTGGCCATCCTCATCGAGACCCACATGCTGAAGGACTACGCCACGCGTGTGCGCGGCACCCACCGGATGCTCATCGAGACTCTCGAGATCGCCAACCAGGAGGCCCGGGTCCTGCGCGACGCCGTCACCCGCGCGGATGCGCTGGTTTCCGGCGAGACGTTTCGCCGCGTTCCCCTTCCGTTGGACTGGGCGGCGTCTTTTGAGGAGAGCACGATGATCGATTTCCTGGGCTACGCCTATTCGGTCGAGAAGAGCTCCGTGACCGGCGGCGACTGGTACCGTTACAGCAAGGAACCCGTGACCGTAGGCGTGGCTTATTTTGACCGCCCCCGGGTCACCGCCGAGGCCCGCCTGCCGGAGGCATACGTGGTGCCGCCGCAATGGGTGGTGGCGATCCAGCGGGTGAGCGACCACGGGCTCGCGTCCTTCATACTCCGGGAACCGGTGACCACGCAGGTCTCGACGGTCCGCTTCCGCGACGTCACCTGGGCCGCGACTCCCTACGAGGGGCACCACCCGCTCGAGTACAAATTCGACGAAGTGCTGGAGGAGAGAACGCTCGCGCCGGGGACGGTGATCATCGATCTCGCGCAGCCGGGCGCGCGCGTTGCGGCGCACCTGTTCGAACCCGCCGGCCCCGATGCGCTCGTGCGCTGGGACTACTTCGACGCGTCCTTCGAGCAGAAGGAATACATCGAGAGCTATGTGATCGAGGAAATGGCGCACGACATGCTGGCCCGGGATGCAGCGCTGGTGCGTGAGTTCGAGGAGATGAAACAGGACTCGACTTTCGCGGGCAACCCGGACCGGATCCGCGACTGGTTCTACCGCCGCACGCCCTACTTCGATACGCGCCAGAACCTCTACCCGGTGGGCCGCATCCTCGACCGCGACACCGTCGAGCGGCTGCGCCGCATGTCCCGCTAGTCGGTCGCCTCATGGACGACTTCGCCGTGCACCACCGTCATCACGGCACGCGCGCCGAGAATGGCGGCGGGTTCGCAGGTGAGGAGGTTGGTGTCGACGACCGTGAGATCGGCGCGCATACCAACCGCGATGATTCCGGCTCGCGACTCTTCGAAGGCCGCGTACGCCGCTCCCGAGGTGAAAGCGCGCAACGACTCGTCCATTGTGACTTTCTCACCCGGCCGCCATCCCCCGGGGGGATTTCCCGCGTGATCCTGCCTGGTTACCGCTGCGTAGATTCCCCACAAGGGATCCACCGACTCCACCGGCGCGTCGGAACCGAACGCCATGTGCGCGCCCGAGTCGAGCAGCGACCGCCACGCGTACGCACCGGCCAGGCGCGCCTCGCCCACGCGCACCGCGGCCCACGGCATGTCTGAGGTGGCATGCGTGGGTTGCATCGAAGCAACCACACCCATCGGCGCGAAACGGGACAGATCATTCACGTCGATAATCTGGCAGTGCTCGACGCGCGGACGCGCGTCCTGCGGCCGCGCCTGCGCGGCCGCCCGCTCGTACACGTCGAGGATGAGTCGGTTACCCCGGTCCCCGATGGCGTGCGTCGCCGGCTGGAAACCGCTCTCGAACGCGGCCAGGGTGAGGGCGTACAGCGTTGATTCCGGCTGCACGTTGAGACCGATGTTCCCGGCATCGTCGTCGTAGGGGGCAAGCAGCGCGGCGCCACGCGATCCCAGCGCGCCATCCGCACGCAGCTTGACGCATCGTATGACCAGCCGCCCGCCGAACTCCTCGCTTGGTCCGGCATCGAAGGAACCCTCCAGCAGCGACGGATACTCCGAATCCAGCATTGCATAGACGTTCAGGGTCAGACCGCCGGCAGCGCCGATCCTGCGCAGCGACGCGAGCACATCGGGCGTGGTGCCCGCGTCATGAAAGCCCACCAGCCCGAGGTGGTTACACTCCCGGATGGCGCGGCGCAGGCGTGCATCGACTTCCTCTGGCGCCGGCTCCGGCACATGCGCAAGAACGAGATTCTCGGCGTTATCGACCAGAACTCCGGTGGGTTCTCCATCGGTGTCGCGGATGATCCGCCCGCCCGCCGGGTCCGGCGTGTCACGCGTGATGCCGCACGCATCCAGTGCCGTGCGGTTCAACCACAGCGCGTGTCCGTCGACGCGCCCCAGATACACCGGGCTTGCCTCGGTGCCGGCAAGATCCCTCCAGGTCGGGAATTCGGTGACGCTCCAGTCGTTCTGATCCCAGCCACGGCCGTGGAGCCATGACCCCGGGACGGCCTGCTGCTGCTTCTGGCGGACGCGTTCCGCGACCTCCGCCGCCGAACGCGTTCCCTCCAGCGCGACTTCGCCGAGCGCACGCCCGAGACCGTGCAGGTGCGCGTGCGCGTCCACCAGACCGGGCAGAAGCAGGCGCCCCTCCAGATCGACCACGCGGGTGCGCGCGGAGCGGAAATCCCCTCCGCCCGCGTCGTTCCCCACATAGACGATGCGGTCACCGGCCACCGCCACGCACGTAACGCCATTCGCGGACGTGCCGGTCCAGACAACACCGTTTTCAAAGAGAATGTCCGCGGTCTGCGCGGACACGATGACGGGCAGGAAGGGCAGAAAGAGACCCAGCGGCACCAGCCGCGCGCGCGCGCGGAAGCGGCGCCTCACATGGTCCCCGCCGCGGTAAGACGATCCACGTTCTCACGCGCCTCGCGCACACTGACCAGGTCGGGGTCGCCATCCTTCAACATCGCGAGCACCTTCCGGTAGCAGGACAGGGCATCAGTGACATTACCCTTCTTCTCATACGCGTTGCCCAGCCGCAACCATGCCATTCCGTAGATGGTGGCGGTGTCTGCGCTGACCAGAGGCTCGTCGACGATCTTGCGCAGGCGTGCGATGGCGGAAGCGGCGTCCCCGCTGTTGAGTTCGCACACGGCCACGCAGTACTGCAACGTGGGCATCGAACCGCTCATATAACCCTTGAGCGAGGGCAGTTCGCGCAGGATGGCGGCGGCCCGCGTGCAGTCGCCCGCGTGCACCGCCTCGAACACATCGAAGCTGCGCACATGCGCGGGGGTCATCTTCTCCTTGTGCTCTTGCATGATGGCCCGCGCCCGCGACTCGTCGCCGCTGAGCATGGCAAAGAGCGCCATCGAGCGCCGGTAGTCCTTCCCCTTGTGGTCCGCGCCGGCCACATCGAACGCATCCAGCAATGCCAGCGAGCGCCGCGGGTCCTGGTAGGCCCAGTACTCGAGCCCGGCGCGGGACAGCAACAGGCCGGTGACGTACGTCGAATCGTCCAGCGTCTGCGCCAGCAGGGTCTTGCCGTTGTCGAGTTCCGCGAACGCGTCCCGGTAGCGGCCCAGGTACGGGAAGATCACCATCGCGCGCTGCGCACCGATCTCATACAGGGTGGGAAACTGCTCGTGCTCCAGGGCCAGCTCCCCGGCCAGGTCCAGCGCCTTGAGCGCGTCGTGGGGCTTGCCGAGCGCGAACTGCACCTGGGCCATGCGCAGCGGAATCCGCGGCGACTCCGGGTAGCGCTTGCGCACCGCGTCCAGGATCTGCCCCGCGCGGGCCACGTCGTCGCGCATGAAATGAGCCGTGGCCAGGTACTCGTAGGCCTCGGCCGAGGGTGCGGCCTGCACCCAGCTTTCCGCCGTCTTGAGGGCGTCGTCCTTGCGCTCCAGGCGCATGTAGGTCCACGTCAGGTGCTGCAGCGCCCGGTCCATATTGGGATCCACCGCCAGTGCCGACGCAAAATGGACCGCCGCGGAATCGTATTGCGCGGAATGGAACTCCGCGTCACCCAGGCAGAACAGCATCTCCTTGTCGTCCGGATAGAGCCCCCGCATCTCCTTGAGGATGGGCAACTGCGCCTCGAAGCCCTTGTCCAGCGACACCTGGATGGACCGCACCAGGTAGCGTTCCTTGAGCGGGAGCCGGTCGAGATGTTCGATGGCATAGCCGATGTGCCGCTTCGTCTCCTCCGGGTGGCCGCGCGTCCACCACTCCACGTATCCCAGGCGGTAGTGCGCCAGCGCGAAGGTCGAATCGTTCTCGATGGCCCGCGCAAAGGCCTCGGCGGCGCCCGCGAAATCGAGGTCGTTGAGCAGGGTCTCCCCTTCGAAGTACGCCTGGTAGGCGTCGAGATTCGTGGTCGTCACGTCACCCACCGCCGCACTGCTCGCCACCGCCTCGCTGGTGTCGCGCAGGTCGATGCGGATGTCGCGCGCGATCTCGTCGATCATGCCGGGGATGCTCTCCTGGCCCCGCCCCTCTTTGCGCGTCGTGTAGATGTACTTGTGGGTGCGGGTGTTCATGATCTTCAGATCGATGGTGTACAGGTCGCCGAAGCGCCGGATGGTCGGAATCACCAGCGCGCCGACCCCCCCCGCGTCGCAGATGCGCTGCCCCGCCGACTCATCGATGCGCGCCACCTCGTCCCGCCCCAGCGACTCCAGGATGTCCAGCATGCGCGCGCGCGTCATCACCGAAAGCCGCCGCGATTGCTCGAGCGCGGTGATCAGCATCCCGGAGAGACCGTCTAGCGCCGCCTCGTCGGTATCGTTGTCAAAGTCGATCACCGCAATGGGGACGCGGTCTTGTCCGCCAGCCACGCGTCCGCGCAGAAAGTCGTAGCCCAGAAACCCGGCGATGATGGTGACGATCGCCGCGGTTGCAATTCCCACCAGGCTCAAGCGGCTGGGATGCCGGGCCACGCGCCCCACGCCGGTCATGCTGTCGAGCACCCGGCGCAGGGCGGCGATCAACTCGTCGAGCGACTGGTAACGGTCGGCGGGATCCTTGACCAGGCAGCGGTCCACGATCTTCAGCACCGCGGCCGGCAGGCCGGGTCGGAAGTCCGCCAGCGGGCGGTGGGACTCGTTCAGTATGGAGTACAGGACGGCCTGCTCGTAGTCCCCCCGGAAGGGCAACTGCCCGGCGAGCATCTCGTAGAGCACCACCCCCAGCGACCAGATGTCGGTGCGCTGGTCAACCGCCTCCCCACGCGCCTGCTCCGGCGACATGTACGCGGACGTGCCGCGCGACGTGAAACGCTCGTCGGTCTTGCCCTGCCCCACCGGGCGCGCGAGTCCGAAATCCATGATCACCGCGCGTCCCGTCGGCGTGATCATGATGTTGGAACTCTTCATGTCGCGGTGAACGATGTTCTTCTCGTGGGCCTGCTTGAGCCCGTCCGCGATCTGAATGAGGTAGCGCAGCGCGTCAACCGCTTCGATGCGCCCGGAGAGCACCCGGTCGCGCAGCGTGGAGCCCTCGACGAACTGCATGGCGATGAACGTCTGGCCATCGATCTCGTTGATCTCGAAGATGGTGCAGATATTCGGGTGGCCCAGCCCGGCCGCGGCGCGCGCCTCGGCCACCAGGCGCTGCTGGTCCTCGGGGCGAGCGACGATGGCCGGGTGCAGGAACTTGAGGGCAACCGTCCGGTTGAGGCGGGTATCCTCCGCGCGATACACGACACCCATGCCGCCCTCGCCGAGCTTCTCGGTGATCTGGTAGTGATGGATCTTTCGGCCGATCATCGATTCCTCATTCCGGCGGCGGCCCGGCGGACAAACGTATATGCCATGTCGAAGGCGGCGCGCCTGTCCTATCTACGCCGGAAACGGCCTCCGGTTGCAGCCGTTTCGGCCGGCCCGGCTTCACTGGGTACGTTTGACCACGATGATGGTCAGGTCGTCGATTCGCTCGGCGCCCTGCTCGTGCTCGCGGACAGCGGCCACGACGCGGCGGAGGATTTCCCCCGCCGGTTCCGCCGCGCTCTCCCGCAGGCAGGCAATCAGCCGTTCCTCCCCGAAGGGGTGCTCGAATTCGTTGACCGCATCGGGAATCCCGTCCGAATAGATCACCATGATGTCCCCGGCCTCCATTCGGGCCTCGCCCGCCTCGTAGGGGAAATCCTCCAGCACGCCGAGGGCCATACCACCCGTCGGCAGGCGGTCGACGCTGCCATCCGCGCGCAACAGGATGGGGTTTTCGTGGCCGGCGTTGCAGTAGCTCAGGTCGTGGGTCGCCGAGTCCAGCAGCGCGATGAATAGTGTCGCAAACTTCTCGGGATCGGTACTCTCGTAGATGAGGCGGTTGGATCGCGAAATCGTCTCCCCGACCGGTGAGTCCAGAGCCGTCTGTCCGCGCAGCGTTGCCTGCAGGTTGGCCATCAACAGGGACGCCGGCAGCCCCTTGCCGGACACGTCTCCCAGGCATACCGCCCAGCGATCATGGGGCACGTGGATGAAGTCGAAGTAGTCACCGCCGACCATCTGTGCGGCGTCGCTGCTGGCCGCAAGCTCGTAACCGGGCAGCTGTGGCGGATTCTTGGGCAGGAGATCCTGCTGGATCTGCGCGGCGAGCTTGATCTGCTCCTTCATACCCGCCAGCGCCTTCTCCTCCTCGTACAGGCGCGCGTTCTCGATGATCTGTGCGGACTGGCCGGCGATGATCGCGAGCAGGCGCTGGTCCTCCTCGGTGAAGCCGTCCTGGGTCTTCTTGTTGTAGCTCGTCACCACGCCGATGAGCTCGGACTTCACCATCAGCGGCACGCACAGGATGGAGTTGATGGACGCGTCCCACTTGAGCCCGCGGAAGCGGTCGTCGGAGGTGGGGTCATTGGTGCACAGGGGCTTCTTGTAGAGGTGCATCCACCCGATGAGGTTTTCATTGATATGGAAGTGGGGATGATCGGCCGAGGAGGTCATCGCCCGTACCAGGGTCTTCATCGACTGCCTCGCGTCCCGGTCGACGAGTGTCACCACCGTCTGCTCGGCCTGCACGGCACGCATGGACCGGTCCACGATCTTGTGGATGATGTCCTCGGAATCCACCGAGGCCCCGATGGCCCGGGCCAGGTCGTTGAGGATCGACAACTCCTCGACCGCGCGCCTCAGCTGGTGGTTTTCCTCTCGAAGCGCCCCGACCTCGTCGGCGGTCCCTTCGTCCTGGCGCCCGAACGGGAGGCGAAAACCCTTTTTCGTCATGCCGGCCTCTCTGGTAAGGTACGCGCAACGCCCCCGGTAAGCGGAGGGTGGCCCCAGTATCCGACGGTTCAACCGTCTATTGCAACACCCCTTTCGCCCCAGGCGCAGGCCCGCGGAGGAGGTCTCCGGCCGGAAAGACCGCCATGAAGATCGAGACGGCACGCCTTCAGTTCAACACCGACGACGGTGCGTCCCTCTCGGACGTCACCGCCGAAGTGAATGCGTTCGTGCGCGACTCCGCCTTCCAGGCCGGACTGTGCATTCTAACCGTGGCGGGCGATGGCTGCTGCCTGACGCTGGCACCCGACCTCGACGATGACATGGACGACCTGCTGCGGATCGTGCGCACCCACCTCGCCACCCCGGCGCCGTCCGCACCCACCGACGAAAACCGTGACCGCCTCGACGTGGATGACTCGGGATACCCGGCGGCCGGGGTGGTAGCCGACTCGATCACGCTGACCATTCGGGACGGCGGGATGAACCTGGGAAGCTGGGACGGCGTCATTCTTCTGGACGCGCGCGGACCGCGCCCATGCCCGGTGGACGTGACCCTGATGGGCGCATGACAATCAGAATCAACTTGAAGACAGCGCCCTATCTCATTTAAACTTATGTGTATTAGCGGATTCTCCAGATGTACCGGGACCGCTTGAACCTGCATCATCCCAGGCGATCTTGAATTACCGCGCCGTTACACCCTCTCCACGACCAGGCACGGCCGCAGCCCTTCTCGTGGCCGCCGCCACCGCGTCCCTGGCACTGGTGCCGTTCGCCCACGGGGCCCCGGCGGGACTGCCGGGCGCCGTCTACCGGCTCTCGACCTGGTTCTGGCTGATGCTCGCGCCCGGCCTGCTGATGGCCCGTCTGGCGAGCGGCGGACGCCCCCGCTTCGCCCTGCTGTCCGCGCTGGTCGCCTCTCCCGCAATCCTGTCCGTCCTTGCCGTCCTGGTCATGCTGGCCGGTTTCTCCCCGCGTGCGGCGGGAAGCACCATGCTGCTGGCGACGGCCGTTGTGGCGCTCGCCGCATGGATGCGCAGCCGTGGCGGCGCGGGTGCCTCCCGGCGTGGCGACCGGCGCGAATTGCTGATCCTCGCCGGCCTCACGCTCGTGGTGGTGGTGCTGGTCGCGTGGCTGCCAATGACGCGCGAATGGTGGCGCGTGCGCTCCGACGCGTGGTTCCACGCCGCCGTCACCGCCCAGTTGCGCGACTACGGACTCCCCCCGGAGGATCCGTACTTCCTGGGGATGCCGCTCCAGTACATGTGGGTGTACCACGCGGTGGTTCTAACGCTGTCCTGGTGCATGCAACTGGATCCGTTCCGGGTCATGGCCCTGTTCAACGCGCAGGCGCTGGCCGGGCTCACCGTCGCCGCGTGGTCGCTGGCAGGGGTGTTTCGCAAGTCGATCCCACATCGCCTGGCCGGCGCGTCGACGCTGCTGTTCGCGTTCAACGCCGCGTTCTGGGTGTTGCTCCCCGTAAAGGGGGTGCGCGCATTCATCGGCGATGTCCGCGGGTGGGACGAACTCGCGCGCACATTCACGCTCTCCCCGTTCACCTACGACACCGCGCGCGGTTTGATGGACATCTACTTCAACCAGGCCTTCTTCCTGGACAAGTTCATGGTGGCTACCGCTTTCGGTTTTGCGCTCACGTGCTACACCACCGCCTGGTTTGCAGCCACCGATTATCTCGCAACGCGCCGTCGCGGCGCGCTGGCCATCCTGGCCGCCGCCCTCATCGGCATGCTCGGCTTCCACACGCTGGTTGGGTTCGTGGCCCTGGTCGGTATCTTCGGCGGTGTCCTGCTGATGCTGCTCTTTCGCCGGCAGGTGGATCCGTTTTCCACCCGCGAGCTGCTGCTTCTGCTGGGTGTATCGCTGGCGTGCTTTCTCGCCAGCACGCCCTACCTGTACCAGGTGATGCACCTCAAGGAACGCGAGCAGATGATTCCCATCAGCTTCTCGCTGCGCAAGACGGCGAGCATCCTCATCCCGTCGTTGTTCGTCCTGGTCATGGCGGTGCGCCGGCGTGTGCTCTTCGCGGATCGCTCTCCGGCCGCGCGGACGTTTCTTTTTGGTGTGGCCGCAGTCACCGCATTCTGTCTTGCGATCCGGCTGCCCGGGCCCAACACCTACGACAAGCCGGGGTTCTTTGTTTTCATCCCGCTATCCATACTTGCCGGGTTCGCCGTCGCCGACTCCGTGCTGGCCCGGCGCGGCCGCGCCCGCATTGCCGCTGCCGCCGGGTGGTTGCTGCTCTTCTTCCTGCCGGTGAACGCGATCGCGCTCGCGGCCTGCTTCAACACCCCGCCCGAGGAGGTCGTAACTCCGGCGGAAACGCACCTCTCGGAGTGGGTTCGCGACAACACGCCGCGTTCCGCCGTCTTCATCGACGACCACGACCGCGTCTTCCTGCTGGTCACCGGCCCGCGCCGCTACTACTGGGGACGCTGGGCGTACGCCCAGCAGTGGGGTTATCCCCGTCTCGACATGGCCCGCCGATACCACGTGCGCCGCTGCCTCTACACCAGCGCACCACTCGACGCCGACGCCCTTGCATCGCTCGGCGGCATCAGCGAGGAACTCTACGTCGTCGTCCGGCCCGAACACCGCGCGTCGGGTGCCTCGGTCACCCGCCCGTCCGCACTCTTCTCGCTGGTCTTCGACGACGGGGAAATCGCCCTCTACCGGGTGGATACGGCCACGTGCCGGGACGCCGCCGGGGTCGCCCCGCCGGGCCCTTCTTCCCAGGAGTTGATCCGTGACTCGGGCCTGTAGCCGCAACGACGCGTGTGCGGACGCGAGCCGTCGGGGGGCCGCGTGACGTCCAACCGCGACGTGTACGTCGTCATTGCCGCGCACAACGAGGGGCGCGTGATTCGTACCACGGTGATCCCGCTCGTCGAACGCGGCTACTCGGTGGTGGTAGTCGACGACGCTTCCAGCGACGACACCGAGCGCCAGCTCGAGGGGCTGCCGGTCAGCGTCCTGCGCCACGGCATCAATCTCGGCCAGGGTGCGGCGTTGCAGAGCGGAATGCAGTTCGCGCTCCGCCGGGGAGCACGCTACATCGTGCATTTCGACGCCGACGGACAGCATCGCGTGAGCGACATCGACGCACTTCTCGCTCCGCTCCGCTCCGGCCAGGCCGACGTGGCGCTCGGATCACGCTTTCTTCGCGCGGAAGACCGCGCCGCGGTGCCCGCGCGCCGGCGGCTGCTGCTGCGCGGCGGCGTGGTCGTCAACGGCCTGTTGACCGGGCTGTGGTTGTCCGACGCGCACAACGGATTGCGCGCACTCACCGCGCAGGCGGCCTCCCGCATCGAGTTGCGCGAGAACCGCTTTGCACACGCATCCGAAATCCTGAACCAGATTCGACGGGCCCGCTTGCGCCATGTCGAGGTACCGACGGCCATCGTCTACACCGCCTACTCCATGGAAAAGGGCCAGTCGTCGCTGAACGCGGTCAAGATCGTCATCGACCTGTTGCTGAGGAGGATCTTTCGATGAGACCGGTACAGTTTGTACTCATTCTGCTGCTTCTCGGCGTGCTGATGCTCTACTTTAGCCGGCTCCGCTCGGGGCTGCTCGACCGGGTCGTCGTCCTGCTGTTTGGACTGCTCGGCATCGCGATGGTGGTTGCGCCGGACTGGACCAACGGCGTCGCCCACCTGGTCGGCGTGGGCCGGGGCGTGGATCTCTTCTTCTATTTGGCCATCGTTGGCTTCGCCTTTGCCGGGCTGGTGCTGTACTCGAAAGTCCGCGATCTGGAGTTGCAGATCACCAAGCTGGTACGCATCGTCGCAATCGACCGCGCACGCCAGCCGGACGCGATCCAGGTACCCGAAGAGCGGGACGGGCCCTGATTCCGGGCACGAGCGATGAAACGGCGGCTGTTCCTTGGCGTGATCATCAGCGCCGCCTTCCTGTGGATGGCGGCGCGCGGCATCGACTGGGCGCAGTTCCGCGCCTCGCTGGCGCGCGCGCAGTGGATATACCTCGTCCCGGCCATCGTGCTCACCATGCTGGGACACTTCAGCCGCGCTCTACGCTGGAAGATCATGATGAACCCCATCAAGCGGTGCGGAATCGGACCGCTGTGGTCCGCCACCGCCATCGCCTTCATGGTGAACAACCTGTTGCCGGCGCGGGTCGGAGAGTTCGTGCGCGCATTCGCCATCGGACGTTCCGAGAAGGTAAGCCGCTCCGCGGCCTTCGCCACCATCGTCTACGAGCGCGTGGTGGACGTCTTCGTGCTCATCCTCCTGCTGTGGTACTGCATGGTGACCATCTCCGGCCCGGAATGGCTCGGGCGCAGCGCCGGTATCCTCATCGTGTTCAACGTGGCCCTGCTCGCGCTGCTCTTCGCAATGGTGCGCTGGCGTGCGCGCTTTCGCGCCATCCTGGCCGGCGCCTTCCGCGCCCTGCCGGACCGCGCCCGCGGGCGCCTGGATACCTCCGCGGACTCGTTCATCGACGGCCTGGGCGTGGTCACACAGCCGCGATCCTTGATCCCGATAGCGCTGCTCTCCGTGGTGGTGTGGGGATGCGCCGTACTCGGCGTCTACTTCTGCGTGCTCGCGTTCGGGTTCGAGATTCCATTCCTCGCCAGCGTGTTCCTCATCGTGATCATTTCCATCGGATCCATGATCCCCTCCGCACCCGCGTTCCTGGGCACGATGCAGTACGCCTGCGTCATCGGCCTGGCAGCCTTCGCAGTGCAACGCGCCGACGCGCTGGCCTACTCGACCATCTACCACGCCACCCAGTTCTTCCCCATAACGATCGTGGGGCTGTACTACGCCTGGCGCTCGCAGCTGCATTTCTCGGATTTGTCTGGGAAACAGATGAACTGAGCGCGCCGGACCCGCTTCGTGGGCGTCCGGCAATGCCACCCGGTGGGTCAGTCGCGCAGAGCGATGGCCTCGCGGACGGTGGTGGCGATCATCTCCGCGAGGCGGTCGAGCATGTCCTCGCCGTGCGCGGACGACGCACGGGCCGGTGCGCCCGCATAGGCGCGCTCGAGCCCCATCTCGCTGAAGCGTTCGACACCCCGCGCGAGGTTTTCTGAAAGACTGATGTCGACTTCGGGCAGTTCCCGGCGCAACGCGTCGCGCACCGCACCGGGTGCGGCGGCCATCACGATCGACGTCTCGTACTCACCCGCGTGGCATGCGCCCCGCTTGAACTCGTCGGATAGGGTGCGCGCGAAGCGCCGTTCCAGCGGGGTGGCGGCGCTTGCCCGCCCCGCCTCGAAACCAGCGGCCGCGGCACGCACCGCCGCATCGTTCGCGGGCTCGAGGTGGTTGTTCACCAGGCACACGTGGGCGGCGCCGGCGCGCAACCACCCGGACACGACCCCACGCAGGTAATTCTCAACATCGCTTGCCGGGACGCCCACCGCGCCGGCAAAGTCGCGCGCGCACTCCGTGACCCCGTAGGGGGCATCCGGGGCGACCAGCGCCGGGACACCCTCCATCCGCAACAAGGCGGCTGCTCGCACCGCGGCAGCGCGGGAGATGATCAAGTCCGTGTCGAGCGGCAGGTGCGGCCCATGGGGTTCGATGGCACCCACCGGCAGCAGAATGCACAGCCGGCCACCGCCCGCCGCCGCGGCGAACTCCTCCGACGTCAGCCCCGCCGCGAAGATTCTTTCGGCGCCGTCGCTCATGAATTCTCTCCCCTGCGCTCGCGCTCGACGAGCACCCTGCGATCGATCTTGCCCCGGTCGTTGCGCGGCAGGTCATCCACGAACACCACCCAGCGCGGGTACTTGTGCTTGGAGAGGCGCTCCTTGACGTGCTCCTGCAGTTCGCGCTGCAACGTGTTCCCCGCTGCGACCGTGCCCTCGCGCAGCACCACGAACGCTTTGGGCTTGGTGAGACCCGCGTCCTCGGCCGGGATGACCGCCGCCAGCGACACCGCGCCGTGCGTCATCAGGCACTCCTCGATCTCCAGCGGTGCGACGAACACGCCCCCCACCTTGAACAGGCTGTCCGCGCGTCCCGAGAACCACAGGTAGCCATCCGCGTCCATGCGGAACAGGTCGCCGGTGCGGCACCAGGGTCCATAGAAGGTGCTCCAGCTCTTGTCGCGGTCGCCGTGATACTCAAAGGCCACGCTCTCCCCGCGCACCCACAGCACGCCGGTCTCGCCACGCGGCAACTCGGGCGCCCCGGGGGCGCCAGCGTCGGTGGCAAGCACGCGTAGCTCGTAGCCCTCCACCGCGCGCCCCAGCGAACCCGGCCGAATGTCGCCGGGACGGTTGGAGGCGTAGATGTGAAACATCTCCGCCGAGCCGATACCGTCGTACACATCGTTGCCAAAGCGCCCCATGAACCGTTCCAGCAGCGGCGGCGGCAGCGCCTCGCCGGCGGAGAGGTGGAATCGAATGGATGAGAAGTCGAGCGGCGTTTCGCCGGCCTCGCGCCGCGCCGCATCGTACTCGAGCAGTTTCGACATCATGGTGGGCACGTTGGTGACGACGGTGGGGCGATACATGTCGACGGCACCCGCGAGCACTTCGGGCGTTGGACGCTCCGCGAACAGGCACGAAGTGGCACCCACCGCGAACGGGAACATGAGGTTGGTGCCGGTGGCGTATCCGAAAAACAGTCCGGGCACACTGACAGTGACGTCTTCCCGCCGGTAACCCACCGTGCGCTTCGCGTAGACCTCCGTGTTGTACGCGAAGTCGCGCTGCGCGTGCACGGCGGCCTTGGGACGGCCGGTCGAACCCGAGGTGAACAGCCAGATGGCGGGATCGTCGCGGCGGATCTCCCGGCGCGGCGTGTGCATGACGCGGCCGGCCGCGACTGCGTCGCGCAGCGCCAGCACCTCGCAGGCGGTCAGTGCCGGGAGTTCACATTCGCCTTCGGGATCTTCCCCGGTGGCCACGTCCGGCACCACCAGCACCGTCTTGAGCTGCGTCGCACTGGCGAGCGCCGGTGCGAGATCACGCACGACCGCCGGCACGGTTATAAGCGCGGACGCACGCACGTAGTCGATCACGTATGCCAGGTCGTCGCGTGGCGCCACCGGATTCCCCATGGCCACCACCGAACCATTGGCCAGCGCGCCGAAGAACGCCCACGCAAAGGGCGGCGTGTCGGGCAGAACGACGTACACGCGCTGCTCGCGCTCCACCCCGCGAGCGCCGAGGAAGCGCGCCACCGCCAGGCTGCGCGCCGCCACATCCCCGTAGCTGTATGCGCGCGGGCCGAAGCGCAACGCGGTCTTCTCCCCCAGGCCCTCCTGCAGTCGGTCGAAGAGGAAGTAGTCGGCCAGCGAGAACGTCTCCGGAAAGGTCACCCGCGCGGCGTGCGTCACCGGGATACATCCCCCCGCACCACCACGGCGGTGGCCTCGATCTCCACGCGCGCCTGGCGCTCGACCAGCGCCGTCACCGCCACCAGGGTCATGGGCGGATAGTGCGCGCCCATGACCTTGCGGTAGGCATCGCCCAGCTCACGCTGCGAACGCCTGTATTCTTCGATATCCGTGACGAACCAGGTCATGCGCACGATGTCATCGGTGTTCGCGCCCGCGGTGGCGAGAACGGCGGCAATGTTCTCCAGCGCGCGGCCCGTCTGCGTGACCAGGTCCGTGCCGACGAACCGGCCCGCCTCGTCCGTGCCGATCTGGCCGGAAACGAACACCAGTCGTCCCTCCGCCTCGACACCGTAGCTGTAACCCTTCGGCCGCACCCAGCCCTCGGGATGGAGTGTCCGCTTCATGGCGTTCCTTCCTTTCCGTTCCGGTCGAGCAACGCGCGCGCGATGACCAGTTTCTGGATCTCGGTGGTGCCCTCGTAGATGCGCAGCGGACGGATCTCGCGGTACAACTCTTCCACCGGCGATCCCGCACACACGCCCAGCGCTCCCAGGATCTGCACGGCCTCGTCGATGACGCGTTGCGCGGACTCCGTGGCGAAGGCCTTGGCCATGCCCGCCTCCAGCGTCACCCGCTCCGCGCGCGTGTCCCGCGTCCACGCGGCCCGGTACACGAGCAGCGCGCTGGCGTCGATGGCGGTGGCCATGTCGGCCAGCTTGGCGCGGATCAATTGATAGTCGGACAGGGGGGCGCCGAACTGGTGCCGCGTGGTGGCGTGCGCCAGCGCTTCCGCCAGTGCGTGGCGCGCCAACCCCACCGCCGCCGCACCCACCGTGGCCCGGAACGTATCCAGCGTTCCCAGCGCCACCGCGATGCCGCGGCCGGCGTCACCCACCAGGTTGCTCACCGGAACGCGGCAACCGTCGAAGCGGAGGTTCGCCATCGGGTGCGGTGCGATCACCTCGACGCGGTCGCTCGTGTCGAGCCCGGCCGTGCCCGCGTCCACCACGATGGCGGAGAGCCCCTTCGTTGCCGGGCCTTCGCCGGTGCGCACAAAAACCACGTAGAAGTCCGCGATGCCGCCGTTGGATATCCAGCGCTTCTCTCCGTCGAGCACGTAGTGGCCGCCATCGCGCCGCGCGGTGGTGGCAATGGCCCCCACGTCCGATCCCGCCCCCGCCTCGCTCAGCGCAAACGCCGCGACGGCCTCTCCGCCGGCCACCCGGGGCAGGTACTTCTCGCGCTGCGCCTCGCTCCCGAACAGGGCGATCGGTGCGCTGCCCAGCCCCTGCATGGCGAAGGCAAAATCGGCGAGCCCCCAGGCCGCCGCCAGTGTCTCGCGCAACACGCACAGCGCTCGCACGTCCAGGCGTCCGCCGACCCCGGCCGCGTAGGCGAGCAGGCCCGCCCCACCCAGCGAGCGAACCAGCGCACGCGTGGCGCGCTCCGCGTCGGGTTCAGCGCGCAGAGCCGCGAGCTCGGCGGTCCACGCCGACGCCCGCGCTGCCAATGCACGGTGCGTGTCATCGAGAAACGGCCACTGCAGGTGCGGCTGCGCGTCCATTCAGTCTCCCTCGAAGCGGGGTGCTTCCTTGCGTGTGAATGCCTCGTAGGCGCGACGGAAGTCCTTGCTCTGCATCAGGAGCGCCTGCTCGCGGGCTTCGGCCACCACCGCGGGCACGACGTCCATGGCCCATTCCTCGAGCAACATGCGCTTGGTGACGCGGTGCGCCATCATGGGGCCATCGGCGATCTCGCGCGCAAACGCAGCCGCCTCGGCCGCAAGTGCATCGGCGGCGGGCAGGCGGTTGAAGAAACCGTTCGCGTGCGCCTCCGCGCCGTCCATCATACGTCCCGTGTACAGCAGTTCGGCCGCGCGCCCGTGCCCGATGATCCGCGGCAGCATCGCGCACGCCCCCATGTCGCACCCGGCCAGCCCCACGCGCACGAACAGGAATCCCACACGGCTCTGCGGCGTGCCGAAACGGATGTCCGATGCCATGGCGATGGCCGCACCCGCGCCCACGCACACACCGTCAATTGCGGCCACGATGATCTGGCGGCAGGTGAGCATGGCGATGACCAGATCACCGGTCATGCGCGTGAAGGCCGCCAGTTCCCGGGGCGGCATGGCCACCAGCGGGCCGATGATCTCGTGCACGTCGCCGCCGGAGCAGAAGTTGCCGCCCGCACCGCGCACGACCACCGCGCGCACGGTATCGGCGTCACGCAAGGCGCGAAAGGTGTCGCGCAACTCGGCGTAGGACTCGAACGTGAGCGCGTTGCGACGCTCCGGCCGGTTCAGTGTAACGGTGGCGACACCGTTATCGAACTCCCATGCGAAATGCTGCGGCTGGAATGATGCCGGATCCATGTGCCCTCCGGGTTAGAGAATGCTCCCGCCGTCGACAACGAGGGTCTGTCCGGTAATGGACTTCTGGTCCGGCTCGCACAGCCACGCCACCGCACCGGCAACCTCGCCGGGCTCGATGAGGCGGCCCTGCGGGTTGGACCGCTCGTAGACGGCACGAATCTCGTCCGCGCTCCTGCCGGTACGCGCGGATGCCCGCTCCACCGATTCGGCCAGCAGTTCCGTGTCGGTATAGCCAGGACACACCGCGTTCACGGTGACTCCGTCGCGCGCGGTTTCCATGGCCAGCGCACGGGTAAATCCCACCAGTGCGTGCTTGGCGGCGACGTAGGCACTCACGTACCGGTAGCCGGTGAGGCCCGCCGTGCTGGCCACGTTGACGATCCGCCCCGTGCCCTTAGCAAGCATGGCGGGCAGTACCCCGCGCGTGCAGAATACCGCCGCCATCAGGTTGACGTCGAGCATGCCCCGCCACACCGTGGTGGCGGTGTCCAGGAACGCACCCGATTCGGCCGCGCCCGCGTTGTTGACCAGTCCATAGGGTTCACCCAGCGCCGCGCGCGCGGACTCGATGGCCGCAGCAGCGCCCCTCTCCACCGTCAGGTCCGCGATCACCGTCGCGTGGCGCCCCCCCGCCGCCGGCGCGGGCAGCGTTTCCGCCACCGCCCGCAGGCGCGATTCGTCGCGACCGATGAGCGTCAGCGCGGCACCACGCTGCGCGAGCGCCTGTGCCACCGCGGCACCGATACCACGCGAGCCACCGGTCACCACCAGGTGACGTCCCGCCAGCGGTAGATCGATGTTGTGCGTCATGGTCTCCCTGCCTCCGCCACGCTTCAGATAGGTTCGGCGGGCGCCTCGCGCGCACGCCGCATGAGTGTTTCCAGCTGACGCCGGCCCGTGTCGTATTGCTCGGGCCAACGCACGTCTTCATAGCCCGTCTGCGCCGCCGCGCGCAACGTCCACATGGGATCCCACAGATGGGGCCGCGCCAGCAGGCACAGGTCCGCGCGCCCCGCCGCGATGATGCTGTTGGCGTGATCCGGCTCGTAGATGTTGCCCACCGCCAGCGTCGCCATCCCCGTCTCGAGGCGGATTCGCTCCGCGAACGGAACCTGGAACATGCGGCCGTAGACCGGCTTCTGGTCCGGCGTCACCTGCCCCGCCGACACGTCGATGAAATCCGCACCGCGCGCGCGCACCATGCGCGCGATGGCAACGCTGTCCTCGATGCCGATGCCCCCCTCCACCCAGTCCGTCGCCGATACGCGCACCCCCAGCGGCCGCTCCCGCGGCCACACCGCCCGCACCGCGGCCAGGACTTCCAGCGGAAAGCGCATGCGGTTCTCCAGCGAACCGCCGTAGGCATCCGCGCGCCGGTTCGTCAGCGGCGAAATGAAACTCGACAGCAGATAGCCGTGCGCGCAGTGCAGCTCCAGCGCGTCGAAGCCGGCACCGATCGCGCGCTGCGTGGCCGCCACGAAATCCCTGACCACGTTGTCCATGTCGTCGCGGGTCATCTCGCGCGGCACCGCGTGCGCCGCCGTCCACGGAATAGCGGACGGCGCCATGATGGGCCAGTTCCCCGACGCGAGCGGGATCTCCCCGCCCTCCCACGGCACGCGCGTGGACGCCTTGCGCCCGGCGTGGCCCAGCTGCAGCGCGACGCGCGCGTCGCTCCGGCGGTGGATGAAATCCACGATGCGCCGGTACGCGTCGGCATGGGCCTGCGCGTACATGCCCGCGCACCCGGGGGTGATGCGTCCTTCCGGCGAGACACACGTCATCTCGGTGAAGATGAGCCCCGCGCCTCCCAACGCGCGTGAACCGAGGTGCACCAGGTGAAAATCGTTCACGGTGCCATCGATCGCGCTGTACATGGCCATGGGCGAACACGCGATGCGGTTGACCAGTTCCATCTCCCCCACCCGGAACGGGAGGAACATGGGCGGGACCGCCTGCGAGCGCCGGCCATCGGTCGCCCTCGCGCAGAGCCAGGACTCGAATGCGGCAAGGTAGCCGGGGTCGCGCGCGCGCAGGCTCTCGTGGCTCACGCGCTGGCTGCGCGTGATGAGGCTGTAGGCGAACTGCTCGGGTTCCAGGTTGGCCTTCAGTCCCACCTCCTCGAACCACTCGGTGCTGTTGCGCGCCGCGTTCTGGAGCCGCAGCACTTCCACGCGTCGTTCCGACTCGTACGCTTCCAGTGCCTCCCGCTGATTGCCATCCGCCTTGACGTGCTCCGCCAGCGAGATCGCGCTCTCCATGGCGAGCTTGGTGCCGGACCCTACCGAGAAGTGGGCCGTGGCCGCGGAGTCCCCCAGCAGGACGATGTTGCCGTGGTGCCACTTCTCGCAACTGACGCGGGAGAAGTTGAGCCACACCGCCGACCCGCGCAGGTGCGCGGCGTTCGAAACCAGGCGCTCTTCGCCGAGATGGCTCGCGAACAGGCGCTCGCAGAAGGCGATCCCCTCCTGGGTCGACATGCGGTCGAGACCGTCCGCGCGCCAGGTCTCCTCCGTGCACTCCACGATGAACGTGCTCAATCCCTCTCCGAATGGGTAGCAGTGCGCCTGGTACCACCCGGCAGGCGTTTCCTCGAAGTAGAAGGTGAACGCATCGAATGCCTTGCGCGTCCCCAGCCACACGTACTTGCAGCGCCGGACGTCTACGTCGGGCTTGAAGTGCGCCGCGTATTCCGCTCGTATTGCGCTATTTACGCCATCGGCCGCAACCACGAGGCCGGCCTCGGGGATGCCGGAGGGGCGGATTTCCTCACCAAAGCGGACGTCCACGCCGAGCGCCTCGGCCCGCTCCACCAGGATGTCCAGCAGCGCCTGGCGCGAGATGCCACAGAAGCCGTGTCCGCCCGAGCGGATCACGCGGCCGCGGTAGAAGACGTCGATATCATCCCAGTGCACGAAGCGGTCGGTGATGCTGCGGTAGGTGTCCGCATCCGCCTCGCGGAAGCGGCCCAGTGTGCCGTCGGAGAACACCACCCCCCAGCCGAAGGTGCTGCCACGCGGATTGCGCTCCAGCACCCTGACCGGGCGCTGCGGGTCGCGCAGCTTCATCTGGATGGAGAAATACAGGCCGGCGGGACCGCCGCCGATGACGAGGATGGGAGACGACATGGTGGGTGATTCTCGCAAATCCCGGCCGCGGCGCAAACCCCCAGTTTCACGGCCGGGTCAATTGATGTAGCCGAGTGACTTGAGCTGCTCCAGGCGCTCCGCCTGGTCGGCGGCTTCCTTCATCCGGTCCCTGCGCGCCGCCTCCCATGCACGATCGTCATGCGTCTTCACGCTGCGGATGGGAAACTGCTCCAGGAACGCGGGCGAAATCACGACCTGCATCGCCTGTCCGTCGAAGTCCTCCCCCACCGGGATACCCTTGAGCGCGAGCAGTGTGGGTAAAACGTCGTAGGCGCGGCCAATGGGACGCAGGGGATCGAGTGGCGGTGGCGTCGCCGCACGGGTGATGTTGGCGCCGGCCGCGACGAAGACCCCGGGCGGCGCGTCGAGGTGGTTGCCCGAGAGGCGAAAGCCCGGCTCGTCGTCCGGATCGAACTCGCGGTCGGGATTGACCACGTGCATGCCGTGGTCGGATATCACGAACACCGTCACATCGGCCGGGACGCGGGAGAGCACCTCGCCGATCACCCGGTCGACGTGAACATAATAGTCGTCCAGCACGCTGCCGAACGCCTCCACCTCTTCCGCCATCGGCGGGTGCCAGAATTCCTCCGGGTGCGCGTAACGCCAGAAGCGATGCCCCGCGACATCCGGCCCGCTGAGGTAGAGCGCGAACACGTCCGGCGGCGGCGCGTCCTCGAGCAGGCGCACGGCGATGCGCGTGTATACCGCGTCGGCACGAAACGCCCACAGCGACTGATCCCACACCAGTTTCGTGAACTCGGTCCGGGCCTGCGGGACACCCCCGAATATGGCGGTGACCACCGAATCCATGGAGCGGTCCGTCGCTGCCAGCAGTCCCATGACTTCGGGCGTGAGGTCGGGCGGATACACCTGGTCGTCCACCCCCTCGAGCAGCGTTCCCTTCCACAGTGCATTCTCCGAGTGCTCCATGGCCCCGGTGGTGTTCGTCTGCGCGACGATCACCCCGTTCACCGCCTCGGCCGGATAGGTCATCCACCACCCGATAACGTCGACGGTCTTGCCGTACTCGGAGAGGATGTTCCAGAACGCCTTCGTCTTGCGATGCCCGCTGGTGTACGAGCGATAGTCGTCGGCACCGGGGCCCACACGATAGACAAAGTGCGGAATGCCGTGCTTGTCCGGGTTCTTGCCGGTGGCGATGGAGGTCCAGATGGCGGGCGAATACGTGGGCACCATCGACTCGAGATAACCGTAGGTGCCCCGCTGCATGAGCCCGGCGATCGCGGGCATGCGCCCGGCGTCGATGAGCGGTTTCATAAGGCCCCACTCCAGGCCGTCGATGGCGAAGAGCAGGATGGGGGGTGTTGGGGGGGGCGGCTTCCTGTCACCGCCGCCCGCGCAGGCGAGCGCCAGCGCGGCGGCCACGGCCAGCACGCGCATCGGTAGTCTCGCCTGGGTGTGCATGGAGGCGGCACCCGGATTCGAACCGGGGATAACGGTTTTGCAGACCGTCGCCTTAGCCACTTGGCTATGCCGCCCCCGAAAGAGAAGCCGGCCTGAGAGCGGCCGGACATTCACGGTTGGAAAGAAAAATGGAGCGGGAAACGGGATTCGAACCCGCGACATCCACCTTGGCAAGGTGGAGCTCTACCACTGAGCTATTCCCGCTCCGTAAGTCGTTTGCGTCCAGCCATTATAGCCACGAATCGCGCCTTGTCAACTCCCCGCCGGAAGCGGCTCCCGCGGGCCGCGTGTCAGGGGGTGCGGGGAACGCGCACCCGGGCCGGAACGATCCACGCATCCGGATAATAGTGACTGCGGAAGGTCTTCAGGGCCGCCTCGGCGGCCGGCCGCCCCTGGTAGTCACCCACGCGGACCTTGTACATCCCCGCCTCCAGGTCGGTATAGGCGGAGAGCCCGAGCCGCTGCTCCGCCACGCTCGCCGCGTTCTCCGCCACCTCCCGGTCCGCGGATGCGAACACCTGGATGCGGAATCCGTCGGTGGTACTGTCAGCCGGCGCGACCGCCATCAGAGTGTCCGGCGGGGGTGGCACCTCCGCCTCGCTGACCTCGATCGCGTCCCCCGACAGGGGCATCTCCTCGACATCCGCTTCCACCGGGGCGGCATCGGCGCCCGCCGGCGGAACGGTTCCCTCGGTGCGGAAGTCGTACGGCTTCGACGCAGTGGCCCGCTCCGGCGTCGCGGACTTGTGACGGGGCTGCGACGCGCAGGCGCAGAGCACCGCTGCCACCATCACAAGCTGCAGACCGATTCTCGATCTCATGCGCGTCACCATATCACCGCGCGCGCGTCTCCGGAAAGAGAAACCGCCCGGCTCAGCCCCTGCCCTCCATGAGACGGTAGTAATAGGCCTCGACCTGATCCGCCACCAGATCCCAGTTGTAGACGCTCTGACAGCGCCGCCGGGCATCGGCGGAGAGCGCCGCACGGCCGGGGTCGTCCGCCACCAGGTCCTCGATGGTCTGCAGGAGCGCATTTACGTCCCCGCAGCGGAAATATCGCGCCGCCTCCCCACCCACCTCCACGTTCTCCGGGATGTCGCTCAAGATGAGCGGACGGGCGTGCGCCATGGCCTCGCACACCGTGATCGGCAGACCTTCCACCCGCGACGCAAGACAGTAGATGAGGCAATGCGCGTAGAGTTCCTCCAGTTCCTCCCCGAAGACGTCCCCGGTGAACAGCACGCGGTCGCTGGCCAGGTTCTCGAGCATCCGGCCGTACGCGGTCTTCGGCGTTTCCGAGCCCACGATCACCAGGTGCTTGGGCCGGTGCGACTGCGTGAAGGCCTCGATGAGCGTATGCAGGTCGCGGTCGGGGATGATCCTCCCCACGGTGAGCAGGTAGCCCCCGGGGGTGAGACCGCGCCGTTCGAGCGCGCCGGTGCCGGGCGTTCGCACGGGCATGGTTGCACCGTTGGGGATCCAGGTGGCTTCCACGCCGTGCTCGCTCTGGATGTAGCGCTGCATCAGGCGCGAAACCGCGATCACGCCGTCGCTGTGCCGGGCTCCGATATGCTCCCCGCGCTTGAGGAATGCTTTGGCACGCGTGCCCCACTTGAGTTGGCGCCAGTCGAGGGCATGAAAGGTTGACACCACCCGCCGCCCGCCCAGCCCGGCCACCGGCGCGAAGGCCGACGGACCGATGCCGTGCAGGTGGACAATGTCGGAGGAATGCACGAACGCAGACTCCGCCGCACACAGGAACGTGTGCGAGGCGGCGTCGAGGTGCTTGCTGTTGATGCTGGGGCGGAAGGCGAGTTCCACGCCTCGGTAGGAGCCGCCGGCGGTGCCGTCGCGCGGCCGCAGGCGTGAGCGGCAATAGGCGCGCACGCGGTGCCCGCGCGCCGCCAGGCGCACGGCCACGTTCTCCACGTGCGTCTCCACGCCGCCGTAGCGCGCGGGGAGGCCCTTCTGCCCGATCATCGCGATGCGAAGCGGACGCATGCCGGTGCGCCTTGTCATGCGACGAACCCGGCGGGGGGCGCCGGAAACGAGAATCTGCCAGTGTCGAGTACTGCCACGGACGACCGGCCGGTACTGCGCCGGCCCTACCGCGACACGTGGGAGCGGAACTTCTCGCGCATGATCCAGCCCGCGGCGCGCGGAAGGTTCTTCTTGAGCGACGAGCGCGCCGTGCAGATCATCCAGCACTGCTCGCAACCGTCGATCTCATGGCGCACCACATCGGCCTGTCCCGATTCCCACACGTCTTCGAACGATCGCCCCTTGAGGTCGCCCATTGGCGACGGAATCGTCAGGCACGGATACACGATGCCTTCCGGGGCGAGATAGAAGAAATCGATACCCGCGCGGCACTCCAGAATGCGCCGCTTCTCCTGGTTGAACACCAGGGTTCCGTTCTCGAAGTAGGCGCGCAGCCAGCGCTTGGGGTGATAGCTGCGCAGCTCCTCCTTCATCACGTAACCCAGCGCGTCATACAGCGTCTGCGAGGAAACGTCCTGGTTGACCTGGGTTGAGAAGTAGATATCCGAATTCTGCGCGACAGCGGTCGTGAACTGCACACCCATCTCGTTCGCAAAATCGTACACGCGGCGCATCTCGTGGATGTTCTCGTTCATGGCGGTAAAGCCGATGCGGATGTTCTCGAAACCCCGCTCCCTCAACTGGCGCAGCGTGGCGGTGGCGTTCTCCCACGCGTGGGCGACGCCGCGGATGCGGTTGTGCGTGTCACCGAAACCGTCCAGGGAAACACCGATGCCGATATTGGGAATGGTGCGGCGCAGTTCCTCCATGGCGGAGACGATCATCTCGGTACGGAATCCGTTGGTGGAGATGACGATGCGCGGGTCGCCACACTTCTCGTGGATCACCTTGACGATGTCCACCACGTCCTTGCGCATAAACGCCTCCCCGCCCGAGACGTTGATGTCCTTGAGCGACGAGGGGATCTTGGCGTAGTCGTCGATGGAGAGGAACTCCTGCGGCTTGAGCTGCCAGATGTTGCACATCTCGCAGCGTGCGTCGCAGCGGTAGGTGAGCGCAATGATGGCGTCGGTCGGATAGCCGACCGCGCCGTTTCCGTTGGAATGAATGGATTCCCGACTCATCTCAGCGTCTCACCAGATCCTCGAACAGTGTTTCATAACCCAATGCGGTGCGCTCTATCGCGAAGCGCCTGCGCACCCATTCACGTCCCCGCGCCCCCATTTCCCGGGCCCGCGCCGGGTTCTCCAGAATATGCTTCAGCCGTTCGGCCAGCGCCATCTCATCCGCGGGCGGAATCAGATGACCGCTGTCGCCGTCCCGCACCAGTTCGGCAACCGAACCGACATCGCTTGCCACCACCGGGATTCCCACCGCCATCGCCTCGATGACCGCCAGCGGCAGGGTCTCAACCACGCCCCGCGAGGGCAGCACCGCCACGTCCGCGGCATGCAGCAATCGCGCCACGTCCGTGCGCAGCCCCAGGAAGCGAACCGAATCCTGGATTCCCAGCAAGTTCGCCGCGTCCTCCAGGGCATCGCGTCGCTCGCCGTCACCAGCGAGCATCACGGTGGTCTCGACGCCGTCGTCGCGCAGCCGCCTCGTCGCCGCCAGCAACGCCTCGTGCGCCTTCTCGGGTCGCATGGCCGCAACCATGAGCACCACCCGCTCTTCGTCACCCAGCCCCAGCCCCGCGCGCGCCTCTGCGCGCCTGGCTCCGTCCACCGGCGGGTACGCGTCCAGATCGATTCCGTTCTCGATCACGCGGACAATGGAAAAAGGCAGGCCCTCGCGCAGTTGCAGGTAGCGCGCGTGGGTGCGGGACACCGCCACCACCCGGCCGGTGAAATCCATCAGCATCCGGTCCACCGGCCCGAACACACCGCGCTTCCCGACCAGCCCGGTCGCGTGCGACGCGACGACCATCGCCTTCGCGCCACTCGCCAGCCCGGCGAGCCGTCCGAGGGTCATGGCGTTGTGGTGGTCGAGGCAGAACACCACGTCGGGGCGATAGCGCCGAAACAGGCGCGCGAGGCGGATGAGCGCCATCGGCTCTCCGCTGCGGTCCAGCAGGCGCTCGATGGCGACGAAACCGTCGCCGATGAGCTCGCGGCCCACCACGCCGGCCTCGCGAAGAAAGAACAGCTCGCTCCCGAAGCGGGCCGGATCGAGGCGCCGCAGCACGTCGGCGGTCACCCGTTCCGCGCCCCCGACCCCGAGGGTCGAGGCCACCAGCGCCACACGGATGCGCCCCACCTCCACCGCGGTCAGGATGGGTCTTTCCCCGGGACGGCGCCAGCGACGGGTTCCACGTCGATCATGCGCCCGTTGTCGCGCAACGACGCCATGGCGGCGTCGAGCACGCGTACCACTTCCAGCCCGTGCAGACCGGAACTCCGCGCCGTTTTCGAAGCCTGCACGCAGTCCACGAAGTGCTGGCACGCCACCTTGAGCGGCTCGGCGTCGTCCAGCTTGGGAATCAGAATGTCGCCGTAGCGGTACGAGAGATGAAACTCGCCAAACGTGTCGTAATGTGGCGTCACCGTCACGCCCTTATCGTAGATACGTATCTTCTCGAGTGCGCTCACATCGTCGTAAACCAGCATCTTGCGGCTGCCCACAACAGTGGTAGAGCGCAGCTTGTTGGGGTTGAGCCAGCTCACGTGAACGTGCGCCAGCACCCGGTTCGGGTAGCGCAGGGTAAGAAACGCCACGTCTTCGACGTTGCGGCGGATGTACGAACCCGCCTGGGTCGACACCGACTCGGGCATACCCCCCAGCACATAATTCAATATCGACACGTCGTGCGGCGCCAGATCCCAGATGACATTGATATTCTCCTGGAAGATACCAAGGTTCACGCGCGTGGTGCTGATATAGAGGATGTCCCCCAGCTCACCCGAATCAATCACTTCTTTGATCTTGTTGACGGCGGCGGTGTAGACGAAGGTGTGTCCCACCAACAGCACCCGCTTTTGCCGCGCCGCCTCCTCCACCATGGACGCGCCCTCGGCCGGTGAGATGGCGAGCGGCTTCTCCACGAAGACATGCTTGCCCGCCCGCAGGGCCTCCAGGCTTATCGGACAGTGGGTTTCCGGCGGTGTGGCAACCACCACCGCGTCTATGTCACCGCGCGTGACCACCTGCCGGTAGTCGAGGGTTGTCTCGATCCCGGGGTAGAGCGTGCGCATGTGGGCGAGACGTTTCTCGTCCAGATCAGCGCACACCACGACCTGGGTGTCTTTCAGGTGGGAAAAATTCCGAATGAGGTTGGGGCCCCAATAGCCGCAACCGATAACACCAATGCGTAGCAAAGCGGTACTCCTCTTGCTGAAGCTGAGCTAGTAGCCACCGAACCCGAATACCATGACGGGCACGGTGCGCAGGATGATCTTGAGATCGAGCGCAAGAGACCAGTTCTCTATGTAATACAGGTCGAGCATGACCATTTCATCGAACGGCACCGTACTGCGGCCGCTTACCTGCCACAGCCCGGTGAGACCCGGTTTCACGGCGAGGCGGCCGCGGTGCCACTCCTTGTAGTGCGCCAGTTCGTAGGCAAGCGGAGGGCGGGGGCCCACCAGCGTCATGTCGCCCTTGAACACGTTGATGAACTGGGGAAGTTCGTCGAGGCTCGACTTGCGCAAAAAACGGCCGATCGGCGTCACGCGGGGATCGTTCTGAAGCTTGAACACCGGCTTGCGGGCCTCATCCTCGTGCATGAGGCGCCCCTTGATGAATTCGGCCGCGAAGCTGCGATGCGCAGCGTCGCTGTTGTCAACCAGCATGGTTCGGAACTTGTAGAACTTGAACGGGCGGCCGTCCTTTCCCACACGGTCCTGTACGAAGAGCACGGGACCTTCCGAGGTGGCCTTGATGAGGAGCGCAATGAGGCCATAAAAAGGCAGGCCCAGGATCATGACCCCCAGAGCAAACACCACGTCGATGGCACGTTTGCATGCCATCTCGAAGGGGCGGGCAAGGGCGGGGGTCGCCGCGTCGACATACGAACCACGGACGGCTTCCGAGGCGTACAGCGGCACGACTTTCTGATCGGAGTACCGAAACGCTGCAAGGTTCTTCTTCACGGCTGCTGACCTTCCGGATCTGGTGGTGCAAATCAAACGGATACTTCGACCCTGCTGAGTACTTCGATGACGCGATCGACCTGCTCATCGGTCAGTTCCGGAAAGACCGGAAGCGAGATGAGCTCGGCTGCCAGTGTATCGGCCACCTGTAACGAGTCTCCCGAGCGAACGAGGTGCTGGTAACCCGGCTGCCGGTGCGCGGGGGCGACGATGTGCCTTCCCCATCCGATGCCCGCGTTCGACAGCGCCTCCTGCACCGCGCGCTGACGCGGGTGCCTTGCGGCGAGAATGTGGAACACCGGCTCGGAACCCGGCAGGCGGCGCTGGAACACAAACTCCGTCCCGCGCAACCGCTCCTGATAACGCCCCGCGATCTCCCGGCGGCGCTGATTCCAGCCGTCGAGATGCGGGAGCTTCACGCCCAGTACCGCGGCCTTCATCGTGTCGAGCCGGTAGTTGAACCCGGTGCATGGGAATACATTGGGTTCGAACTGCCCGTGGTGCCGGAGGGCCCGCACCTTCTGCGCGATGTCGGCATCGTTCGTCGTCAACGCTCCTCCGTCGCCGATCGTCCCCAGGTTCTTCGTCGGGTAGAACGAGAACGCGGCCGCGTGGCCGAACGAACCCATCTTGCGCCCTTCGAGAGTCGCCCCGTGCGCCTGGCATGCATCCTCAACGACCGCGATACCGTGGCGGGATGCGACCGACATGATCGATTCCATGTCGCACGGCTGGCCGTAGAGGTGAACCGGGATGATCGCCTTCGTGCGCGGGCCGATGGCCCGCTCGAGTGCCCTGGGATCCAGACAGAAGCTATCGGGGTCGACATCCGCCAGCACGGCCGTCGCGCCGGTGTAGAGAATGGACTCCACCGTCGCAATGAACGAGTTGGGAACGGTGACGACCTCGTCACCCGGCCCGACACCCAGCGCAACCAGTGCGAGATGCAGCGCCGCCGTACCCGAGCTCACGCCGATGGCGTGCTCGCAATCACAGTAGCGCGCGAACTCCCGCTCGAAGTCGCCGAGCGCAGATCCCAGAATGAAATCGCCACGGTCGAGCGTGCGTTGCACGACCGCTTCGATTTCAGCCCGGAGCGCCCGGTGCTGAAGCGACAGGTCCAGAAAAGGAACCGCTGGCTTAATCCCCATTTAGGACACCCGGAAACGTTGACCCTTGCCCCTGACGCGAGTCGATTGATTTTAGCACACTTACAGGGCCCGCTACCAGCCTCTTTTCCGCGCCGGTACGGGCTGTCAGGCGTGTCCCCGCCGCACCGCAGCACCCACCAGGGCGCGGATGCCCTCGCTACGGGCCCGGGGCCCGTAGCGCGTCCGGACGGCCTCCCGGGCCCTCCCGGACAGGGACGCGGCAAAGGCGGGGTCCCCCAGCAGCCGTTCGACGTGGTCGCGGTACTCCTGCGGGGTCCGGGCCACCAGAACCTCGCTCCCCGCCACCAGGTCCATGCCCGCCACCGCGGCCGGCGAGGCCACCACCGGGAGCCCGGCCGCCATGGCCTCGATGATGCGGATTCGAAGGCCCCCGGCGTAGCGCAGGGGCACGATCATGCAGGTGGCCCGGCGCAGGTAGACGCGGGGGTCCGGCGCGTGTCCGGTGACGGTGACGCCGGGGGCGTTCCCCAGTGCGGACGCCTCCGGGGGCAGCGCTCCCCCGACGATGGTAAAGCGGATGCCGGGCAGCCCGGCGAGGAGCGGATGGATGTCGCGCTCGAAATGGACGATGGCGTCGCGGTTGAAGACCGCCCCCATCGCCCCCATGAAGAGGATCTCACCCGGCTCGCGCGGCGTTGCGGATTCGGTGAATGCGTCATTCGGAAGTCCGAACGGCAGCACGTCGACCGGTGTGCCGCCGGAAAGTGCCCGCACCGAATCCGCATCGCGCGCGGTCAGGGCCCACACGCGCCCGGCACGCCGGTAGGCGCGTACCTCCTCGCGCCCCTCGGCCCGGTTCCGCCACGCGGCCAGGGCACGTCGCAGCGCGCCGCGCTCCAGGGTGGCGCGGTCGCGGCTGACCTGGAGATCGATGTCGTGGGTGAGCAGAACGGTGCGCGCCGCCGGAAACACATCCAGCAACGGATACAGCTGCCAGTACTCCACGATCACAAGGTCGAACGACTCGCGGGCCAGTTCGCGCGCGCGGCGCAAGAAGGCGCCGGGGCAGTCGTAGAGACTTTTCAGGGAACGCCCTGTCACCAGTGCGCGGGTGCCGTAGACAAGCTTGTAGGCGATGCGCGCGCCCATGCTGCGGCGGTTGTCGGGAAGCACCGTCACCACCCGCGAACACCAGCGTTCCAGCGCACGCGCCTGCGCTTCTTCACCGGCATCCAGGATGCGGGCGAGCACGGTGACGTCGAACGCCTCCGAAAGCGCTTCCACGATGGCAAACGAGAGCACGCGGGTTCCCTGCTCGGGCGGGAACGGCAGCACGGGTTTCACCAGGAGTACGCGGGGACGCTTCACCGTGCGCGCGCCCCGGTCGCCAGTTCGCGGTAGATGGCACTCGTGTCATTCACCTGGCGTTCGAGTGTGAACATCTCCTGGTAACGCGCGCGCGCGGACTCCCCCATGCGCCGGCGCAGCGCCCCGTCTCCCAGCAGTGTTGCCATCGCGCGCGCGAGCGCGGCCACGTCGCCCGGCGGGGTAAGCAACCCGGTTTCCCCGTCGCACACCGCCTCGGGAATACCGAACACCGCGCACGAAACCACGGGCAGACCCGCAGCCATCGCCTCGAGGATGGTGTAGGGCAGTCCCTCCATGTGTGACGGCAGGGCGAGCAGGTCTCCGGAGGGCAAAGCGGCACGCACCGCTTCCGGCGGCCTGCGCCCCAGAAAGACCACCCGATCCGAGATCCCCGCCGCGGCGGCCAGGTGCTCGGCGCCATCGCGCTCGGGTCCGGCGCCCAGCACAGCGAGACGCCAGTCGCGCCGGCCACAGATCGAAAGCGCCTCAACCAGTTCCCGCAATCCCTTGTGAGGAAGAAGATTGCCCACGAACCAGATGAGGCTTTCCCCCTCCCTCGCACCCACCTCCCGGCGGATTGCGGCGCCCGCAGCGCTTGGGGCGGGCGCGTCCGCGATGCCGTTGTGAACCACGCGAATACGCGACGCAGCCACCCCCTGGCGTTCGTGCAGGTAGGCCACGTTGGCGTGCGACACGGTGATTGCCAGATCCAGCGAGCGGTACGCGAGCGCCTTGAGTGCAACCCGTTTGCGGCTTCCCTCCACCATGGGCAGGTGCTCGGTGACGACGGTCCTCGCGCCGAACAACCGGCCCAGCGGCACCAGCAGTGCGTTCTGTCCGCTGTGGGGTCCCGGCATGTTTACATGAACCACCTGTGGCGCCAGTATGTCGAGCCCGCGCAGGATGGCGAGTGCGTCCGCGGGCCGGTAGGGGAGGTTCATCGGCGCCGACAGCACGCGCACGTGCGTCTTCTGCAGATCGGCCACCCACCCGTCGAGATCGGGATGGCGGGGCGTGCGCACGATCACCGACGCCTCGAAGGCGCCGCGGTCGAGTGCGGTGGCAAGCTGGGAGATGTACAACTCCGCGCCGCCCAGAAAGCCCGCGTCCACCATGTAGCACACGCGGATCATCGCGCCACTCCCGGACGCACCTCGATGGTGGCGCACGCCACCCCGGAGTAGTGGTCACGGTTGAAGAGCAGGTCGGTCACGTCGAAGTTGGGCAGGAGGGTCGTCTCCACCGCCGTCACCTCGACGCGGTACCTGCCTGGCGCCGCTCCGGAAGGTACCGCGATACGGAATTCCTCTGTCAGCGGGGTTCCCACCGGCCAGAGGTCGGGCTCGTAGATCCCGTGCCCCGCCACCAGATCCGAACGAAAACGGTAGCGAACGTGAAGCCATCGCTCGCGCATGCGGCGCACGTACTTGTCGCCGGGTACGCGCGCCGCCCCGGCCAGGCTCTCGTGGTCGAAGCGGACGTGAAAGATCACGTCGGGCCGCAACGCCGACACCCGGTCGCGCCGGTATCCAAAGGTGACCATAAGTGAATCCCCCGCGGACACGACCGCCGGCGCCACGCCAAAGCCGGTAACCTCAAAGCGGTCGTTTGGAACCGCGATGCGGCATGTGGCCGGCGGCCCGCCACCCGTCTCGACCGGCGCGCGCACGCCGTCGAAATCGTTCGACTCGCGGGCATCCGGGTCGAAGCGCAAGACGACAAAGTCGTCTCCCCGGGCGAATTCTCGAAACGAGTCAGGCATCGACGCCAGGCGCAGCCAGGCGGCGTCGAACGTGTCGGGACGTCCCGGCGTGAGATATCCGGGGCCAATCCCCCACGCGCGGCCCGACAGCACGACGAAATCCACGCGGTAACGCCTGCACGCCTCGACCGCCGACTGGGGCAGTGCGAACGGGGAGATCACGTCGCGAACCGCGGCGAGGCGGTCGAGCGCCCACGGATCGCGCGGGTTGGCATGCTGGTGCAGCACGGCGACGAAGCGGTGGCTGGTGAACGCGCTCAGCCGGTACGACGTCACCGGGTCGGAAAGCACGGTTGCCCCGACCGGGAGTCCCGCAACCAGCGTGTCGAGGTCAAGCGGGCGGGGCGCGGCCGTGCCCGCCGCGCTGCGCCGGCCCAGTTCACCGGCACCTGCGCGCAACGACGGACCCATGAAGACGATACCCCACAGCACCAGCACGATTGCACTGGCCACGCGCAATGCCGGACCCCGCCGTCGCGCGCCGCGAATCATCCACGCCACCGTCACCACGATGGCCGGAAGGAGCGGTGCGTTGAGAAGCACGCGAAAGGCCATGTAGCCCGCGTACTGGTACGACAACGTCGCCAGCGGCGGCACGAAGGCGATGCACACCGGAATGAGCGAGAGTGCCACCACCGCGCGCGCACGCGCGTCGGTGCGTGCGGCCACGGCGGTGAACGGCAGGAGGGTGATGCCGCCCAGGAACAGCAGCCCGTGCTGGCGCAGTATCTCCATGGGACTCATCACGAACCACCGCCCCGTCACCGTCATGATTCCATGCACGTGCGTGTGGATCTCGTTACCCGCACCGGCGCCCCACGCGCCCGCGGTGCGCAGCGCAAACGCGGCCGCCACACCGGCCAGCATCCACAGTGCGTCGCGCCGGGCGTTTGCGCGCGCGATACCCAGCATGCCGCCGAACACCAGCAGCGTCAACGCGAGCACCGTTGCGTGCATGGCAACCCCCAGGTGCGCCAGAACACCCCCGCCCGCCAGAAGGAGGACCATTGCCTTGCGCGCGCGGCCCGCCCCGCCACCGCCCAGCACCAGCACGGCCAGGGTCCAGTACCACGTCGCGGCCAGACCCTGCCCGTAGGCGGCGGCATCGGCAAAGCGAACGGCGTTGCCCGCATACGAGAGCAGGAAGAGGCCCATGCACAACGCAAGCGCCACGCCGCGCGTAAACAGCGAGGCAAACCCCGCGAATGCCAGAACGCCCAGCGGGTACATCAGCAACCGCAGCATCCACCAGACCGGCACCGCATCGGCACCGGCGAGGTCCGCAACCAGCGCCACCAGATCATGAAACCCGCCCTTGCGGGGATCGGGCGGCAACGCGTCCACCGCCTCCACCGGAAGCGACAGCACCCCGTCCGGCCGCATCGTGTCGAGGGTGATGACGCGGCGTACGTAGCCCATGTGATCGAAAGCGTCCTCGGCGCCGGTGTAGCGCGGCGCCAGAACAGCGGCGAGGCCGACCAGCAACAGCAGCGGCGGGATCATGCGGTGCAGGCGCAACCCGCTCACTCCGGGGAGCGGCCGCTCCGGCCGGCGTAGCCGCGCCGCCAGCACGCCGGCGAAACCGGCGAGCGTTCCCCATATGACGGTGGTTGCGTAGGCGGAGAAGGGGACGCCGGACAGCGCGAAGATCGTTGCCACGCACGCGTGCAGGGACAAAACGCCGACGAGCGAAACCGGCAGCACGCCGCCCAGCAATCCCCCGGCGGTGACGACGCCCCGCAGGCGCGGGGCAAACACCAGCGCCGGCGCGACGATCAACCCGGCCAGTGACAGCACGATGCGCACCCAGGCCGGCGTCGCGTCCAGAAACCCCGCGGCGAGCGCCCCCACGAAGACGAATCCGGCCGCCGCGGCGCCGGCGCCGCGTGGCAGCGGGGTCAACTGAAGCGCTTGGTCACGAGGAACATCAAGTTGCGGAACCCGTCCCGCCACTTCTCCAGCTTCACCTCGCCAACCCGAGGGTGGTAGTTGATCGGATACTCCCCGAATTTCACATCGCGGTGCCGGATGGCCTGGATCTTGATCTCTTCCGAGAACGCCATCCCGTCGCTGGTGACATTGAGTCCCGGATAGACCGCCGAGCGGTACACCCACATCCCCGACTGCGAGTCGCGCACCACGCGCGCATACAGGACCGCCATCGCAACCGTGAGCACCATATTGCCCACCTTGTTGGAGAAGTTCATCGCCTCCGGGTTCTGCAACGGAAAGCGCGATGCACTCACGAAGTCGAGCTTCTCGTCCACCAGGTGATCCACCAGTTCGGCGATCTGTTCCGATGGATACGTTCCATCCCCGTCCAGCGTGACCGTCACGTCGCCCGTCACCGCGGGCAGCCCGGCCTTGTAGGCGGCACCGTATCCTTTGCGTTTCTCGTGGACCACGCGCGCCCCCAGCGACGCGGCCACTTCCGCGGTGCGATCGGTGCTGTTGTTGTCCACCACGACGACTTCGTCGACATACGCCGGTAGGCGCTCGATGACGTGGCGAACGCCCTCTTCCTCGTTATAACAGGGGATGACGACGCTGATCTTCAGGTCACGATGCATGGTTCTCCGATCACTTTCTGAAGAAAGCCGCGAGTCTCGCGGAGCCCGGCAGCGGGATGGCACCCACCGCGTCGATTTCATCCCCACCCAGCACACCCGCCTCGCGGTATGCGAACACCACCGCCACGCCCGCCACCACACCCGCGGCGGCCAGCCCCGGCACGCCCGGAAACAGGTGCAGCACCGGCAGGGCCACCACAACCGCGGCGGAGGCAAGGAAACACCGTCCGATGAACGCGAACGGAATGCCGATACCCGCGATCTCGCGCCGCGCGGCGAGGTAGTAGGCCAGCGGCTGCAGGGCGATGGCGATCGCCACCGGCACCACTGCCCCAAAAACGCCGTACTTGGGTATCAATAGAAGGTCCAGACCCAGGTTGATGACGGTGAGAGCACCGTAGATTACCAGATTGATGTGTGTCTTTTCCAGAACGTACAGCGACATCGACAGCGGGGTCGATAGGAACGACACCGTCAGGATAAGAAAGAACAGTTGCATCGGCACGGCGGCCGGCATCATGTCCTCGCCGAACATCACCGCGACCGCGCGAGGGGCGAGCACGGCACCCATCGCGCAAATGGGAGCGCACAGCACGAAGAGCATGCGGTAGTAACGATCCACCGCGCGCCGGATGCTGGTGCGGTCGCGCGCGAATGCCTCCGACATCCCCGCCATCACCAGCGGCCAGACCGTCCCGGGCACGAACTCCAGAATGGTCTGCGGCAGACGGTACGCGAGGTCGAAGTATCCGGTTTCCTCGGGCGAGCGGAAATGCCCCAGCAGCAGGACTTCGGACTGTCGCCACACCACCAGGTTGAGGATTCCGATGGCCGCGAAGGGCGCCGAGTAGCGCAATATGCGCCCCGGGCCGAACTCGCCGCCCGCCGCGTTGCCGTAGTCGACGGACGGCCGCAGCCGTCCCGCCACAATCGCGCACGCCACGGCACTTCCCGCGGCGGCGGCCACCAGCACATCGATCACTCCCAGCCCGCCGCGCAGCGAGACCAGCAGTACGCCCAGATACACGGTGTGACTCGCGGTGGATGCAAACGCCAGTCTGCGCGCCTCGAAGCTGGCGTTGAGCACCTGTCCGGCCAGCGTGAACAGGATCTCAAAGAGCGCCAGCGCCACCGCCGCCACAACCACCACCCCGATGCCATCCACGTGGAACAGCCGCTCGGTCCCGTGGCGCGCGGCCAACGCCACCACCACCAGCACGCACCAGCCCGTGAGGTGGACGAGAACGACGCGCCGCAGCAGCCGCCGGGCCGCCACGCCCGACCCGACCACGCGCATGGCCGGGAGGAACTTGAGCAACGCCTGGCCGGTGCCGGCACCCGCCAGCATGATCACGAACATGAGCACCGAGCGCACGACGCTGAGCACGCCGTAGTCGTGCTGCCCGAGGCCGCGCACCACGACGACACTTGACACCAGCCCCAGCAGAAAGCGGATGCCGCGAGCGGCCACGCTCCACGCCATGGCGTTTCCGATGCGCCGCGCGGTGCCCTCCACTACACGCTCCCCCGCAGCAGGCTCTGCAGGAACGTCTTGAACCCGAGGACCGATTCAGGAGCGGTCGCGCCCGCGTCGGTGAGGAAGCAGCCGCGCGAGAACGCGTCGTCGGGATGGTAGCCATGCATGGCAGCGATGGCGCGCGAACCCATGAAGCTCGGGACGATCAGTACGCCGGGGTCGGCGAGGAAGACGCTTTCGCCGTACTCACGTCGTGGAAACAGGCACCCGAGGGCATCGAGTTCCCCGTCGCCGAGGCGCCGGCCGCACCCCTGCAGGGCCCGGGTCGCAATCTCCAGTGCGCCGCCGTCGCCCCAGAAGCGCGCCATGGTGGAATCGAAGAAGGCCAGGTAGTCCTTCCCGGCGCGCAATCCCGCGGCATCCAGCGCGCCCCACACGTCCACCGTGGCGGTCACGTCGGTCATGCCGTGGTCGCTGAGCACGACAGTGGTCATCCGACGTCCCGCGCGCGACGCCGCCTCCTGCATGTCGCTCATGAAGGTTGCGTACGCCTGCAGGCGCGCGCCGACCGAATCGTGAAAGATACCGACCCGGTGCATGAGCGCGTCCAGCTCCGCCGTGTACACGAACACCACATCCAGACCATCGGCCACCGCCGCAACCGCCTCCGCGAAGTTCTGTTTCTCATCGCCGCGGTAGTCCCACAAACGGTAGCGCACGCCGCGCGCGGCCATCCAGTCGAAGACCGTCTCCGCGTCCAGACCTCCGAGATCGAACGGATTGCCCTTCTGTCCCACGTCGAAGGCGTGCAGCAGATGCAGGGGTATTTCGTAGAGATCGTAGTAGGCGCGCACCGCGGCGCGGCGGTCGACCAGGCGGCGCACGTAGCGGCGGGCGCGCCACTCCAGTGCGTTGGGAAGCCGCGGGACCCCGCGCATGAAGGAGAAGGACCCCTTACGTTCCGCGCGACGGAACATGGACCACGACCCGTGCTCCACCGGCCGCGCGCCCGAGAGCAGGCTGGGGATCGCCGCCGAACTGTAGCCCAGGACCGTTCCCAGCGCCCCGCGCGAAGGCAGTGTGCCCCGGCCGAAGCCGAAGTGTTCGGCAATGGGCCAGCCGAGCGCATCGATGAGAAAGACGAATACAAGGGGGCGCTGCAACACAGACTCCTAGGAAATGGCAGCGTGCGCGGCGCGCACGCGCTCATCCAGCGTTCCCAAACCGAAACCGAGCGCGGCGGTCACCCGGCGGGCATTGGCCGCGTGGACTTCAAGCGCGTCCCCGCGCAGGAGTACCTGCGCCAGCGGGTGCAACCGGAGCACCGAACGGGGTGAACGTGCGCTGCAACGCCACACGGCCAGCAGCGCCCGCGGCTTCGCCACCCCCGCGCATCCCGCGGTGCGCACCCATTGGCGCGCGTTGGCTAGGCGCCGCCCCTGTGCGCAGCGGGCCGCAAACAGCGCGGCGGCATCCGCACCGGGAGCGTCCAGCGGCCACGGCGCCAGGGCCAGCCACGCCCGGCCCACCCGCTGCAGCGGCGACTCGCCGTTCTCCTCCAAGTCCGCGAGCGCCCCCGGATCACACCGCGCGTCGATCGCACGGACCCCGGCCGCGCGCACGTCCTCATCGATCGCAAACGTGGCCGGCGCACGCAACGCCGGCGCCGGATTGGTGATCGATGCCACCCCCGCGCCGGCCACGATCATGTGCGCGACGGCGATGTCCAGGTCGAGCTTGAGCGACAGCACCCGCCGGAGGCGCTCGCGGGACGCGTCGCCGCGTGGCGGGCGCCACGCGTCCCACGCACGGTTCTCCAGCAGATAGAGCGCCTCCACCCCGTCCATCTCTTCCGGCGCGGGAAGCATCCCCGGCAGCCGTCCCGGGTCTCCGTACAGCACCAGGTGGTTCGTGCCCAAATCGGCGGTCCCGGGACGCACGGGCTGCGCGCGCAGGTCTTCGCGCGTATACACACCCACATCGACGCCCCGCAGGAAGAGGACACCCGGTTCCCTGCCCGCCTCCACTTCCGCGATCGCGCGTCGCGCCGCCGCCTGCACCGCGGCCACAAACGACGGGTCTTCCACCACCACGTAGAGATCGATATCCGAGTAGACCTCCAGCGTCCCCGCGACATCGCACGCCCACACCGCACCGCGCGCAAGACTGCCCCCGGCAAAGATCAGCGCGACCGACCCGGCCGGGGCGCGGCGCACAATCGACTCCGCAATCGTCCCGGCACGGCGGCGGAGCACTGCGAGGGCGGATTCCACGAAGGGTGGCGACGGTGGCTAGAGCCGGCGGTAGATGAACTCGGGGATGAAGTAGCGCTTGCGGTTGAGCGCCACACCGAGCACGCGGCCATCGAACTGCCGCACGAGGTTGATGGAACGCTGCACGACTTCGCGCTTGGTGCGTCCGGACAGCACCACCATCACCACACCGTCGGCCTGGCGCGCAATGGGCGGCGTCTCGGGATACAGGACGATGGGCGGCGCGTCGACGATGACCGTGTCGTGGGTCTTGAGCGCCTCCGCGAAGATCCTGGGCAGCGCGCGCTCCAGGTTCACCTGGATCTTGGTGGGGCTGGCCTCTCCGACGTGGATCGCGTCGAAACCAGACTGAGGCGCGGCCTGCGTCAGCGCAGTCAGCGGGGCCTGCCGGGTGAAGTAGTCCGTGACGCCTTCGCGTGCGGCGAGTCCCAACCGCGACGCGAGCGAGGGTGTGCGAGCGTTGAGCTCGATCAGCAGGACGCGCTCTCCCCCGTGCAGCGCCAGCAGGCGCGCGTAGCTCGTGGCCAGGGTGGTAACGCCCTCCTCAGGCAACGCGGATGTGAACACGATCACCCGCTTGCGCTTCTCGCCCAGCTGGGATTCGATTGCGTTGCGCAGAATCCCCAGTTCGCGCAGCAGGTCCCCGGGGAACGGATCCGCCCCGTTGACGTGCGGCGCCGGATGCAGCGGCGCGTCCGGGTCCACGGGCTCCAGACGGTGGGCCGGAATTTCCACCCGCGGCTGCTCCTGCGCGGCGCCGGCGCCGGCACGCCCCGCCTGTTCGTTGTCGGACTTGCGGCGACGTTCCGCCTCCGCGCGGCGCAGCGCGTCGAACATCTTGCTCATGCCGCACCACCCCCGCCCATCGCCCGGCGCGGCGTCGCCGCGCCCGATTCGAGGATGCCGAGCTCGCGCGCCGCTTCGATGACGATCTCCGGTTCAATGGCGCGCGCACGCTGCAGGTACCCGCGCAGGAGCACGCGATCACACAGCATGTTGATCAGGCGGGGAATGCCGCTTGAAAGGTCGTAAACCCCGTCAATGGCGGACTCCGCAAAGATCAGCTGTCCGTTGCCCAGCCCCGCGGTCGTCAGCCGGTAGCGGATATAGCGATAGACCTCTTCGCGTGACAGCAGCTTCATCTGGCACACCCCGGGGATGCGCTGGCGCAGCTGGCGCAGGTCCTCGCGCTCCAGGAGGTCCCACAACTCCGGTTGTCCCACCAGCACAATCTGGATCAGCTTCTGCTGGTTGGTCTCCAGATTGGAGAGCATGCGCAGTTCCTCCAGTACCTCGGGCGACAGGTTCTGCGCCTCGTCTATCACGATTACCGGGTTCCGGTTCTCCGCGAAACGGCCGATGAGATACTCGTTGAGCTGGGTGAGCATCGCAACCTTGGACTCGCTCTTTATGTCGATGCCGAAATCCGACAGGAGCATGTACATCATCTCGCGGAAGTCGACCTTGGTGTTCAGAACGAACGACACATCGAGACACGGATGGAAGGTCTGCACGAACGCCCGCACCACGGTGGTCTTCCCCACCCCCACCTCGCCGGTGAGCGCGAGGAAGCCCTTCTTCAGGAACACGCCCTGGGCCAGGTACGCCAGCGCCTCCCGGTGTGCCTTGCTCTTGTAGAGGTAGCGCGGGTCCGGTGTGGTCCCGAACGGGTTCTCGTTCAATCCATAAAAGGCTTCGTACATCAGCCGTCGTGCCCCACGGTCTTGCGCGGCCGCACCGACAGGTCGGCGATGGTCACCAGCACGGGCGTATCCAGGTACTCCTCGGCCTCCGCCGCGTTCTTGATGGAGTGATCCATGCTCTCCATGAAGAAGGCAATGCCAAGGCCCACGATGAGGCTGAGCAGCGGACCGATGGCGAGCCTCACGTAGTCCCGCGTCTTCTTGGTGTAGGGAGCACTGGCCGCCGCGAGGATGACCACGTCCCAGTCGGTGTGCCCGGCCTGTGCAATCTGCGTCTCGCTCTGCCGCTCGAGCATCAGCGCGTGCCTCTCTTCGAGCTTCTTGATCATCGCGTCGATCTCGGCCAGCCGACGTTCCTTGTCGGGGACGGTCTCCAGTTCCGCACGCACGCCGTTGAGTTCTTCGAGGAGCTGGGACCGACGGGCCTTGAGCTCGTTCAACCCCGCCACTTCGATGGTATAGGCATTCAGCACCTGCTGCTTGAGGTCGGCGTGCAGGCGCGCAATCTGCTCGTCGACCGCGATCACTTCTGGATGCCGATCGGTATACATCTGAATGAGCTCGTCGCGCTTCAGGTTCAGGTTCTGCAAGGCAAACTTGATGTTCTGCAGAATGCCGCCCTGCAGCACGTACTGCGACAGCGAGAAGGCGAGCTCCGTCTCCAGTTCCACACCCGACTTCTCTACCAGCTTCGCAAAGGTCTCCGTGCGCATCGCCTGCGAGGAAACATCCCCGTTGAGGTCGGAAAGACGCTGTTCCAGCGCGGTGATGCGATTGAGCAGGAAACGGCTGGTCTCGGTGGACCCATAGTAGCGCTCTTCGTCCATGAAATGCTGCCGCCGCACCCGCCAATTGTCGAGCTCGTCGCGCACGTCCACGATTTCAGCAACGAAGAAATCGGACAGCTCCGGAGGATTCTTGCGCTTGCGGTAGAAATCGTGGTAGCCGATGGTCACCGCCTGGCAGCCGAGTTGTACGACGGCGGGGTCCACGTCCGTATAGCGGATAACAAACGCGTTGGACTCTCCAATGACTTCCGCGCGCACCGCGCCGGCGTTGAAGGTCCAGCCCGCGGGATATCCGTTCATGCGCACCGAGTCCGCGAACACATCACGCGCCCGCGAAAACACGTCCTCGGAGAGGATCACCTGGATCTCCGACGCCACTTCCTCTTCCCAACCGACGTAACGCACGTTGGTGTTCAGGACACTGGGTTGCTCGCCGCGGCGTACCAGAACGCGCGAACTCGACTCCCACGCTTGGGGTTGACGCGCGTTCAGGACGGCGACCAGTCCCGAGGCCAGCACCACGATGGAAATGATGATCCACTTGCGCCGGAACAGGACGTCCAGGAAGTCGCGCAGGCTGGTTTCCTGGCGGGTGGCGTTTTGCGAGTCCATCAGCGTTGCCCCGCGTTGTTCTGGAAGAACTCGTAGCTGGCCGACAGGTTGGCGATCTGCCAGCCCTTGAAAACGATGTCCAACGGCGCGCCGATGATGGACGTGGCAGCCTTGATGAAGTCGGACGCCGAATAGATGGGATGTCTGGGCATCAGAACCACGTCGTAGTTGCGCAGCAGGATGTCATTGGACATTCCCGAACCATCCATCACCGACTGCAGGTCGATCTCGATGCCAACGATCCTTGACAGTCCTTCGCGGCGAATCAGAACGGCGTGGCGCGGCAACGCCTCGTTGGTAAAGCCTCCCGCCAGCGCAACGGACTGCAGCACGCTCACGTCGTCCGTCACCTCGTACGCGCCCGGCAAGCGCACCTCGCCGAGAACGAAGATCTTCTGCGGCGCGGCCTGCGTCACGATCACGGAGATGTTCGGATCGCGCAGGATCTCCGCGAAGCGCACGGTAAGAACCGAATCCAGGGTCATGGGGGTGATGCCCGCCGCCATCTGATCGCCGACATAAGGCAGCGAGATACGGCCGTCCCGCCGCACCAGCAACCCGCGCGTGGTCAGGTTGCTGTGGAACAGGAACACCACGTCCATCTTGTCGCCCACGCCGATCACGTACTCGGAGCGGGGGGTGATGCGGAACGGCGTCTGCGTCTCGCTGGCGAAGGTCGCGACCGAGTCGGCGTGGTACCAGCCCGCGGAACGATCCGCCCCGCGCGGGCCGGACGCGCAACCCAGGGCCGCGGCGAGCAACCCGCAGGCACCCCATACGGTCGCCCGCCGAAGCGGCTGGGCGCTTGGGCCGAAGCGGCGGGAGCGGGTGCGCCGAAACGCCCATTTCTCAAAACACGAAAACATGGAACTTACTACCATTATTAAGGTTGCGACTTGAGGCCGGGAACCGCAAGCATTAAAACGGCAAAGAGCATGCCACCCGGTCAGTACGCTCCGCGCCGAGCCATAACCGCCGGTATTGTCTTTGCCAGGATCACGACGTCCGTCCACAGGCTGCGCGTCCGCAGGTACTCGACATCCAGCCGCATCCACTCGTCGAAACCGATGTGGCTGCGGCCGGATATCTGCCACAGGCACGTCAGCCCCGGACGCGCCTCCAGCCGCCGCCGCTGCCACGGCTCATACTTCGACACCTCGGCCGGAAGCGCCGGCCGCGGGCCGACGATGCTCATATCTCCCCGCAGGACGTTGAGAATCTGAGGAATCTCATCCAGGCTCGACCGGCGCAGGAAGCGCCCCACCGGGGTTATGCGCGGGTCGTCCCGCATCTTGAAGATCGGGCCCGCCTGCTCGTTGAGCGCCGCCAGTTCGTCGAGTTTGCGATCCGAGCCGGCGTACATCGACCGGAACTTGAGAAACGTGAAGCGCCGTCCCCCCTGCCCGATCCGCGTCTGGCGGTAGAGGATCGGGCCCGGGCTGTCCAGCCGGATCATGACCGCGAGCAACGGTACGACCGGCGCGATGAGCAGCAGTATCAGGAAGCCGAAAACGAGGTCGAACAACCGCCGGGACACGCGGTACCCGAACGGCTCGGCCGTCGCCATGACGTCGACTGCGGGGAACTCCGGGGCAGCCCTCGACGGGGACAACGCGGCGCGCGTCCCGCCTTCCTGCTGCAGAGGCGAATGGTGCTTCATCTGGGTCGCTGCCAATTAAAAACCTGTGGAACCGCACACCAGGCTTCGCCGGGTGGCGCCCACGTCGTTCGCGGACTTGCGGGGTCACGCCCCGCGGCAAAACCAACTGTACCGAGAATCCGCTAGCAAACGGCCCGAAAGGCACCTCCTGTAGACGCTAGAGGATATCAGACCCGGGCGCGCCGGTCAAGGTCGCACGCCGGGGGGGGCGGACCAGGTGGGGACTCGTTCGCGGCCGCGCGATCTGGTATGATTAACGGGTCGTGACCGCCACACCAGGGGGCCGGTCGTCCACCAGCGATTCGCAGTTGTCAGAGGAGTACTGATGTCCCGCATCTACACGGCGGTCTTCGCCGCTTTGCTCATGCACTCGTTCGTCTTCCTGGGCAATGCCCATGCATATCTCGACCCGGGCACGGGAAGCTACATCCTGCAGATGCTCATCGCCGGCCTGCTCGGCGCAGCCTTCGCCGTAAAGATCTTCTGGATGCGAATCCGGCGCTTCTTCACGGGCGTCTTCTCCCGTGGGAACAGAGACGACTGACGAATGAGCCGGATCGACGGCGGCTCCTTTCGAGACCCCAGCGGATTCATCTTCGAGACCAACGGACGCCTGTTCAGACAGGTGAACCGGAGCTTTGCCCCGGCGTTCGACGGCTTCGTGCAGGGTGGTCTCTACGACGCACTCGTGAAGGATGGACTCCTCGTCCCCCACCAGGACGTCCCCCTGGATGGCATCGACTCCCCGCGCCCGGAAATCGCCCACCGCATCATCGAACCGCGGCGAATTCCCTTCGTATCCTACCCCTACGAATGGTGCTTCTCGCAGCTCAAGGACGCCGCCCTCACCACGCTGGCCATACAGCGCCTGGCACTCGAGCACGACCACATTCTGCGGGACGCGAGCGCCTACAACATCCAGTTTCTCGACGGGCGCCCGGTATTCATCGACACGCTGTCCTTTGAACCCTACCGCGAAGGCGAACCGTGGATCGCATACCGGCAGTTCTGCCAGCACTTCCTGGCGCCGCTGGCACTCGCCGCCCACACCGATATTCGCCTCACCCGGCTGAGCCGCGAGTACATCGACGGGGTTCCCCTCGACCTCGCCAGCCGGCTGTTGCCGTTCCGCACCCGGCTGTCCCCGCCGCTCTTCCTCCACCTGCACCTGCACGCGGGTTCCCAGCGGAGGTACGCGGGCACCACCGCGGTCCGCCGGCGCAAGGTGAGCCGCCTCTCCATGCGCGGGCTCATTGACAACCTGAGCGCCGCGGTGAACCGCCTGCACTGGCGGCCGGGCGGAACCGAGTGGGGCGACTACTACGACGCCACCAACTACACGGGTACCGCAGCGCAAAGCAAACCGCGCATCGTGGCTGACTTCATCGCCCGAGTTGCACCCCGCTCTGTGTGGGACCTCGGCGCCAACACCGGCGTGTTTAGTCGTATCGCCGCGGACCAGGGCATCCACACCGTGGCCTTCGACGTGGACCCCGCGGCGGTGGAAAAGAATTACCTGGAGACCCGGCGCCGTAACGAGCAGCACATTCTCCCCCTGGTCATGGACCTCACCAACCCCAGCCCCCCTCTCGGTTGGGCCCACGCCGAACGCGCCTCACTGGGCGCCCGCGGGCCGGTGGACATGGTCATGGCACTGGCATTGATCCATCACCTCGCCATTTCCAACAACGTGCCGCTGGAGCGGATCGCGGCCTACCTGGCCGGCGCGGGCGAAAGTCTCGTCATTGAATTCGTGCCGCGGGAGGACTCGCAGGTCAGGCGACTGCTTGCCACCCGCGCAGACATCTTTCCCGAGTACACCATCGACGGGTTCACGGTGGCGTTCTCGCGCTACTACGACATCCTCGATACCCGCCCGGTCGAAGACTCGGAACGCACGATGTTTCTCATGCGCCGCACGCAGCGATGAGAACACGCACCCTCCTGCTGCCCTTCCTGTTTGCGGTCGCGCCGGTGCTCTCGCTCGCGGCCAGCAACGCCGGGCAGTTTCAGGCGTCCGAAACGCTTCTCCCCCTGGCGGCGGTGGTGCTCCTGACCGTGCTGGTACTGCCCCTGCTGACGTTCGCCCTGCGCGGACTGCAGCGGGGTGCGGTGGCCCTGGCGCTGGGATGGTTCGTCTTCTTTGCGTACGGGCACGTGGCCGCCGCCATCGGCGGCGCCGGACTGACCGGACTGGCCGGTCCCAGTGTGCTCCTGCCCTTATTCGTTCTCGCATTCCTGCTGGCTGTGGTGGCGATTGCGCGCGCTCCGGCGCCCCCCGCCCGCCTGGCTTCCGTCCTCTTCCTCGTCGTCTCCGTCATGATCGGGTTCTCGGCGGTCACCCTGGTACGCTTCGCCGCCACCCAGCGCACACCGCCGGCCGGCAACCTCCTGCCGGAGGAGTCCATCGTGGCCCGGCGTGTGGAGCGCCGCCCGGACATCTACTACATCATCTTCGACCGCTACGCATCCGCGCAGACGCTGGCGGACCGGTACGGTTTCGACAACGGACCCACGCTCGACTTCCTCCGATCGCGCGGTTTCTACGTGGCCGACGACAGCCGCGCCAACTACCTCGTCACGGCCCAGTCGCTGGCGTCGTCGCTCAACATCGCGCACGTTGACGTCCTTGCAAACACGGTGGGGCCCAACTCATCGGACTGGAGACCGGTCTTCGGCCTGTTGACCGACCACCGTGTCGCGCGCCTGCTGAAGTCGCTGGGTTACCGCTATCTCCACGCCGGCCCCGCCTGGAACGCCACCGCCGAGAACCCCTATGCCGACCACAACTACGTCTACGAGTTCCTTCCCGAATTCACGGCGATTCTTCTGAGGACGACCGCGGCGTACCCGGTTCTCCACCGCATGGGGATTGGACGCCTCGACGTGGAGAAGTACCGGCGGATCAACTACCAGCTCGAACTCTTCGGCGGGCTGGCGCGCACGGAGCAGCGCCCCTTCTTCCTGTTCGCGCACCTTCTGGTGCCGCATGGACCATTCGTTTTCAATGCGGACGGGTCTTTCCGGGATCCGGGCACGGCCACCTCCCACACCGAGCCGGAGAACTACCTGGCGCAGATGCAATTCATCAACCAGCGTATCCAGCGCCTGGTGGACGAGATACTCTCCCACTATCCGGCCGACGATCCACCGGTGATCGTACTGCAGGGGGACGAGGGTCCCTATCCCGCGCGCACCCAGCCGCACGGCTTTGACTGGTCACAGGCCACGGATGAGGAAATGAATGAGAAGATGAGGATACTCAACGCGATTTATGCGCCGGGGTGCGAGGACGCGTTCTACCCCTCACAGACGCCGGTAAACACGTTCCGCATGCTCTTCAACTGCCTCTTCGACACCGGTCTCCCGCTGCTCCCCGACCGCAGCTACGCCTACCTCGACCTCCAGCACCTGTATGATTTTCAGGACGTGACCGACCGCATCAACGCGACGTCGCACTGACGCCGTTGGCCTGCGCCGCCAGCTTGCGGCGCACGAGCGCGGCCGTCGCCACGACCACGCCGAAGCACATCCAGACGATGTAGGGATAGATGTCGTCGCGCTGGTGATCGGTGCGCAGCTGCTCCACTGCCAACACGACAAACCATATCTGCCCGAGGGCCAGAAATGTCCCCAGGGGCGTGCCGCGCACCCCAGGAAGCCGCCACAGCCGGGACTCCCGGAACACGGCCCACATCACCCACAGGAACCCGCCCAGCCCAAGCAAGCCCAGCGTGACCAGGTAGAAGAGGTAGCCGTTGTGCGGCCAGTAGCGCTTGGTCAGCCCGATACCGGTTCCGTAGTAGGGGCCGTGACCGATGAGCGGGCTCTCCATGGCGTAGTCGAGGGCCGGCCTCCAGGTCATGGTTCTGTTCTCGGGGACGAAACCCTCAAATTCGGTCTGCTGGAAACGATCGAACACCGACACCGCGATTGTCCGCTCACTGAGCACGCTGTCCATCACGTACAGCGTCGAGAGCCCGAAGACCACCAGCAGGATGACACGCGCCGTTCCGATGGTCCGCCTGAAAAAGAAGAGCGCCATGGTCAATCCGATCAGCAACCCGGTGGTCGCGCCCCGGTTCGCCGTCGCGAGAATCGCCACCAGCGTGGTCCCCACCGCCACCAGCCAGAAGCTCTTCTCCGCCGGATTGCGTGCGCGCAGGAAGTAGAAGACCATGAACAGAATCATCTGCGTCCCGAAGTCCGCTAGCATCCCGTGGCTTTCAAAAGCACCACCGACGCGCAACCCCTCGATGCGGCGGGACAGCTGTCCCTCGCCAAAGTTCCGGGCCAGGCCGATCCAGCCGGGAATGAGGGCCGCTCCGGGGAAGAACAGCTCCATGACCGCCGTGATCATCACCAGGAAACACGCCACGCACATGATCTTGCCGAGGCGGAACAGGCGCGTCTCGTCGTTGACGAACATCATGATTGAGTAGGCAAACGCGCACGCGGTGAGGTTCCGCCACAGCACTCCGACTCCCCGCGCAAGGACCAGCGAGTCGCTGATGGTGATCATGGACACCACGAACGCGAGCAGGAACAACGCCACCGGGCGATCGATCGGCGTGCGGTGGGTCAGCGGAATCTTCGACGAGGACGCGCGCACCGCCCAGATCATCGGAATGATCGTCATCAGCACGTTGTTGGAACTGCCAATCGAAATGCCGCTGGGGAACGGAAACAGGAGCGCAAAGAGATACACCGACCACACCATGTCGAAGCGAAACATCAGCGTCATCAGGCCCATGATGACCAGGGCCTTGATGGCACGGTGGGAGGGACGCACCGCCTGCTGCGCGGCGAAGAAGGCTCCGACCGCAACCAGCGCCGCCACCGGGACCACACGCAGCGCGATGTCGAGCCCGCGGTCGAGCACGCGCGGAACCGCACCGCGGCGGGATTCTGGGAGTGTCTGTGACTTCATGGCTGTGGAAGCCGCGTGGCTCCCTGCCGGGGTCTGCAATCTCCGTGCCCCCGGCGGACTACCGCCCGCCCTTTCCGGGCGCGATCTGGTAGGACTTCAGAATCGCCGCCACGTGCCCGATGACCACCTTGCTCTTCATGAGCACGGGCATGCGCACGGCATCGTCGGTCAGCCACACGGTGAGACGCCCCTTCTGGGTGAAAACACCGGGGCCGCGCAGGATCGGCTCCACCACCAGGCAGTCGAACTCGCCCGCGTCCACCTTGACGCGCTCGCGCCGGTGCACCTTCACCACCAGGGGGTAGTTCTTGCCATCGATGTGATTAGCGATGGCGATCGACTGCCCCACCTCCAGCGGCAGGGTGCGAACGTAGTAAAGCGCCGAGAGGACATCCTGCGCCATCGGCGGGATGGGCACGGTCTTGTCCTTGTAAATGGCCTTGTGTCCGATCTGGTCGAATTCCACGGATTCATCGCGTTTGAACTTTCCCTCGCGGACATGTTTCTCATAGTGAAGGCTGTACAACTCGGTGGTGTCCACGAATGACTCGTAGCGATCGCGCACCTCGTAGAACTTGGAAAAGAACTCGTTGGTGCGGGCGTCCGATACGATTCGATAGGCGGGACGACCGCGGATGGTCGCCACGTTGCGCACCTCCAGTGTCGCCTCGCCTGCGGTAATCAGACCGTACTGCACCGAGAACACCAGCTTCTCACCGGCGCCAAAACCCACGTGGGACGGCGCCAGGATGATGGTGCTGTCCGGCGGCAGTTCGTCCGCGTACAACGAATCATAGAAGGTATAGCTGGAATCCACGGGGGCTGCGACACCGTCCCCGGCAGCAGGACGCAACGTTGCAAAGACGGCTGGAATCAGCAGGCACAGGAACATCGCAGCGTGCTTCATCGGATGGCGTCCTTTTCTCCAGGGGGGTGATTCGCGTGACAGAGGCGGCGATAGACGTCCAGGGTCTTGTACACCGTGTTGCGGTAGTCGTATCCGTGCGATCGTTCGCGACCGCCCCGGATGCACGCCTCACGCAGGGTTTCATCGTCAAGCATGCGCAGAATCGCGGCCGCAAGCAAGTCCGGGGAACGGGGCGGAACCAGGAGCCCGCTCTCGCCGTCCTCGACGATCTCGGGAATGCCACCGGTGCGCGTGGCCACCACCGGGATTCCCACCGCCTGGGCGTCCATGATCGAAGTTCCCAGCCCTTCCAGGTAGGAACTCATCACGAACACATCGAACATTCGCAACAGATCCAGCGCGTCGGGCCGGAACCCGGTGAACACCACCCGGCCAGCGATGCCCAGGCTCCCCGCGAGCCGCTCAAGGTCCGCGCGCAGGGCCCCCTCCCCGACCACGAAGAAGCGAACATCGTCGCGCGTGGCAAGCACGTGTCCCGCCGCACGCAGCAGGTCCGACTGTGACTTGTGCGGCGCGAGCGCGGCGATGTTGCCCACCACGCGCGTGGCACCGTCGAGACCGAACTCGGCGCGCACCGCCGTCGCCTCGCGGCCGCGGGCGAACTTGTCCAGATCGATACCGCTGGGAACCACGTCGATCGACGCGGGCGGCACGCCGCCGGAGATCAACACCTCGCGCACCTGGCGTGAGATGGCGATGTACGCGTCCGCGCCGCGGCGGTACTTCCAGCGCCCGGGCAACCCCTTGCCCACCGGAAAATCCACCCGGCGGCTGACCACGTGCGGCGGCCGCGCCGCGAGCCCCACGCGCGCGGCCGACACGGCGCCGTGCGCACGCGACGCGTGCGAGTGGACGATGTCGAAGCGCCCCGACGCCATGGCGCGGCGCAGCGCACCCAGGCCCGTGGCACGGCCGTTCCAGGCGATGCGATCCACATCGAGCGCTGCGGCGCGCTCGAACAACGCACCCTCGGGCGGCGCCGCCAGCGTCACCGCCGCGCCCTCGGCCACCAGCCCCTTCATGAGCAGGCGCACCTGCTCCTGCCCGCCACGCCAGGAGCGTTCCGAATCCACCATCAGCACGCGTAGCCAACTCATGCCGCCGCCTCCAGCGTCCTGCGCAGCACGGTCATCACGTCATCCACGGCAAGGTCCATGCAGGGCGCACCGTATGGACACGACAGGCGCCGACACGGTGAGCACGACAGTCCCTTCCACAAGTACGCGTCTCGCGCGCCGCCCATGTGCCATTCGCGCGGATCGGTGGATCCAAACACGGTGACGGTTGGAACGCGCGCGCATACCGCGAGATGCTTCAATCCGGAATCGATGCTCACCAGTGCGGCCAGGTTGGCCAGCGCGCCGGTGACGTCGCGCAGCGCAAACGACGGCGACACCACCGCGCCCGACTGCGACGCAATGCTCTGCGCCAGCGCTTCTTCGCCCGGCCCCCACATCACCAGCGCCTGGCCACCGTCGCCCGCGATGGCACGCGCGAGATCCGCGAAGCGCCCGGGCGCCCAGAACTTGGACGCAACCGGTCGGCCCGGGTTCAACCCCACCAGCCGGCCGCCGTCGATCACCGCGGCGTCCACACCCGCCTCGATCAACCGGGTGCGCGCCTGCTCACGGCTCTTCTCGTCCACCCGCAACGCCGGCGGCACGCTGCCGGCGGCGGCGGCCCCGGCGTGACGCGCCAGGCGCGCGCCCCACACCAGCGGGGTGTGCGGAATGCGCACGCCGTCATGAAACTCTCCCCGCGGCTCACGAACGGTGTAGGCGAGACCGCGGCCGCGCACGTCGTACCCGGCGCGCATCGGCGCACCCGACATCAGCGAGATCAGCGCCGAACGGGCGCTGCCGTGAAAATCGATCGCCGCCACCGGGTGCAGCGCGCGCAACTGGCGCACGAATGGGATCCACGCCGGCGCGCCGCCACGCCGCGGCGCCACCATCACGCGGTCGATATACGCCAGTCCCTTCAGCACCTGGTCGAACGGCGCGTCCACCACGTAGGCCACGCGGCGCTGCGGTGCAAATTGCCTGAGCGCGCGCACCGAGTCGAGCGCCGCCAGCACGTCCCCGAGCTGACGCAGGCGGATCGCCACCACCCACTCCTCGCGAACGCTCATGCCGACGCCCCGCTGCGCTTCCACGCGAGCACGTCACGCACCTGTGCCAGCACCGCCGCAGCGGAGAGATCGTTCAGGCACCGGGTGTGTCCCAGCGGGCACTCGTGCCGATGGCACGGCCGGCACGGTACGTCGATGAACGCCGCGCGGTACGGACCGTGCCCCGCGTACGGAAACCACACCGACGGTTCGCTGCTGCCAAAGACTCCCACCGTGGGCGTTCCCACCGCGGCCGACACGTGCATCACGCCCCCGTCGCACGCCACCATGGCGTCCAGACGCGAGAGCATCGCGGCCAGCTCGCGCACGGCCATCGGCGGCGCGTAGCGGGCCTCGTCTCCGATCTCCGCTCGTACCGCCTCGGTGGCCGCCACCTCCCCCGGCCCGGTGAACACGATCACCTCCGCACCCAGCTGCGCGCTCAGCGTGCGGATGAGTTCCACGAACCCCGCCGTCGGCCAGCGCTTGACACTCCACTTCCCCCCGGGGTGCACGCCGACCAGCGGCCGGCGAACCGCCCCCCGGCGCTCAAGCGTGTGATCCGCGCGCGCACGTTCGTCGGCGCGGATCGAAAGTGACGGCAGCGTGGCGCTTCCGGTGACACCCAGCGGTGCACCGTACTGCATGAAGATGTCGGTCACACGCCGGATCGACTGCGGCACGCTGACCGGATGCGTGTAGAGATGGCGGCGTCCGCGGCGATCGCCGCCCACGCGCAGTGGTGCGCCCGTGCTCCACGTGAGCCACGCACTGCGCGGGTTGGAATACAGGTCGATCACCGCACGGTAACGGCGGGCGCGCAGCGCGCGCACCAGGCGCAACGCCGCGAGCACGCCGGGGCGCTGTTCAAAAACCGCGGCAAAACGGGTATCGCCGGCGAGCAATTCCGTGCCGGGGCGGCGTGTGAGGTAGTCTATTTCGGCGCCGGGACAGGCGTCGCGCAACGCATCCACCAGCGGCAGCGACAGCACGACGTCGCCGAGGAAGTTGAGACGCGTGACGAGGATGCGGTCCCGCGGCGGCTTCATTCGCCTGCGGGACCCGGCGGCCCGTTGCGCGAAACGGCGCGCACCCGTGCCACGACCTCCCGCGATGCGTGGGTCTTGGGATCGCCCGCGATCACGGTCTCGATGCCGAGTTCGCGTGCAATCTCACGCTCCGGAACCGTCTCGGCGGTATAGTCGGTTCCCTTCGCGTGCACGGCGGGTCGAATACCGCGCAACAATCGCTCCACGGTGTCGTCCCCGAACAGCAGCACCGCATCCACGCAGGCCAGCGCGGCAACGAGCGCCGCTCGGTCCCGCGCCGGCACCACCGGGCGGCCCTCCCCCTTGATGCGCCGCGTGCCCGTGTCGTCATTGACGGCCACCACCAGGAAATCACCATGGCCCGCCGCGTCGGCCAGGTAGCGCGCATGCCCCACGTGCAGCGGGTCGAAACAGCCGTTGGCCAGCACGACGCGCTTCGCCGCCGCGGCGGCGATCACGGCGCGAATCGCCTCGATGTCGCCACAGACCGACACCACCCCGCCCTTCATCGCGCCCCACCGGATTCGATCGCGGCGCGCACCTCCTCCGGAGACGCCGTAGCCGTGCCGCGCTTCATCACCACCACCGAGGCGGCGAAGGTCGCCATGCGCGCGGCTTCCCCCACCGTCGCACCCGCCGCCAGCGAAAGCGCCACCACCGCCGACACGGTGTCGCCCGCGCCGGTCACGTCGGTCGCCGCGGTGTTGCCCGCGATCCCGACGCTTTCGACACCGTCAGCACCGCACACGACCATTCCCTTGCTGCCACGCGTCACGATTACGCTCTCGATCCCGGTCTTTGCCGCCGCCCGGCGCAGCGCCGCCGGATCGGTGAGTGCGCTCTCGTCCGCGAGTTCCAGCGCGGCGATCGCCTCCACCTCGTTGGGCGTCGCCACGGTGGCCCCGCGGAACGCCCGCATGCGATGGCGGCTGTCCACCACCACCGGAACCGCGCGCGACCGGCACGCGCCGATGGCGAGTTCGATGGTTTCGCCGTCCAGCACACCCAGCCCGTAGTCCGCGAGCAGCAACGCGCCGCAGGACTGCGCCGCGTGCGCAACCGCCGCGTGCAGCCGCTTGCGCTGTGCGGCGTCCAGTGTCACGTGGTGTGACCGGTCCACGCGGGCCACCTGTTGCTTCTGTGCGTTCATCTCTCCGGCCAGAATGCGCAGCTTGGTCGACGTGACCGCGGACTCGGGCCGCATCAGGTGCGCCGTGTCCACCCCGCGGCCGGCCAGCAGGGACTGCAGCGCGTCGCCCTCGCGGTCCGCCCCGAGCACCCCCACCGCCACCGCCGCGCCCGCGAGCGCGGTCACGTTCTGGGCCGCATTGGCGGCACCACCCGGGTGGTACACCGTGTCCTGGTAGTCCACCACCACGATGGGCGCCTCGCGCGAGACGCGCGCGGTCGTGCCCAGCACGTACTGGTCCAGAAGGAAGTCCCCCACCACGCCCACACGGAGCCCGGAGAAGGACGCAAGAATGTCCAGGAAGCGGTTCATCGGTTTCGAGCGGGAATATTAGCCCAGCCAGCGGGGCCCGGGCGAAGGCTTTCTCGGCCCGTCTTTCAGGCCCGCGGCGTGACGCCGGCGGCCGGCCGGGCCAGGAAGGCGCGCACACCCGCCTCCACGTCCTCCACCGCAATCCCGTTGAAGCACTCGAGTTGCGTGGGACACCGGCGGCGGAAGCAGGGGTTGCAGTGCACCGCGTGCTGGAGCACCTGCACCGGTCCGCCGCGCGGCGCCGTCCAGGCGGGCGCCGTTGAGCCGAACAGCACCACCGTCGGCGTCGCGAGCGCGGCCGAGACGTGCGGTGCCCCGCTGTCGTTTGCCACCAGGGCACGCGCGCCCTTCACCAGCGCGAAGAACTCTCCCAGGGTGGTGTCTCCGGCCAGGTTGACCACCCCGGCCCGGCCACCCGCCACCCGCTCGCAGACGCCGCGGTCGCCCGACCCCCCGGTGACCACCACCGGAACATCCCGCGCCAGACGTCCGCACAGGTCGTTGTACCGCTCCCATGGCCACGCCTTCGCGGGACCGAAGGCGGCCCCCGGAACCACCACCACGTAATCCCCCCCCACGCCGGCGTGCGACAGCCGTGCGGCCACCGCCTCCCGTTCCGCCGCCGACACCCGCAGGCGCGGATCCCCCGAGCCGCCGGGTGGTGCGCCGAGGCGCCACGACAGCTGCCGGTACGCCTCGCTCAAGTGGAGGGTGCGCGGCGGCACGGCCGGCGCCTCGGAGAGGAGCGGGCGCCGCCCATCGCTGGCGAATCCAACCCGCGTTCGAACGCCGGCCAGCCAGGGCCCCAGCGCGCTGGACAGCGACGGGGGCAGCACCAGCGCCGCCGACGTGCCGTAGGCGCGCAGCGCGCGCGCCCGTTCCCGGATACGACTCAGACGCCCGGCGGCGCCGTCGACCCACACCTCCGCCACACCCGGGGCGCCCCAGAAGACGCGCGCCGTGTAGCGCGGACAGAGCACGGCGACGTCCGCGTCCGCGCCCAGGCCGGCGATGGCCGGCAGCGACATGACCGCATCGCCCAGCCAGTTGGGGGCGATTACCGCCGTCCGGCGGCGTCGCTCCGGTGCGCTGAACGATGGCGTCATGCGGTGGCGTGGCCGAACTGCAGCTGGTAGAGGCGGTGGTAGACACCGCGGCGTTCGAGCAGTTCGACGTGGGTTCCGTGCTCGGTAAGGCAGCCGCGATCCAGCACCAGGATCTTATCCGCGTGGCGGATGGTGGAAAGCCGGTGGGCGATGACGAATGTGGTCCGTCCTTCCAGCAGGCGGTCCATGGCGTCCTGCACCAGGCGTTCGCTCTCGCTGTCGAGCGCACTGGTGGCCTCGTCGAATATCAGGATCTGCGGATCGCGCAGAATGGCGCGCGCAATGGCGAGGCGCTGCTTCTGTCCCCCGGAGAGCTGCGCGCCGCGATCACCCACCACCGTGTCGTAGCCGTGGGTGAAACCGGTGATGAAGTCATGCGCGTTGGCCGTGCGCGCCGCGTTCTCGATCTGTTCGCGCGTGGCGCCGGCGCTCCCGTAGGCGATGTTGTTGGCGATGGTATCGTTGAACAGAATGGTATCCTGGGTGACGATCCCCATCAGCGCGCGCAGCGACGACAGCGACACCTCGCGCGTGTCCACGCCATCCAGGGTGATGCGCCCGCCGCTGGGCTGATAGAAACGGGGGATGAGATCGACGAAGGTGGTCTTGCCCGCACCGCTCGATCCCACGATGGCCACCACTTCCCCGCGCGCGACGCTCACGCTCACGTCGCGCAGCACCGGCTCGCCGCGCTCGTATTCGAAATTGACGTGCTCGAAACGCAACTCGCGCTCGAACACGGCCTCGCGGCCGCCGCGGTCCAGAGGTTCACCGGGCACATCCAGCAGGTCGAACACGCGCTGCGCCGACGCGTTGGCCTGTTGCACGACGGTGCTGAGCTTGCTCAGGTTCTTCAGCGGCGTAATCACGAACAGCATGGCCGCCACGAACATCACCAGGTTCTCCGCGGGGATGCCGCCGGCCAGCACCCGGTGCCCGCCGTACCAGAGCACCACCGCGAACGAGGTGGTGCCCAGCAACTCCGAGGTCGGCGCGGAGAGCGCCGCATACAACTTCATCTTGATGAACTGCATCATGTGGCGATAGCTGTAGCGGCCGAACCGCGCCTCCTCCTGCTCTCGCGTCCCGAAGGCCTTGACCAGGCGCACGCCGCCGATGGTCTCCTCGAGACTCGCGGTCATGTCGGCCATGCCCTCCTGTGCCCGCCGGCTGCGCCCGCGCAGCTTGCGCCCCACCAGGTCCATCAGCAGCACGTTAATGGGAATGATGCACACCACCAGCAGGGTGAGACGCCAGCTGACGGTGAGAATGATAACCACCGCCAGCAGGGTCATGAGCACGTTGCGCATCACGCTGGCTGCGACACCGATCACAGCGCCGTGCAGCATGGACACGTCGTTGGTGACACGCGAAATCAGATGACCGGCGCGCTCGCGGTCGAAATACGACAGCGGCAGATCCAGGATGTGGCCGTAGATGTCACGCCGCACGCGGAACAGGACGCGTTGCTCCAGGTACTCGGTGAAGTAGGTCTGGATGTACCCAAAGATGTTCTTCACCAGCATGAGCGAGATGAGTGCGATGATGAAGCGGGCCAGGCGCTCGTTGGCATCCCCTGCGTACATCCATCCCTCGAACGCGGTCTTCACATCCACCCGCGCGCTCTCCATCCACGCCGGCAGCGGCAGCCCCTCACCGCTGGGTGCGCTGGCCGCGGGCGGTTCCTTGTCGAGGATCACGCGCAGGAAGGGCGGAATGAGCGTGAGCGACACCCCGCTCAGGGACGCGAACATCGTCACCGTGATCGACAGCAGGACCAGGCGCTTCCAGTACGGGCGCACGTAACCGAGCAGGCGTTGGTAGGTATTCATGGAGCGGGCTCCCCCCCGGGGGGCACCGACGCACAATATGCAGGAAGCGCCCGCGCGGCGCTAGCGCTTTGCGAGTTGCAGGAGCGTGTCGATCTTGGAGCAGACCTCGTCGACCGACACCTTCTGGCCCCGCACACCCTGGATGATCTGGACGTGTGGGGCGGATCTGGGGAACCAGTTGATGCCATCGAATCGCGTGAAGAAACCAATCGTCGGCCGTCTCATGCTGACCGCGAAATGGAAATAGTCCGTATTGCCGGCCAAGACTAGATCGGCGCGAGAGAGGAGCGCAAGGGCTTCCTTGACGTTCTTGGGCTCGACGTCCACCACCGGCGCCTTGACCAGCGAGCGGAAACGCGCCATGCCCTTCGCGTCCAGATTGTGGGACAGCAGCAGCAGTTTGGCCCCGTTGCGCCGCGCCACCTCGCTGGCGACGTAGGCCATGGCCGTGTCCACCAGACGGTGGTTGCCCTTGCCCATGCCGGGATCCACCGCAATGATCATCCCGTCCTTGTCGGTGCGGCGGAAATGAATCATTTGCGTGGCCCAGCGCACGTCCGCGTCGGGGAGCTTCCACGCCATTACGTTGTCACCCGGGCTCTGCCCCAGCACGGAGAGGAAACTGAGCGCACGCGGGGCTTCGTACTGCCCGCTCTGGCTGGAGCGGATCTCGCAGTTGACGAAGGGATAGGTGAAGCGCTGCGAGAAACCGACGCGCAACTTCGCGTTGGAAACCAGCGCCGCGAGCGAGCGGGCGAAGCTGAACTCGCGACCCAGCAGGAAGACCACGTCGAAGCCGCGGCTGCGGATACGGCGCAGCAGGCCGAAGAACGTGCTGGAGAACAACGTCAGGTGTTCGGACTCGTAGCTGATCATCTCGCTGATGGGCTCCAGCGTACGGATCAGTTCGCCGTTGCCCTCGCGCACCAGCACGGTGATGCGCATGCCCGGATAACGGCGCTTGAGGTGGTTGAGGACCGGTGCAAAGAAAAGCAGTTCGGTGAGGTCTCCGGAGTCGACCACGAGCACGCGGCTGCGGTCGTTGATGTCCGATGGCAGCGAGAACGGCTCGTGGCGAACCATACGCCCCAGCAGCGGAGTCAGAAACTCCACCGCGCGGTCCCGCGAATGTGTCAGTGCTGTGGTGGTCACGGTCCGGTCCTCACCCAAAACCGTCTAAGGTATTGCAAGACAAGGGCCAATCAGTCCCAGATCAGGGTCTTGTCGATGGCCTCGGCCGCACGGTTCAGGGGCACCAAGTTCAAGTCCTTCTTGATGATATCCGGAATTTCGTCCACATCCCGGCGGTTGGACTCCGGGAAAAGAACGGTGCGGATGCCGGCCCGGTGGGCGGCGATCACCTTGTCCTTGAGCCCCCCGATGGCCAGAACCTGGCCTGTCAGGGTGATCTCACCCGTCATGGCGACATCATTCCGGGCAGGCTTGTCGAACAGGAGCGAGGCGATGGTGGCGGCGATGGCCACGCCCGCGCTGGGTCCGTCCTTGGGGACGGCACCGGCGGGGACATGGATGTGGATGTCGTACTTCTGGAAGAACTCCTTGTCCTTGGCGCGCGGCAGGTACTGGGACGCGATGAACGACATGGCCGCCTCCGCGCTCTCCCGCATCACGCCCCCGAGCTGCCCGGTGAGTCGCAGGTGCCCGCTGCCGCGCATCTTCACCGCCTCGATGAACAGGATCTCGCCGCCGTCAAACGTCTTCGCCATCCCGGTCACCACGCCCACCGCCGGCTTCTTGCGCGCGATCTCGCTGCGGTACTCCTCCTGCCCCAGGTAGTTGGCCACCGTGCGCTCGCTGATGCGCACCGGGCGCTTGTTGCCGCTGGCGATGCGGCGTGCCACCTTGCGGCAGATGCCGGCCAGCTTGCGCTCCAGTTCGCGCACCCCCGCCTCGCGCGTGTACTTGCGGATGATAAAACGGTGTCCCTCGTCGGTGACCTTGAGCAGCTTGGGTGGGATGCCGTTCTCGTCCAGCTGCCGCGGCAGCAGATACTTCTTCGCGATCTCAATCTTGTCGATGGTGATGTACCCGGGGATCTCGATGATCTCCATGCGGTCCAGCAACGGGCGCGGAATGGTTTCCAGCACGTTGGCGGTGGCGATGAAGAGCACCTTTGAGAGATCGAACGGGATGTTCAGGTAGTGGTCCTCGAAGCTGTCGTTCTGCGCGGGGTCGAGCACCTCGAGCAGCGCCGCGGCCGGGTCGCCGCGGAAGTCCGCGCCGAGCTTGTCGATCTCGTCCAGCATGAACACGGGGTTGTTGCTGCCCGCGGTGCGCATGCCCTGGATGATGCGACCGGGCAGCGCGCCGATGTAGGTGCGGCGGTGACCGCGGATCTCCGCCTCGTCGCGCATGCCGCCCAGCGAAATGCGCACGAACTTGCGTCCCATTGCGCGCGCAATGGACTTGCCCAGCGACGTCTTCCCCACCCCCGGCGGGCCCGCAAAACAGATGATGGAGCCCTTCATGGACTGCTTCAACTTCTTCACCGACAGGAACTCGAGGATGCGCTCCTTGACCCGCTCCAGGTCGTAGTGGTCCTCGTGGAGCACCTTCTCCGCCTGCGTGATGTCGAGGTTGTCGTCGGTAGTGGCAACCCAGGGCAGTTCCAAAATCCAGTCGATGTACGTCTTGGAGACGGTGTACTCCGCCGCCCCGGGCGACATCTTCTCCAGGCGGTCCAGCTCCTTCATGGCCGTGTCGCGCGCGACGTCGGACAGCTGTGCCGCCTCGATCTTGGTGCGCAGGTCCTCGGCTTCAACGGTGCGGTCGTCGTCTTCGCCCAGTTCGCGGCGGATGGCCTTCAACTGCTGGCGCAGGTAGTACTCGCGCTGCTCGCGATCCATCTCTTTCTTGACGTCCGCCTGCAGCTTGCGCCCCAGCTTCATCACTTCCATTTCATCGGCGAGATAGCGTGCCAGCAGCTTGAGACGCTCCGTGCTGTCGATCTCCTCGAGGAGTTTCTGTTTGCGGTCCAGCTCGATGTTGAGGTTGGTGGCGATGACGTCCGCCATGCGCCCACCCTCTTTGATGTTGTTGATGATGATCTTCAGCTCGTCGGCGAGGGTGTCCGATTCGTCCACCATGCGCGAGAAGGTCCGGATCACGTTCTGCGCGTACGCCTTGTGCACGTCGTTCTCGACGTCCACCTCGTCCAGCGGCTCCACCCGCCCCTTGAGGTACGGAACCACCTGTGTCACCTCGGCCAGCCTGACCCGCGAGATCCCCTGCGCCAGCAGGCGCATTTCGCCGTTGGGAAAACGGATCATCTTCTGGATGTGGATGGCCGTGCCCACCGAGTAGATGTCCTCGGGCCCGGGGTGTTCGGTCTCCTGGTTGCGCTGCGTGAACGCGCCGATGATCTTGTGCTCGGCCAGGGCTTCGTCGGCCAGGCGCAACAATGCGGGATCGCGGAGAATCAGCGGGACCATCATCAGCGGGAAGACCACCGCATCGTTGATGGGCAGGATGGCCAGTTCGCGGGGAATGCTCCCCGCCTGGATCCCCGTATCTTCGAACTCGAGCGTGCTGCGAGACTTCACCGGTAACTCCTGGTTGGTGTGCGCTACTCGATCTCTACGCGACGACGCCCCGGCCCTTCGGCCGACTTCTTGAGCCGGATCTCCAGCAGGCCGTTGTCGTAGCGGGTCGTCAGGCTGCCCGCGTCCACCGGGGACGGAATCCCGATCATGCGCTGGAACGGTCCCACCTGGATCTCCAGCGAGTGAAACTGCTTCTTGCCGGGAGGAATGAGATCCTTGCGCACGCCGCTGATGCGCAGGATCGCGCCGTCGGTTGCCACCGCGATGTCCTTGCGCGACATTCCCGAGATGTCCATGATCACCACGAACTCCCCGTCCGTCTCGAATACGTTCATGGGAGGCTCCCAGCCGAAGCTGGTCTTCATCTTGATCTTGTGCTTGGCGGGGGTGTGCTCGGACATGAGCATTTCGAGCAGTTCGCGGATATTGTCGAATTCGCTCGTCGAGAGCCTCTCGAGCGTCACGGGCGGCATCTTGGGATTCATGGCTCCATTCTCCTCACGAAGGCTGCCCCTCTTGCGGCGGCGCCTGTAAACATCGTTCGCGTCGCGGATTACGACGCAAGTGCACTGTAGCGGTGGGTTCTGGCAGTGTCAAGATAAGCCCGGCCCCACGGGCGAACCGTGGGACCGGGCGAGGGCGGCAGCGGGCAGGGTCAGCGACGGACCACGCCCCCGGCGGTCAGCCCGGCGGAGCTGGATGCGGGAAGCGGCGGCGCGGCGGGTGCCGCGCCCCGTTCGGTCAGGGCGTGGCTGGAAGCCACGTTGCGCATGGTTTCCCATGACGCGAGCGCCTTCTTCTCGAACACGAGGTCGTAGCGCACCCAGTCGCCATTCCAGCGATCGGTGACGCTGTAGGTCCACCGCTCGTGAACCCCGTCGCCGTTACGCTCGCGCGCGTCCGGGATTCCCCAGGAGGCGACGACGTCCTCGAAGCGCATGCCCAGCGCCACTTCGCTGCGCTGGATGTTGGGATTGAACTCACCACCCGGGTTGGCCTGGAGGTATTCGGCCCGCAACAGGCGGACGGAGTCGTCGGCCTCGCGAACGGGTGGGCGGCTGGCGCACGATGCAAGAGCAAGCGTCGCAATCAGCCACACGCAACTGGCGCGACGACGGTTGTGGGGCGAAGTCATCTGTGTCTCCTTCGAACAACGGATTACCCGCGATTCCGCGCGATGCCTCGCACGGGCGGCAATGAAACCCTGGCCGGCGGGACATGTCGTCCGCCGAGCCCGTCCGTTGCACGAATCGTCCCAACCGGAGGAAGCGCGGGGAGCGGGGTTTCTCCCGGCTCATTACAGTGGGATGTTTCACGTTGCCGTGTACGATTACCGCTCCTCCGCTCATGGTCCTCGCGCGAAGCATTTGAAATCGCGCTGCGGAAATCGCGTCGGATCGGTAATCGTCCACGCCCGTCGAGCCGACAATGAGAAGGAGCTATTCGGGAGCGAGAGGTTGCTTCACGCGGTAGCGGGTGGCTTCGACACCGGCGGTGCTGAAATGATCCAGCGGTTCGCAGCGTCGTTCAATCTCGTCGCGCACACGACCGTCCGGGTCATCGACCCACGGGCGCGCGCGCAGATACCAGAACGTGTCGCACTGTGCGAACATCGCGTCGAGTTGTCGTTGCGCCACTCCCGGCGGGCCCCCGTAGACGAAGTGGAGCGGCGCATCCGTGGTGAGGTAGTGCCGCACCACCGGCCACACCGTGGGCGCGAAGATGCACTCCCGTCCGTCCGCGCGGGCTTCAACCCCTGCCACGGCGCGCTTGACGTCTTCCCTGGCGAAGCGCGGGTTGAAGTAGTGGTTTCCGAGCGAGAGCAGGCTGGTGGCGGCCAGCGCCCCGCCCACCCACAGCCGCCTCGTTGCGCGCAGCGACGTCACACCCGCGGCGAGAAAGGCGACGTACGCGGGCAACCCCACCAGCACGTAGCGGACATTGAACGCCTTTGCGTTCTGCCAGTTCAGCAGCAGCGTCGCCACCAGTGGAATGAGCAGGTATCCCGCCATCTCCAGCAGGCCTCCCCACCCCATGGCGCGCCGCACCGCGCGCAGGCCCGCCAGGGTCACGGCTCCGAACAGCAGCCCCACCCACAACACGACCGCGGCGTGGCGCTGCACCACCGAGCCGAGCGAGGCGTCACCGTGCAACTCGCGCAGCGATGGCCCCAGGGAAAGACCGACCGAGTAGGCGTACACCGCGTAGGGGATGGATTCGAAACGGAACGTGGTTTCGCCGCGCAGGCGTTCGGATGGATCCAGCTGCCCGGGCATAACCGGCGTGGCCAGCCTTCCGAAATCGATGTAGGTGGTGACTCGATAGATCCACGGCGATAACAGCGCGGCGGCCATCAGGCCAACAGCCGCCCAGCGTGGCAACCAAACCCGCAACCTCCCCGCACCGCGCAGGAATGCAATGCTCTGCGCCGCGAATGCGAACACGGCCGAGAAGTTCGACAACACCGCCGCCGCAACCAGCGATGACAATCCGAATGCGCGCCCGCGCGACCAGCCCGCCGTCAGGCGGTCGATCTGCACGCAACCGGCCAGCACGAAACAGACCACGAACGCGTAGTTGCGCAGTTCCTGCGAATAATGGATGTGCAGCGGATTGATAGCGAGCAGCAGCGCACTCCACAGCGCCGTCCTTGCGCCCAGCCGCGGCCGCAGCCACCCGAACAGAAGCGGAATCGACACAATGCCGGCGATGGCGCTGGGCAGCCGCAGCCATGCATCGGACTCCGACACACCGCGGAACAGAAACACGACGAACGTGTGCAGCGGGCCGTGGATATTGTGAAGCAGCAGCTGCCAGATGGGATAGCCGGGCTTGGGGGTCGCCACCTCGAGCGTGAGCATCTCGTCCACCCACAGGCTCTGGTAGCCGATGTGGAACAGGCGCAGGATGGCGCCGATCGCAACGATGGCGAGCAGCGCTCGCCTTGCGCGCCACTCGGTGATTCCCGCTGCGTCCGGACGGTGTGGGTTCATCGTGCGTGTGATCGCTGCAAAGCGCCGTCTCGTGTTATAATCCGCAGCGCCCGCGACGCGGGCGGACTCCGGGAGCACGGCTTGTCGGTTGATCTCCAAGAGCGCCTGCACATCGGTCCCGCCGGATGGCAGTACGAGGACTGGAACGGGATCTTCTACCCGTCACCGCGTCCCCGCGGTTTCGACGCGCTCGAGTACGTCGCATCGTACTTTAACCTCGACGAAATCAACAGCACCTTCTACCGGGTGCCCGCGCCGGAAACATGCCGGCGCTGGGCGGAACGCGTCACGCACAATCCGCGCTTTCTCTTCACCGCCAAGGCCCACCAGTCCATGACGCACGGTCCCCTCGACCGCCCGCGCGAAGTGGACGCGTTTCGCGCCGCCATGCAGCCCCTGCTCGACGCTGGCCGCCTGGGCTGCGTTCTGCTCCAGTTTCCCTGGTCGTTCCGTTTCGAAGACGCGGCGCGACGGCGGGTCGACGCGTTGGTCGCATCGCTCGATCCGCTTCCGCTGGCACTGGAGGTTCGTCACGCCAGTTGGAACAGCGAACCGGCCGAGTCGTTTCTCGAGTCGCATGACGTTGCGGTGTGCGGTATCGACCAGCCCGTGATCGGCGAGTCGCGTCCACCGTACCGGTTTCGTCCCGGTCCGGCCGGAGCCTACTTCCGCTTCCACGGCCGCAACTACCGCAACTGGTTCGGCGCCGAGGCGGGCCGCGACGCCCGCTACGACTATCTCTACTCGGCCGATGAGCTCTCGCCCTGGGCCGCTGTGATCCGCCGTGCGGCCGCCGGCAGCGAGCGCGTCTTCGTGGTGTTGAACAATCACTTTCGGGGCCAGGCGCCTGCCAACGCCTTCGAGCTGGAAGCGATCCTTACCGCCCGGCGGCCACCGGCCCCGGCGCCCCTGCGCCGAGCGTACCCGCGCCTGCTGGAGACCACGGTTGCGGATCCCGGCGACGCGGCAACGGACGATCTCTTCGGTGCCTGAACTCAGCGACCGAGGTTTACCAGGAAGAGGATGATCGGCAGGAGGAGCAGCGCCGCGCCGATGCCGATGACCAGCCCGCCGGGCACTTCCGCGTGCCACCTGCGCCGGGACTGGTGCACCAGTTCGGGGCTCTCGTCGGTCGACAGCGGATTCTGCGCGGGGTCAGCGAAACCCGGCTGGCGCATGGCATTGAGGTCGATCTTGTCGGTCTTGTTGAAGGAGTGGCGGCACATGGTGCAGAACTTCGCGCCCATGTCCTCCTCCCATCCGCAGCTCGGACAGACGATCGCGCCCTTGGGGACGCTGCGTGGACTCTGCACCTTCCCGGACGGTGACTCCGGTTCTGGCTGTGCCGGCACCGGCGGCACCGGCGGCGGCGGCGCTTCCGGCCGCGCGCTGGCCACGGCGGACGGCGGCACGATGGCGTCCATGCGCGCCTCCCCGCCCAGTTCCTTGACCACGTTGACCAGCCAGCGGGCCTTCTTGTAGGGGAGCCGCTCCACCAGCACGCAGGGGGCGCGCGCGGCCAGCGACCGCATGCGCGGTACCGGCGCCTTCAGGCGCATGGCCAGCTTGAGCGCGAAGCTGTCCGGCGTCTCCAGTTCGCGGTCGATCTTCAGGAGCGTGATGCGGTAGTCGAGGGTTGGGTCGAGTTCCACCTTGGCGGGCGGGGGCACCCGATCCACGCCGGCGTCCTCCTCGATGGCGGGAACGGTGCCCAGTCCCATACGCCCGAGGAAGTTGCGCACGCGCTCGGTGCCGCTCTTGCTGGAGCGTGCGCCCTTGTATCCCTGCGGGTCGGCGCAGAAATCCTTGAGGCCGCGACGGTCGATCTGGAATTCGTGGTCGCGCATCACCGCATCGATGGCGGAGCACACCATCTGCATCGAGGGCATGCGCTGCAGCGGCGACTTGGCCATCATGGCGTTGACGATGCTCTCCACGGAGGCATCGACCTCGGGGTTCAACGACGACGGGGATGGCGGCTGGAACGACTGGATCCGATCGATCACCTCGGAGAAGCTGCTGCCCTCGAAGGGCCGCTTGCCCGCCAGCATCTCGTAGAGCACCACGCCCAGCGAGAATATGTCGCTGGGCTTGTCAACCGGCTCGCCGCGCGTCTGCTCGGGCGACATGTATGCCGGTGTCCCCACCACCTTGCCGTCGTGGGTGACCAGCGTGATCTTCTCGACGTCCTTGGCGAGGCCGAAGTCGGCGATCTTGATGGCGCCCTGGCGCGTCAGAATTATATTCGCCGGTTTGATGTCACGGTGCACCAAGCTCTGTGCGTGCGCAGCATCCAGACCGTAGGCCACGTGCAGCGCGATGCTCAGCGCGATGTCGACCGGGATGCGCGGGCGCGCCCGCAGCAGTTCTTCCACGGTCGGGCCGTCGTAGAACTCCATCACGATGTAGTAGGCATCGTCCTCGTGGCCGTAGTCGATGACGTTGACGATGTTGTCGTGCTGGACGCTCGCCGCCGCCTCGGCCTCCTGCTGGAAGCGCATGACGAAGCGCGCGTCGGCGGCCAGATGCGGGAGCAGCACCTTGACGGCGACGGTCTTCTTCAATGACTGCTTGCGCGCCTTGAAGACGACCGCCATCCCGCCCACGGCGATCTGCTGGAACGAGTCGTACCCTGGTATCCGGATGGTGGCTTGCATTCCCAAGTGCACCCCGGGAAAAGACGGGGGGCATGCGGGGCTTGCACGGATCGTACCACGGACGCAGGGGGAGACCCCGCGCCTTACAGGTTACTCAAAGGTACAACTATAACAGACTGATTTGTATGGCGTTATCAGGGGGCGATCTTCTGGGCCTGGCTGCCTTCGACGTTTTCGCTACTCACCGCGGACACCGCGAATCGGAGTCCCTGGATCGAAAACGGGAATGAGGTCAGCAGCGTGGTCTGGTCGGTCTCCGAAAGCAGCTCGTCGGCCGAGAACTCCCCGCCCACCAGGTAGATGCGGTAGCGGTCCACGATCCCGTTGGGGTCGTCGATGGTCCACTGGAAATCGTAATCGTTCACCTGCGGGTCCGGCTGGGTGATGACGAAGTTCTGCGGGACCGGCACGGGCTGCACGTCCAGGGGCTGGGGAAAGTCCTCGTGCTTGGGACAGGCAACGAGCACGGGCAGCACGGCTACGAACGTCAGCGCCGCCGCGAGCGTGGGGATCTTTCTGGTGATCAGGGGAACTCGCATGAGGGTTGGCTCCTAGAAACGAATGGTGCGCACGACCCGCATCTGCTCGCCGGTCCACTCGAGCGACATGGCCGGGTCCTTCTGGACCTCGCCCGTCTCGGGCTGGGAGATGATGATATCGACGATGTTCACGGCGTAGGTGACGATCAGCGCACCGACGAAGAAGTTGCGCCACGTCTCGTCGCTGTCGGCCTCCGAATACGCCTTTGACATGCTGTCGTACGTGGCCTGGATGTCGGACTCGAGGATGACCTGCCCGGCCGCCAGCTGGTCATTATAGTAGAGGTAGGTGTTCTTGTAGCCTTCGTAGCGTTCCGTCGTGCGCGAGTACTCCACCTGGGTTGCGAACAGCCCCACCCACGAAACGATGGCCGCGGAGGCGAAGATCGTGGCCTTCGTGTAGTGGCCGTCGTGCGCCTGGCCGAGTCCCGGCAGCAGGATCGAGCGGACCACCGACCCAGTACCCGACCCCGCGAGAGCCGGTGATGCGACCGAGAAAACAAAAAGTGCGGCCGCAAAGGCCGCCGCTGCGCGCATCGTCTTGCCACGAGTCATGAATGAGCCTACGTTTCCTTCAGGTTGCCAGGAGAACACCGGGTCCCGGCGGACCCTCCGCCGCTGGAACACGAGGTTCTACGCGGTCGAGCGCAGAATGTTACGGGCAAAGCCGGCCCCACGCAATTTTTTTCTCCCTGCCCCGGATGAGCCGCGTTGACGGCAGATGGAGGGCGCGATAGCATACGCGCCTGTTCAGCGGTGGAGTATGATCGAAGTAACTGGACTCACCAAGCGTTACGGGGCCCGGACCGCCGTGGACGACGTTTCCTTTTCCATCGAAAAGGGCGAGATTGTGGGTTTCCTGGGCCCCAACGGCGCCGGAAAGACCACCACCCTGCGCATGCTGACCGGTTTTCTTCCACCCACCGCGGGCCGGGCGCGTGTGGCCGGATTCGACGTCGAATCGGACTCCATGGCGGTGCGCTCCCGAATCGGCTACCTGCCGGAGACCGTCCCGATCTACCGGGACCTGTCCGTGTCCGCGTACCTCGACTTCGTCGGCCGCCTCAAGGGCATGGGCCGTGCGCGGCGCCGCGAGCGGACCGCCGAGGTGGTGGACGCCTGCGGCATCGGCGACGTCTTCACCCGGCGCATCGGGGCGCTGTCACGGGGCTACCGACAGCGGGTGGGTCTCGCGCAGGCGCTGCTCGACGACCCCGACGTGCTCTTCCTCGACGAGCCGACCGTGGGGCTGGACCCACGCCAGATCGTCGAGATCCGCGACCTGATCCGCGGTCTCGCGGGAAGGCGAACCGTGGTCCTCAGCACCCACATCCTCCCGGAGGTGAGCCTGCTGTGCCGGCGGGTCCTCATCATCCACCACGGGCGGCTCATCGCCGACGCCCCGCCTGAGAACCTGCGAACCCATGGCAGTGACGCCCTGCGCGTCGACGTGGAGGCGCGCGGAGAAGCCGATGCGGTACGCGCGTGCCTGGCGCGCGTCGGTGGCGTTGCCTCGGTCGATATCTCCAACGCCGCGCAGGCCGGCGTGGTGCGCGCGCATGTGACCGCCCGGCCCGGCGCCGACCCCCGCGAGGCCATCGCCGCCGCGCTGGCATCCGGCGGCATCGGTCTGCGCGGTCTCTCGGCCGCTTCCATCACCCTCGAAGACGTGTTCGTAGAACTCGTCACCAAGGAGGCATGATGGCGGGCCGTGTTCTCGCACTCTACCGGCGCGAAATCGCGTACTACTTCCAGTCACCGGTGGCCTACGCCGTGATCACCATCTTCGTGCTGCTGTCCGGGTACTTCTTCTACAACCTGCTCGGCTATTTCAATCTCTCGTCCATCCAGGCCATGCAGAGCCCGCTGCAGGCGCGCTCGCTGAGTCTCACCCTCTCCGTACTGCAGCCCCTGTTCGGCAACATGAGCGCCGTCCTGCTGCTGCTGCTGCCGCTGCTTACCATGCGCCTGTTCGCGGAAGAGCGACGCAGCGGTTCCGCCGAGCTGCTGTTCACCTATCCGGTGGGCGACTGGGACGTGATCCTGGGGAAGTTCCTGGCCGCGGCCACCGTGTACTTCGTCATGCTGGCCATGACGATCCCCGCCGTCTCCTTGCTGTACTACTTCTCCACGCCGGAGACCGGCGCGGTGGTGTCCGGGTACCTGGGGCTCTTTCTGATGGGCCTGACGTTCCTCGCCATGGGGATATTCTTCTCGTCGCTCAGCGACAGCCAGTTGGTCGCGGGCGCGGCCACCTTCGGCTGCGGCCTGCTGCTCCTGATCGTGGGATGGATCACCCCGTTCGTCTCGCCCGGTGCGGCCGCCGTGCTGAACGAGATCTCCATCGTGCGCCACCTGGACGGCTTCTCGCGCGGCATCATCGACACCAACGACCTGGTCTTCTACGCGAACATCACCGTCTTCTTCCTCTTCCTGTGCGCGCGCGTGCTCGAATCCGCGCGCTGGAGGAGCTGAAGCGCCGTGCCCACGCCCTCGCATACCCCGGACCGCACCGCGCTGTGGCGCCTGCTCGCCGGCACCGGCGTGGCCCTGCTCTTCCTGGGGGTGGTTCTTTCCGCCGCCCGCGTGGCGCCCGTGGGCGCGCGCGCTGCCCTGGTCGTGGCGGGTGCGGCCATCATGGTTCTGGCGCTGGTCGCCAACCGCTCCGCGGTGGCCGCGTTCAGCCGGCGGCGGGCCACCCGCCGCGGTGCCGACACCGTTCTCGCAACACTGTTCTTCGTGGCCATTCTGGTGGTCATCCAGGCGACGTCGGTGCGCCGCTCACACCAGTTTGATCTCACCCGCAACCAGCGCAACACGCTGGCACCCCAGTCGGTCGCGCTGCTCGATTCGCTCGATCACGACGTGACCGCAACCGGGTTCTACCGGCAGAGCAGTCTCAATCGGAGCCGCGCCGACGAGTTGCTCTCCCTGTACGCGCGCGCGTCCTCGCGATTTCGCTACGAGTTCATCGACCCGGACCGCAACCCCGATGCGGCGGAACGCGCCGGCGCCACCGTGGACGAGGTGGTCATCGAGTGCAACGGTGTGGTGCGCCGCATACACACACTCACCGAACAGGACGTGACCAACGCGATCCTGCAGGTGACACGCGTGCGCGAGAAGGTGCTGTACTTCGTCAACGGGCATGGTGAGCGCGACGTGGACGGCTCTCCCCGCGAGGGCTATCGCGCCGCCACCCGTGCGCTCACCGGCCAGGGTTACGCGGTCCGCACCCTCTCGCTGCTGACCATGCGCGAGGTGCCCGCGGACTGCGACGTGCTGGTCATCGCCGGCCCCCGCGAGGACTACCTGGCCGACGAGGTGACGGCGATCGACCGCTACCTGCGCGCGGGCGGGTCCGCGCTGTTCATGCTCGACCCCCGCTTCGACTTCACGCGCCTGGCCGGCGCGCTGGACCGCTATCGCCTGCGGGTGCTCGACGCCGTCATCCTGGACGACCTGGTGCTCGACGCGGGTGAGCGCACCTTCGACGCCACCGTCGCCAAGGTCCGCCGCTACGAGAAACACCCCATCACCGAGGGCTTCAACTACGTCACCATGTTCACCCGCGCGCGCCCGGTCTACATTCCCGAGGACACCCTGCGCGCGGGGCTCGACGTGCAGTACCTCGCCATCACCGACGCCGAGGCGTGGGGTGAGACAGACATGAACAGCTTCACGGTTGGCCGCGCCACCCGTGACGGCGTTGACATCGCCGGGCCCATGCCGCTCGCCGCGGTGGCCACCCGGACCCCGGTGCCGGCCGGCTCCGCGCGCACCAGCCGCGTCGTGCTGGTGGGAGATTCCGACTTCGCCAGCAATTCGTTCTACGGTGTGCTCGGCAACGCCGATTTCTTCCAGAACATCGTCGCCTTCCTCTCCGAGGACGAGGATCTCATTCGCATTCGCCCCCGGGCCGCGACCGGAGACACCGTCTACATCTCCGCGGCCCAGGGGCGCATGGTCTTTGCGGTCAGCCTGGTACTGGTGCCGCTCATCACCCTCATCGTCGGCGCCAGCGTGGTCTTTCGCCGCCGCGCCCTGTGACCGTGGCCTCGCGACGCCTGCTGATTCTCTTCGGTGTAGCGCTGCTCGCGGTGGGCGCCTACCTGGCCATCGAGCTTCCCCGGCACCGGGCAGAACTGCGCGAACAGCGTGAGGCCGCGCGCCTGTTTGCGTTCGACCCGGCGGAAGTCGAAGCCATCGAGGTGGCGCGCGAGGATACACGACTCGCCTTCCGCCTCCAGGGCACGCACTGGATCATGACCGCACCGCTCGCCGACGACGCAGAGGTGGGAACGGTGGCCCCCATTGTAACCACGCTTGCGGATGCCGAAGTGGTGCGCGACCTGGGTACGGACAACGCCCGGGACCGCTTCGGGCTCGATCCCCCCGCGGCCACCGTCCGCCTGGCCGGCGCCGGCGGCCGCGCCGTTGCCGCGCTGGAGATCGGCGACTACACCGTGGACCGTTCCGCGGTCTACGCTCTGCGCGGGGACGGCCACCTGCTGCTCGTTCCAACCGCCATCCACCGCGCGCTGACCCTCGCGGTCGAGGACTACCGCAACCGGCGCGTGGTGGTCTTCGACCTCTCCGTGGTCCGCGCCTTCGAGATCGACTCGCGGCTCACCGGCCGCAGCCGGTGGACACGCCGCGGCGCCGGGTCGTGGTTCACCGTGATCGCCGGCGACACGGTGCGCGGGGATTCGGTCGCGGTACCGGCGGTGCTGCGCAGGTTGCGCGGCATGCGCGTGCGAGCCTTCGTGACCGCACCCGACACCACCCGCCCGCTGGTCTCAGTCACCATTGACAAGGACGACGGCTCCACCCAGGCCGTGCGCTTCTTTGACGCAGGCCAGTATGTGTTTCAAGCGCGCGTGTCGGGCAACCCGCGCACGGTTGAGATTGGCGAGGACCCCGGCGACATCGCCGCCCAGTCGGTGGCGACACTGCGTGACCGGCGCTTGCTGCACTTCGACCCCGCCCAGGCACACCGCATCACCTTCACCACGCCGGACACCAGCGCGGTCATGGTGCGCGCCGGCGACGCATGGGCGCTCCCCAACCCCGCGCTGGGAACCATCGACCGCGAACGCGCCGCCGACCTGGTGCGGACACTGCGAGCGTTACGCTACGAGCCTCCGGTGGGTACCACGCCCGCCGACCCGCGTCCGCATCCGCGCTTTTCGCTTGTGATTCAGGACGCCGGTGATACGATACTCGAGGAGTTGTTCTGCGCACCCGGCCCCGCGTCGCGCTGGGCCGCGTACAGTCGCTCGCTGGGCGGCGTGTGCGAAATCGACGGAGCCGCGCTCGACGCGATAGCCGACCGCCTTTCGCGCCTGCGCGATTGAGCGTTCATGCACCCGACATCCTACATCCGCCCTCCCGCCGTGGCGGGCATGTTCTACCCGGCCGATCCCGTGGTGCTCGCCCGCGACGTCGACCGCATGCTCACGGCCGCCACACCACCACCCGGAGCCGCCCCCCCCCACGCGCTTCTCGCCCCCCACGCCGGGTACCGCTACTCCGGTGCCATCGCCGCGCGCGCCTTTGCCTGCATCGACGCCGAGCGGGTGGATACCGTGGTGCTGGTGGGACCCTCGCACGTGGAGGCATTTGACTTCACCTCCGTCTTCGACGGTGACGCGTTTGCGACACCGCTGGGAGAGGTCGCTGTCGACGCCGCGCTGGCCGCCGCGCTGGCCGCCGCAGCACCATCCATCCGGCGCTCGCCACGCGGTCACGCCGCCGGGCGCGGCCGCGGTGAGCACGCGCTCGAGGTCATGCTGCCCTTCCTCCAGCGCCGATGTCCGCGCGCGCGCATCGTCCCCATCACCATGGGTTCGCAATCGCACGCGGCCTGCACAGACCTCGCCGACGCCATCGCGCGCCACGCCGACTTCGCGCGGACCCTGATCGTGGCCAGCTCCGACCTGTCGCACTTCCACCCCTACGACGAGGCGGTTCTCCTGGACACGGAGTTCTGTGCACGCGTGGCGGCCATGGATGGCGAGGCGCTGCTGACGGGCCTGGCCCGGGGACGCTGCGAAGCCTGCGGCGGCGGACCCACCGCCGCGGTGATGCTTGCGCTGGCGCGCGTGCACCGCGGCACCGCGCGCGTGCTCGCGCGCATCAATTCGGGTGACGTGACGGGTGAGCGCGAGAGCGTTGTGGGCTACGCCGCGGCCGTCTTCGGGGAAGCGGCGTGAACACGCCCGGCGACCAGCGCGTCCTCACCGGCCTGGCCCGCGCCAGCATCGCCGAAGCGCTCAGGCTGGCCGTGCCCGTACCGCCCGACTCGCCCATCCTCGACGAACGCCTCGGCGCCTTCGTCACGCTCACGCTGCGCGGCAATCTTCGCGGATGTATCGGCCAGACCCAGTCCCGCGAGCGGTTGCGCGCGCTGCTGCCGGCCATGGCACGGGCCGCCGCCTTCGAGGACCCCCGCTTCCCGCCCCTCGCCACCGCCGAGTTCCCGATCGTGCGCATCGAAGTCTCCCTGCTCTCGCGGCCCGTGCGAGTGGCATCCCCCGATGACGTGGTGGTGGGAACCCACGGCGTCATCGTCAGCGCGCGCGGACGCCGCGGCCTCCTGCTGCCCCAGGTGGCGATCGAGTGGAACTGGTCGCGGGAGGAACTGCTGGAGAATGTCTGCGCCAAGGCAGCGCTGGACCGTGATGCGTGGCGCCACCCCGGAACGCGCCTGGAGACGTTTACCGCGCAGGTGTACGCCGAAGAAGAAGAAGAAGAAGAAGAAGACTAGGCCGCGTTGGAGGCCTCGAAGGGGCGCTCGCGGTGCGTGCCGCCGTCGTAGGAGAGCAGCACCGCGCTCTCACCCACCATCGTCTGCACGTGCACCGGCCGCGTCCAGATCTTGAACAGCGCCTCCATGGTGGCCTGGGCGTAATCGAGGCGCAGCTCGACGCCGTCGAAGCGGTGCTTGAGGTAGAGTTCGCCACGGTTCTCGTGGTTGGCGTCGACCACCGTGATATAGGGCTGCCCCATGTTGGTGAGCTGGAACAGGAGCTTCTCCTTTACCGCGCGGAACTCGCGGTCCGCGATCTCGTAGCGGCCGTTGCGCTCGTTGAGCGAGTAGGTGAACAGGCGGTTCTCCCGGCAGAATTCCTCGGTGAGGAACTCGTCCACGAAGGTCATGTCGTTGTAGATGGCCCGCACCTGGAAGATCTTCTCGCGCCCAGCTCCCGTGCCCCGGTTCCAGGCGGCACGCGCGGCGGCGTCGTCGCACTCCTCGTAGTCCTTGCCGAAACGCCCCGTGTTCCAGCGACGCTCGATGTCGCAGTAGAGTTCGTAGCCCAGCTTGTAGGGGTTCAACTGTCCGGGCTGCACGGCGAGGGTGGACGAGTGGTGGTCGGCGAAGTCCACGATCTCGCTGGGCTCCAGCGCCTTCTGGGTCATGATCTTCTCGTGCCAGTAGGACGCCCAGCCCTCGTTCATGATCTTGGTCTGTGCCTGGGGCGCAAAATAGTAGCTTTCCTCGCGCAGCATGGAGAGAATGTCGCGCTTCCAGTTGGGCAGCGGCGCGTATTCGATGAGAAAGCGCAGCACGTCCTTGACCGGCTGTGCCGGGAAGGTGCTCACCGCGTCCCGCTCGCTCTGCTCACGCCGCCGCGCCTCCAGGTACTCCGGCGGGTTGATGAACGGCTCCATGTAGCCCTTGCTGCGCAGTCGCGCCACGTCGCGCGGCGCGCTCTCCGCGGTGGGCGCCAGCTCCCGTGCACGGCCGGAACTGTCGAACAGCGCCCCGGGGTCGATCAGGTTCTCGATGGACGAGCACACGTCGATGAAGTCCTCCACCACATCGTGCCCGTACTGGGACATGTAGTCGTGGATGCGGTTGCCGTGGTTGGCCAGTTCGTCCATCATGCGCCGGTTGGTGTTCTTGAAGTACGCGTTGTTCTTGAAGAAGTCGCAGTGCGCGAACACATGTGCGATGACCAGCTTCTGATCCACCATCTGGTTGGAGTCGAGCAGGTAGGCGTAGCACGGGTTGTTGTTGATCACCATCTCATAGATCTTGTGCAGACCGTAGCCGTAGCTCTTCTGCATGTACTCGTACTGCATGCCGAAGCGCCAGTGCGGGTAGCGGGTGGGAAATCCGCCGTACGAGGCGACCATGTTGATCTCCTCGTAGTCCATCATTTCGAAGATCACCGGGAAGAAATCGAGGCCGTAGCCGCGCGCGTACCCCTCGATCTCGTGGATCATGTCACCCAGTACGGCCCGGTCGATCATGCTCAGCGCCCCTTTCCCAGGAACTTCTTGATCGAGTCGTAGATCTCATCCTTGCTGGCGATTTCGGTCAGCACGACGTTGTCGATCTCCTTGAAGGTAGCGCTCAAATCGTTGATGAAGGCCCCGCTGCCATACGGGCTCGCCACCTGTCCGTAGCAGAACAGGTTGACCGCGGGCAGCACGCGCTCGCCCAGGATCTTCACGCACAGCTGCGTGTCCCCGCCCCCCCAGTTGTCGCCGTCCGAGAAGTGGAACACGTAGACGTTCCACTCGCTGGGCGGGCATTGCTCGTCGATCAGGTCGGCCACCAGCTGGTAGGCCGACGATATGCGCGTGCCACCACTCTCGCGGGTATGAAAGAAGGTCTGTTCATCCACCTCGCGTGCCTCGGCATCGTGCACCACGAAGCGGGTCACGACTCCCTTGTACTGGCGGCGCAGCCAGGTGTTGATCCAGAACGACTCGTTACGAACGATGTCCTTCTGCTCGTCACCCATCGAACCGGACACATCCATCACGTAGATCACGGCCGCGTTGGTCTCCGGCGCGCGGATGATGCGTCGCGCCCGGTAGCGCTTGTCGTCCTTGATGGGAACGATGACGGGGTTGTTGAAATTGTAGGCACCCGAGGCGATCTGTCGCTTGAGCGCCTCGCGAAAGGTACGCCGGAAATGGCGCAGCGATTCGGGACCGCTGCGGTGGATGCCGCTGAAGCGGCCGTGCTCGGCCTCGATGACGTCGCGGGCGCGTGGCTGGATATTGGGCAGCTCCAACTCCTCCGCCATGATCTGCGCCAGCTCGTCCAGGGTGACGTCCACTTCCAGGATGTGCTCGCCGGCGCCGTCGCCGGCCGCGCCCTGCCCGTCGCCGTCGGCCTGGCCGATGGGGGTGCCGGGTTCACCCTCGCCCTGCCCGACGCCACCGAACTTGCGCGTCTCGTGGCGGAAGTTGGGGATCTCGATCTGGCGGATGGGGATGGACACGTAGTCCTTCCCCTGACGGCCCACCAGCTCACCGCTCGTCATGTACTTGCGGAGCTCCTTCTTGACGATGCCCCGCACCACCTGGCGGAATCGGTTGAGATCGCGATCGATGCGCTGGACCATGCGCCCCTACCCCGACCGTTTCACGTCTCCGCGGGCAAAGATGCTCGCCACGAAGTTGAGCACGTCCGTCGCGCAGATGTCGCAATAGTGCATGTTGCGGATCAGGCGCTGCTTCACGATGTCGATCTTGGCCTGCGTCTCCTTGTCCACCACGCTGGATACCAGGTTGGTGAGCTTGATGGAGTCCTTCTGGTCCTCGAACAGCTTGAGCTCCAGCGCCTTCTGCAGGCGGGCGTTGGTCTTGTAGTCGAAGGTTTTTCCGTCGATGGCCAGCGCGCCGATGTAGTTCATAATCTCGCGCCGGAAATCGTCCTTGCGGTTCTCGGGGATCCCGATCTTCTCCTCGATGGCGCGCATCAGCCGCTCGTCCGGCTCTTCGTCCTCGCCCGTGTACTTGTTCTTGACCCGTTCCTTCTGCGTGTACGCCTTGATGTTGTCCACGTAGTTGGCGCACAGCTTGGTGATGGCCTCCTCGTCGGCCGAGATGGCGCGTTGGACCTCGTTCTTGACGATGTCCTCGTACTCCTCCTTCACCTGCGCCAGCAGGTCGCGGTAGCGCTTGCGCAATTCCTCGGAGTTGATCAGCGAGTGGTGCTGCAGCCCCGACTCCAGTTCGTTGAGAACCATGAAGGGGTTGATGCAGCGGTCTGCCTCGTCGCTGACCAGCGCGTTGGAGATCTTGTCCTGGATATAGCGCGGCGAAATGCCGTCCAGTCCCTCGCGCACCGTCTCCTTGTGCAGTTCCTTCACGTTCTCCTCGGTAAAGCCCGGCAGCGACTGGCCATTGTACAGGCGCAGCTTCTGGATCATGTTGATCGAGGCCTTCTTGGGCTCCTCCAGGCGGGTCAGCACGGCCCACATGGCCGCCATCTCCAGCGTGTGCGGCGCGATATGGGTGTGGCGGATGCGCGACGGGTTGAAATCGCGCTCGTAGATGCGCACCTCGTCCTTGAGACGGGTGATGTAGGGTACATCGATCTTCACCGTGCGATCGCGCAGCGCCTCCATGAACTCGTTGCTCTGCAGCTTGCGATACTCCGGCTCGTTGGTGTGTCCGATGATCACCTCGTCGATGTCGGTCTGCGAGAATTTCTTGGGCTTGATCTTGTGCTCCTGCGACGCCCCCAGCAGGTCGTACAGGAAGGCCACATCCAGCTTGAGCACCTCGATGAACTCGATGATGCCCCGGTTGGCCACGTTGAACTCTCCGTCGAAATTGAACGCGCGCGGGTCGGAGTCCGAGCCGTACTCGGCGATCTTGCGGTAGTTGATGTCGCCGGTCAACTCGGTGGAATCCTGGTTCTTCTCGTCCTTGGGCTGGAAGGTACCGATGCCGATACGATCCTTTTCACACAGCACCAGGCGGCGCACCTCCACGTGCCGCACCACCTTGGTCCAGTCGCCGTCGTAGCGCCGCATGAGTTCGTTGAACTGGAATCGGCACGCCGGGCACAGCTCGCCCTGCACCGCCACCCGGAAGGAACCGTCGGGCAGCTGTTCGTTTATCTGCCCCAGAACCTCTTCGCGCAACGCATCCGGGATGAGGTGCAGGGGCTCCTCGTGCATGGGGCAGTCGATGTAGCGCTCGCCTTCCGCGGTCTCGTCGCGCCACCCGAAGGTGTACAGCGCGCCCTCGGGCGTGCGGGAGTAGTTCTCGATCCCCTTCTTGAGCAGGCGCACCATGGTGCTCTTGGCGCTGCCCACTGGCCCGTGCAGCAGCAGGATGCGCTTCTCCGTGCCGTAGCCCTGCGCCGCCGACTTGAAGATGTTGACCATCTTCATCAGCGACTGCTCGAGCCCGTAGATGGCGTCGGCGCCCTGGTTCTCGACATCGTCGAAGAACTTGTAGCGCAGTGTCTTGCGCTTGTGCTCGGTGTACTCCTCCACACCGTGCGACACGATCATGTCGTACATGCGCTGGAACGCCGTGCGCGTGACGCGCGGGCTACTCATGACCAGCTCGAGATAGTCGTCGAAGGTCCCCGTCCAGTTCAGCTGCTGAAACTCTTCGACGTTCTGCCGGGACCGAATGAGGGTAATGATGTCGTTGGCGGCGCCCATGAATCCTCCTGCTCGCGTTCAGGGGGCGTTAACTAACTTGTAATCACAATATAGGTCGGGCATCCACCCCGCGCCAGCCACATCACCCCGGGCCGCGACCCGCCGATATCCCGTTGCCCAAAAGGCAAGAAGCGTACCAATGCGTTCCCGTCGCACCGCATCGTGCCCCGGACGGCTTCCGCGGCTCCCGCGATTCCACCCCGCGGCTGGAAGCTCCTTGCGGGACACGCTATAATGCCGGGACGATGCCGACCCGGCGCTTTCCCGGGCCGGCACAGACAAACCGTCCTGAAGGAGAGACAGGTCGATACATGACCGAGTGTATTTTCTGCCGCATCGTGGCGGGTGAGATTCCTGCCACCCGTGTCCAGGAGGACGCGGACACGCTCGCATTCCGTGACGTCAACCCTGCGGCGCCAGTCCACCTGCTCGTCGTTCCAAAACGCCACATCGCATCGCTGGAAGCGGCCGGTGATGACGATGGCGGGATACTGGGGATGCTGCTCCTGAGCGCGCGGCGCGCGGCCCGGGCGGAGGGACTCTCAGAAGGCGGGTACCGGGTGGTCGTGAACGTGGGGCCGGATGCCGGGCAGGCGGTGTTCCACATCCACCTGCACGTGCTGGGGGGACGGCCGCTGGACTGGCCGCCGGGCTAGCGGCTATCCCGTCTCGAAGTAGCGGTCGACGAGATCCGACGCGAGGCTGCCCACCTCGTCGAACGCCTCGCGCGAATCATCATCCTGGCGGGAGAGGAAGCCTTCGTCGATCAGCTGAAACACGATCTCGCCCACGTCGGAACCGGTGCGGACACCCCACTTCTCCAGCACGGTGAATGCGAGCATGCCGTATCGATCGCACGCCGCGCGGCGCAGCCCCTCCACCAGTTCCGCCGCGGAGACGTGGCGCCAGACACCCAGCGAACGCACGGTGTAGTCCACCGCCTCCATCACGAAGGCATAGGCATCCGGCTTGTAACGCGCATCGCCCTCCCGGATGCGGTCCACCGCCAGCCAGAACTCCGCCCGCTGACTCATCCCCCGTTCACCAGCCGGTGGTAGCTCTCGACGTAACGGCCCACGATCTTCTCCCGGTTGAACTGGGTCACGGCGCGCTCGCGCGCCGCGCTGCCAATCGCCCGCCGCAGTGTCTCGTCGCGGAACAGGCCCAGCACGATGGCGGTCATGCAAGCGACGTCGGTGGGCTCACAGAGAAATCCGGTTTCCTCGTTCACGATAACCTCGGGCAGCCCGCCGATGCGGGAGCCCACCACCGGCACCCCACAACTCATCGCCTCCAGCGCGGACAGGCCAAAACTCTCGTGCTGGCTGGGGAGCATGAAGACGTCCGCGGCGGGCAGCACATCGGCGATGTACTCCTGGTCGCCGAGGAAGTCCACCGCTCCATCCAGGCCCATCTCCACCGCCAGCCGTTCGGTCGACTCGCGTTCCGGGCCGTCCCCCACCAGCACCAGCCGGGTCGGCTCGTACTTCCGCACCTCATCCAGCACCTTCAAGATAACCGGCAAGTTCTTAACTTTACGGAAGTTGGAAACATGCATCAGGACCCTCTCGCCGTGCGGTGATAGCCGCTTGCGCGTACAAGGGTCGTCCTGGGGGCGGAACTGTTCGGTGTCCACGAAGTTGTGGATCACCTCGATGGGCCGCTCGGTCTTGAACTCGCGGATGGTTTCCCGGCGCAGGAACTCGGAGACGGCGGTGACCGCGTCGCTCTGGTCGATGCTGAAACGGGTGATCTCGTAGTACGACGGCATGAGCCCCACCAGGGTGATGTCGGTACCGTGCAGCGTGGTCATGGTGGGCAGGCGCTTCGGCTTGAGCATCTCGCGGGCAAGAAACGCCGACGTGGCGTGCGGGATGGCGTAGTGAACGTGGACGAGGTCGAGGTCGTACTGGTCGGCCACCTCGCGGATCTTCACCGACAGGCTCAGCGAGTACGGCGTGTACTGCTGAAACAGCGGGTAGTCCCCCGTGACCACCTTGTGCAGGTACACCCGCTCGTCGTACCCGGACAGGCGGGTGGGATGCCCGCTGGTGATGAAGTGGACCTCGTTGCCCAGCGCGGCCAGCGACTTGCCCAGTTCGGTGGCCACCACCCCGCTTCCACCCAGCGTCGGGTAACACACGATTCCGATCTTGAAGGGCACGCCTCAGGGCTCCCGTCTCACCAGCAGCTCGAGATCATCGAGTGCTACGGGCGCGAGCAGTTCGAAGGCCTCGCCGTGGGTGACGCCGATGGTGCGCCCTGCCAGGCGGTCGCGCGCGTCGACCACGCCGAGGAAACGCGGATCGGTGAGGGGGGTCGGCAACGAGCCGGAGGCCGCCGTCACCTGGCTCGCGTGCGCGCGGATCGCGGACATCTTGGTTTCGTAGTACGCGGTCACGTCCACCACCGCATCCGGGCGCACCTCGCGCCGTCCCGGATACACCAGCGCGCGGGCCACCTTCCAGCGCACCTGCTTTCCGCCGGCGCCGTCGGTGGCATAACCGTTCACGTTGGCCAGGAAGATGGCGTGCCGCGCGAGCAGCGCGCCCGCCGCGTGGTCGGGGTGGGGATCGTCGGCGTGCGGCACCAGGACCACATCGGGACGGTGCGCGCGCAGGATACCCACCAGCGAACGGATCTGGGCAGCATCCGCGCTGTGCACACCCGTGTCCGGCAGCCCCGCGTTGACGCGCGACGCCCCCAGGATACGCGCCGCGTCGGCGGCCTCGGCCGCGCGCTGTTCGACGGTACCGTTGCTGGACGACTCGCCGCGGGTCAGATCCACGATCAGCACGTCGTGACCGCGCGCCGCACAGAGCGCCACGGTTCCGCCGCATCCGATCTCGACGTCGTCCGGGTGTATGCCGATGGCCATGACTCGCATATCAGATGGAATATACACGAAGCCCGACCCGGCCGTCTAACGCCGCCGTCACGGAATCGCCGGCGATGCCGCGCAGCCCATTCCAGGCGGCCGGGCCGTGGAAGCTGTAGGGCGCCGTCATGGAGAGGTAGCGTTCCTGCGGTACGCCGCCACGCACGAACAGCTCGGGCAGGTGCGACAGAAATGGAAAACGCGCTGCCGCGCTGTGCGTGTCCTGCTCCACCGCCATGTCCACCGATTGGCGCAGTCGCTGCGTAAGATCCCCGAACCGCTTGCGCAGCTTGTCCAGCGCGCGCGCGTCCAGCCGCCCGGCCGCGGCCGACGCAAAGCGCTCCGCCAGTTCCGCAAACGCCACCTCCGCCTGGCGGGCGGACGCGGCGAATGCGTCGTCGCGCAGACTCGCCCGCGCCGCATCGGCGGCCGCGGCGGGATCCAGGGCCAGGGTTGCAGCGTCGATGCCCGCCGCCCGCGCCAGGTCGGCGACCGGCGGCGGCACGAACGTCGCCATCATGCGTGGAAACACAACCGGGCACGAAACTCCCAGCGCGTCGTACACACCCGCAATCTGTGCGCGGTAGGCGATCTCCGCCGGACCCAGCACCACCGCGACGGGATGGAATACCGAATCCTGCACGAGATTGCGCGCGATCACGCCCGGCGACACCGCGGTGGGGTCGGCCTGGAAGCGTGTGCGCGCCGCCGCCCGCTGATCGGCGGGGATTCTGCGGCGCACCCCGTCGGCGACCAGGAACAACCCGGAGGAGTCGCCGGGATCCAGCTGGGCGTGGTATCCGGCGGATGCCAGCGTCGCCCCCGCCGAGCGGACCCGCTCGCGCAGCGCGTCCTCGCCGTCGAAGTACCCGAGCAGGAGATCGCGCGCGCTCTCGCGCAGCACCGGTTCCCGCCCGTCGATCAGCGCCACGTCACCGCCGCACAGGTGCATGATGCAGCGTGCGGCCGCGTCGCCGAAGTCGCGGGCACCCGCCAGCAGGGCGGCGATGTCCTCCCCACCCGCCGTCGCCGGCGGCAGGTACGGCGCCACCGCACCCCACACCTCACGGGCCGCGGCCGCATCGATATCGCCGATGCGCCTTCCCGGCACCGTTACCCCGGCGGCCAGCGAGGCGGAAACCAGCGAGATGTCGCCGCTGACCACCACCACGTCGCGAACCTCGGCAAAGTCATCGTCGTCGGCACCCAGCCAGAAGACGGGTACGCAGGGAACACCCTGCCTGGCCTCCACCTCACGCGCAAGCGCGCACGTGGTCGCAATCTTGTGCAGGCTCATCAGCGGCCCCCCGGCGACACCGGGCTGCTGTCCGCTGATGACCGCGCGTACCGACCCATCGCCGAGCCCGCGCAGACGTTCCAGAATCCCGCTGGAGGCACCCAGCGAGCGGTTGCTCTCCACCATGCGCTCCACCACGCGCGGGTCGACGCGTGCCGTGCGCGCCGTGGCCGCCGCCCAGCCGGCGCCGTCGGCACGAAACTCTCCGAGCAGGGCATGCACGGCTGTCCCCCGTCCCAGCGCGTAGTCGCGGTACAACCTGCTCCCGCCGGGAACGCATTCCAGTGGAATCATCTCGCGTACGGGCGTCACGAAGGTCCTTCTCTTTCTGCGAGCAGGATGATGCGTGCCGATGCGGCCGCCACGAACGGTCCCGCGTCATAGTCCCCGAAACGTTCCACGACCCGCAACCCCGCCGACGCGAGCAGTGCCTCCAATTCCGCGGGCGCGTACAGGCGCACCTGCTCCCGGTAGGAGACCTCCTCACCGTCCGGCCGCAGGACGCGCACGTGCTTGCACAGGTGGCGCCCGGAGGCGTCCCGTTCGCGCCGCTCCTCGATCTGAACGTCGCCTTCGTGGCGGCGCGTTGTCTCCGCGCCCACCCTCCCCACCGTGGTGGCGTTGATGAAGTCGATCAGGAAACGCCCGCCGGGCCGCAGCACGCGGGCAACTTCCGCCACTGCGCGCGCGTCGTCGGCTTCGTCTTCGAAGTAACCGAAACTGGTGAACATGTTGATGGCCCCACCCAGTGCCCCACTGCGAAACGGCAGGCGTCGCATGTCGCCGAGTACCATGCGGCCCGAGAGTACGCGGCGTTCCACCGCCTCGACCAGCAGGAACTCGGAGAGGTCCAGCCCCAGCGTCTCCAGCCCCGCCGCGGCGAACGCGGCCGTGTGCCGGCCCGCGCCGCAGGCCACGTCGAGCACCGGCATCGCCTGCCGAAAGCAGCCCGCGTACGCCGCCGCGGCCCGCGCCGCCTCGGCATCGTCGCGGTGCGCGTAGACCAGCGGGTACACCTCGCCGAACGCCACCCGGTACCACTCCACGCTCATTGCGCATCCTCCCCGGCGCACAGCACGGTGTCACGGCGAAAGTGCACGTCGTCGCGGGCCGGGTGGCTCTCCGTATAGTGCAGCCCCCGGCTCTCGAGCCGGCGGATCGCCGATTCGATCACCAGGCGCCCCACCAGCACGATGTTACGCAGCTCGAGCAGGTCCTGGGTGACGCGGCTGCGCCAGTACTGCGCTTCGACCGTCTCGAACAACTCCTGCATGCGGCGGCGCGCGATCTCCAGGCGCGCATCACTGCGCACGATCCCCACGTAGTCCCACATCACCCGCCGCGCGTGGTCCCAGTCGTGCTCGAGAACCATGGCGTCCGGGGCACCGATTCCCCCCGGTTCCACCCAGGGCTTCGGCACCGGAAGTGGCCGCGCGGGGTCGAAACCATGCAGTGCCCCATCGTACGCCCGGCGCGCGTACACCAGCGCCTCGAGCAGCGAATTGCTGGCCAGGCGGTTGGCGCCGTGCAACCCGGTGTGGCTCACCTCGCCGACCGCGAACAGGCCGGCCACGGAGCTGCGTCCCTCCAGATCGACATCGACACCACCGCAGAAGTAGTGCGTGGCGGGGACGACCGGGATCGGCTCAACGCGCGGATCGATGCCGTACTCCAGACACCTCGCCAGGATACTGGGGAAGCGCCGCTCAATGAACCCCGGCGAGAGGTGGCGGATGTCGAGGTACACGCACGCGGCGCCGCTGTGCTTCATCTCCGCGTCGATGGCGCGCGCAACGATGTCGCGCGGCGCCAGTTCCCCGCGCGGATCGTAGGCTTCCATGAAGCGCTCGCCACCGGCGTGCACCAGGCGGCCACCCTCTCCGCGCAGGGCCTCGCTGAGCAGAAACGACTTCGCCTGCGGGTGGAACAGACAGGTGGGATGGAACTGCACGAACTCGAGATTCGCCACCGTCGCACCCACGCGGTACGCCATGGCAAGCCCGTCGCCGGTGGCGATGTCGGGGTTGGTGGTGTAGAGGTACACCTTTCCCGCACCGCCGGTGGCGAGGATGGTGCGGTGCGCCACAAACGGTTGTACCACCTGGCTGCGCGTATCGAGAACATACGCGCCCCACACCACCGCTTCCGGCGCCGCCCGTTCGAGATGGCGCGAAGCGATGAGATCAACCGCCATGTGATACGGGTAGAGGGTGATGTTCTCGTGGTCGGCGACGGCGTCGAGCAGGCGGGTTTCGATCTCGCGGCCGGTGTGGTCGGCGCTGTGCACGATGCGCTTGCGCGAGTGCCCGCCTTCGAGGCCCAGGGCGAGGCGCCCGGCATCGGTGGTGAACGCCACGCCGATGGTGCGCAGGTCGCTGATCCTCGCCGGTCCCTCGCGCACAACCGCATCCACCACCTCGGGCCGGCACAGGCCGTCCCCAGTCTCCAGGGTATCCGCCACGTGGAGATCGAAGCTGTCATCCGCCCCCGCAACCACCGCCACCCCGCCCTGCGCGTGGTTGGTGTTGGAGTCGGCCAGGTCCTTCTTGGTGACGACGGCCACCCTGCCGTGGCCGGCGAGGTTCAGTGCCAGCGACAGCCCGGCCACGCCGGAGCCGATGATGAGAAAGTCGGTCTGGATCACGTGAATGCGCAGCTCTTAACTCGCGGTTTCACTGTTAGATAGCGGGCCACGCCGGCGGCCGTCCTTCCCAGATGCTAGGCAAGCGGGGCGCGGATTGCAACTGCGAAGCCGCCCGCGGGCAGATTGCAGTGTCCCGGCGCCGGTTCCAGTGGCAGCCCGGCGAGTTCGCCACGCTCGCCCGGCTAACCCCTTGCGGACCTTTACGTTGGTTAATCACACCCGCTCCCGGCGCTGGCACGGTGATTGCGTATGCTGGCCTCGGATTCCCGACACTCCACCATGACGATCCGGTGAGCGGTCGGGCGAACACCATTCAGGAGGTAGGTTTCATGGTGAAGCGAAACATCGCGCTCGCGGCACTTTTTGGCGTCGCGCTGGCATTTGTGGCCTGCGACGACCCGGCCGAGAAGGGGCGTTTCATTGTCGACATCAAGGATTTCAATGGCGGCATGCCCGTCCAGAGCGACGTGCTCTTCAACAACTTCACGGATCCGCCGTACATCCCCGAGGATCTGATTCCGGTGACGTTCTCCGCGCGTCCGTACAACGAATATATCGTTGGCAACACGCACAACCAGATCATCATCGAGAAGTACACCGTCACCTGGACGCGAACCGACGGTGGTTCCGGTACGCTGGCGACGCGCAACGAGTCCTCGCATATCGTCGTGGGTTCGGGCGGCGACACCGAGGCGGCCATTCGTCTCACCACGTGGGCGGACAAGACGGGTCCCGTCCTCTCTCCCCTCGCCGGAACGTCCAACAGCATCAGCATGCAGGCGAACATCCGCTTCACCGGCCGCGAAATGGGCACCGAAAAGGAAATCGAAGCGGTTGCCACCGTCAGCGTGAACTTCGCCGACGCCGTCAACGAGTAGCCGACGCTCGGCCTACCTCCACGCGTACCGTGGTACGCGAAGTGAGCGCCGCAGACCCAGGTCTGCGGCGCTTTTCTTTGGTTGTGGCCATGAAAATGTCCCTGGCACGGGGTGTGCCTGTGCGGGGACATGGGACCGGGATCGGCGGGATGGGTTCCTCCCCATTGCCCCAACCCCAACTGCACATACTTCAACACCTTGAC